>ERZ507775.126-NODE-126-length-15804-cov-4.72913_pt1 | contig 15804 bp, 15 predicted proteins | sample MGYA00513602_ERZ507775 | MGnify/ENA metagenome assembly ERZ507775 | reverse complement strand
TAACTGGAGCGAACGTTTGGATATGTACTATCATTACAATAGTACTTTTATCTCACCTGCATCGGTAATGTCATAAAACTGATGATAGGTATCACAGTCTATTGGCGCAGGTAATTGTTTATTAAGTTGATACACTTTTGGTAATTTAAGGGTGCATTTTTTGAGATTAAATGGCACTTTGATGACTAATTCAATGCCTTTTTTATAGCGCCGCCAGCGACACTCAATACGCCCTCTGATGGTTTGATGCCAGCAATCCACAAAGTTAATCGTCTCAGTAAAGGATGGGCTGATCAAAATAACATCAGCACCAACCGCCTCCTCAGCGACGGTAATGCCGCCCAAAGCCTGAAACAGCCAGCTGGTATAAGAACTGAACATCGCGTGATTATTTGAACCATTCAGGTTATCACCGAAAAATTCCTTCAATGTGCTGGCATCATTTTTAAGCATTTTCCTGAATCCGGCTTCGACTCTTAACCATTCAAGGATTAATTCATTATGACCATAGCGATGAAATATTTCATAGGCAAAACTTTGGCCAAAAATCCCACAGGTGATAATATTTTGCTCTTTTTTGATGAGATCGATCAATGCGTTCAATGAACTCTCGATATCATCACACAAATCGAAGTAGATTGCAAAAACAAAGCTGGTCTGACTGCGATCGGCGAAGCTGCCATCCGTATTCTTATAGAGTGATAAAATTTTCTCTCTAATTTTATTGGCCTTGCTAATATATTTTAGCCATTTTTCTTTTAAGCCAAGATCATCACATATTTTTGCGATAATTAACAAATGGTAATAATAGAAACAAGCACTGGTGAAATGGAGAGCTGGCGAGCCATTTTTGTAATTACGCATATCATGATCGCGGCTTCCCCAGTCACCCAGGCAGCAGGTTACCAGCTCATCAAAGTCGCGCATTTCCAGGGAGAGGATTTGCTTCTCAAGAAATGGCAAGCTTTCGGCCAGCAAATTGACATTGCCATAATGTCGATAGTGAATGGCTATCAAATAAGGTAATACCAGTTGCCAGCCCAGGGGTCCCGTTTCCCCACCGACTCCATTAGTTTTAATTCCCATAAATGGCGCAGTTTCCGTCACACCACCACAGGGACGAATATCATTGATAAAATCAAAGATAGTTTTCTTATAAATAGCGGCAGAGTCAAACTGATACACTTGCGAGCGGGCCAACGCGACAATGTCTCCGCCATAGGCGAAACGTTCGCGGGCACAATCCCCGAAGACCGAATGAATGTTATTGAGTTTGGTTCTTTTAGCAACCTCAAAGAGCTTATTTATGTAAGGATCTGAGCAGTAAAAGCCCCCGTTTTCCCGTAGTACTGTATGTACTGAAAGCGCCTGAACATTGTTTAATTGTTCAATATTAATACCGCTTAACTGCACATAGCGAAACGAATGACAGGTAAAGGCATTGATAAAATGATTCTTCCCACTGCGGCATTCAAAGGCATCCTTCTGCTCCGCCCTCGCCGGTGCTCCAATTCCGCCGTCAATAATCACACCTTCAGTAACCTGTTTGCCGACAAATCCCGCAAGGGTGGAGTCAGTGTTTAGTTCGTAGTTTTCATCAACGTCTTCGCTATAGAGCAGTTCCACACGTTGATTCTCAGACGCGGTAATGGATAAATCGATAAATCCGGTGACGATGGCACCGAAATCAATAATGAATGTCTCTTCGTCTACGACGTGGATATGCTCTGCCCCGAGGGACAACGTATGGTTAATTTTCGGAATAAAACTCGAGACCAGACGGCCTTCAGGCCCGTTGCTCAGCACCACATTTTTCCAGTCAGGCATCAGCAAATCGGTGGTGTTGTCTCCGCGAAACAGTTTCATATCCAGGCGCTCGCCCAAATAGATATTATTGAAGGTATAAGCGCCTTCGCAATATTGCCAGTCGGCATCACTACCGATGATCATTTCGCGATCTGCAAACTTCATATAAATGTCAGCGATGACCTGTGGTTCACCGATGGTTAAGGTCTCTCTCAGGTTATATTTACCAAATAATTTAAGCGGCGCTGGATTAAACCAGCCATCGGCTAGCTCAACAATGACTTCATTTTTCGGCTGATTAATAAACGGCTTTATACTGTAAGTATCATAATAAATAATTTTAGCATAATTTGTCCAGTCAGTATTGAGCTCACCGCGGGTGACCTCTTTACCGTTGATATACAATTTATAAAAACCAAGACCAACAATGCTGATATAGGCATCAAGGAGGTCTTCGTCGAGATAAATTGTTTTTCTCATTACCACATTACGTTTACCGCGATAGTAATGAATATCATTAGTGAAGTGATGCCTACCGCTCACCCAGCGGCCAGAAAAATGGCCAAGGTTACTGGTTGTAAAACTGTTTCTATAAACATTGCTCTCACCATTGTCACCGTGGGTAAGGACTTCTATGGTATAAGAAGTAAAGTTTTGTAACGATATTGCATCGAGAGTGATAATTGTATTATTACCCTCTCTTGCGATAAGAGATACCAGTTCGGCACCTTTATACACTTTTATCGAAAATGACTTTTGAGGATAATTGGTAGACCAGCACACCATAATTGGCAGATGATCGACAATAATGTTTTCCGTTTGGTAATTGATACTTAACATCTTTCCCACCATGGCTAAATTGGCGTTGCTGGCATATTTTTATGGAGCATTCAAATGGTATCCGTCTGATTTTCTTCCCGGCAAGCGACAAGATCGGCAGTCTTGAAAAAGAAATACCATCCTGCAAATCGCGCAATAAGTCCTATAAATTGGAAAGCGGCAATTTTCCAGCTCCCCTGCATAAAACCAGAAATAATGATCGGCATGCCGGCCGGGGTACTCACCCCAGCGACGCGAGGCAATACGCCAATGACCGTTAGATACCATGCAATGCCGAGCATGATGCCATTGATAAAAATATAAGGAATCGCCAGAGTAAAATTCATTACCAGCGGCACACCATAAGCCATCGGTTCGCCAATGGTGAAGATTGCTGGCGGCAAGGCGATCTTACCGAGCGTTTTATAGCGTGCGCTCTTCGCGAAAAAAGCGAGCATTATAGCCAGCGGCAATAAATCTCCAGCAGCGCCATAAGTCATAAAGAACGCAAAGCCTGTGATGTTGGGTAAGTCGACGCCTGCGGCATACGCAGCAAGCTGCTGGGCATCCATGGCAAACCAGATCGGCGCTACGATACCGAGGGTGATAGCGTGGCCATGCAGCCCAAAAAACCATAGCAATTGCGCAACAACAGCAACAAAGATGAGTGACCAGATTCCGGATCCAAGTGATGTCAGCGGAACCTGGATTAATTTATAAATAATTTCGTGAATGCTACCATAACCAACACTGGTAATGACTGCGGAGATAATTGTAAATAGCGTCAGGATGGCGATTCCTGGAATCAATGAAGAGAACGATTTGGAGATAAATTCCGGAACGTTTTCTGGCATTTTGATAATCAACCCCTTACGGGTTATCGCCACGAATATTCGTGTTGAAATTATCGCCACCAGAATGGCGGTAAATAGCCCCATGGGCCCCAGCCATTGGCCAGGAATTGAAAATGATTGCCCTAACGGCCCTATTTCACCGAGTTCATACGGCGTTAAAATAAAGAAAGAGATCATTGAAATCAGGCCTGACATGAAGCCATCAACATCGAAATTTTTCGCTAGCGTATAGGCAACCGAGAAAGCGACAATCACGGCTAAAAAATTATTCGTGAAGGTAATCGGGATATCAAAGAAGCGAGTTAAGTTGTGTCGTAACAAAAAATCCTGGTATGGAGCAAATGGAAACACTTTAAGCAAAGTCGCCACAGAGCTCATAATCGTTACTGGCAATATGAGCATCATACCGCTCATAATTGACTTAAGATAAGTATTTTGACCAATGCTTTGCATCAGTTGCAAAGCCTTTTCTTGTACAATGTTGGTATGAGATGACATGTAAACAGTCCGTGATGTTATTAGTTTTCAGACATATTCATTTAACAATTCATATGCCGGCATGACATTAATGCATCATAATCTAACCAGGAAGTCAGCCTAATATATCATTATGGAGTAATACATATCGGTTGTTGTTAACTTAAATGACGGCTGTTGCCGTAGTTAATATTTGTGATGTGTACTGCAGGAGGGATAAAAAATTGTCATTAAAGCTTGTATCTTCTGGACAACATTAAGCGGCACCGCAATACCACTTTTACCAACGGTCCTGCACCACCGGGGCTATATTGGCACTCTTCCATCAGAGGGTCGTTTAGGCATTTAGTGACAAGCCGCCAGGTCGGCGGCCCGGCCTCAGCTAAAAATCCCCTGCGCCTCGGCGAAGCATTTTTCCGCCAGGGTCGAGACTGGTTCCTGCTGGCGCATAATCAGCGCCAGCTGTGAATCAACCTGGGTTTCGGCGATCGGCAGAATTTCAAGATTATCGCTTAGCGCTTCGAGGCCATTGTTAAGCGGCATAATGGCGCAGCAGATCCCCGCCTGCACCGCCTGGATAATCTGAAAGGTCGAATCGCTTTCAAAGACATATCTCGGCGTTAACCCTTTGGCCTTAAAGCTAATTTCAATCGATTCCCGGTAATACATCCCCTTGGTCAGAAAGCCGAGGGGCAACGTCGCCAGCGCCTCCCAGCCCGGCGTCCCGGCGCTGAAGTCGTAATGGCGTTTATCGTGCAGGAGCCCCATCCGGGTTTGCGGCAAGCGGGCAATCTTGAACTGACGCTCGTCCAGATGCTGCAGATAGCAAATGCCCAGATCAAGCTGGTTACGGCTGACGCCATCGATAATCTGCTCCGAGGTCATCGACAACAGGCTGAACTGCAGCGCCGGATATTTCTCCGCCAGGGGTTTAATCAACTGCATCGGATTGAGGCTCGCCAGCGGCACCATACCGACCCGCAGCTGGCCGACCATCTGCCCGCGACAGATCGCCGCCTCTGCCGCCAGGCCGTCATGAGCGGCGAGCACCGCTCGCGCCCAGGCCAGGATCCGCTCCCCCTCCGGGGTAAATCCCTCGAAACGCTGGCCGCGCTGGATCAGCGTCAGATCCAGCTCCTCTTCCAGATTGCGAATCCGCATGGAGAGCGTCGGCTGGGTAATATGACAGGCCGCTGCCGCCTGGCCAAAATGGCGCGTCTGATCGAGCGCGATCAAATACTTGAGTTGCTTAATATCCATTCTCTTTCCCGTTTGAACCCCGCCGTTCACCCCCGGGGCCGCGCACAGGTTACCAGAATGTTAGTTTCACTACCGATAAATTCAAGCGAGGACAGGAGGGGGCGGCGGGCGCAGGACGGCGCGACGCCGCTCTGCGCTATACCTGTTTAGCGCACGCCGGCCAGCGGACGGATCTCTTTCGAGCGCAGCGTCAGGCGAACGGGAACCGACTTATACGAAGGGGTGCCGCTCTCTTCATCGAGATAGTTCAGCGGCACCAGCACGTTGGCTTCCGGATAATAGGCGCCGACGGTGCCGGGCGCAATGCCGTAGGCCACCACCGTGATATCCTCCAGCGTCAGCGCGCTGTCCGGCAGCGCGGTATGGATATCCACCCGATCGCCATGCTCCAGACCCTGGGCAGCCATATCCTGCTCGTTCATAAACAGCACGTCGCGGCGGCCAAAGACGCCACGGTAGCGGTCATCCATGGCATAGATGGTGGTGTTGTATTGATCATGACTGCGCAGCGTCACCAGGCGCATCACGTCCTCACCCTCCACCACCACGTTCTCATGCACCCCTTTAAACACCGAGAACATGGCTTTACCGGTGGCAGTTGGCCAGATGCGCTCGGTCGGCGGTAGCGGCATGCGAAAGCCACCGGGATGGCGAATGCGCTGGTTATAATCCTCGAATCCTGGAATGGTCTGTTCGATGAGATCGCGAATGCGATCGTAATCTTCCACGAGGTACAGCCAGTCCACTTTACTGGCTGGCAAGGTGGCCTTCGCCAGACCAGCAACAATCGCCGGCTCCGAGCGCAGCATCGGCGAGGCGGGCTTAAGCTTGCCCGACGAAGCATGCACCATCGACATTGAATCCTCGACGGTGATCGACTGCCGGCCACTGGCCTGCAGGTCAAGCTCGGTGCGGCCCAGACACGGCAGAATAAAGGTCTCTTTCGCTGTCAGGAGATGCGAACGGTTGAGCTTGGTGCCGACGTGAACGCTGAGCTCAAGGCCGCGCATCGCCGGGAAGGCGCTTTCGTGGTCCGGCATCGCCACGGCGAAGTTTCCCCCAAGACAGATCAGCGCTTTGGCTTCGCCGGCGATCATGGCCTCCAGGGCCTTGACCGCATCGTGGCCATGATGCCGCGGCGGCGTAATCCCCATCACCCGCTGCAGGCTGTCGAGGAAGGCCGCGGAGGGTTTTTCGCTGATCCCAACGGTGCGGTTACCCTGCACGTTCGAGTGACCGCGCAAAGGACAGATCCCCGCCCCCGGCTTGCCGATATTACCGCGCATCAGCAGCAGGTCAGCAATCAGACGCACGTTGGAGGTACCTTTGTTATGCTGGGTGATGCCCATGCCGTAGGTGACGATGGTGGCCCTGGATTTGGCGTAAGCCGCCGCAACCTGGGTCAGGGATTCGCGCGTCAGGCCAGACTCCTGTTCGATATCCTGCCAGCAGGTGGCGTGGAGGTCATCGGTGAAGGCGCTGAAACCCTGGGTATGCTGGGCAATAAACGCGTGGTCGAGCACATTGCCCTGCTCCTCTTCCAGCTGCAGCAGCGCTTTGGCGATCCCTTTCAGCGCCGCCGCGTCGCCACCGGCCCGTACCTGGTAGTAGGTCGAGGCGATCGGCGTCGAGCGCCGGGTCGCCATCTCCATCACGTTCTGCGGATCGGCAAAACGCTCCAGCGCCCGTTCACGCAGCGGATTGAAAACGATAATCGGCACGCCGCGGCGGGAAAGCTCATGCAGGGTGCCCATCATCCGCGGGTGGTTGGTGCCCGGATTATGGCCGATGGAGATCACCAGCTCGGTCTGGTCAAAATCGTCGAGGGACACGGTGCCTTTACCAATGCCGATCGACTGTGGCAGGCCCACGCTGGTGGATTCATGACACATGTTGGAGCAATCGGGGAAGTTGTTAGTGCCATACTCGCGGGCAAACAGCTGGAACAGCCACGCCGCTTCGTTGGACGCCCGGCCAGAGGTGTAGAATTCTACCTCATCCGGCTGCAGGCCGCGGAGGATCTCGCCGATACGGGCGAAGGCTTGCTCCCACGCCACCGGGCGCAGGGTATCGCTGGCCCGGTCGTAAACCAAAGGATGGGTTAAGCGGCCGTAGCCCTCCAGTTCAAAATCGCTTTTTGCCAGCAGGGAAGATACCGTATTGGCCGCGAGGAACGCGGGCGTTACCCGTTTGGTGGTCGCCTCCCAGGTAACGGCTTTGGCGCCGTTTTCGCAAAACTGGAAGGTCGATTTATGTTCTTTATCCGGCCAGGCGCAGCCCGGGCAGTCAAACCCATCCGGCTGGTTGGTACGCAGCAGCGTGGCGGGCGCCTCAAAGGCATCCATCTGGGTGCGCACGGCGATGGCCGTGGCCTTCAACGCGCCCCACCCGCCTGCCGGACCGTCATAGGGGTGAATACCGGGAACCGCGCGTCTTTTATTGGTCATCTCTTTACTCCTGCTGCTCTGTTCTGGCTGTCGCGAGCCGAAAAAGGCGTACGACAACCCCGGCGACGAAGCGTGAATCGCATGGCGTCACCTGAAAAGAATGCTGTTTCTCAAGGATAGTACGATGGGAAAGCGTAGGTACTGCGTTTGTTAACTGAATAATAACATACACCACAATTCTGTATAATTGATGTTATCTATCAGGTGTTAAATTTAACTTATTTGCAAATTTTGCGCTTATCACTGCGGTGCTGTGACGGATAAAATGGCTACGGAAAGTGATGACCGGGCAGCGGAAACCGCCCGGTGTGCCAGGCTCAGGTCAGATTGAAGTAACGGTCCGGACGCAGCGTCTCCGGCAGCGGATGCTGACCGGTCATGTCGAGCAGATTGCGCTCGATGGTATTACACATCGCGTTCAGCGGCAGGTCATTGGCTGCCGTGCCGAACGGATCTTCCAGCTCTTCCGCCAGCGAATCCCAGGACAGAAAGGTGTAAGAGATAAAGACCGAGACAAACGGCGTCATGTAATGCAGATCGCCGACCAGGGCGAACGGCAGCAGCGTACAGAACAGGTAGACGGTACGCTGCAGGATCAGGGTATAGGCGAAAGGCACCGGGGTGGTGGCCAGCCTTTCACAACCGCCCAGCACGTGCGCCAGCTCATCGAGTTTATTGTCCATTAGCCCGTAAGTGATGTCGCTGAGCTTGCCCGTCTCGCGCAGCTGACCAATTTCGTTGCCAGCCAGCAACAGGATCCGGTTGGTGGGCATTGAGCTGGCAAGGATTTCGCTCATCTTCTCCTCGGGCAGCAACCGCCGCAGGTCAGCCGTCGGATCGGTTTTGCGCAGCTGGTGCTTCAGGCTCCAGCTAAAGGCCACCAGATAGCTGACGATGCGGCGATGGGCATCGTGTTCTGCCGGCAGGATATTGCGCAGCTGACGCACCAGCGTGCGTTCGGCGATAAGCACCGTTCCCCACAGATTGCGCGCCTCGACGAAGCGGCTGTAGCTGGCGCTGTTGCGAAAGCCGAGGAAAATCGCAATCGCAATCCCCAGCAGGCTGAACGGCGCCACGGTTAAGTGGATCCCCAGCTGTTCGTACCATTGATAGCTGATAATGGCGATGATCGACATCAGCACATTTAGCAGCAGGCGAAAGATGATTTTCGACAGCACGGAGCCGTGCCAGTCAAATAGGCGAAGAAACCAGTGTTGTTCTGGTCGAATGATCATTGTCTGACTTCCTGAATTACCGTTCTGGTCATTATCTCTGAATAAAGAATAGAGATTATCTATGAGCCGATTGGTTTATTTTATCGTTAACTGCGATGGGCAGATCTGCGCCATTATTTAGCGATGGTAATGGCGTTTTTAGTATGGGCCTTTTTTATATTTCAGGCAATCAATGCGCCAGCAATAATGGCTCAGAAGAAAAAATAACCGCTGAGCCAATTCATTTTTCCGCTTATGATACCGGGTGTATCAGACCGCTTTCGTCAACCCCATGCGCTTCGCAGGGATCGAGATGCACCATTACGTTAAGCACCGAATGCTGCGCCAGCACCCGCTCACGCGCCTGACGGGCAATCTGATGTCCTTCGGCTACCGACATCTCGCCAGCCACCTCGAGATGCACATCCACCAACACCAGATCCCCCGCCTTACGGATTTTCAGATCGTGGAGGCCTACCACGCCCGGCGTGGTTCGCAGCGTATCGGCGATCGCCTGCTGCATCTCTTCATCAACCGCGCGGTCCATTAAATCATGCAGCGCGCTGGCGGCGAAACGATAGCCCATGCGCGCAATCAGCAGCCCCACCGCCAGCGCGGCGAGCGGGTCGAACCAGGCAAACCCAGCCAGATTACCGATAATCCCCACGGCCACCACCAGGGAGGATGCGGCGTCGGAGCGGGCATGCCAGGCGTTGGCGATGAGCAGCGATGAATTAAGCCGCCTGGCGGCCGCCAGCATATAGCGGAACAATCCCTCCTTGACCACCAGGGCCGCCAGCGCCATCCACAGCGCCGCGCTGTGCACCGGCGGAATAGTTTGCGGTTGCGCGAGATGGCCTGCCGCAGACCACAGCATGCCACCCCCAACCAGCACCAGAATCGCGCCGATGATGAGGGACGCGCCGTTCTCATAGCGCCAGTGGCCATAGTGGTGATCGTGATCGGACGGTCGACGGCTCTTTTTATTCGCCACCAGCACCACCCCATCGGCAACCAGATCGGAAAGTGAGTGCATTCCGTCGGCAATTAATCCTTGAGAGCCGGAGAATATTCCCACGGCTACCTGCAAGGCAGAAAGGACAATATTAACCACCACGCTAACAAGGGTACTCTTTCGCGCCTGCACCGAACGCTCATGATATTTATTATCATTTTCAAAATTATGTTGTGTCATTATTTCTCTCCCTTAGTGAGCGGGAAGAATAAACTGACAAGCTGAGTTTATGCTTAACAATATAAAAGCCATTGCCTTGCCGTTTAACGATATCTCTGCTGCGGTAATTTATCTTTTCTGAAAGTCTGGCAGGACCGCTACAACCGTACGCCAATGAACTATCTTTTGAAGGCGGCCACAGGTCGGGCCACTTTATCTTAACCACTACAGGAGTCAGCGATGTTAGAGATCACTTCATCCCGACTGCGTTTTGCCATTAATCTGGGCAATGCGGTCCTGGCCCATCTCGGGGAGACAGGAAAGCCCGCGGGCATCACCGTCGAGCTCAGCCATCGGCTGGCGACGCGCTGGGGCGTCAGCGCCGAGTTCGTTCCCTATCCAGCCGCGGGTAAAGTGGTGGCTGACGCCGGTGGCGAGCACTGGGACATTGCCTTTCTGGCCATCGATCCGGCCCGGGAGGCGACCCTACGTTTTACCTCGCCCTATATCACTATTCAGGGCACCGCGCTGGTCAGAGTTGATTCGCCCTGCCAGCGGGTGGCCGACATGGATCGCCCGGCAACCACTATTAATGTCGGGCAAAACGCCGCATACGATCTGTGGTTAACCCGTCATCTGCAGCACGCCAGCCTGAATCGCCTTCCCTCCTCGCAGGAAGCCATTGACGCCTTTCTCGCCGGTGAAGGGGATATGGTCGCCGGTATCCGACAGCCGCTGGAGGCGACAGCCCGTCAGCACGCTGGGATGCGGGTACTGGCGGATAATTTTACCGAGATCCAGCAGGCCATCTGCGTCGCCCGGGGAGACGTGGCGCGTTTTAACGCGATAAATGAAGCGCTGAGCGAGTGGCGGGCGGATGGCAGCCTGGAGGCGCTGATTGCCCGACAGCTGGGCAACGCGGAGTGACCTTTACTCCACTGCCATCCGGCGCATGGCACAATGCCACGCGCCGTTGCGTACCGAGGCACGGAGCACGCGGGCGATGCCATGGACCATCAAGCGCGTCGTGCGCCGCTGCAGCGGCGTAAGCGACAACCCCAGCATCTCCTGCGCCCATTCCGGCAGGAGGTCGATTCCTGCATTCATCATCACCCGGCCGACCGGCCGGCTCATCCGCCCCGGAAGACGGGTGGAGAGCAGCACCTGAGCTACCTCCCGGGTGCGTTCGTCGCAGCGCAGCCGGGGGCGCATCGCCTCGAGATAGTCCGCCACCTCCTGCGGGGTCTGAGGAATATCCCGAGCCCCCAGCCGCCGCGCTATTTCCGCCGACTCACGAAAATAGTCCTCCTGGCGCTCGGCGCTGACCACCGTCCGCTTATAGCGCAGGTGGGAGGCCATAAAGCGGCTGCACTCGGCGACGTGCACCCAGGTTAACAGCGCCGGGTCGCTCGCCTGGTACGGGGTTCCGTCCTTATCCACCCCGCCGATCCGCTGATGAATCCCCTGCACTTTGGCGATTAACCGTTCGGCGTCGGGGGTAGTGGCAAAGGTGGTAGCGGAAATAAACTGGCTGGTGCGGCGCAGGCGGCCAAAAATGTCCTCGCGAAAACGAGAGTGATCCCAGACGCCGGCCAGCGCCAGAGGGTGCAACATCTGCAGCAACAGCGCGCTAATGCCGCCGCACAGCATAGAGGTAAAATCGCCGTGTACCTGCCAGATGGCCGACTGCGGACCAAACAGGCCCGGCTCACCTTTGGGTCGTTCAAAGTCGATCTCTTTTAGCGCCATGCCGGTCAGGCCGAGCACCTGCGCCTCGATCATTCGGCGAATGCCGATCATGATGGTGTCCCTTACGCTCAACTAAAGGACAAAAGATACCACTATTGGATAGCACTGGGAGAGATATTGCGGAAAGAGTGCCCGCAGCACGCGGGCACGACGGCTTACGGATTCAGCTGGTAATCGAGGGTAATATTGGCTTTCAGCACCTGCGATACCGGGCATCCGGCCTTCGCTTTCTGGATGATCTCATCGAACGCCGCGGGTGAAACTTCCGGCAGGACGATCTGGCTTTGCAGCGCGATGTCGGTAATCGCAAAGCCGCCATCGGTTTTATTGAGGGTGACCACCGCCGTCGTGTCGATTGACGTGGCGGTATAGCCCTCTTCGCTGAGCATCAATGACAGGGCCATTGAGAAACAGGCGGCATGCGCGGCGCCGATCAGCTCCTCAGGGTTGGTGCCCTTCACCCCCTCAAAACGGGTGTTAAAGCCGTAAGGCTGCTGGCTCAGCGCCCCGCTTTCTGTCGACACCGTGCCTTTCCCATGCTTCAGGTCGCCTTCCCAGTGGGCCAGCCCTTTCTTATGAATCGCCATATGTTTCCTCCAGTGATAATGTCGAACAAAAGTATAGTGCGTGATGCCGAAGCTGGGTCTTTATGCGGCCTCTGGCACCCGCTTTCCTCTGGTTTTCGTGTCGTTGGTGACAAATGATGACGCTATCGGCCCCCCTGCGGATGCCAGGGATCGGATTTGTCATCCTTGCTGTCGTCCCGTTTACGCGGCACCTCGCCCTGCTTCCCCGGTGCCTCACGGGCAGGTTGCTTACTGCGCTCTTCGTCTTGCGAGTGAGAAATGGTGCTCATAGCGACGTGCTCCGCTTACTTAGGCGACTGTTTGAGCAGACGATCGATACGCACCACCGGCGGCGTCATTTTGCGATCAAGGCTGCCGTTGATATTGACCAGATCGTCAGGCTCTACGTGTTGTTCGTTAAAGGCGGCGTGCGGGATAATCACGGTGATGGTGCCGCTTTTATCGCGAAACTGGTAACGGTCATCCCCTTCACGGGTGAGCAGGTTACCGCGCAGCGAGATGGTCGCGCCGTCGTGCATGGTTTTCGCCTGTTCGACAGTCATAATCCGCCCCTCCTCAACGCCGCGATAGCCATCATTCAGTTTGTGTGGCGGCGGCGGTGCGGCATCCTGGCTAAACCCTCCCTTATCTTCCGCCTGGGCTATCCCCACGGCGAACAGACTGGCCATAACCCATGCTAATTTTTTCATCATGCCTCCATTTTTTTGCTGATGATGACAATAAAGCCTGGCTGAGGCTGGTCATTTTTACAAAGTCAATTGTTCTGATATCGTCTAATATAAGAAAGTCCTTATCGTTACGCTGCTGCCAAAACGACGCACCGGGAAAATACTAATGATTAAGAATCAACGGCCTCGTCCTATCGTCGATGAGAATGTCCGAGCACTACGCTTCGAATATTACTTCCGGCGCTATGGGATAATTATGTTAGGCCTCATCATCCTCACCGCGCTAAGCGGCCTGTGGTCTTCGGGGTATTTCAGCGAAGCGCACCGGGAAAGCGCCAGCGGTGAATTAGCCGTTGATTACCAGCGTTATGCCAGGCTGATGAGTGAAACCGAACTGAATATTCAGATTAAACCGGATACGGCCAGCGATACCATTATCAGCTTAGCCGCCCCGATATTAACCCGCTATCAGATCGGTGATATCCGCCCGCAACCAGATAAGATGTACAGCACCGGCGGGAAATTATATCTCGTGTATCAGCAGACGCCCCATCGTTTGCCGATGTCAGTGTGGCTTTCCATTACCCCCAAAACGGCTGGAAATATCACCCTGCAAGCGGCAGTAAACAATCGGTCTGCTGTCACCTGGTCTCAATTTATTTATCCATAGGAATCGTTATGGAAATGGTACTCAGAGCTGCGGCAATTTATCTTATCCTGTTGATTATTTTCAAGATTGCAGGAAGAAGAACGCTAATGCAGCTCACCAATTTTGATCTGATATTACTGCTGATAATTAGCGAAGCCACTCAGCAGGCGATGCTCAGTACTGACTATTCCGTTACCGGCTCGATGCTCACCATCGTCACCCTGGTCAGTATTGATATTTTATTCGGCTATATTAAGAAGCGTTTTTCACAGGCAGAAAATTTCCTCGATGGCTCTCCGGTTATTGTAGTGGAAAATGGTGCTGTCATCGACGAGAAGATCAAGCTCGTTAATATTTCTGTCGATGATATCCTGCTGGCCGCCAGGCAGCACCATGGGATTTACGAACTGCACGCGATAAAATACGCCATTCTTGAGCGTAACGGCCAGATATCTATTATTCCCCAACAGGAATAGTATCAGTTTGCTATTTATCGCGCTCCGGTTGTTTATCGCCCGACTCCGGAGCACGGGTGGCATCATCCTCTTCTTTTTCAACGCTAAGAACGTCTAATATCAACATTTTTCCTCCTCGCCGTTTGTCAGGGATCTTACAGATTATAGAACGTCTTCATCGAGCCTGGCAGGATCTGTCCAAAGTAACCTGGATATGTCGCCTGATTCACACTGCGTTTATTCCAGGATATTTCTCACCTCTGGATTGCGATAGGTGAGAAATAATTAACCGATCCGTGCAGTGAATATTGCGTTAGCTAACAATAATGAGGTCACTATGTCTGTAATGGTCATTACCGGAGGTACCGCGGGAGTGGGTAAAGCCACCGCGCTACGTTTTGCCCGCGCCGGCTACCATGTGGCGCTGATCGCTCGGGACGAAACCGGTCTGCAGGAGACACAGCAACTCTGTGAACGGTTCGGCGTAAAAACACTGGCTATCAGCGTCGATGTTGTCGATGCCAGCGCCCTGCAACGTGCCGCCGCTGAGGTGGAAACCACCCTCGGTGCGATAGACGTGTGGATCAACAATGCCATGGCTACCGTCCTGGCGCCCTTTCGCCAGATGAGTGATGAAGAATTTCGCCGGGTGACGGAGGTGACCTACCTCGGGTATGTGAACGGCACCCGCGCAGCGCTGGCGGTCATGACGCCCCGGGAGCGCGGAGTGATTATTCAGGCTGGCTCGGCACTCGCCTGGCGTTCAATCCCTTTGCAATCGGCCTACTGTGGCGCCAAAGCGGCGATCCGCGGCTTTACCGATGCCGTGCGTACCGAACTGATGCACGAGGAGATCCCTATCCAGTTGACCATGGTGCAACTGCCAGGGATGAATACTGCCCAGTTTGGCTGGGCGCGAAACAAAATGGATCAGGCCATGCAGCCGGTGCCGCCGGTCTATCAGCCCGAGGTGGCCGCCGACGCCATCTACAACGTCATCCGGCGTCCGGTCAACGAGCTGTGGGTGGGGAAAAGTACCATCCAGTCGATCCTCGGCCAGGTTTTCTTCCCGCGCCTGCTCGATCGTCTGATGGTGAAGAAAGCATGGGAGGGACAGTTTACCGCTCAGCCGAAACCGGTTGAGCAACAGGACGACCTGTTCTCACCGGTGCGCGGCAACCACCCCGGCCATGGCCCCTTTAGCGATGGCGCGCGGCGTAAAGCAGTGACGATTAGCGCCGATCTCCCGGGAAAAGTCGCCGTCGGCGTTGGGGTGGCGGTGGCGACGATGGCCCTGCGGGCGCTGTTTCGTCGTTCCGGGAAACGGCGCTAACTCAGGCTGCGGCTGAACCAGCGGTAACCGTATCCCCCCAGATTCAGCCGCGCGTCTTTCCCGCCGTGCAGCGCGTCCTGGTACAACTTATCTTCCAGAATTGGGCTCCAGTAGCCCTTAGCCAGCGGCGGGATCTGGACCTCCACCGCCTGCTCGCTGCAGTTTGCCAGCATCAGCACCTCCCGCGATTCGCTGAGATAGCTCAGGCCCAGCACCGCAGCGGGTTTCACCGCGAGAATGGCGAAAGGAATGGAGCCCGGCTCGGTGTATTCCGTCCGCGCCAGTACCATATTTCGCACCCGATGCAGTAGC
>ERZ507775.120-NODE-120-length-16203-cov-5.56824_pt1 | contig 16203 bp, 8 predicted proteins | sample MGYA00513602_ERZ507775 | MGnify/ENA metagenome assembly ERZ507775 | reverse complement strand
CTCGCGACTGGCTACAGGCGATCGAATCGGTCATCCGTGAAGAAGGTGTTGAGCGCGCTCAGTATCTGATTGACCAACTCCTTTCTGAAGCCCGTAAAGGCGGAGTGAAGGTTGCGGCAGGCTCTTCCGCCGGCAACTACGTCAACACTATTGCCGTTGAAGATGAACCGGAATACCCGGGCAATCTGGATCTGGAACGTCGTATTCGTTCTGCGATTCGCTGGAACGCCATCATGACCGTTCTGCGCGCGTCGAAAAAAGATCTCGAACTGGGCGGCCACATGGCGTCCTATCAGTCTTCCGCGACTTTCTACGAAGTCTGCTTCAACCACTTCTTCCGTGCGCGCACTGAGAAAGATGGCGGCGATCTGGTGTACTTCCAGGGCCACATCTCTCCGGGCGTATACGCACGTGCGTTCCTGGAAGGCCGTCTGACCGAAGAGCAGATGGACAACTTCCGTCAGGAAGTTCACGGTAATGGTCTGTCCTCTTATCCGCACCCGAAACTGATGCCGGAATTCTGGCAGTTCCCGACCGTATCCATGGGGCTGGGGCCGTTGGGTGCGATCTATCAGGCTAAATTCCTGAAATATCTGGAACACCGTGGTCTGAAAGACACCTCCGAACAAACCGTTTACGCTTTCCTGGGCGACGGCGAAATGGATGAGCCAGAATCTAAAGGCGCTATCACCATTGCGACCCGTGAAAAACTGGACAACCTGGTCTTCGTCATCAACTGCAACCTGCAGCGTCTGGACGGCCCGGTCACCGGTAACGGTAAAATCATTAACGAACTGGAAGGCATTTTCGGTGGTGCTGGCTGGAACGTTATCAAGGTTATCTGGGGCGGCCGTTGGGATGAGCTGCTGCGTAAAGACACCAGCGGTAAGCTGATTCAGCTGATGAACGAAACCGTTGACGGCGACTACCAGACCTTCAAATCCAAAGATGGCGCTTACGTTCGTGAGCACTTCTTCGGTAAATATCCGGAAACTGCCGCCCTGGTTGCCGACTGGACTGACGAGCAGATCTGGGCCCTGAACCGCGGTGGTCACGATCCGAAGAAAGTCTACGCTGCACTGAAAAAAGCGCAGGAAACCAAAGGTCAGCCGACCGTGATCCTGGCGCATACCATCAAAGGTTATGGTATGGGCGATACCGCTGAAGGTAAGAACATCGCGCACCAGGTTAAGAAAATGAACATGGACGGCGTTCGCTACGTCCGCGATCGTTTCAATGTGCCGGTGGCGGATGCCGATATCGAAAAACTGCCTTACGTAACCTTCCCGGAAGGTTCCGAAGAGCACACTTACCTGCACGCTCAGCGTCAGAAGCTGAACGGCTATCTGCCGACTCGTCAGCCGAAGTTCACTGAGAAACTGGAGCTGCCGACCCTGGCTGACTTCAGCGCGCTGCTGGAAGAGCAAAACAAAGAAATCTCTACCACTATCGCTTTCGTTCGCGCCCTGAACGTGATGCTGAAGAACAAGTCGATCAAAGATCGTCTGGTGCCGATCATCGCCGACGAAGCGCGTACCTTCGGTATGGAAGGTCTGTTCCGTCAGATCGGTATTTACAGCCCGAACGGCCAGCAGTATACCCCGCAGGACCGTGAGCAGGTTGCTTACTACAAAGAAGACGAGAAAGGCCAGATTCTGCAGGAAGGGATCAACGAGCTGGGCGCAGGCGCATCCTGGCTGGCTGCGGCGACCTCTTACAGCACCAACAACCTGCCGATGATCCCGTTCTACATCTACTACTCGATGTTCGGCTTCCAGCGTATCGGCGATCTGTGCTGGGCGGCTGGCGATCAGCAGGCTCGCGGCTTCCTGATTGGCGGGACTTCCGGTCGTACTACCCTGAACGGCGAAGGTCTGCAGCACGAAGATGGTCACAGCCATATTCAGTCGCTGACTATCCCGAACTGTATCTCTTACGACCCGGCGTACGCCTATGAAGTGGCTGTCATCATGCATGATGGTCTGGTCCGTATGTACGGCGAAGCGCAAGAGAACGTTTACTACTACATCACTACGCTGAACGAAAACTACCACATGCCGGCGATGCCGGAAGGCGCCGAGGAAGGTATCCGTAAAGGTATCTACAAACTCGAAACCATCGAAGGTAGCAAAGGTAAAGTTCAGCTGCTGGGCTCCGGTTCTATCCTGCGTCACGTGCGTGAAGCAGCGCAGATCCTGGCGAAAGAGTACGGCGTGGGTTCTGACGTGTATAGCGTCACCTCCTTCACCGAACTGGCGCGTGATGGCCAGGATTGCGAACGCTGGAACATGCTGCACCCGCTGGAAACCCCGCGCGTGCCGTATATCGCTCAGGTGATGAACGACGCTCCGGCAGTGGCATCCACTGACTATATGAAACTGTTCGCCGAGCAGGTTCGTACTTACGTACCGGCTGATGATTACCGCGTACTGGGTACCGATGGCTTCGGTCGTTCCGACAGCCGTGAAAACCTGCGTCACCACTTCGAAGTTGATGCTTCCTACGTGGTCGTAGCAGCGCTGGGCGAACTGGCTAAACGTGGTGAAATCGATAAGAAAGTGGTGGCTGACGCTATCGCGAAATTCGACATCGATGCAGAAAAAGTTAACCCGCGTCTGGCGTAAGAGGTAAAAGAATAATGGCTATCGAAATCAAAGTACCGGACATCGGGGCTGATGAAGTTGAAATCACCGAGATCCTGGTCAAAGTTGGCGACAAAGTAGAAGCTGAACAGTCGCTGATCACCGTAGAAGGCGACAAAGCCTCTATGGAAGTCCCGTCTCCGCAGGCTGGCGTCGTGAAAGAGATTAAAGTCTCCGTCGGCGACAAAACCGAGACTGGCAAACTGATTATGATTTTCGATTCCGCCGAGGGTGCAGCCGCCGCTGCACCTGCGCAGGAAGAGAAGAAAGAAGCCGCTCCGGCTGCTGCTCCAGCGGCTGCCGCGGCAGCGAAAGAAGTTCACGTCCCGGATATCGGCGGCGATGAAGTTGAAGTCACCGAGATCATGGTGAAAGTAGGCGACACCATCGCCGCTGAGCAATCCCTGATCACCGTAGAAGGCGATAAAGCCTCTATGGAAGTCCCGGCGCCGTTCGCCGGTACCGTCAAAGAGATTAAAATCAATACCGGCGATAAAGTTTCCACCGGCTCCCTGATTATGATCTTCGAAGTGGCGGGCGCTGCGCCTGCAGCCGCACCGGCACAGGCTGCCGCGCCGGCTGCTGCGGCTCCGACTGCTGCCGCAGGCGTGAAAGATGTTAACGTACCGGATATCGGCGGCGACGAAGTTGAAGTCACCGAAGTGATGGTTAAAGTTGGCGATAAAGTCGCGGCGGAACAGTCCCTGATCACCGTCGAAGGTGATAAAGCGTCTATGGAAGTGCCGGCGCCGTTTGCGGGTACCGTTAAAGAGATTAAAATCAGCACCGGTGATAAAGTCAAAACCGGCTCCCTGATCATGGTCTTCGAAGTGGAAGGCGCTGCGCCTGCTGCTGCTCCGGCTCAGGCTGCTGCCCCGGCACCGGCTGCTGCCCCGGCTCAGGCCGCTAAGCCTGCCGCGGCACCGGCTGCGAAAGCAGAAGGTAAAAGCGAATTCGCTGAAAACGATGCCTACGTTCACGCGACCCCGCTGATTCGCCGCCTGGCGCGCGAGTTCGGCGTTAACCTGGCGAAAGTGAAAGGCACCGGCCGTAAAGGTCGTATCCTGCGCGAAGACGTTCAGGCTTACGTGAAAGACGCGGTTAAACGCGCTGAATCCGCACCGGCGGCTGCCGCTGGCGGCGGTATCCCGGGCATGCTGCCATGGCCGAAGGTTGACTTCAGCAAGTTCGGCGAAATCGAAGAAGTGGAACTGGGCCGTATCCAGAAAATCTCTGGGGCTAACCTGAGCCGTAACTGGGTCATGATCCCGCACGTTACCCACTTCGACAAAACCGATATCACCGATCTGGAAGCATTCCGTAAGCAGCAGAATGCCGAAGCTGAGAAGCGTAAACTGGACGTGAAATTCACTCCAGTGGTCTTCATCATGAAAGCCGTTGCCGCTGCGCTTGAGCAGATGCCGCGCTTCAACAGCTCGCTCTCCGAAGATGGCCAGCGCCTGACGCTGAAGAAATACATCAACATCGGTGTGGCGGTGGATACCCCGAACGGTCTGGTGGTTCCGGTCTTTAAAGACGTGAACAAGAAGAGCATCACCGAGCTGTCTCGTGAACTGACCACCATCTCGAAGAAAGCGCGCGATGGCAAACTGACGGCTGGCGAAATGCAGGGCGGTTGCTTCACCATCTCCAGCATCGGCGGCCTGGGTACCACCCACTTCGCGCCGATTGTTAACGCGCCGGAAGTGGCCATCCTCGGCGTGTCTAAGTCCGCGATGGAGCCGGTATGGAATGGTAAAGAGTTCGTGCCGCGTCTGATGCTGCCGATCTCTCTGTCCTTCGACCACCGCGTCATCGACGGTGCTGATGGTGCCCGCTTCATTACCATCATTAACAACACCCTGAGCGACATTCGCCGCCTGGTGATGTAAGCGAAAAAGCCGGCCTGACGGCCGGCTTTTTTCTGATAACCTCAGGCTGTTGGGGATTATCAGCAACAAAGGACAAAATCGTTTGCCGTTTGTTGTTTAAAAATTGTTAACAATTTTGTAAAATACACGCGGATAGAACGTCCCGGTGGACTTGGGCGTAAGAATAATAGCGTCAGACCCGCCGGATATAAATTACAGAGGTCATGATGAGTACTGAAATCAAAACTCAGGTCGTGGTACTTGGGGCAGGCCCCGCAGGTTACTCTGCAGCCTTCCGTTGCGCTGATTTAGGTCTGGAAACCGTCATCGTAGAACGTTACAGCACCCTCGGTGGTGTTTGTCTGAACGTGGGTTGTATCCCTTCTAAAGCGCTGCTGCACGTAGCAAAAGTTATCGAAGAAGCGAAAGCGCTGGCCGAACACGGCATCGTTTTCGGCGAACCGAAAACTGACATTGACAAGATCCGCACCTGGAAAGAAAAAGTCATCACTCAGCTGACCGGTGGTCTGGCTGGCATGGCCAAAGGTCGTAAAGTGAAGGTGGTTAACGGTCTGGGTAAATTTACCGGCGCTAACACCCTGGAAGTGGAAGGCGAGAACGGCAAAACCGTCATCAACTTCGACAACGCGATCATCGCGGCGGGTTCCCGTCCGATTCAGCTGCCGTTTATCCCGCATGAAGATCCGCGCGTATGGGATTCCACCGACGCGCTGGAACTGAAATCCGTACCGAAACGCATGCTGGTTATGGGCGGTGGTATCATCGGTCTGGAAATGGGTACCGTATACCATGCGCTGGGTTCAGAGATTGACGTGGTGGAAATGTTCGACCAGGTTATCCCGGCTGCCGATAAAGACGTCGTTAAAGTCTTCACTAAACGCATCAGCAAGAAATTCAACCTGATGCTGGAAACCAAAGTCACAGCCGTTGAAGCGAAAGAAGACGGTATTTACGTTTCCATGGAAGGCAAAAAAGCCCCGGCGGAAGCGCAGCGTTACGACGCGGTGCTGGTCGCTATCGGTCGCGTACCGAACGGCAAAAACCTCGATGCAGGTAAAGCTGGCGTGGAAGTGGACGATCGCGGCTTCATCCGCGTTGACAAACAAATGCGCACCAACGTGCCGCACATCTTTGCTATCGGCGATATCGTCGGTCAGCCGATGCTGGCGCACAAAGGTGTCCATGAAGGTCACGTTGCCGCAGAAGTTATTTCCGGCCTGAAACACTACTTCGATCCGAAAGTGATCCCGTCCATCGCTTACACTGAACCAGAAGTGGCATGGGTTGGCCTGACTGAGAAAGAAGCGAAAGAGAAAGGCATCAGCTACGAAACTGCCACCTTCCCGTGGGCGGCTTCCGGCCGTGCTATCGCTTCCGACTGTGCAGACGGTATGACCAAACTGATCTTCGACAAAGAGACCCACCGTGTTATCGGCGGCGCGATTGTCGGCACCAACGGCGGCGAGCTGCTGGGCGAGATCGGTCTGGCTATCGAAATGGGCTGCGACGCGGAAGACATCGCCCTGACTATCCACGCTCACCCGACTCTGCACGAGTCCGTTGGCCTGGCGGCAGAAGTCTTCGAAGGCAGCATCACCGACCTGCCAAACGCCAAAGCGAAGAAAAAGTAACTTTTTCTTTCAGGCAAAAAGCATAAGCGGCTCCCGGAGCCGCTTTTTTTATGCCTGATGTTTAGAACTATGTCGCTGTTCATAAACCGCCACACCTTATACATACTTTGAAAATAGTCACTCGGTAAACTTTTAGGTAGTTAACGATATCGATGAGGTGTGAGATGAAACGCTTTTTAACCACAGCGCTGGTCGCTGCAATATTTTTTACCGGCGTGGCCTGCGCCGCTGACGCCAACATTCCCTGGGCGGACAACAGCGGCGGTACTGAAACGACCCACATTGCGGCGATGGGCCAGGATCTGAATGCCCAGCATCAGCAGGTGACGAAGACCAATGAAGGGGTATGGGCGGCAAACTCTGGCAGCATCAGCGCTGACGAAGCGGCATTATCCAGCACTAAACCGGCGTTTGCCGGCGATCCTTCTCTGATGCCTCATCAGGGCTAAGCGAATATAAAACGCCCGGTTGCATGCAAGCAACCGGGCGTTTTTTATGGTTTCACCACCTGCCAGCCGGCGTCAGGTGCAAAGTGCGTAATCGCCTGTGCTTTTACGGCACTCTCTTCACCGAGATTGGCCTGATAGACCGTATCGTGCTGATCGATCATAAAACTCATCACGCCAGTTTCTCCCCACTCCACTGGCCACGCCAGCAGGGCGACGCTCTGGTCATCGCGACCCGCAATCATCCGGAAGCGGTAGCCATGATAACCGCTGCCGGGCTCCGTCGGGCTGAAGGCCGGGCCAAGCGGACTTGGCGCTTCGCCAGGCGATGTCGGCCAGTACAAACCATCTTTTTTGCCTTCACTGCTGATGATTTTCTGTGCCCAGCGGTGATTCAGTTGATAGTAATCCTGCTGGGCATCAACGTAGGCGTGCATGGCGGCGATCGCTGACAGCTCATTGCGGCCTATGGCGCGAGTGAGGATCTCCTCTTCGCCTGCGGCCATATCAAAGCGCCAACCCTTCGGTGCTTTTACGATGGGCACAGGCAGACGCCATGCCTCGCTGCCGACATCGAGCCAGGCTTTATCACCCTGCTGGACGATGACATGTTTCACCTGCCAGTCACGTCGAAAGCGGTCGACGGCCGTGGGGTCGATCCCATCGGTGGGTAAAAATTGCTGCCAGTTATCGCCGAGTACTTCGCTCAGCGCGGCCTCATTTGGCTGGCTGATCGCTTCGGCCAGCGCAGTCGCTGCCTGCTCCGGCGAGGCAAACTGCTGCTGGGCGAAGGCGGCAAGCGGCGACAGCAGTAATGTGAACAGGGCGACGGGTAATGGGTTTCTCATTCTGCTCATCCTTAGCGACGGCGCAGTTCATGGTGTTCGGAAAAACGCTCTCTGGCGCCGTCGCGTGACTCGCGGTTTACGCCGGAAAACTGGCGGCTTTGCAGTCCTCGTTCCTGTTGTGCTTGCCAGGAGGGAGCGCGGCTTTCGTTGCCGCTAAGGGCGTTGGCGCGCAGATGGCTGACCGTCTGCTGACGCTGGGCTGGGGTGGCGGACTGGAGCTGCTGCCGGCGCTGCTGCTGCTGAGGTGTACGGTTCTGCTCGTGGCTCCTGGCGGCTTCCCGACGCTGCTGTTGCTGCGGCGTGGGATTTTTCAGCTGCGTTTTTGCCGCCTCGCGACGTTGCTGAGGCGTACTGTCGTAACCGCGGTAATTACTGCGCTGGGTGGCTTGCTTCAGCTGCGCCGAAGCAGCCTGACGCTGGGCATCGCGTGAGGCGTTGTTTGCCGCCAGGTTGCCCGCTGTGGCCGTCGGTACGTTATGCTGCAGCTGGGTCATCGCTGCCTGGCGCTGCGCTTCGCGATCGACTGGCGCATGTTGGGTCGCGCTCAGTCCGCCGGAAACGTTGGTCTGATGGAAGCGCTGAGCTACCGTATTATCGGGATACGGTGTGTGTCCGCGATAGGCAGGATTGTGCTGCCAGTTAACGTGGTTGCCCGGCAGGTTTTCTCCGGTTATATGATTGAAATTATTTACATTAATATTGATGTTATCACCATTATGTGAGTAATCGCCGTGGTGATAGTCGTCATCGTGATGGTGGTGGTCATCATCATCATCCCAGTCGATACTGCTAAATAACGCCCAGGTAGTGGCCACGCCGAGGCTGTAACCGAAGCCTTTGACGAAGCTATCGGTAAACTGCTCCCCAGGAGGGGGCGGCAGATAGACCGGCGGATAGGCGCTGTTCGGCCAGGTACCATAGACGGTGGAGGGGTTATAGCTGGGAACATAGACCACCTGTGGATTGGTCGGCTCTATTTTAATGACCTGCGTGGGCGCAGGCGCCGCTGTGTGGGCGGTTGAGGTTGCTACCGTGCTGTTGCTGCTGGGGGCCGGTGCGGCAGGGGTGACAATCACTTTCTGCTGCGGTGTGGATTTGAGCGTCCCGGTCTGTTGGGCAATGGCGCGCAGGCGCTGCACTGAATCCATCACATCATGCGGCTGGGCCAAAAATGCATTGCCGAGGTTCTCCACCCAGGGCGGATTTTCGCCCATCATCGCCAGCAGGGCAGGAAAAGCGACAAGGGATTTGACGCTAGGGTCCCACGGCTGGCTGGCAACCGCCTGAACCGCCGCATCCCCTTTCATGGCGGGATTATCCTGGGACCACTGGACCGCCTGCATGACGTTGTCGGGATAAGTGGAGGCCATCAACACCTGCGACAGCAGACTGTCCGGGTAGAGCGCGATAGGCGCGACCCACTGATCAATTTGCGCCTGGGTGTAGGTGGTGGTCACCGGCTGCGTCGTCGACGCTGCGGGCGCTGGCTGGGCTGGCGGTTCAGCGATCGTCGCCGGGGTTCGGCTTTGCACATAGAGTGTTCCCGCCGCCGCGAGTAAGCCAGCGCTACAGAGCAGGGCGATAATATGGGGTTTGAACGGCAGTGACATGGAAGCTCCTGACCCAAAAGGTAACCCATCTCGCTTAAGTATCGGCGAAAACGGCTCGTCTGCTGAGTATAGGTATGCGGTACGGCTTTTTATTGATTATTGTTGGGATCGACCCGTAGCGTTGTATGCGAACAGGAATTTTTGTCGCGGGATTTGAACAGAAAGCCTGCAATATCCTGCCCTTAACGATTCAGCTAAATTTTAATGTTGCTTTTTTGTAAACAGATTAACACCTTTCAAAAATCCTGCTATGCTGCCGACGCGGTATCGGGCATTTACCCTACAAACTGCTGTCTCACAGGAGCGTGAAGAAAATCGCCCAGCCACTAAATCCTTCAAGATGCGTCACGCGGCAAACGAAGCCAATACCGAAGCAGATTGATAGAAGACGTGTAGGCCGCATTATGACAATGAGAAGCGAGGAGAACCGTCGTGCTAGAAGAATACCGTAAGCACGTAGCTGAGCGTGCCGCCATGGGGATTGTTGCCAAACCCTTAGATGCAACCCAAATGGCCGCGCTGGTAGAACTGCTGAAAAACCCGCCTGCGGGCGAAGAAGAATTCCTGTTAGACCTGCTGATTAACCGTGTACCGCCGGGCGTCGACGAAGCCGCCTATGTGAAAGCTGGATTCCTTGCCGCGATTGCCAAGGGCGAAGCAACCTCCCCCCTGGTAACCCCTGAAAAAGCCGTTGAACTGCTGGGCACCATGCAGGGTGGTTACAACATTCATCCGCTGATCGATGCGCTGGACGACGCGAAACTGGCGCCGATTGCCGCGAAAGCGCTGTCTCATACCCTGCTGATGTTTGATAACTTCTACGATGTAGAAGAGAAAGCCAAAGCAGGTAACGAGCACGCTAAACAGGTCATGCAATCCTGGGCTGACGCTGAGTGGTTCCTGAACCGTCCGCAGCTGGCAGAAAAAATCACGGTTACCGTCTTCAAGGTCACCGGCGAAACCAACACCGATGATCTCTCTCCCGCGCCGGATGCCTGGTCGCGCCCGGATATCCCGCTGCACGCGCTGGCCATGCTGAAAAACGCCCGCGAAGGTATTGAACCGGATCAGCCGGGCGTGGTTGGCCCGATCAAACAGATCGAAGCCCTGCAGCAGAAAGGCTATCCGCTGGCCTACGTCGGCGACGTGGTCGGTACCGGTTCCTCGCGTAAATCCGCGACCAACTCGGTGCTGTGGTTTATGGGCGACGATATCCCGAACGTGCCGAACAAGCGCGGCGGCGGCCTGTGCCTGGGCGGCAAAATCGCACCAATCTTCTTCAACACCATGGAAGATGCGGGCGCGCTGCCTATCGAAGTGGATGTGTCAAACCTGAACATGGGCGACGTGATTGACGTTTACCCGTTCAAAGGTGAAGTGCGTAACCACGAAACCAACGAACTGCTGGCCAGCTTCGAGCTGAAAACCGATGTGCTGATCGACGAAGTGCGCGCCGGCGGCCGTATTCCGCTGATCATCGGTCGCGGCCTGACCACCAAAGCGCGCGAAGCGCTGGGCCTGCCGCACAGCGATGTCTTCCGTCAGGCGAAAGACGTAGCGGAAAGCAGCCGCGGTTTCTCGCTGGCGCAGAAAATGGTTGGCCGCGCCTGCGGCGTTGCCGGTATCCGTCCGGGCGCCTACTGCGAGCCGAAAATGACCTCCGTCGGTTCTCAGGACACCACCGGTCCAATGACCCGTGATGAACTGAAAGATCTGGCGTGCCTGGGCTTCTCCGCTGACCTGGTGATGCAGTCCTTCTGCCACACCGCGGCCTATCCGAAGCCGGTTGACGTCACCACGCATCATACTCTGCCGGACTTCATTATGAACCGTGGCGGTGTTTCGCTGCGTCCGGGCGATGGCGTGATTCACTCCTGGCTGAACCGCATGCTGCTGCCGGATACCGTGGGTACCGGTGGTGACTCCCACACCCGTTTCCCAATCGGCATCTCCTTCCCGGCGGGCTCTGGTCTGGTGGCCTTCGCCGCCGCGACCGGCGTGATGCCGCTGGATATGCCGGAGTCGGTGCTGGTACGCTTCAAAGGCAAAATGCAGCCGGGGATCACCCTGCGTGACCTGGTCCACGCTATCCCGCTGTACGCCATCAAGCAGGGCCTGCTGACCGTTGAGAAGAAAGGTAAGAAAAACATCTTCTCTGGTCGCATCCTTGAGATCGAAGGTCTGCCGGATCTGAAAGTCGAGCAGGCGTTCGAGTTGACCGATGCTTCCGCTGAGCGTTCTGCCGCAGGCTGCACCATCAAGCTGAACAAAGAGCCGATCGTTGAGTATCTGAACTCCAACATCGTCCTGCTGAAGTGGATGATCGCCGAAGGCTACGGCGACCGCCGTACCCTGGAACGCCGTATCCAGGGCATGGAAAAATGGCTGGCGGATCCGCAGCTGCTGGAAGCCGATGCTGACGCGGAATACGCGGCAGTGATCGACATCGATCTGGCGGATATCAAAGAGCCAATCCTGTGCGCGCCGAACGATCCGGACGATGCCCGTCTGCTGTCTGACGTGCAGGGCGAGAAGATTGACGAAGTATTCATCGGCTCTTGCATGACCAACATTGGTCACTTCCGTGCGGCTGGTAAACTGCTGGACAGCCATAAAGGCCAACTGCCGACTCGCCTGTGGGTGGCGCCGCCAACCCGTATGGACGCCGCGCAACTGACCGAAGAGGGCTACTACAGCGTGTTTGGTAAGAGCGGGGCGCGTATCGAAATCCCTGGCTGTTCCCTGTGTATGGGTAACCAGGCGCGCGTGGCCGACGGTGCGACGGTGGTCTCCACCTCCACCCGTAACTTCCCGAACCGTTTAGGTACCGGCGCTAACGTCTATCTGGCCTCTGCCGAACTGGCAGCGGTGGCTTCTCTGCTCGGCAAACTGCCGACGCCGGAAGAGTACCAGACCTTCGTGGCGCAGGTGGATAAGACGGCGGAAGATACCTACCGTTATCTGAACTTCAACCAGCTGGATCAGTACACTGAAAAAGCTGACGGCGTGATCTTCCAGACCGCGGTGTAAACCATTCGGTCAGCCCGGCTGACCGGTTGGCGATAAACTCTCCAATGCCCGGTGAACATTGCATCACCGGGCATTTTTATTTCCAAACCTCCTGCCCGCTACGCTTTTTTTCTTTCTGTCTGCTGCGATAATTACTGCATGGGTACAGTGCAGCGGTGACGCATTGCCCTTGCAGAGGAAAAGACTATGGACTACGAATTTCTGCGCGATATTACCGGAGTGGTAAAGGTGCGAATGTCGATGGATCACGAGGCGATTGGCCACTGGTTCAACGAGGAGGTGAAAGGCAATCTTGCTCTGCTGGACGAAGTGGAGCAGGCTGCGCGCACCGTGAAGGGCAGCGAACGTTCCTGGCAGCGGGCTGGCCATGAATATACGTTGTGGCTGGATGGCGAAGAGGTGATGATCCGCGCCAATCAGCTGGAATTTTCCGGTGATGAAATGGAAGAGGGGATGAATTACTACGACGAAGAGAGCCTCTCTCTGTGCGGCGTTGAGGATTTCCTGCAGGTGGTTGCTGCCTATCGTGAATTTATGCAGCAGCGTTAATGACGACGTTTATGCCGGGTGGCGCAAAACCCTGGGCCTGCTAAGCGTAGCGTGAACAGGGGAAATCCCCGAAGGGGCTGGCGCCCTACCCGAACGGCCAGGCGGCGCAGAACCCCATGCCCGGCAAGCACCAGCGCCGCCGGGCATTTGAGGCATTACACGGCAGGAATATTACGGCCGTAGTAGATCTCGCGCATCTCTTTCCACAGCAGGTCGGTAATGACCTTGCGTTCTTCGGCGGTCAACTCTTCCGGTCGGGTATGGAACATGTAGTGCTTAAGATCGAACTCCTTAAGCAACATTTTGGTATGGAAGATATTTTCCTGATAAACGTTGACGTCGACCATGTCATACAGCGACTTCATATCGTCAGACATAAAGTTCTGAATCGAATTGATTTCATGATCGATAAAATGTTTCATCCCATTGATATCACGGGTAAAGCCGCGCACGCGGTAGTCAATAGTGACAATGTCTGACTCCAACTGGTGGATCAGATAGTTCAGCGCTTTAAGCGGGGAAATGACGCCGCAGGTTGACACTTCGATATCGGCGCGGAAAGTGCACAGCCCGCCTTCCGGGTGGCTCTCCGGGTAGGTATGCACGCAGATATGGCTCTTATCGAGATGGGCAACCACGGTTTCCGGTAGCGGGCCGGGGTGTTCGGTCTGGTCAATGAGCTTGGGATCGATAGGCTCTTCGCTGACCAGAATAGTTACGCTGGCGCCCTGGGGTTCATAATCCTGGCGGGCGATATTCAGGATATTGGCGCCAATAATAGAACAGGTTTCTGTCAGGATCTCCGTCAGGCGATTGGCATTATAGAGTTCGTCGATATAGGCGATGTAGCCGTCGCGCTCTTCGGCCGTTTTGGCGTAACAGATATCGTAGATACAAAAACTCAGGCTTTTGGTCAGGTTGTTAAAGCCGTGCAGCTTCAATTTTTTCAATTTAGTTCACCCCCTTACTTCGCGTCACGGTGCGGACAGAGCATCATGCAGATATTGTGGTAAGGCGAAGGCCGCCGTATGGATTGCCGGATTGTAGTAACGGCAGGTCAGGTTGGCTTTGTGAAAACGCGCCTGAATGATTTCACTGGAGAGATGACGCAGCGCTTCGTTGTCGCTCGCCCAGGCAAAGGTCATGATCCCGCCATAATAGGTTGGAATTGCCGCCTGGTAGAAGCTGACGTCGCGAAAATAGTGGCTCAGCTTGCGATGACTGCCCACCGCTTCATCCTGTTGCAGGAAGCAGACACCGTTCTGCGCAACGAAGATGCCTCCCGGGTTCAGGCAGCGTTTGCAGCCTTCATAAAAAGCCGAAGTGAAGAGACTTTCGCCCGGACCGATAGGATCGGTGCAGTCAGAAATGATCACGTCAAACGTTTGCGTTGTCTGGTTAACAAAATTGACGCCATCATCAATCACCAGCGTAAAACGCGGGTCATCATAGGCGCCAGCGCTATGGTTCGGCAGGTACTGGCGGCAGAATGAGACTACCCCGGCGTCAATTTCCACCATGGTGATGGTTTCGATGCTGTGGTGACGAGAGACTTCGCGCAGCATCGCGCCGTCACCACCGCCGATGATCAGCACATGCTTCGCGTTGCCGTGAGCCAGCAGCGGCACGTGGGTCATCATTTCGTGATAGATGAACTCATCGCGTTCGGTGGTTTGTACGACGCCATCCAGCGCCATCACCCGGCCAAAAGCGCGGTTGTCAAAGATGATCAGATCCTGATGATCGGTTTTTTCGTGGTACAGCACGTTATCAACGCTAAAGTACTGACCAAAATGGTCATGCAGCGTTTCATGCCACAGTGGATTATCGGCCACGGTGAGGCTCCTCCTTCGTTAACATCTGTTACACCCGTAAAACGAGTGCAACATCATAGACAACTATAGATGAGGATGCACGGCGGTTATTGCAGCAATGCGGCAGGAATAACGCCACCGCCCGGAGAGGGCGGTGGGCGGGAAGTTATTTCGCCGGTGCGGGTTGCGTATCCACTATCCGCACGGAATAAACCATGGTGGCGCCAGGCGGGATTTTCGGCGGTAATCCTTTACTGCCATAGGCTTTGTCAGGCGGTACGACCAGCGTAACGGAGCCATGGTTCTGCAGACGTTGCAGCGGTCCGCGAAACACCGGCGGATAAGCATCCAGCTTCTGGGTGAGCGCCTGATCTTTCGCTTCCATATCGTTGATCACTGTCCCATCCGTCAGCATCTCTTTGATCACCACGGTGACCATGTCGTTGCCGCTTATTTTACCTTTACCCAGGTAATCGACACGGCTGTAGACGCCCTCTTTAAAGACTACATCTTTTTTGCGCGCAAAAGCCTGCTGATATTTTTTGCCCGCGCTGATGTTTTTCTGTTCGATTTTATTCAGGTTCTGGAACACCTGCTGTGAAACGTCAAACAGCGCTTTGTTCCGCTCCTGTTCTCCGAGGCGAAGCTGGCTGCTAAAGGCATCTTCGATACCCTGCAGTACCAGTCCGGCATCGACGGTAATTCCCTGTTTGCGACGGGTGGTAAGGACATTCAGGGCCTCGGTGCCCATTGAGGCACCGATGGCATAAGCCTGCTGTTCGCCAGGGGCGTTGAGTTTGACAGTAGCATCCTTGCTACCCGTGCTTTTAGGCTGTACTGACAGTTGAGTTCTCAGCAGCTGAATTTCGTCTTCTTTAATCCTTAGCTGGGCGTTGTCTTTGTCTGCCTGCAGGCGATAGGCCGCAACAACCGCCGCCATCTCCGATGGTTCGTTCTTTGAAGCGGCGGCGGTATCGTGCCCTGGCGGCGCTTTTTCCGCAGCGGCGAGCCGGGTGGCGAGGGACTGCTTATCGGCGTTAAGGGCGGTGATCTGAGCGAGGGCGCTCTGTTTGGCTTTTTCCGCAGCGGCCAGTTGGGCGGCCAAAGACTGCTTATCGGCGTCCAGCGCTTTGACTTTGTCGAGGGCTGCCTGCTGTGCTTTTTCCACTGAGGCCAGCTGGGTAGCCTGCGGCTGTTTATCGGCCTGAAGCGTTTTGGCCTGCTCGAGCGCGGTCTGTTTGGCTTTTTCCGCGGCGGCCAACCGGCTGGCCAGCGACAGCTTGTCGGCATCAAGGGCTTTAGCCCGATCGATCGCAGTCTGCTGTGCTTTTTCTGCGGCGGCCAACCGGGTCGTGAGCGACTGCTTTTCAGTATCGAGGGCTTTAGCCTGGTTAAGGGCGATCTGCTGGACTTTTTCCGCAGTGGCCAGCCGGGTAATAAGCGACTGCTTATCAGCATCGAGGGCTTTGGCCTGGCTGAGGGCGGTCTGCTGTGCTTTTTCCACGGCGGCCAGTCGGGTGGTCAGCGTTTGTTTATCCGTATTCAGCGTGGTGAGGCTGGCGCTGAGCCGTTTATTTTCCGCTTCTACGCTCTGAAGCTGCGACGTTAATTGTTGGATCTGCTTAAGTGCGGCAGTCTGGCTTTGCTGCAGATTATTATTCTGGCCAAGGCTCCCTTTTTTTATCAACGCCTCATTTTCCGCAGTCGCGGCGGCTAACGCTTTCTGTAATTGAGAGATCGG
>ERZ507775.82-NODE-82-length-20792-cov-4.78546_pt1 | contig 20792 bp, 16 predicted proteins | sample MGYA00513602_ERZ507775 | MGnify/ENA metagenome assembly ERZ507775 | reverse complement strand
CTCTTCCGATCTAAGAAATGTAGTAGTAAACGTTATGTAAGATAAAAAATTGGCGGTGGAAAATGGTGAGGTTATCACGACTTTTTGAAAGGAAGGTATATTGTTAGTTTATTGATATTTAATGCTTTTATAGGCTTTTATTTTGCACGATCTCGCTGTAGTCATCGCGACCGACTGATGACGATGGCGAGTATTGACTACTACAACCATCCCCGTCATGATCAAAAGAGAATGAGATTTATTTTGATTTGACTGCAGAGTGTTCAGCGATGGCCTGGAACGCTGCGGCGCAGGAGAGAGTTATGCCACAGCGGGTAAAACCTGCAGAGCAGGGGCTCGTACTGGAAGCCCTGTCGGCCGGCTACGGCCAGACCCTGATCGTTGACGATATCAACCTGACCATTCCCACCGGCAAAATGACGGTGCTGGCCGGGGCGAACGGCTCCGGTAAATCCACGCTGCTCTCGACCATCGCCAGAATGCTGAAACCCCTCGGCGGCTGCGTGCGTCTGGACGGGCAAGCCATTCACCAGATGCCGACGAAGGCCGTCTCGCGCCAGCTGGGCATCCTGCCGCAATCGCCGCTGACCCCGGAAGGGTTAACGGTTTTCGAGCTGGTCTCGCGCGGGCGCTACCCATGGCAGGGGCTGATGCGCCAGTGGTCCGAGGCCGATGAGCAGGCGGTGGAGGAGGCGCTGCGTTTAACCGGTACCGCTGAATTCGCCCATCTGCCGGTGGACAGCCTCTCCGGCGGCCAGCGTCAGCGCTGCTGGATCGCCATGGCGCTGGCCCAGCAAACGGCGACCATTTTGCTCGATGAGCCGACCACCTGGCTCGATCTGCGCTATCAGGTCGATATCCTCGAGCTGCTCCAGACTCTCACCCGCGAACATGGTCGCACGGTGGTGACAGTGCTCCATGACCTTAACTTTGCGGTGAACTACGCCGATCTGCTGGTATTCCTTAAACAGGGGCGCATTGTCGGCACGATTCGCGACAACGATGTCTGTAGCCCTGCGCTAATTAAACGCGTGTTTGACGTTGACGTGCAGATGTCGATTAACCCGCAAACCGGCAAACCCTTCTTTATGCCGTTTCGCGCCCGCCAGGCTGTTGACGCATGAGCGCCGCCGTTCTGTACGCCGCGCGGCGTTATGCCCGCCCCCGACTGGCGCTCTTGCTGCTAACGCTGCTGCTTATCGCCGCCTCGCTGGTGCATCTTGGCTTAGGCGCCCGCTGGATCGCCCCACAGACGGTGCTGCAGGCGCTGCTGGAGTACAATCCGCGCAATTTCGACCAGCGGATTATCGTCGATCTGCGCCTGGTGCGGCTGGCGGCGGCGCTGCTAACCGGCGCGGCATTGGGCGTCGCCGGGCTGCTGCTGCAGACGGTGATCCGTAACCCGCTGGGCGAGCCGCATATTCTTGGCCTTAACGCCGGCGCTTCGCTGGCGGTGGTGGCGACCTCGGCGCTGGGCCTGTCCTTCGGCGCTGTCCCCGCCGGGCGCCCGCTGACCGCCGCCTGCGGCGCGGGGCTGCTGTTCGGCGGGGTGATGGCGCTGGCCTCTGCCGGGCGCGGCGGGGCGACGCCGCTGCGCATCACGTTGTGCGGAGTGGCGCTGTCAGGGTTTGCGTCGGCGGTGACGGCGGCGATATTAATTCTCGATGAACAGACGCTGCTGGCGATGCGCACCTGGCTGGCGGGCGATCTGGCCGGGCTGAACTGGAGCACGCTGCAGACGGCGCTGGTCCCGGCGCTGATCGGCCTTGGTGTCGCGCTGCTCATTGCCCCACGCCTCAACGTGCTGGCGCTGGGGGATAAGGTGGCGCTGGGCCTTGGCGTTAGTCTCGTCCAGACGCGGCTGCTGGGCCTGCTGGCGATTGCGCTGTTGTGCGGCGCGGCGGTGGCGGTGGCCGGGCCGATCGGCTTCGTCGGGCTGGTGGTGCCGCACGTGGTGCGCCGTCTGGTGACGGAAGATATCCGCCTGGCGCTGCCCCTGGCTGCGCCGGTGGGGGCGCTGGCGCTGGTGCTGGCGGATATCGCCGCCCGGACGCTGGTCGCGCCGCAGGAGCTGGCCACCGGAGCGATGACCGCTCTGGTGGGCGCGCCGCTGTTTATCTTTATCGCCGCGAGGTTTTTTAAATGACGCGCGCCGTTCACCGGGCCGGTTTTCGGCCGCTGGCTTTCGCCTCCCGCCAGCTGCTGCTGCGTCCTGCGGCGCTTAAAATTGCCGCCAGCATAGTGCTGATGCTGCTGGCGCTCGGGCTGTATAGCCTTAGCCGCGGCAGCTATCCGCTGCCCGCATCGACGCTGGCGCGGGCTCTGCTGGCGCCGCAGGAGATGGGCGAGCAGCCGCGCTTTATTCTGTTTGATATCCGCCTGCCGCGGATCCTGATGGCGTTGCTGTGCGGGGCGATGCTGGGGCTGGCCGGCGCGGCGATGCAGAGCATCACCCGCAACGGTCTGGCCGATCCGGGGCTGATCGGCGTCAAAGAGGGGGCCAGCATCGTAGTCCTGGCGCTGGTGCTGTTTTTCCCGGCGGTAGGCCTGGTCTGGCGGCCACTGGCGGGGATGGTCGGCGGCGTGGCGGTGGCCCTGCTGGTCCTGACGCTGGCGCGCGACTGCTCGCGGCCGCGCTTTATTTTAATTGGCATCGGCGTCTCCTGGAGCCTGGCGGCCGCGGTCGGCATCTTTATGACCACCGCCGACGTTCGCGACGTGCAGACGGCGATGATCTGGCTGGCGGGCAGCCTGCAGGCTGCCACCTGGCCGCTGCTGGCGGTGGCCGTTTGCTGGGCGCTGCCCGGGGCCATCATCCTGCTCTGTACCGCCCGGGCGGCGGACGTAGCGCTGCTCGGCGACCGGACCGCCATCGGCCTAGGCGTACGTCTGCAGCAGCTGACGGTGCTGCGCTTTTTCGCGCCGGTGCTGCTGACCTCGGCCAGCGTCTCCTGCGTCGGCAGTCTGGGCTTTGTGGGCCTGATGGCGCCGCATATGGCGCGTTTCGTGCTGCGCGGCGGCCAGGTATCGCTGCTGTGCGGCAGCGCGCTGATTGGCGCCTTGCTGGTGCTGGTGACCGATACCCTTGGCCGGCTGGCGTTTGCCCCGCTGCAGATCCCGGCGGGGATAGTCATTGCCCTGGTGGGCTGCCCATTCTTTGTTGTCTTGCTCTGGCGTCGCCGTGATGCCCTTTAACCAGGAAGGTAGTATGCGTTGGTTCGTCTCATTACTGCTGTTGCTGTCGGGGGCCGTCAGCGCCGCCGCCCCACAAACTCAAACTTTCACCGATGATTTAGGCCGTACGGTCACCGTGCCGCTGCATCCGCAACGTATCGTTTCGATGCACGATCTCGATATTACCATTCCGCTGATTGAGCTTGGAGCGCCGCCGATCGCCAGCCACGGCCGGACGCGCCCGGACGGTAGCCACTACCTGCGATCCAGCGCCCAGCTCACCGGTGTGGATTTCGATAACAGCGATATCCGCTTTATTGGCACCGCTGATATCGATCTGGAAGCGGTAGCCGCCGCAAAGCCGGATCTGATCATCACTGAGCCCAGCCGCCACGTGTCAGTGGAGCAACTGGCGAAGATTGCCCCGACGGTGAGCATCGACCATCTGCAGGGCAGTGCCCCGGAGATTTACCGCAAGCTGGCGCAGCTGACCGGCACCCAGCCGCGGTTGGCGATCCTCGAGCGCCGCTATCAGGAGCAAATCACGCAGCTGAAAGCGATGGTCAACCCTTCTCAGTACACCGTCTCGGTGATCCAGGCAAACAACGGCAAGGTCACGGTGCATCATTCGTATCATGCGCTGGGCCGGGTGCTGCGCGATGCCGGTTTCCGCTTTCCGCCACTGATTGAGCGGATCCCCGATGGCCAGCGCATTGACGTCAGCGCGGAACAGCTGCCGGAGCTGGACGCCGATTTTGTCTTCGCCACCTGGCGGTCGGATACTGGCGGTAAGCCGCAGGATGAGCTACAGGCGATGGAAGGCGTGATGCCCGGCTGGTGCGACTTTATGCGCGCCTGCCGCACCGGGCACTATGTTTTGCTGCCGCGGGAAGAGGTGATCTCCAACTCCTACGCCGCGCTGTCCCTGATGGTGGCCCAGGTGCAGTCGCATATTGCCGGCAGGCCGATCCCGGCGGAGGCCAAATGAAAAGTGCGGTAAAAAAAGAGAAAGGACGGGTCGACCTGTTCGGCGAACGCTATCGCGCCCGGGCGAACCAGCTCTCCCCCCGGCTGCGGGCCGTGGTCAGCTATATCAACGACAACCGCGAGGTGGTGCTGGAGCATACGGCGATGGAGATCGCCACAGCGACCCAGACCTCCGACGCCACGGTGGTGCGCGCCATCCAGGCGTTGGGCTTCGCTGGGCTGCGCGAGCTTAAGCAGACCATGGAGCGCTGGTTCGGCACCTCGGTCACCTCGGCGGAAAAGATGCGCTCGACGGTCACGGCGCTCGCCAGCGACGTCAACTCCAGTATTGATTTTGTGCTTGAAGGCCATCAGAGGGTCTGCGAAGCACTGTCGCGGGCCGACAACCGTGCGGCGGTGGCCCAGGCGGTGGCATTGCTTAGCGACGCGCGACAGGTAGGGATCTTCGGCATCGGCGCCTCGGGGATCCTCGCCGAGTACACCGCCCGGCTGTTCAGCCGCATTGGCCTGCCGGCGTATGTGATGAACCGCACGGGCTTTAGCCTCGCCGAGCAGCTTATCGGCCTACAGCGCGGCGATGTGTTGATCATGATGGGGCAAAAATCTCCGCATCGCGAAGGGATGACCACCCTGCGCGAGGCCAAGCGGCTGGGTATCCCGACCATCCTGCTGACCCAGGCGGTGGATTCGCGCTTCAGCCAGGAGGCGCAGGTGGTGATCGACGTCCCGCGCGGCGGGGACAGCACCAGAATGCCGCTGCACGGTACGGTGTTGGTCTGTCTGGAGATGATTGTTCTGTCGGTTGCCTCCACCACCCCACAAAAGACGGTGAAATCCCTGAAACGAATCAACGACCTGCACCGGGCTATCGGGAAATCCGGCGGTAAACGGGGCCATTGAGAAGATAATTCACCAACGGGAAGGTTTCCGGTTGCATACAAAAGTCAGTGCGTGTATTTTTATGCAAAATAAATGCATAAAAAGGAAATCTCATGGTCAAGAATTTGCTCAAAGCGTGTTGCATGATGGCCGCGCTGACGGTAGCCGGACAGGCGGCTGCGGAAACCTATACCGTCGGCTCCGGCGGCACCTACCGGCCGTTTGAATTTGAAAACAGCCAGAAACAGCTGGAAGGTTTCGATATCGACATCATCAAGGCTATCGCCAAAGCCGAAGGCTTTGACGTCAAGCTGGTCAATACCCCATGGGAAGGCATCTTCGCCACGCTGAACACCGGCGACCGCGATATCATCATCTCCGGGATCACCATCACCGATAAACGCAAACAGATGGTCGATTTCTCCGCGCCGTACTTCCCGGCCGAGCAGTCTATCGTCGTCGCCCAGGACTCGCAGGTGGATTCGCTCGCGGCACTGAAAAACGAGAAGGTCGGGGTGGTGAACTCCAGCACCGGCGATATTGTGGTGTCTGAGGTGCTGGGCAAAAACAGCACCGCGATCAAGCGCTTCGACAACACCCCGCTGATGCTCCAGGAGCTGTTTGAGGACGGCGTCAGCGCCGCGGTTGGCGACGTCGGGGTGGTGAAGTACTACATCAAACAGCACCCGGAGAAGCAGTTCAAGCTGGTGCCGGATGCCAAATTTGAGCGTCAGTATTTCGGTATTGCGGTGGCGAAAGGCAACAGCGAACTGCTGGGCAAAATCAACGCCGGGCTGCAAAAGATTGTTGCTGACGGGACTTACGCCAACATCTATAAAACCTGGTTCGACGACAACGTGCCGACGCTGCCAGCGCAATAATCCACTTTTTTCAGTGACCACGGCTATCGCCCAGGCGATAGCCGTATTTTTTAGGGAAGGACTATGACGGGATTCCGTTGGGAGATCATCGAGGAGTACGGCCCGCTGTTTGTGGACGGCGCCCTGATGACGATTAAATGTACCATTATCTGCGTGATCCTCGGGACGCTGTGGGGGTTAACTCTCGGTCTCGGGCGGATGGCGAAGGCCGAGCACGGGCCGTGGAAATATATCCTCCGCTACCTGGTGCAGTTTCCGGTGCGCTTTTACGTTAGCGCCTTCCGCGGTACGCCGCTGTTCGTGCAGATTATGGTGGTGCACTTTGCGCTGGTGCCGCTGTTTATCAACCCGCGCGACGGCCTGCTGGTGACCAGCGGCCTGATGAGCGCTGACTTTGCCCGCGAACTGCGCGCCAGCTACGGGGCGTTCCTCTCCTGCATCGTAGCGATCACCCTTAACGCCGGAGCCTATGTGTCGGAGATTTTCCGCGCCGGCATCCAGTCGATCGACAAAGGGCAGATGGAGGCCTCCCGCGCGCTGGGCATGCCGTGGTGGAAAACCATGCGCAAGGTGATCCTCCCGCAGGCGTTTCGCCGCATTCTGCCGCCGCTGGGCAACAACGCCATCGCCATTGTCAAAGACTCGTCGCTGGCCTCGGCGATTGGCCTGGCCGATCTGGCCTATGCCGCGCGTACCGTCTCCGGCGCCTACGCCACCTACTGGGAACCCTACCTGACCATCTCCCTGGTCTACTGGGTGATCACCTTCCTGCTGGCGCAGCTGGTTAACCGTCTGGAAAAGAGGTTTGGCAAAAGTGATTCACATTAATAACTTACATAAGCGCTTCGGCGACAGCCACGTGCTGCGCGGCATCAGCTGCGATATCAAACCGCAGGAAGTGGTGTGCATCATCGGCCCGTCCGGCTCGGGGAAAAGTACCTTCCTGCGCTGCATGAACGCCCTGGAGACGGTCAGCGAAGGCGAGGTGGTGGTTAACGGCTTTGCCGCCCACGACCGGACCACCGACCTGAACAAGATGCGCGAAAGCGTCGGCATGGTATTCCAGCGCTTTAACCTGTTCCCGCACATGACGGTGCTGGAAAACCTAATCATGGCGCCGATGAATCTGCGCAATATGCCGCGCCAGCAGGCAGTCGACCTGGCGGAAGCCTTGCTGGCGAAGGTGGGCTTAAGCGATAAGCGCGACGCCTGGCCCTCGAGCCTGTCCGGCGGCCAGCAGCAGCGGGTAGCTATCGCCCGCGCGCTGGCGATGAAGCCGTCGATTATGCTGTTCGATGAGCCCACTTCGGCGCTGGATCCGGAGCTGGTGGGGGACGTGCTGGAGGTGATGAAAAATCTCGCCAGCGAGGGGATGACGATGGTGATCGTGACCCACGAAATGGGCTTTGCCCGCGAAGTAGCCGACCGGGTGATCTTCATCGACCAGGGCGTGATTCAGGAAGAGGGCAAGCCGGGGCAGATCTTTACCACGCCGACCAACCCGCGCACCGCCGCGTTTCTCAGCAAGGTGCTGTAAACAGAGCGGGCTGGCGCGATGCCAGCCCGCTGAGCGTTGTCAGATATATTGATGATGTTTTTCATCATCAGTATAAATATTGACTGAACTCATATATCCCGCGACGACTCCTTTGTTAATCTCCGGGTATCGCTTTGGGCTTATCCAGGAAAATAACGTTGGAAATCTTTTTTTAACCCACTGAAAAATAGCGATTAACTATTTTTCATACGCCAAAAATCATGGTCCGTTAATGACGGACTCGGTTTCGTATGGGTTAAAAAAGGTACGTTATGACAGTTACATGGACGGTCACGCCCGTGGGGTATCAGCATATTGCTAAACGCTGCCCCGCCTGCAATGTAAAACGCGACTTCGCGCCTTCCGGCGCCATCCGGGTGAATTCGCAAAAGAAGCTGCTGGATATCTGGAGCATCTATAAATGCACGCACTGCGATTACACGTGGAATATCGCCCTGTTTTCCAGGCTGCACGTCAGCAAGATAAACCGTGAACTGCTTCAACGCCTGATGCAGAACGATGCAGCCATGGTTCACTATTATGCCGCTGACCTCGCGACGCTGAAGCGCAACCGCGCCGAGCCGTCGGGGCAACCCAATTTTCGTATTCAGGAGCAATGGTCGGTGACGCTGATGGCGTGCCCGCGGATAACGGTGCGCGTCAGAGTCAGTCAGCCATTTCGCATCAGCCTGCTATCAATACTGAAAAAACAGCTCAAGCTGAGTACGGCTGAAATCCGGTGGTTGGTCGCGACAGGGTATATCGAGGGTATTCCATTAAAACAGCTCAAGACGAAAAAGCTGAAGGCGATGGAATATCATTTTCAGCTGGCGGCGGAAACGCTGTATGCGCGACGCCGGATTACGTTATCACTTCGCGGTAGATAACTCGTCAGAGAGAGAAGCCGCAGCGCTTTAGCCGCGGTTTTCGTTATTCTCAATGAAATAAGGACGGCGAAGCTCGCCGTCCTGACTCCCTTATTACCGCCTGCAAAAGCCACCTCCGCTGCAGCCATTCAAGCTGCCGACGCATAATAAACAAACGCCAGCTTATTGCCGTCGGGATCGCGGACGTAGGCGCTGTGAAAGCCGTTGCCATACTGCGGCCGGTGACCGGGACCGCCTTCGTCACCTCCGCCGAGTTGCAAGGCGAGGGCATGCAGTTCCGCAATATGTGCGACGGAGCGGGCGTTAAGCGCCACCATCGTTCCATTGCCCACCCCGGCAGGCTGCTGGTCAAAAGGAACGCCCACGCACAGCCCACAGGTGTGATTGCTGTTGAAGGTGCCCCAGGACGCCCCCTGTTCGTTACGGCCGGCTTTGACGTGCCCCAGCAATGCCATTAACGGATCATAGAACTTTATGGCGCGTGGCAGATCGTTCGTTCCCAGCATAATGTATGAAAACATGATGTACTCCTGTTGCGGGTAAAAAGGCGTAAACCTTCAGGCTAGCTGAAGGAGATGTTGTTGCCGGAGTTTTAACAAGCGCGAGACCAGCATGATGACGACGATTCCCGCGATCAGCGCCAGGCAGTGAAAAGCAATTCTGCCGCCAGCCTGGAAGTAAACCCAGCGCGCTACTTCCACCGAGGCCGCCATAAAACTGAGCGCCACAATGTTGATGGTGGCTGAAACCGTTCCTTTCGGCAGGGCGTGGGAAAAAAGCGCAAAACGGAATAACACGGGGAACAACAGGCCTGTTCCGAGGGCATAGAGACTCGTTCCTGAAACGGACCACCACCAGGTTTGGGGCCATGCAATATTTCCCGCCAGTAGTACCAACAACCCGGTCAGCTGTATCGGGATAGTGCGCCAGATAAAGCGGGGAGAGGTCGGATCCTTAATAAAACGGGCCACGATGATGCTGGCAATAATGACGCCGCCAAAGACAGGCACCTGGGTCCAGGCATAGGCGCCGCGCGACATCCCGCCGTCATCGATCAGGATCACCGGCGAGAGTGCTACCCAGGTGATTATCGGCAGGTTACTGAATGACAACGCCAGAGCGCCCGTGAGCACTACCGGCTGTTTAAAGGCGCGGACAAACTCGGAAAATACCTCGCCCGGACGAAATCCCCGGCCCTGAGAGGTGACCGTCTCTGGCATGTTAAAAATCAGTAACGCCCAAGCCAGCAAGCTCATGGCGCCGATGATCGCAAACAATAACTTCCAGTGCAGGAAATTCATCAGGCCAGCGCCCGCCAGGGGCCCGATTACCGGCGCCAGCAAAACGATGGATGTCAGCGCTGCCATAATGCGGATAGACTCTTTTTCATCAAAAGCCTCCTGGATGGAGACATAACCGACTGTCGAAATGAAGCAGATACTGGTTCCCTGGATAAAACGGGCGATAAGATAGTGATCAATCGACGTGACAAAGATCATGCTGAAGCAGGCCAAAGCAAAGATGATGGCGCCGGTCAGTAGTACGGGGCGGCGACCAATGCGGTCGGAGAGCGGCCCCAGCAGCCACTGTAATGCCAGCCCCCCGGCTAAATAGAGGCTGACAGAGGCCGGGGCTAACGCAACATCAGCCTTAAATTCCCGGATGATGTGGATAATACCCGGTTGAATGAGATCGGTAGTCAGATAGGCAGAAAAATCATAGATAACCATCGCCAGCGGAAATAACAAGATTCTGCTAAAACGGATGTACGGTCCCAATGCTAATTTCATACGCGAAGACTCCCTGGACGTTGACGGTTTCCCTGGTATCGGGGCCTGGTTGATGTGGATCCCTTGCGGCTGTCGTCACAGGCTGGCCGCGGAATGACAAACCGAAAGATAAAATTCGCCTGGCGACTGTCATTGGGTAAGGCAACGCAACGGCATGCAGAGGGAGTGATCGAGCATGGCAGAGGGATAACGCACCGGGTTAACTGGCTGGGGGTGACGTTGCTTGTGCGAGGGAGGGGGCTCGCTGCCATCGCGTGGATGTGGAGCGTTTGTCCGCAGGGGACGAGAATGAATAAAGTCGCTTGCTCCTGAGGGGAAACATTCATACCGGGAAACCTGTGTCATCATCATGGGCAAAACAGGCGAACACTCGCCAGTGTCCGCATTCGATTTCAGCGCAGTAATAATCAGTCCGGCCAGTGATGGTCGGAAGTCTGATTATCAGATGATTAGGTTTTCCAGCATCGACGCCTCAGCTATGGGTATGAATTATTCATTAAGGAAATGATAACACCCACATTTATTATGGGAATTGCGCAGGTAAGAAAATGTGACTTTCGCCCGCTTACTGCGTGAAGCTGATCGCAACAGACCCGGCGCTGCGCTTAGCCTCGCCATGGTACACCGCCTCAATATTATTCCCCTGCGGATCCAGCACAAAAGCGGCATAGTAACCAGGATGATAGTGTCGTTCGCCAGGCGCGCCGTTATCACGTCCGCCATGGGTCAGTGCCGCATGGTAAAAAGCGTCCACCATGTCACGATCTCTGGCCTGGAATGCCAGATGGTGGCGTCCTGTCAGTTTCCCGGCAGCCTCCGGGCTGTGGCGTGAGGCCACCACCAGTTCGTCGGCCAGCAAGTATTCATTGGCGGTGGTGATAACCGGGATCTCCAGCGCCGACAGTACGGCGGTATAGAAGTTTTTGCTTGCCGCAAAGTCTTCGACAACCAGCAGAATATGATCGATCAATCTGCCGCGATGTAAAGTATTACTTTCCATGGGATTTCCTCTCGGCTGGGGGGCCGGCAATGGTTAACAGCCGTTAGCCAGCAAAAACAGGATACCCTCAGCTGAGGGCCATAAAAAAGGGCTGGCGCCAGGCCAGGCCGTCAGGACTACCGTGCGGACTCCGTCGCCTCGTCCATGTCATCTTCCTGCTCACTGGCAAGCAGGGTTTTCTCGTTTTTGCACAGACACTGAATCAACAGGAACAGCACGCCGCTGGCCACCAGGGTGGCGATCAGGCCATCGTAACCAGTGATGCCGATCAGCATGCCGCTGACCACCGGCCCGGCGACGCTGCCGGCGGACCAGAAAAAGCCGAACAGGGCGTTAATCATAATCAGCTTCTGCCCATTGAAGGTTTTCCCCGCCCGCACCAGCGACAGGGTATAAAGCGCCCCCGCCGCGGCGCCCAGCAGCAGGCAAATGGCCATCAGCTGAATGCGCGAGCCGAGCATCAGCGGCAGGGCCAGCAGCGACAGGCTGAAAACCACCGCGCAGCTCAGATGCACGCGGCGAATCCCGACCCGGTCGGCCAGCCAGCCGAGCGGGGTCTGGAACATCGCATCCCCGGTAAGTACCACGGTCACCAGCAGCACCGCCATTCCTTCATTAAGCCCTTTGTCCATGCCGTACAGCGGCAGCAGGGCGAGGATGCTGGCGTCAAAGAAGGCGAAGCAGAAGACCCCGGAGGCCAGTACCGGCAGGAAGGCGCCGAGGCTGCGCCAGCTGGCGCGCTCCCCGAGGCTTTCACGAGTACCGGTGGGCAGATGGCGCAGCATCAACAGGCAGACGGCGGTGACCGCGACAATCGCTATCAGCGCTGAGGTTTGCCAGGCGGGGCCGACGGAGATCAGCAGCGGCCCGGCCAGCTGGCAGCCGGTAAAGGCCGAGGCGTAGAGACCGGTGAGGGTAGCGCGCTGGCTGCCCGCCGCGCCGCCGGTGATCCAGCTTTCACCGAGTACGATAATGACCCCGGAGGCCAGGCCGGTCAGCAGGCGCGGCAGCAAAAGCAGCGTCATATCGGTAGTCATGCATGAGGCGATGGTCGCCAGCGCCAGCAGGATCAGACTGCCGCTCAGCAGCACGCCCATTTCAACGCGCCGGCATAGCGCAGGAGAGAGGAAAGAGGAGATCATCATGCCGGCGGGCGGCAGGGCGGCCAGCAGGCCGACGTACAGCGGCGCGATCTGCTGCTGCGCCAGCTCAAGACTGATTAACGGCACCGTATAGCCGGTGATAAATCCCACGAGCGACGCGGCCATGATCATCGCCAGCGTGGGGGCAAGACGATTCTGGTCTGGGTTAAACATTTTATTTCCGATTACGGCGAGGTCAGTAGTGGATCCTTCGGCAAATTGCCGTCCTGAGTTGCATAATAATTAATCGCCTGGCCGTTGTCACCGTTGAAATCACTACCAAAAAAGGGCCGCAGGGCGACAGGTGGGCTGTACGCCGCGCCGCCACCGCATTTCGTGACGTTGTCAGCGTGTTAACGACAGGATATAACGGAGGGAGCGGCAGCGCCCCGACGCCGGTGAGCGACGGGTAAAAACGCGACGCATGACCGATTATTCAGCATTACGCTATGCAGGAAAGGAGTAATACATGGCCGTATCGCCGTCACTGATCGCCGAAGCCGTTAGCTGGCGACGTGAGTTCCACGCCGCGCCTGAGCTCGGATATCAGGAGCAGGAGACCTCGCGCCGCGTTGCGGAGCTGCTGGCCTCATTTGGGCTACAGGTTCACCGCGGGCTGGCCGGCACCGGCGTCGTGGCGACGCTGGAAAACGGCCCCGGGCCGGTCATTGGCCTGCGCGCCGATATGGACGCCCTGCCAATCACCGAGCTGGGGAGCGTCAGCTACTGTTCGCGTCGCCCTGGGGTGATGCACGCCTGCGGCCACGACGGCCATACCGCGATGCTGCTGGCGGCCGCCGCCCATCTGGCGCAGACCCGCCAATTCAGCGGCACCGTCCACTTTGTCTTCCAGCCAGCGGAAGAAAACCTCGGCGGCGCGCGCAAAATGGTGGAAGAGGGGTTGTTTGAGCGCTTCCCGATGGACGCCATTTACGCGCTGCATAACTGGCCGGGGATCCCGCTTGGCGAAGTGGCGCTCAGCGATGGCGCGATGATGGCCTCGCTGGACGCCTTCGAAATCACCCTGCGCGGAAAGAGCTGTCATGCGGCGATGCCGGAGAGCGGGGCCGATCCGATCGTCGCGGCGGCGCAGCTGATAATGGCGCTGCAGACTATTCCTTCCCGCCGCTTGTCGCCGCAGGATTCCGCGGTGGTCAGCATCACCCAGATAAACGGCGGCGAGGCGATCAACGTCCTGCCGGACACCGTGGTGCTGCGCGGTACCTTCCGCTGCCTGAGCAATCGCGTTCGCGCCCGCGTGCGGGAGCTCATCGAGCACTATGTGGCGACCCAGCCGCAGGTGTCCGATGTTCAGGGCGAGATTAGCTGGTTCCCGGGTTATCCGGTGACCAAAAACCATGCGCTGCAGGCGCAGCAGGTGCGCGACGTGGCCGTCGCCACCCTCGGCGCGCAAGCGGTGCGCTGGAATCAGGCGCCGTCGATGGCCTCCGAAGATTTTGCCTGCATGCTGGAGGCCTGTCCGGGGGCCTATTTCTGGATAGGTACCGACGGCGAAACCCCGTCGAAGCCGCTGCATAACGCCAGCTATGACTTTAACGATGCGCTGATCGGCCCCGGGGTGGCCATGTGGGTGGGGCTGGTGGAGAAACAGCTGCCGGCGGCATAATCCACCGGCAGCGGCAGAGGGAGCGCGGCGCGCTCCCTGAGGTCAGACGTCGGCAGCGGCTTTCAGTCGTGCTTTCATGTCGCTGTAGGCCGTCCAGGCATAGCGCTCTGCCCATTGCTGGTCGGCAATCGCTTCCACTTTCACCGCACAGTATTTGGTTTCCGGCGTTTTGGAGATCGGATCGAGGTTATCCTGGGTCAGCTCATTGCAGGCGCCCACCCACCACTGATAGGTCATATAGACCGCCCCCGGGTTAATGCGATCGCTGAGGTCGGCACGGGAGATCACCTTCCCGCGCCGGGAACTGACCCACACCAGTTGTTTGTCGGCGATCCCCAGTCGTTGCGCATCCGCGGGATTCATCTGCACCCGTCCCGGCTCGTCGGCCAGCGACTGCAGCGCGGCGCAGTTGCCGGTCATCGAGCGGCAGGAATAATGCCCGACTTCCCGCACGGTGCAGAGCACCAGCGGCCACTCGTCATCCGGACGCTCCGCCGGCGCGCGCCAGGCGGTGGCGAACAGCTGCCCTTTACCCGATGGGGTATCGAAGCGGTTGTCTTTATACAGCCACGGCGTGCCGGGGTGGTCGAGGGTTGGGCACGGCCACTGGACATGGCCCATATCGCCCATTTTCTCCCAGGTCACGCCGTAGAACAGCGGGCAGAGCTCGCGCATCTCGTCCCAGATCTGCTGGTTGTTCTCATAGTGCATCGGATAGCCCATTTCGCTGGCCAGCAGGCTAATGATCTCCCAGTCGCGCTTCACATTCCCGGCCGGAGGGATCGCCTGTTCAAACCGCTGGAACCCGCGGTCGGCGCAAGTGAAGACGCCGCCGTGCTCGCCCCAGGAGGTGGCCGGCAGCAGGACATCGGCCATTTCCGCTGTTTTGGTCATGAAAATGTCCTGCACGACCACGAAGTCCAGCGCCTCGAGGCCTTTGCGCACCAGGCCGAGGTCGGCTTCAGTCTGCAGCGGATCTTCGCCCATGATGTAGTAGGCTTTGATCTCGCCAGTCAGCGCTTTATGCGGTACCTCGGTGATGCGGGTGCCGACCTGGTCATCCATCAGCGCCGGGTCGACCCCCCAGGCGGCGGCGAATTTCGCCCGCACGGCGGGGTCGGTGACCTCCTGATAGCCGGGAAACAGGTTCGGCAGCACGCCCATATCGCAGGCGCCCTGTACGTTGTTTTGCCCGCGGACCGGCCCCACGCCGACGTTAGGCCGTCCCAGGTTGCCAGTAAGCAGCGCCAGGCTTGCCAGGCCGCGCACCACGTCCACCGCCTGGCCAAACTGAGTAACCCCCATGCCCCACATAATGGTGGCGGATGGGGCGGCGGCGAACATGCGCATCGCCTCCCGGATTTCCCGCGCGCTGACCCCAACAATCCCTTCCACTGCTTCCGGGGCGTAATCCTTCACCGCCTCGCGGTAAGCATCCAGCCCTTCGGTATAGCGTTCGACATAGGTTTTGTTGTACAGCTCTTCCTCCAGCAGCACATAGCCGAAGGCATTTACCAGCGCCATGTTGCTGCCATTGTTGAGCTGCAGATGACGGTCGGCAATGCGCGCGGTTTCAATGCGCCGCGGATCGCAGACGATGATTTTGGCGCCGTTGTCCCGGGCCTTGATTACCCGGCGGGCGACGATGGGATGGGAGTCGGCACAGTTGTAGCCAAAAACCAGCAGGCACTTCGAGTTTTCGATGTCGCTAATCGAGTTGCTCATCGCCCCGTTACCCAGCGCCTGCTGCAGCCCGGCGACGGAGGGGCCGTGGCAGACGCGGGCGCAGCAGTCGACGTTATTGGTATTCAGCACCGCGCGGGCGAACTTTTGCATCACATAGTTGGTTTCGTTGCCGGTGCCGCGCGAGGAGCCGGTGGTCATGATGGCGCGCGGGCCATGCTTCTCTTTGATCTCCCTGAGCTTGTTGGCGGTGTAGCGAATCGCCTCCTGCCAGCTGACCGGCGTCAAGGCGCCGCCTTTCTGGTAGCGGATCATCGGTTGTTTAAGACGGGGCGTCAGGAGCTGCGTGTCGTTAAGAAAATCCCAGCCGTAGTAGCCTTTCAGGCACAGCTGGTTCTGGTTGGTGACGCCGTCGGCGGCTTCCGCGCGAATGATTTTATTGTTGTCGACAACCAGTTTAAGTTTGCAACCCGCCCCGCAGTAGGGGCACACGCTCGTGATTTTTTTCATCAGTAACAGACCTGTTAACAGTGAACTGAGGATCGCTGTCGCGCCGGGCCCGACGGGCAACGATCGCGGTATCGCCTGGTGGTGATGCAGACCCAGGCCTGTTGCGCTATGCAGGTCTTGTGCCAGAATTTAATTTTTTGATTTATATGTGAAAATTAAAAGAGTCGAGATGACGGGAGCATGACCTCGTCACTAATGACGATGACGCAGAGCGCCAACGTCAGACGCTCTGCGGGGTAACACGTTGCTAGGCGAGAGGGCGGCAGCGGTCGAAATGCGATTCGCTCAGGCCGACGTCGCGCGCGGCGGTGCAGATAGCCTGCCAGCTGCCGGCATCCAGCGGGATCCCCTGCGCCAGCCGCGCTTCGCGGTTGGCGGCCTCCCATTCGCCGGGCGCCAGTACCGGGGCATCGGGATCGTGCGGTGACTGCTTACACCATGCGATAAAGGCCTCCGTCTGCGCCTGGCTGTCCGGGGCATCGAATGCGTCCGGGCGCAGGATCACCGTGGTCATGCAGTTAAAGATGGCGTCAACGCTGGTCTGCAGGCTCTCCTGATGGGTGGTTTGCCCCCCGGAAAGTGCGCCGCCGAGCACTTCGCACAGCGTCGCCAGGGCATAGCCTTTGTGCTGGGCGAAGGTGAGCAGGGCGCCCAGCGGCGAGGTCTGCATCACCGCCGGGTCGGTAGTGGGTCGACCCTCGGCGTCAATCAGGCAGCCGGGGGCCACGGCTTCGCCTTTATGCCAGGCGACGCGGGTTTTACCAAAGGCGATGGCGCTGGTGGCGTAGTCCAGCAGCAGCGGCGGATGGCCCGCGCGGGGAAACACCACGCACAGCGGGTTGGTGCCGAAGCGGCTGTCCTTCCCGCGGAACGGGGCGACCATCGGGTCGCCGATGACGCTGACGAAATGAATGGAGATCAGCCCCGCGGCAGCGCACTGCTCGGCCCAGTAACCGATGCGCCCGACGTGATGCGCATTGCGCAGGGCGATAGCCGCCATACCGTGCTGCTTCGCCTTTTCAATGCCTAACTGCATCGCCTCGTGGGCGACCACCTGGCCGAAGCCAGCGTTGCCGTCGAGGGTGACCACGGCGCCGGCGTCTTTGGTCACCGTGGCGTGGCGGTTGAGCTGCAGAAAACCACCGGCGTGGGATTTGACGTAGCTGGGGATCATCCCAACGCCGTGGGAGTCATGCCCGGCCAGGTTGGCGGCGATCAGGTGGTCCGCGACGAGGGTAGCTTCCCCCGGGGTACTGCCGAGATGGGTAAACAGTGAGACGACAAACTGATGCAGATCCGTCGCCAGAAAGCGGTGTCCTGTTGGCACTGATTCTCTCCTGTAGTCTGTTGTTATTTTGTTATGTTTGCCGTTTTATGCTGCGCCGCCCGGCGCAGAAGGTCAAGGGCGGGAGCGCACGGCGGAACGTCACTGCGTCTACGCCGGAGTCCGACGCCAGGCGATAAAAAACCCGGCCGGGATCGCGTTTTAATTAACGCCATAAACACCACATTTTTAAATTCTGCCAGTGTCACAAAAGCCAGAAAAAAGCCATACCCGTCGTTGCAAGGGGAGCTGATACCACTATATGTTAAATTTGTGTTTATTAATTGATGATTAAAGGTTGGTATCATGTATAAGAAAATAAGTGGTTTAGTGGTTTCACTGACGGCCGTTTTCGCCTGTGCCGCCTGGGCGGAGGTGCCTGCGGGCTATCCGGCGGATTATCAAAAAACAGTGGATGCCGCCGTAAAAGAGGGCAAGGTGGTGATCTATTCCACTACCGATACCAAAGCGGCCGGGCCGTTAATTAAAGGATTCGAAGCACAATATCCGGGCGTAAAAGTCGAATATAACGACATGAACAGCACCGAGCTGTATAACCGCTATATCAGCGAGCAGGCCGCCGGGGGCGGCAGCGGGGACGTGGTGTGGAGCTCATCGATGGATACCGCGCTAAAATTAGCTACCGAATACGCGGAGCAATATGCCTCGCCGGAGGTGAAGCAATTACCCGACTGGGCGGTCTGGCAGCAGAAAGCCTATGGCACCACCTACGAGCCGGTGGTGTTTATCTATAACAAACGCCTGATCCCGCAGAATGAGGTCCCGGATTCGCATACCGGGCTGGCGAAACTGATCGCCAGCCAGGCCGATAAATTTAAAGGCAAAGTCACCACTTACGATATCGAAAAATCGGGCCTCGGCTTTATGCTGGCGGTGCAGGACAGCCAGGCCGACGCGAACTATTTTACCGACCTGGCGAATATTGCCAAAGGCGGCCTGACGGTGCAGTCTTCCACCGGCACGATGATGGAGCGCGTCTCCTCTGGCGAAAACCTGATTGGCTATAACATTCTGGGCTCCTATGCCGAAGCGCGGGCGAAAAACGATCCCTCTTTAGGCATTGCCTATCCGAAAGATTACGTGCTGGTGCTCTCCCGCGTCTCGTTTATTAGCCAGGAGAGCGAACATCCCAATGCGGCGAAATTGTGGCTGGACTATGTCCTGTCGGAAAAAGGCCAGCAGATCCTCGCCAGCCAGGCGGATATTCCCTCTATTCGTCGCGATATTGAAGGTAAAAATGATATCGACGGCATGACCGCGCTGCTGGGCAAAGCGTTAAAACCGATCCCGGTCAACGAAACGCTGCTCGATTATTTACAGCCGCAAAAACGCCTGCAGTTTATTAAACAATGGCGCAGCGCCGCCGCGAAATAATCCTCCCCCGGGGCGTCGCCGATGCCCCTTATTCACACCCGGCGGGTTTTTTCTCTTGACCAAAGGGATGAACCATGAATGTATTACGCAGAAAGTGGCAGGGGCTGCCGCGCGGCGTGGTGGTGTGCATCACGGCGCTGGTGATTTACGTCCCGCTGTTATTTATTGTGGTGCAGAGTTTTCTCTCGGCGCCATTCTTTTCCCGCTCCAAATCCTGGAGTCTGGAAGCCTTCGCCTTTATTTTTACCGACCCGGATTTTTATCTGGCATTAAGATCCGGTTTTATTCTCGCCTTTGGCCTGGTGATTATCGCCATTCCGCTGGGCGGTATTTTGGCGTTTCTGATGGTGCGCACCGATTTACCCGGCCGGCGGTTCATTGAGCCGCTGATCCTGGTGCCGATCTTTGTCTCGCCGATGGTGCTGGGCTTTGGCTACGTGGTGGCCGCCGGGCCGGTAGGCTTCTTTTCCCAGTGGGCGCAGCAGCTGATTGGCTTTGTGCCATGGAATATCTACTCGATGTTCAGCATTGTGGTCATCGCTGGCTTAACTCACGTGCCGCACGCCTATCTCTATATCTCTTCGGCGCTGCGCAGCGTCGGTTCCGACGTGGAAGAGGCGGCGCGCACCGTCGGCGCGACGCCGCTGCAGGTGATGACCTCGGTGAGTCTGCCGATGGTGCGGCCGTCCATTCTTTACGCCTGTGTGCTGCTCTTTTTCCTCGGTCTGGAAGTCTTCGGTCTGATGCTGGTGCTGGGCGACCCCGAGGGCAACATGGTGCTGGCGACCTATCTCTATAAGCTGACCAATAAGCTCGGCACCCCCTCCTACCATCTGATGGCGGCGGTGGCAGTGGTGCTGATCTGCATCACCATCCCGCTGGTAATGCTCCAGCGGCGACTGATGCGCACCGCCAACCGCTTTGTCACCATGAAGGGCAAGGCGTCGCAGGCGCGGGCACTGCCGCTGGGCAAATGGCGCTGGGTCGCCGGGGCGGTGGTGGTGGCCTGGCTGACGGTGACCATTGGTGTACCGCTGCTCGGCGTGGCGCTGCGCGCCTTTATCTCCAACTGGGGCGTCGGCGTGTCGCTGTGGGATGAGCTGTCGCTGGCGACGTTCCACAATATCTGGCAGCAGCCCAACCTGCTGCGGGCGATCGTCAACTCGATGGCTATCGGCATCATCGGCGGCGCGCTGGCGGTGGTTTGCTATCTGTTTGTCGGCATCGCCATGCATCGCAAAGCGGACAACGTCACCCGCTTTCTCGACTACAGCGTGCTGGTCCCGCGCGCGGTACCGGGGCTGCTGGCCGGTCTGGCCTTCCTGTGGGTATTCCTGTTTGTGCCGATGTGGCTCGATCAGTCGCTGAAGCACGGCTGGTTCTCGGCGCTGCCGGTGGCCGACTGGCTGCGGGAGCACGTTATTGTGCAGCTGCGCGCTCTGCGCAACACCATCTTCAGCGTCTGGCTGGCCTATACCGTGGTGTGGATGGCCTACGGTCTGCGACTCATCTCCTCGACGTTGCTGCAGGTGGGCCCGGAGCTGGAGGAGGCGGCGCGCAGCACCGGCGCCTCGCGGGGGCAGATCACCCGCCACGTGACCGTCCCGCTGTCGCGCTATGGGCTGATTGGCTCCTGGCTGCTGATGTTCCTGATCTTTGAGCGCGAGTATTCCACCGGCGTCTATCTGCTGTCGCCGGGTACCGAAACCATCGGCTCGATGCTGGTGTCGCTGTGGGCGGCGGGGGCCATCGATATCGTCGCGGCGCTCTCCTTTATCAATATTCTGCTGGTGGTGATTGGCCTGGGTATCGCCCTGCGCTTTGGAGTGAAATTACATGATTGAGTTATCGGTAGAAAATCTGCATCTCACCTATGGCGACAACCCGGTGCTGAAGGGGGTGTCGATGACGCTCGGCCGGGGAGAGGTGGTGTCGCTGCTGGGGCCGTCGGGAAGCGGCAAAACCACGCTGCTGCG
>ERZ507775.73-NODE-73-length-22282-cov-5.48549_pt1 | contig 22282 bp, 20 predicted proteins | sample MGYA00513602_ERZ507775 | MGnify/ENA metagenome assembly ERZ507775 | reverse complement strand
CTTCCGATCTCATGAAACGGGCGCCGACGTTGTTCGGCGCCCGTTTTTTGCTGAGACAATAAAAGCCCGCCGGAAGGGTGACGTGTATCACCATATGCGCTAGCATGAAGTCCTCACACTTCGGAGCGCGTATGGGCCTGTTAAACCGGATAAAAATGCTGTGGCAAGCCGCCGTCGGCTCGTCTTATTCCTGGCCTGCGATGGATGTCGTCCTGCCCGGCGAACGCTATTTGCACCTCGTCGGCAGTATCCATATGGGCACCCGTGACATGGCGCCGCCGCCGGCAAAGCTTCTGAAAAAAATACGTCAGGCCGATGCGTTAATCGTCGAGGCCGATATCAGCGGCAATGAAACCCCGTTTAGCAATCTCCCCACTTACCCACCGCTGGCGGAACGCCTGAGCGATGCGCAGCTGAGCGAGCTAGAGGCGCGAGCCGGCGAGCTGGGCCTGTCGGTCGGGCTGTTCGACAGCCAGCCGCTGTGGCAGGTGGCGATGGTCCTGCAGGCCACCCAGGCGCAGAAGCTGGGACTGCGACCGGATTACGGCATCGATTATCAGTTGCTGATGGCCGCCCGCGAGAGCAACATAAGGGTGATGGAGCTGGAAGGCGCCGACAGCCAAATCGCGCTGCTGCGCGATCTGCCCGACGGCGGAATGGCCCTGCTGGAAGATACACTGACCCACTGGCGCACCAATGCTCGTTTACTGCAGGTGATGATCGGCTGGTGGCTGGAGCAACCGCCGTCGCGCGGTGCGGTATCGCTGCCGACGACCTTCAGCCAGTCTTTATATGATGTGCTGATGCACCAGCGCAATCTCGCCTGGCGCGAGACGCTACTGGCCCTGCCACCGGGGCGCTACGTGGTTGCCGTCGGCGCGCTGCATCTGTATGGCGAAGGGAATCTGCCGGATATGCTGACATAAAAAAATGGCCAATATTGCTATTGGCCCGTCAAAGAGGAATTTCATCATTATTATTATCCCGGGATTTGCATCCCGGATCGTCTGATTGTCGCTCAAAGTGACCATCACTGCCAACACTATTGCGCAAGATGGTACTATTTTTTAGACAACCTGCGGGCGTATTCTAACGTCACGCAAAACCGGTTGGTAAGAAGGATAGCTATGACTCCCGCCGTTAAATTACTCGAAAAAAACAAAATTTCCTTTCAGATCCACAGTTACGATCACGATCCCAATGAGACCAACTTCGGCGACGAAGTGGTGCGCAAGCTCGGCCTCAATGCCGACCAGGTTTACAAGACCCTGCTGGTCGCCGTGAACGGTGATATGAAGCATCTGGCGGTCGCCGTCACCCCGGTCGCCGGGCAGCTGGATTTGAAGAAAGTGGCGAAAGCGCTGGGTGCTAAGAAAGTCGACATGGCCGACCCGATGGTGGCCCAGCGTATCACCGGCTATCTGGTAGGCGGTATCAGTCCGCTGGGGCAAAAGAAGCGCCTGCCAACGGTAATTGACGCCCCGGCGCAGGAATTTGCCACCATCTATATTTCCGGCGGCAAACGCGGGCTGGATATTGAGCTGGCGGCCAGCGATCTGGCGCAGCTTCTCGATGCGAAGTTTGCCGATATCGCCCGCCGCGATTAAGCGCACCATCCCGGATAGCGGCGCACGCGCCTTATCCGGGTTAGCCAATTCGTAGCCCCGGTAAGCGTAGCGCCACCGGGGAAATAGCCAACCTGAAGCCCGGGCTTACTGCCAGCTCACCTCGCCTTTCGGCTCGTAGGCCGCGGCATCCAGCGGCGAGTTCTTCTCGATATACTCTTTCAGCACTTCGGCATCGATAAAGCCGGTATTCACATACCCGGGTTTATCAGCAATGTTCGGGTAGCCATCGCCGCCGGTGGCGTTAAAGCTCAGCGTCGCCATCCGATAGGTCTTCGCCGGGTCCACCGGTTCGCCTTTGATTTTCAGATCGTTCAGCTTGCTATCTTTGGCCACGAAGCTGACGTTGGCAAACTGCGGATAGGCGCCGGAATCCGGCTTCATCTGCGCGACGGCGGTCAGGTAATCCACCACCTCCTTGCCGCTCATATCGACATAGGTCAGCACATTGCCGAACGGCTGGACCTTCATCACATCCTTGTAGGTGATATCGCCCGCCTCGATGGAGTCGCGGATCCCGCCGCCGCTCATCACCGCGAAATCTGCGTTGCTGCGCGCCATTTGCGCCGCCAACAGCAGATGGCCCATATTGGTCTGCACAAAGCGCACTTTACTGCGGTCGCCCTCCAGATGACCATTCACGCTGCCGATTTTGACCTGCAGTTGCGCCTTGCCTTTGTTCTGGAACGGCGTCAGCAGTGACATCATCTGCGGGTTCTCGGCGATCTGCGGCGTATACAGCACCCGCTCGCTTTGGCCGTTATCGTAAGTCACTTTTTTCTTCAGGTTGACCGGGATCAGCTGATAGTGCACCAGCTTCATCTCGCCGTTGCGGAACTCAAAATCGGCGCGGCCGACGTATTTGCCCCACTCATGCGCCTGGACGATCCAGATGCCGTTCTGACGATCCGGGGCGCACGGCGTTCCTGGCACATAGTCGACCTGCTTTTTATTTTCCGACGCCATGCATACCGGATCCTGCGAGTGGCCGCCGACGATCATCGCCAGCGATCCCGCAGGTAAACTCCGCGCCATTTCCACGTCGCCCGGCGCGTTAGAGCCGTGGTTGCCATTGTCGTAATGGCCCATATGGGTGGTGGCCAGGATCACGTCAGGTTTTTCGTTCTGCTGCAGCTCCTGGATCACCAGCTTCGCCTCTTCCGCCGGTTTGCGGAATTCTATATCGGTGAAATATTCCGGATTGCCAATCTTGGCCGTATCGTCGGTGGTTAAACCAATCACCGCGATTTTCAGCCCACCGCGCTTAAACAGCGCCCAGGGTTTGAACAGCCGTTCGCCGGTGCTTTTCTGATAAATATTGGCTGACAGGAACGGGAACTTGGCCCACTTCTCCTGCTGGCGCAGCACGCTCAGCGGATTATCAAATTCATGGTTACCCACCGCCATCGCGTCGTAGCCGATCAGGTTCATGCCGCGAAAATCGGGCTCTGCATCCTGTAAATCTGACTCCGGCACGCCAGTATTAATATCGCCGCCGGATAACAACAGGACGCTCCCCCCTTCCGCCGCTACCTCTTTGCGGATGCCATCGACCAGCGTTTTCTGCGCCGCCAGACCATATTCGCCGTAGTCATTACGCCAGAAATGGCCATGGTGATCGTTGGTGTGCAGGATGGTAATTTTATAGGTTTTATCCTGCTCATAGGCCTGCGCGGACAGGCTGCCCAGCGATAAGGCGGCAAATAACGCCAGCGCTACGCTGTGTTTGAAATAATGCATGCTTCACTCCCTGACTTAATCCCAAGTGCCGAAAGTATAGCGAGTTAGTCGCGTTGACAAATATGTTTTCAGAATTGCGACTTCCTTCAAACCTTATCAGCAGGTATGTTAGTTGGATAATAATTCCACCTGCATCCTCTATACGCCTTCGCGTTGTATGACATTGCGTCTGCCCGTTGGTCATATTTCCCATGTAGTAGCCGGGAAAATCAGGGCCGTCTCCATGGCGTACAAATGACGAAAGCTATATAAAAAAGTGACGTGAACCTATGGCAATCAATCAGACCGCTCAACCCCTGTCCGGCCCCGCTGCGCCGCCGCAAAAAGCACGCACCTCGTTTGGCATCTTAGGCGCGATCAGCCTGTCCCATTTGCTTAACGATATGATCCAGTCGCTTATTCTCGCTATCTACCCGCTGCTGCAGGCGGAGTTCTCCCTCACCTTCGTGCAGATCGGGATGATCACCCTCACCTTCCAGCTGACTTCATCGCTATTCCAGCCAGTGATTGGCTACATCACCGATAAACGCTCGATGCCGTGGTCGCTGCCGGTGGGCATGTGCTTCACCCTCTGTGGTTTGATTCTCCTGGCGCTGGCCGGCAGCTTCGGCATGGTGCTGCTGGCTGCCGCGCTGGTGGGTACCGGCTCCTCGGTTTTCCATCCGGAATCATCCCGCGTGGCGCGGATGGCCTCTGGCGGCCGTCACGGCCTGGCCCAGTCGCTGTTCCAGGTCGGCGGCAACTTCGGCAGCTCGCTGGGCCCATTGCTGGCGGCGGTGATTATCGCTCCCTATGGCAAAGGTAACGTCGCCTGGTTCGTGTTGGCCGCCCTGCTGGCTATCGTCGTGCTGTCGCAAATCAGCCGCTGGTATGCCGCGCAGCACCGGATGAATAAGGGCAAACCGAAGCCGGCGATCGTTAATCCGCTGCCGCGCAATAAGGTGATTCTGGCGGTAGGTATTCTGCTGATGCTGATTTTCTCGAAATATTTCTATATGGCCAGTATCAGCAGCTATTACACCTTTTATCTGATGCATAAGTTCGGATTATCGGTGCAAAATGCCCAGCTTCATCTGTTTGCCTTCCTGTTCTCGGTTGCTGCCGGGACGGTAATCGGCGGGCCTGTTGGCGATAAGATTGGACGAAAATATGTTATTTGGGGCTCTATCCTCGGCGTGGCGCCGTTTACCCTCGTTTTACCCTACGCCAGCCTTGAATGGACGGGGATTTTGACGGTGATTATTGGTTTTATCCTCGCCTCGGCCTTTTCCGCAATTCTGGTCTATGCACAAGAGCTGCTGCCGGGCCGAATCGGCATGGTTTCTGGGCTGTTCTTCGGCTTCGCCTTTGGCATGGGGGGCCTCGGCGCCGCAGTGCTGGGCCTGTTGGCGGATCATACCAGCATCGATCTGGTGTATAAAATCTGTGCCTTCCTGCCCCTGCTGGGTTTCCTGACGATATTTCTTCCTGATAACCGGCAAAAAGCCTGATTATCCGGCGGCCAAAGTGCAACTCTGGCCGCCGTTAACCCTTGTGCCATCAGCCTGATACACGGTTTCCCCCCACCATTTTCCCTTCTGTGCCTTTTGGCAGGCTAATTCCATTTTTTTACACAATTCAAGAATTATTCATAAACAAAGTGAACGTTTTTGTCATAAACTATTACCCGGATAGGGTAGCAAAATGGACCGATACACCACTGGAAAGGAGACGGAATGCACCACGCAACACCGCTTATCACCACCATTGTCGGCGGCCTCGTGCTCGCCTTTATTCTCGGCATGATTGCCAATAAGCTACGTATTTCTCCTCTGGTGGGATATCTCTTAGCGGGCGTGCTGGCCGGACCTTTCACCCCTGGCTTTGTTGCTGACACCAAACTGGCTCCTGAACTGGCAGAACTCGGCGTGATCCTGCTGATGTTCGGCGTCGGGCTGCATTTTTCCCTCAAGGATCTGATGGCGGTAAAGTCGATCGCCATTCCCGGGGCCATCGCCCAGATAGCCGTGGCGACGCTGTTGGGTATGGCACTCTCCGCCGCCCTTGGCTGGTCGCTGATGACCGGCATCGTCTTTGGCCTGTGTCTCTCCACCGCCAGCACCGTGGTGCTACTGCGCGCCCTCGAGGAGCGACAGCTGATTGACAGTCAGCGCGGGCAGATTGCCATCGGCTGGCTGATTGTAGAAGACCTGGTGATGGTCCTGACGCTGGTCCTGCTGCCGGCGATTGCCGGCATGGCGGAGAAAGGCAACGTCGGCTTCGCCTCTCTGGCTCTCGACCTCGGGATCACCATTGGTAAAGTGGTGGCCTTTATCGCCATCATGATGCTGGTCGGCCGTCGACTGGTCCCGTGGATCATGTCGCGCAGCGCGGCCACCGGCTCACGTGAGCTGTTCACCCTGTCGGTGCTGGCCCTGGCGCTAGGCATCGCCTTCGGCGCGGTGGAGTTGTTTGATGTCTCCTTCGCCCTTGGCGCCTTCTTCGCCGGTATGGTGCTTAACGAATCCGAGCTCAGCCACCGCGCCGCCCATGACACCCTGCCGCTGCGCGACGCCTTTGCGGTGCTGTTCTTTGTCTCCGTCGGCATGCTGTTTGACCCGATGGTACTGGTCCAGCAGCCGCTGGCGGTGCTGGCGACGCTGGCGATTATTATCTTTGGTAAATCCGCGGCCGCCTTTTTCCTTGTGCGAATGTTTGGCCACTCACCACGTACCGCGCTGACCATTGCCGCCAGCCTGGCGCAGATCGGTGAGTTCGCCTTTATTCTCGCCGGCCTGGGAATGGCGCTTAACCTGCTGCCGCAGGCCGGACAAAATCTGGTGCTGGCCGGGGCAATCATCTCGATTATGCTCAACCCGGTGCTGTTCACCCTGCTGGAGAAATATCTCGATAAAACCGAAACCCTCGACGAGCAGACGCTGGAAGAGGTCCTGGAGGATGAGAAGCAGGTGCCGGTGGATATCTGCAACCACGCGCTGCTGGTCGGCTTCGGCCGCGTCGGCAGCCTGTTGGGCGAGAAGCTAATGGCCCAGGGGATCCCGCTGGTGGTGGTTGAGACCTCGCGCACCCGCGTGGATGAGCTACGCGAGCGCGGGATCAGCGCGGTGCTCGGCAATGCCGCCAATGAAGAGATCATGGAGCTGGCGCATCTCGACTGCGCCCGCTGGCTGCTGCTGACGATCCCTAACGGCTACGAGGCCGGTGAGATTGTCGCTTCCGCACGGGAAAAATGTCCAAATATCGAGATTATCGCCCGCGCCCATTACGATGACGAAGTGGACTACATTATCGATCGCGGGGCCAATCAGGTGGTGATGGGCGAACGGGAAATTGCCCGCGCCATGCTGCGGCTTCTGGAAACGCCACCAGCCGGCGAAGTCGTCACCGGCTGATGTACTGCCCTCTCCCGTTGGGAGAGGGACGCGCTTACCGATCCCAGTACGCCTCTTCCAGGCTGTCCTCACGCTCCGGCAGGCCGCGGGTTAAACGCGGCGAGTGCTGGTTCAGCACCTGATAGCTCACGCGGTTGGCATATTTACACACCTGCGCCAGCGAGGAGTAGGTCAGCCATTTGCATTTGTGCTTGCTGGAGTTGGGGACGTTATTGCGGTGGTAGTTATTGGCGGTGATGTCGTGCAGCAGCGCCGCCAGCGCGCCGTCGCCTGCGCCGTTGGTGTTCATGATCTTCTCGGGGCCGCCCATATAGGGAGCGATATGGGAATAAATGCGCCGCGGATTAACGCAATCCTGGTGGCGCATCGCGCGGCTGAATTCAAACTGGTTAAACTCCGGGATCGCCCCCGGCAGCAGCGGATGCTGGGTTTTCCGCTTCGCCTCTTCTTCGGTAAAGCCCGCCATATACAGACCCGCCGGGCCGGCGGTGCACAGCACCAGGTCAACCCAGTCCAGCGCTTTATCCGCCGCCGACAGCGGATCGGCAAAGCCGGTCAAGGCTTCCCCTTCTTCTTCATTCATCGCCAGAATAGAGACATGCTCCTGCAGAAACTGCTGCCACCACGCCGGGTTATCAGCAATCACGTATTTGGTTCCGAGGGTTAACACCACCGGCACATCATGCTTTTTGGCATACTCGATGGCTTTCATCGTTGCGTCCGGCATTGGCTCGCCCGGCTTGCAGCGTACCAGGTAGGAGGTCAGCACCAGCGCCGAGGCGCCGGCGATCACCGCTTCCGGAATGCTTTCCGGGCGCAGCTTATTCATGTGGCCCGGGCTGATGGCGAAGGTGCGCTCGCCGCTGTCACCGATCAGGGTAAAGCAGCGGCCAATGGCGCCGTCGACGCCCTGCAGATAGTTCAGATCGGTGCGACTGGAGGTATTGCACAGGTAACGATAGGCATAACCGCCGATTTCAATATTACTGCACATCACGCCAAGCAGCACCGAGCGATCGTCCGCCAGCACCGAGTAGTTGTGCATGGTATTGCCGATGGTGCCGCCGGCAAACTGATGGGTAATGAGATTGTTGCGCACCAGCTCCTGGTACAGCGCCTCGGCGACGTCATCTTCAATCACCAGCGAATGGCCCGCACTCAGGCCATAGCGCACGATAAACGCCTCATCTACCTTCGCTTCGATATCCACCAGCGTCTGGTCGATACCGACCACCCAGGAGACGCTGGATTCATTCTCCGGCTGAATTTGCTGGAGCAGCGGGTCGCGGGCGTTAACGGGAAAATAGTGTTTGGATTTGCGTTTACCGGGGAATTTCATAGTGGCGCTTAAATAACAGGGAACAAGCGGGAAATAGTAGCATATTTCCCGCCCTGCGCGCGATCAGCGATAAGGCGCCGTCAGATTGACCATCATTTCAATATGCGCTGCGTCCGCATTAAGCGCTGGAATATATTCATATTGCTCGCCACCCGCTTCGAGGAAAATTTCCCGGTTCTGGACGGCGATCTCTTCCAGCGTTTCGAGACAATCGGCGGCAAACCCCGGGCACAGCACCTGAATATGCTGCGTCCCCTTTTCGCCGAGCATCTTTAGCGTTTCATCGGTGTACGGCGTCAGCCAGGGTTCGCGACCAAAGCGCGACTGGAAGGTCATCATCACCCGCTCCGGCGGCAGCCCCAGCGCCGAGACCAGTTCCCGCGTGGTATCGCGACAGCGCTGAGGATAGTCATCCCCCTGGTTGGCATAGCGCTGTGGGATCCCATGATAGGAAAGCAGCAGCAGATCCGGTTCCCCGTGGACGGCGAAGGAAGCGCGCACGCTAGCCGCCAGCGCATGGATATAATCCGGATGATCGGCATAGTCACGAATAAACGAGATACCCGGAATGGCGCGCTTTTTCGCCAGGATCCGTGCCAGTTCGTCCCAGACGGCGGCCACCGTCGAACAGGAATATTGCGGATACAGCGGCAGCACCACGATGTGCTCCACCCCCTGCGCCAGTAAGTCATCCACCGCGCTGGCCAGCGACGGCGAACCATAGCTCATGCCCAGCGCCACCGGGGTATCCGGCAGCCTGGCAGCCAGCGCCTGCTGCTGGCGACGGCTGTATACCATCAGCGGCGATCCCTCTTCCATCCACACGGACTGATAGAGCTTCGCCACGCGCGGGGAGCGAATCGGCAGTATGACGCCGCGCAGCAGCGGCCACCATAGCAGACGAGACGTATCCACCACCCGTTTGTCGCTGAGGAATTGTCGCAGATAGCCCTTCACCGCACCGGGGGTGGGCGCATCGGGAGTGCCTAAATTGGCCAGCAAGATACCTGTTTTCGTCTGATGCATTACCGCCTCTTAACCATTTGAATCGCAGCCAATTGTAGCTGAAATGGCGCTAAACGGAACCAATCATAGCAAAAGGTAGAAATGAGAGGAGTTCTCATCCTGCCGCAGCAGGATGAGAAAAGGCTTTATCAGCCGAGGATTTTTTCCAGTTCGGCGCGCACGTCAGCCACCGCTTTGGTGCCGTCAACTTTGGCGTATTTGGTGTTGCCCGCCTGCGCTTCTTTGGTGTAGTAGCCGATCAGCGGCGCCGTCATCTGATGGTATTCTACCAGACGCTTACGCACGGTCTCTTCCTGATCGTCTTTACGGGTGGTCAGCTCTTCGCCGGTCACGTCGTCTTTGCCTTCCACCTTCGGCGGATTGAATTTGATGTGGTATACACGACCGGATGCCGCGTGAACGCGACGGCCAACGATGCGGTCGACGATCAGTTCGTCCGGCACATCGAATTCCAGCACGTAATCAACGGTAATGCCCGCCTCTTTCATGGCGTCAGCCTGCGGAATGGTGCGCGGGAAGCCGTCCAGCAGGAAGCCGTTACGGCAATCTTCCTGGGCGATACGCTCTTTCACCAGCGCGATGACCAGCTCATCGGTCACCAGCTTGCCAGCGTCCATAATGTCTTTCGCTTGCTTACCGAGCTCAGAGCCGGATTTTACCGCCGCGCGCAGCATATCGCCGGTGGAGATTTGCGGAATACCGTATTTCTCCATGATGAACTGAGCCTGAGTTCCTTTACCCGCGCCCGGAGCGCCAAGCAGAATAATACGCATTACGAAAATCCCCTCAAAAGTCGATTCAATTTTTCAAAAACGCTAAACCATACCACCAGAACGGCGATGGCTCAAGGAAGGCGGTGCGGCTGAAACGGTTAATGGTGAGATATTTTACCGACAGGGAGGATTATGCCCCTCACCCCGGCCCTCTCCCCCAGGGAGAGGGAGAAAACCCGTCCGGCACCGGGCCGTCCTATCAAGGAGGGGGAAGCATTGCGCCAGGCCATTCCCCTGTCAGGAAAACGCGAGGACCAGCGCCGGGACATCCCCTCTCCCTTCAGGGAGAGGGTTAGGGTGAGGGTCTCCGTTTACAGAGGAAACTTACGACGCCAGCAGCTGGTTCATACGGCGGATAAACTGGTTCGGATCTTCCAGCGTGCCGCGCTCGGCTAGCAGCGCCTGATCCAGCAGCAGTTCCACCCATTCGCCGAATTGCGCGTCATCCTGGGTATCGGCGGCGCGTTTCACCAGCTGATGCGCCGGGTTCAGCTCGAAGATGTACTTCACTTCCGGCGCCGCCTGGCCCGCTGCGGCGAACAGCTTCGCCATCTGGGTGCTCATCTCGTCGGCATCGGTGGTGACAATTGCCGGGGTATCGGTCAGACGATGGGTCAGACGCACCTCTTTCACTCGGTCGCCAAGCAGGTTTTTCACCCGCTCAACGAACGGCTCCAGCGCTTTTTCAGCTTCTTTGGTGGACTCGTCCACTTCATCCGCCAGCTTGTCCAGCGACTCGTCGGCTTTAGCGACAGACTGGAACGCTTTGCCGTCGAACTCGGTCAGGTAGCTCATCATCCATTCGTCGATGCGATCGGAAAGCAGCAGAACTTCAATCCCTTTCTTACGCAGCAGTTCGAGGTGCGGGCTGCTCTTCGCCGCCGCATAGCTGTCGGCAGTGATGTAGTAGATCTTCTCCTGGCCTTCTTTCATACGCGAGACATACTCTTCCAGCGACACAGTCTGTGCGGAGGAGTCGGTGTGAGTGGACGCAAAGCGCAGCAGTTTAGCGATCGCTTCCTGATTGCTCGGATCTTCCGCCGGGCCCTCTTTCAGCACCAGGCCGAACTGTTTCCAGAAGGTCTGATATTTTTCAGCGTCGTCTTTCGCCAACTTATCCAGCATCTGCAGCGCGCGTTTGGTCAGCGCGGTGCGCAGGTTGCGGGTCACGCTGCTGTCCTGCAGGATTTCACGCGAGACGTTCAGCGGCAGATCGTTGGAATCGATCAGGCCGCGTACGAAGCGCAGGTAGTTCGGCATAAACTGCTCGGCGTCGTCCATGATGAACACACGCTGGACGTACAGCTTCAGGCCGTGTTTATGATCGCGGTTCCACATATCCCACGGCGCCTGGGACGGGATGTACAGCAGGCTGGTGTACTCCTGCTTACCTTCCACGCGGTTGTGGCTCCAGGTCAGCGGGTCGCTGTAGTCGTGAGCGATATGCTTATAAAACTCTTTGTATTCTTCGTCGTTAACTTCGGATTTGCTGCGGGTCCACAGGGCCTGCGCCTTGTTGATTTTTTCCCACGAAATCACGGTTTCGCCGTCTTTCTCTTCCCGTTTTTCAATCTCAACCGGCAGCGCGATATGGTCGGAATACTTGCTGATGATAGAGCGTACGCGCCAGTCGTTGAGGAAATCATCTTCGCCTTCGCGCAGATGCAGGGTGATTTCGGTCCCGCGATCGGCTTTGGTGATATCAGCTACGGTATATTCGCCTTCGCCGGCGGATTCCCAGAACACGCCGTTTTCCGGCTTGTCGCCCGCCGCACGGGTACGCACGGTCACTTTGTCCGCCACGATGAAGGCCGAATAGAAGCCGACACCGAACTGACCGATCAGCTGGCTATCCTTCGCCTGGTCGGAACCCATCGATTCGAGGAACGCTTTGGTGCCGGATTTGGCGATGGTGCCGAGATGGTCGATAACCTCTTCCCGGTTCATACCGATACCGTTATCGGCAATGGTCAGGGTACGGTTGTCTTTATCAAACGAAACCCGTACGCGCAGCTCGCCATCCCCCTCATACAAATCCGGCTGCGACAGCGCGCGGAAACGCAGCTTATCGGCCGCATCAGAGGCGTTGGAAATCAGCTCACGCAGAAAGATTTCTTTGTTGGAATAGAGGGAATGGATCATCAGGTGCAGAAGCTGTTTTACTTCTGACTGAAAACCACGAGTTTCTTGTCCTTTCATCTGATTCAACCTCAACAATGCCATTTTAAATGGGGTAAAAAACCGTTGAGTGGGAGATGGGGACAGCGGGGAAATTTTTCAAGCGGAGGCGGCGCTGGCCGCCTCCATTTGTTCAGAAAGTAATCTTGTGGCGACCGGCCAGCGAGTGGGACAGCGTGGTGCCGTCGACCATCTCCAGCTCGCCGCCTACCGGCACGCCGTGGGCGATTCGGCTGGCGTCGACGCCATACTGCGCGCACAGCTCCGCGATGTAGTTGGCCGTCGCCTCACCCTCAACGGTCGGGTTGGTGGCGAGGATCACCTCGGTGATCGACTCCGCCTCCAGCCGTTGCTCCAGGCGATCGAGCCCGATGTCATCAGGCCCGATGCCGTCGAGCGGCGACAGGTGCCCCATCAGCACGAAGTAGCGACCGGAATACTGCCCGGTCTGCTCAATGGCATAGATGTCCGCCGGACTCTCTACCACACAGATCTGGCCGTTTTCCTGGCGACGCGGGTTACTGCAGATATTGCACACCTCCTGCTCGGTGAAGGTGCGGCAATCGGCGCAGTGGCCGATCTCCGACATCGCGCGCGTCAGCGCTTGCGCCAGGCGCATACCGCCGCTGCGATCGCGCTGCAGCAGGGTAAACGCCATGCGCTGCGCCGACTTCGGGCCGACGCCCGGCAGACAGCGCAGCGCTTCCATAAGCTGAGTTAACAGCGGGCTGGTTTGCATCAGAACGGCATCTTGAAGCCTGGCGGCAGCTGCATACCGGCAGAAACGGAAGCCATTTTCTCTTTCTGGGTCTCTTCGATACGGCGCGCGGCGTCGTTAAACGCGGCAGCCACCAGATCTTCCAGCATCTCTTTGTCGTCTTCCAGCAGGCTTGGGTCGATTTCCACACGGCGGCAGTTGTGCGCGCCGTTAATGGTCACTTTTACCAGACCCGCGCCGGATTCGCCGGTCACTTCCAGCTGAGCGATCTCTTCCTGCATCTTCTGCATTTTGTCTTGCATCTGCTGGGCCTGCTTCATCAGGTTACCCAGGCCGCCTTTTCCACCAAACATAGGCTTCTCTCTCAGTCAGTCATCGTTAAAGGTACTGAATGCCAGTCAGACTGGCGTTCAAATGGGGCGGATACTCTCTTCATCCAGATCGGCGTCGAAGAAACGACGCAGAGTCTGAATGTTATTATCCGCGATAATGGCTTCGCGCGCCTGCGCGAGCTTTTCTTCATAAATAGCCTGCCGCCACTCCAGCGGCGTACGCATCGCGGGATTATCATCTTCCACGATGGTCAATTCAACCGGCGTACCGTACAACCCCCCCAGCGCTTCAGCCAGCTTTTGCTGCGCGCCGGCGGAATTGAGGTGACGCTGGCTGGGGCGCAGATGCAGACAGACGCGGCTGCCCTCCTGCTCTTTCCACGCGTTGAGCGCCACTTGCTCGACCAGCTTAGGTACCGCCAGCTGGCTCACTTCCGCCGCCCAGCTGTCGCGCTCCACCGCTTCTTCGGCGAGCTTGGCCGCCAGCTCCGGCGTCTTCTCATGCTCCAGCGCCTTTTTCAGCGCCTTGGGCGTGGCGACGTCGACTTTGGTCTCTTCAACCACCGTCGTCGCCTTCCAGCGATAGGCCTCTTTCTTCGCCGGAGCCTGCTCCAGCGCGGCCGCGGCCGGACGAGCCTGGACGCGCTCGGTAATCGAACTCAGTCGTTCCAGCGCAGCGTTATTCACCGGCCGCGCGCGGGAAGCGGCTGCCGGTTCACTCTTTTTTGGGGTGGTTGCTCCCTGGCTACGCTGCAGGTGGCTGCGGGCCGCCAGCACCTGGCTGGTGGTTGGCGGCAAACTCGGCGAAGGCTGTGGCGGTGGCGCTGCTGCGGGGGCCCCCGCCTGACGCAGAGCAGGCGCGGCAGCCTGTACCGGCTGCACCTCCGGCTCCGGCAGCGGCTTACGCGGATGAAACGCCAGGGCGCGCAGCAGCGTCATTTCGACGCCCATTCTCCGGTCCGGGGCGTAAGGCAGCTCTTTGCGGCCAATCAGCAGCGTTTGGTAGTAGAGCTGAACATCGCCCGGCGGTACGGTTCGCGCCAGTTCGCGCATCCGCACTTCGACGGCGGCCATGTCGGCGCCCAGCGCCGAAGGCGACAGCTGAACCATGGCGATGCGGTGCAGCAAGCTCTGCATCTCGACCAGCAGCGCCTCCCACTCGACGCCGCGTGCGGCGGCGTCATTGACCCCTGCCATTACCCGCTCGCCGTCAGCAGCGACCAGCGCTTCAATCAGCGACAGCGCCTGATCGTCATCAAGGGTGCCAAGCATGGTGCTCACCGATGCCGCCGTCAGCTGTCCTTCCCCACTGGCAATCGCCTGATCGGTCAGGCTTAAGGCATCGCGCAGGCTGCCATCGGCCGCCCGCGACAGCAACTGCAGCGCACGGGGCTCAAAGGCAATCTGCTCTTCGCCAAGAATATGCTCCAGCTGATGGCGGATCTGTTCAACGTCCAGCGCCTTCAGGTGGAACTGCAGGCAGCGGGATAAGATCGTCACCGGCAGCTTCTGCGGATCCGTCGTCGCCAGCAGGAATTTGACGTGCGCCGGCGGCTCCTCTAGCGTTTTTAACAACGCGTTGAAGCTGTGACGCGACAGCATATGGACTTCGTCGATGAGATAGACCTTAAAGCGGCCGCGGGCTGGCGCGTACTGGACGTTATCCAGCAGATCGCGGGTATCTTCGACTTTAGTTCGCGAGGCGGCGTCAATCTCAATCAGATCGACAAAGCGCCCCTGTTCAATTTCCCGGCAGTTATCGCACACGCCGCAGGGGGTGGCGGTAATGCCAGATTCACAGTTTAACCCTTTCGCCAACAGACGGGCGATGGAGGTCTTCCCGACCCCGCGGGTACCGGAAAAAAGATAAGCGTGGTGAATGCGCCCTAACGACAAGCCGTTCGCCAGTGCGGTCAGCACATGTTCCTGGCCGACGACGTCAGCAAAGGTTTGTGGGCGCCATTTACGGGCTAAGACCTGATAACTCATGGGCTGGCTCTGAAACGCTGGAAGGTGAAATCACGAAGGGGTCATGCTATCACAGCCCCGCCCGATCGGCGAGGCTATGTGGAGGGATTTGCTTAGTGGCCCGGGAACGGCACCAGGCTGTAGCAGTGGATCCCCAGCTTTTCCAGGCGCTGTTCGCCGCCCAGATCGAAGAGGTTGATAATGAAGGCGGCATCATGCACTTCGCCGCCAAGACGGCGGATCAGTTTGACCGTCGCGTCGATGGTGCCGCCGGTCGCCAGCAGATCGTCCACCACCAGCACTTTGTCGCCCGGTTTAATGGCATCAACGTGGATCTCCAGCTGATCGGTGCCGTACTCCAGTTCATAGCTCTCGGCAATGGTTTCGCGCGGCAACTTACGCGGCTTGCGTACCGGAACAAAGCCTACGCCCAGCGCCAGCGCAACCGGTGCGCCGAACAGGAAGCCACGCGCTTCGGTCCCCACCACTTTGGTGATGCCGGCGTTTTTATAACGCTCGGTCAGCAGTTCAATGCTAAGCGCGTAGGCTTTTGGGTCTTCCAGTAAGCTGGTGACATCGCGGAAAAGGATGCCCGGTTTCGGATAATCCTGGACGCTTTGGATGCTGTTCTTCAGATATTCAAGCTGCTGTGCAGTTGCGGTCATAAGTGTATGCCTGATTGAAACGGTGTTACCCACGGGCGTGCAAAATGGGCCAAAGAAACATTTGCTTAACCTTTGACCAGGCTTACCCGCGCTCGAAAACGCCAGAATTTACTGGCTGTTGGCAACAATTGCAACAGGCATTATTGCGCATCAGTGCTTTTGTTGCTTTGCGTCAACCACCGGAATGCGCCACATAAAGATCAGCAGACAGGCCAGAATGACCAACAGCATGATGCGCACCCACGTAAGCTTAACCAGCCATAGCGAAATAGCAAAAGTCACCACGATCATCGCAATGGCGCGCGGTTTAGCGCCCCGAGGCATGGCGCGGTACTGTTGCCAGTGGCGAAGATAGCCGCCAAACCAGGAGCGATACAGAAGCCATTGGTGAAAGCGCGGCGATGAGCGAGCAAAGCACCAGGCGGCAAGCAGAATAAACGGCGTCGTCGGTAGCAACGGTAAAAAGACACCCAGCGTGCCCAGCGCTACCGCCAGCCAGCCAATAATGGTTAAAATGACAGGTGGCATAATGCGAATCGTTATCAAACAGATGAGGCTACTGTAGCACAGTTGGCTGAGGGGAAATGGAGAGGTTTGGTGAAAACAGCTCAACTTTTACAAACGCTGAACGATCAGCTCAACGAGCTGGCCGCGCTGGTTGCGCCGCTGGCGGAGCACGCGACCCTGAGCCCGCGTTTTGACCGCCAGCTCTTCCACACCCGCAGCACACGGATGCAGGCTTATCTGGCGGAAGCCCAGCAGAATTTTAACCAACTCCGCCAGGCCGTGGAGCGCCAGCGGTTGTCGCAGGTGGCCTGGATTGCCGAGCGTCTGGCGGCGCAAATCGCCGCGCTGCGACGGGAAACCGCCACCTGGTCCTTACGCAGTTGGGACCACGCTTCGCCAACGCTGAGCCGCTGGCAGCGCCGTCGCCTGCAGCATCAGGAGTATGAGCGCCGCCTGCTGGCGATGCGCGACCAACGTCAGAACCTTTTGACGCAGACAACCAGCCTTGAGGAGCAGCAGCGGCTGGCCAGAGAAGTCGACGTCTACAACGGCCGGCTGGCGCGCTGCCGACAGGCGCTGGACAAGATTGAAAACGTACTGGCGCGGCTGACGCGCTGACAGGAGAGGCAATGTCACTGGAAAATGCATCCGATGAGGTCAAACTGGCCGTCGATTTAATCATGTTGCTGGAATCGCATCAGATCCCGGCGCAAACCGTGCTGGCCGCGCTGGAAATTGTCCGGCGGGATTATGCAAACAAGTTAAAGAACGTGGAAAGCGGGTCGCAATCTCCTGAGAAGTAGGATGTTGCCTCCGGCGGAGTGCTGGCAGAGTGGTCCTCTGAGCATGACGCTAATGGAGGCAATATTTATGGAAAAAGTCAGTCAAACCCCACACGACGCGGTGTTTCGCCAGATGTTAATGCATCAGGCGGTCGCGAAGGATTTTTTGCAGCTGTATTTGCCCGCGCCGTTTCTGGCGATCTGCGAACTGGATTCGCTGCAGCTGGTCTCCGGTAGCTTTGTTGAAGAGGACCTGCGCGCCAGCTATTCCGATATCCTTTACTCACTGCGCACACATCACGGAACGGGCTATGTTTACGCGCTGATTGAGCACCAGAGCACGCCGGACAAGCTGATGGCGTTTCGCCTGCTGCGCTATGCGCTGGCCGCCATGCAGCGTCATCTGGACGCTGGCCACGACACGCTGCCGCTGGTAGTGCCGATTCTGTTTTATCACGGCAAAGTTAGCCCCTGGCCCTGGGCCCGTAACTGGCAACAGCTATTCGCCGATCCGGCGCTGGCGAAGGCGCTCTATAGCAATGATTTTCCGCTGGTGGACCTCACCGTAATGCCAGATAATCAGATCGCCCGTCATCGGCGGATGGCCATGCTGGAGCTGCTGCAAAAGCATATCCGTCATCGCGATCTGGCCGAGCTGCAGGTGCCGTTGATTGCGCTGATGACGCAAGGCTATCTGACAGAAGCGCAGCTGAATACGCTGCTGCGCTATATGTTGCAGGCGGGAACCACGGAACATCCGGGGGCGCTGATCCGCACGCTGGCGGCGCAGTCGCCCAGGCATAAGGAGCTAATTATGACCATTGCCGAATGGCTGGAAGAGAAAGGCCGTAAACAGGGGCAGCAGGAAGGTGAGCAGGAAGCCACCCGCAGCATCGCCGCCAGAATGCTGGCGCGCGGCCTCGAACGTCAAACCGTGCAGGAGCTCACCGGGCTCAGCGATGAAGAACTCGTCGCGCTGGTGCCCTGAGGCAGCAGGGGCGGCTTTGCACCGCCCCACTTTCGTTAAGGGACAACAGAGGGCGCCAGATCGTCGCCTTTCCCGTCCCGCTTCACTTCGGTGACTTCATCACCCTTTTCATTGCGCAGATGAACTTCCAACTGGTTAAAGGCAATGTTGATGTCATTCTCCCGGCACAGGCGATCAATGGCGCGGTTGAGCTCATCCACGGTGTAGCTGCGATCGCGCAGTTCACGAACATACAGACGCAGTTCATGATCCAGCGTACTGGCGCCAAAGGTAGTGAAGAAGACCGATGGCGCCGGCTCCTGCATAACTTTCGGGTGATCGTGTGCGGCCTTCAGCAGCACCTCTTTCACCTTATCCAGATCTGAGCCATAGGCAACGCCGAGGCGGATCACCACGCGAGTCACAGTGTCGGAGAGCGACCAGTTGATCAAGCGCTCGGTAACAAACGCTTTGTTCGGGATGATCACCTCTTTGCGATCAAAATCGGTGATGGTAGTCGCGCGAATACGGATTTTGCTTACCGTCCCCGAGAAGGTCCCGATAGTCACCGTATCCCCAATGCGCACCGGACGTTCGAACAGAATAATCAGGCCGGAGACGAAGTTACCGAATATCTCCTGCAGACCAAAACCTAAACCAACCGACAGGGCAGCCGCCAGCCATTGCAGTTTATCCCAGGAGACGCCCAGCGCCCCGAATACCGTCATCGCGCCGATAGCGATAATCGCATAGTTGAGAATAGTGGTGATGGCGTAGGAGGTTCCCTGACGCATGTTGAGCCGCGACAGAACCAGCACCTCCAGCAATCCCGGCAGGTTGCGGATTAGCGCCCAGGCGACCATTGACGCAACAATAGCGAACAACAGGCTACCCATCGTGACGCTGCGCACCACGCTAGCCCCCGCCTCGGTGCCGTTGTAGTGCCAGAGGGTAATGCTGTCGAGGTAGGCGAAAACGGTGATCAAATCAGACCAAATCGCCCAGAACATCACCGCGAACAGAGCGACCATCACCAGCATGGTGATGCGCAGCGTCTGCTGGTTGACCTGCTCAAGGGCGATAGTTGGCTCTTCCTGCGGCTCGGCGCCTTCCGCCCCTTCCTTCACCAGATGTTGACGGCGCGCCAGCGCCCGGCGCCAGGCGATACGCCGCGCCGCCACGCTCAGGCCGCGCAGCACGGTCTGGTACAGCAAGTTCCAGATCATCACCAGATAAACGGTCTCGATCCAGCGTCCCGCCAGACGCAGTGTCGTGTAGAAGTAGCCGGTTGCCGTCAGCACCATCAGGGCTACCGGGACGATAGACAACACCGTGATCGTCAGCAGGCGTAAGCTGTGCGATTCTTTATCACGCCAGCTTTCCCGGCACATCGGCCAAACCAGCACCGCGATCAGCAGCAGATTGAAGAAAATCACAAACTGCCCCAGCACGTCGTCCATCAGGTTCAGCGGCGACAGCTCGGAAATCACCGACCAGAAATTCAGCGGCAGCAGCGCCAGGCTGACGCGAACAATCTGCCGCCGCCAGTGGCTGGTCAACTGCGCAGGCATATTGAAGTGGCTGACCGCGACGCCGTTCTTTTCCAGCACCTTCCAGCAAAGGCCAAAGACCAGCCAGAACATGGCCAGCTTTTTACTGTACGCCCACAGCAAACCGCTGATATTAAGCTGCATGGTGAGTAAAATCAGGCCAATCGCCAAAATCACCAGCACTACCGGTAAGGCCCTGATCAGGTCGATAAGAATTGCCTTTGGCGTATGCAGCTGGGTATCGTTGCGCAGTTGCCCCACCTGGGAAGCAAGCTTAGCCTGATAATCCTTAAGCCACTGCAGACGCCAGCGGATCAGGCCGGCAATCAACAGCAGCGGTAAACCGGCCAGGAAAGCGACAAACACCGCAGGCCACGCTTTTTCCCAGTTCACGGTGATTTTCATCGCCTTAAACTGACCTTTCAGCGCCTCCGGGAAGGCCTTAATCCACTCCCAGTCCATCGGTTTATTGCTGTTCACCCAGAAAATTTGCTGGGTCAGAATTTCCTTCAGGCTGCTCGAGACGCTCATCAATTGCTGCTGATTGATCTGCAGATTGATGGCCATCATCAGCTGGTTCCCCAGCTGTTTGTTGAATTGGTCGAGTAGTTCGCGACGCATATCGATCACTTCCAGTAGCGCGGCGTGTACTTCATCGTTCACCTCGCTGCTGTGCCCCTCTTCCAGTTTGGCGACAAAGGCATCGCTCTGGAACAGCGCATCGCGCTGCTGGTTCACCTCAAACTGTTCGAGCCGCAGGTCGGCGATGCGGTTGGTCATATCCTGCAGTTCGTCCGCCGACGGCAATGTCTGTTGCTGTTGGTAAAGAATACGCGACAGCAACAGGCTCCCCCGCAGAACAGAAATTTGCTCTTTAATATCCCGTTCAGACTGCAGCGCACGGTCGAGCCAGTTCTTAACCTGAATATTGCGCTGCACCAGCTGGTTACCGTTCTCTGTTGCCTGGATCAGCTTCTCGCTCAGCTGATGGTTAATATCCAGCTCTTGTTTGACCAGCGGATTGGCCTGAATGCGCGCCGTTTCATCCGGGGTCACCGCCTCCTGGGCCGTTTTTTCGGTCAGCGTCAGCCGCTTGCTGTTTACCGCCTCTTGCAGCAGCTGCAGCTGATGCTCCAGCCGGTTGCTCCAGGCGGTGACGTAGTCACGCTGCTTCTGCAGGGTATCCTGCAGGACGGTGTTGCCTTCGAGGCTCTTGCGCTGCTGCTCGATCTGCGCGTTGAGCAATGCCTGTTGAGCCTGCAACAGCACCTGCTGGGTCGGGCGCAGGGTCTCGTCGCCCACCGAGGTGCCATTCAGACGATTGCGGATCTGCTGCAGCTGCTGGGAGGCGTTGTACATCGCATTTTGCACGCGTTCCGGCTGCGTTTGCAGGGAAACCAGCTGGCTGTTATAGGTCGCCAGATCGTTTTGCGCGTTCTGCAGATCGTCCAGCGTCTGGGTGACACGCGACTCCAGTTGACGCAATGAGAGCGTGCTGAGCGTTTTGCGCGTCACGTCGTCATTTGGGACGTCGCTCAGGTTGTTGAGGCTCTCCACCGCCTGGCGCAGCTTCGCCGGCGCTTGCTCGACCTGCTGACGCAGCTGTGCCGTCTCGCTTTTAATACGCTCGATTTTATCCAGCGTTTCCAGCGTCTGGGTCAGATCCTGCTGGACCAGTTTGTCCTGCGGGGTCAGTTCTTTTTGTTTATTTAACGTATTGAGCTGGCTCTGCACCTCAGCCCGATCGGGGAGATCCGCGGCGCGGCCCTGGACTGGGCTGAAAAGGCCAATAAGACAGAGCAGCGTGATAATAAAGATGAACGTGGCGCGTTGCCTGGAGATCGTGTGCAGCATAGTTAATATGAATGAATGCAAATGCCGGAGAATACCGGGGGTCGTCGCAAGCGCGCAGAATAGCACTTCTCAGCGCTGGCGAATAGCAGCGGACGGCGCTAAAAATTCACGCCCATCCGCACGCTATCTTTAAGCTGACAGGCTCTCCGGGGCGCGTAGCGTGGGACAGAACTGATACATCTCCAGCAGGATGGCGACGTAGTCTCGCGCCTCCGCATGCAGGTCGAACGAGTCGGGGGCAAACAACCAGTTCTCCATCAATCCAGAGAGGTAGCTGCGCATCAACACGGCCGCTCGCCGGGTGAGCAAATTAGCGGGCAACAGCTTCGCGGCGATACACTCTTTTAAGGTCTGCTCAATACGCTCATAGCTCGCCAGGGAGAGTTGTCGCTGGGCCTGCTGCACCACGGTCATCTCACCGACAAATTCACATTTATGAAAGATAATCTCCATCATCAATCGGCGGCGCTCTTCTGTCACCGTCGCTTCAAGAACATAGACTAATATCTCCCTGATAACTGAGAGTGGATCGTTGGGGAATTTTGCCCGATACTCAGTTTCGAGATCGCTAATACTGGCGTCTGACAGCTCCCAAATTTCATTGAATAGATCTGACTTATTCTTGAAATGCCAGTAGATAGCTCCCCTCGTTACACCTGCAGCTTTTGCAATTGTTGCCAACGAGGTAGATGATACGCCTTGCTGCGAAAACAGACGCAGAGCAACATCCAGAATAAGTTGCCGGGTTTCACGTGCCTGTTGTTTGGTTTTTCGTGCCATAGGTTAATGACTTTACAGAGGTTGCGTTTACATACATTTGTGAATGTATGTACCATAGCATGACCATAATAGAAAGACTGTAGTGG
>ERZ507775.35-NODE-35-length-52968-cov-6.38943_pt1 | contig 52968 bp, 51 predicted proteins | sample MGYA00513602_ERZ507775 | MGnify/ENA metagenome assembly ERZ507775 | reverse complement strand
TCGCCCTCGCTGTCGAGGCAGTCCACCAGCACCACGTCCGGGCGGTTAATATTCAGGGGGAAACGTGCGCCGATGATCAGCACGTTATCGCACAGCCCGCAGGTCAACTCCTCCAGCGAGTTCATCACGCCGTGGCTGGTGTTGGCGAAGCGCAGTAACAGGTGCTTCTGGTGCTGACTGAGCTGTTTTTCCAGGGCGTAGAGATAGCTGGTAGTTTGATTGATGTTGTCCTGGGCGCAGATGACGCCGATGCAGCCGGTGGACTGGCTGAGCAACGACTGGGCTATCATGTTTGGCCGGTAATTGAGCGCTTCCGCTGCCTGCAGCACCGCCTGACGACTGGCTTCCTTCACGCCACGTGAGCCGCTCAACACTCGCGACACCGTGGCTTTGGAAACCCCGGCAAGTCGTGAAACATCATTGATTGTCGACATCATTTTCCCCTGCGCGGGCGCCGCGTCCCGCCAAAATCCTGTAAACCTGAATCGCTTCAATTATGACCAGCGCAGTATATCCATTTCGCCATTTGTTTGGAAACCGATTTTCCATTTCAGCGCAAAACATCGCCAAATCGACAGAATAATGTGAGCGAAATCCAATAAATCCGCCCCATAAGCAGGAGATCTTGACCACTATCACAGTTCTGCTTTTTATGAATGGAAACCGGTTTCCGTCTGATATCAAATCACCCACGCAATAACTTTTTACATTTTGAGGATGGTCGTCGATGTACAAGATTATGCTGTGCTGCTCTGCCGGGATGTCCACCAGTCTGCTGGTCAGAAAGATGGTGGAGGCGGCGAAGGAACGTGACCTGCCGGTGCAGATTGATGCCTATGGTGTTTCCGAATTTGACATGCAGTTTCCGCAGTATCAGGTGGTGTTGCTTGGCCCCCAGGTGAAATACATGTTGAAAACGCTATCTGAGAAAGCGGCTTCCCTGAACATTCCCGTTCAGCCCATCGATACGATGGACTACGGTATGCAGCGGGGAGACAACGTCCTGAATTATGCTCTGTCGCTGATCCCAGCGGCGCACTGAGAGGTGTTGAAATGAGTTCTCTGTATCAGTCCATGATTGCCGTGATCGAGCAATCTATTACTCCGCTGGCAGGACGCCTTGGGCAGCAGAAATACGTTATCGCGATCCGCGATGGCTTTACTGCCGCCTTGCCGTTTATGATCATCGGCTCTTTCATGCTGGTATTTATCTTTCCGCCGTTTTCACCCGATACCACCAACGGCTTTGCCCGCGGCTGGCTTGATTTCTCCCAGCACTACCGCGAACAGCTGATGCTGCCGTTTAACCTCAGCATGGGCGTGATGACCTTCTTTATCTCGGTCGGCATTGGCGCCAGCCTTGGTCGTCAGTTTCAGCTCGATCCGGTGATGTCCGGTCTGCTGGCGTTTATGGCTTTCCTGCTGGTCGCCGCGCCCTATGCCGATGGCAAAATTTCCACTCAGTATCTCTCCGGCCAGGGCATTTTCACCGCGCTGATCACCGCCATTTACTCTACCCGCGTTTACGCGTGGCTGAAGCAAAACAACATTACCATCCGCCTGCCAAAAGAGGTGCCGACCGGCGTCGCCCGTTCGTTTGAAATCCTGATCCCGGTGCTGGTGGTCATTGCGACTTTGCATCCGCTGAATCTGTTTATCGAAGCGCAGACCGGGATGATCCTGCCGCAGGCGATCATGCATCTGCTGGAGCCGCTGGTTTCCGCCTCCGACTCGCTGCCGGCGATTTTGCTCTCCGTTCTGATGTGCCAGATTTTCTGGTTCGCCGGGATCCACGGCTCGCTGATTGTTACCGGCATTATGAACCCGTTCTGGATGGCCAACCTGTCGGCAAACCAGGCGGCGCTGGCGGCCGGCACGGTGCTGCCGCACGTCTACCTGCAGGGCTTCTGGGATCACTATCTGCTGATTGGCGGCGTCGGTTCGACCCTGCCGCTGGCCTTCCTGCTGCTGCGTAGCCGGGCCACCCATCTGCGCACCATCGGCAAGATGGGCATCGTGCCGAGCTTCTTTAATATCAACGAGCCGATTCTGTTCGGGGCGCCGATCATCATGAACCCGATGATGTTTATCCCCTTCGTTTGCGTGCCGATGGTCAACGCGGTGCTGGCTTACGGCGCAACCCGTCTTGGCTGGCTGAGCCAGGTAGTGTCGCTGACGCCGTGGACCACGCCGGCCCCAATTGGCGCGTCGTGGGCGGCTAACTGGACCCTGAGTCCGGTGGTGATGTGCGTTATCTGCATGGTGATGTCGGCGGTCATTTACCTGCCGTTCCTGCGCGCTTATGAACGTTCCTTAATGAAAACCGAAGTTGAGAAAGCCAAAAATAGCGTTCCGGTAGCAGAAACCGTTAGCTAATCCCTCTCCTTCCGGAGAGATAATAAGATGACAGCGTAATAATGCAGAAAATGGACTTTCCCTGCATTATTAAATAATAAATACCTCAGGAATACACATGATTGAATTAGAAGATGCGGTAATGGAAATTATCGTTAATGCGGGACAGTCACGCTCATTATGTTTTGAAGCGCTGCATGCGGCCCGAACCGGAAATATCGACGAAGCGCGCTTACTCTTAAACGAGGCCGACGGCTACGCCCGCCGGGCGCATCAGATGCAAACCCAGCTCATCGGGCAGGATGCCGGTGAAGCGCGTCAACCCATGACGCTGATTATGGTACATGCCCAGGATCATCTGATGAATTCGCTGCTGGCCCGTGAATTCTCAGAGGAATTAATCCATCTGTACCAGCGTTAATTAATATGGAATAACGTCAGCGAGAATATTATTCTCCGGCGTCGCTGTACCCTAAAAAACAAATCAGCTTATTTTGGTTATTTATTTTAGCCAGAATGGGATGGTTATTATCTGAAATATATTAATTATTAAAGCGAGATAACCATGAATACTGTAAAAAAACTGCCTTTAGCCATGGCGGTTGTCGCCGCGCTGTGCCCAATTTCTGTCATGGCGCAAGAATTTACGCAGGAACAGATCGACGCCATCGTCGCCAAAGCCGTTGATAAAGCGCTGGCCGACCGCCAGGCGAAAATCGACGCCGCAGCCGACAAAAAGGTCGACGTGATCACCAACCCGCAGACCACCGCCGCCTCGCCGGATATGGCCATTCCGTTTGGCCTCAAGTTCAGCGGCTACGCCCGCTATGGCGCCCACTTCCAGACCGGCGACCAGAAATATGTCGGCGTCGACGGCTCCTATAACGGCGCCTCGGCGATCGGCCGTCTCGGCAACGAAAGCAACGGCGGCGAATTCCAGATCAGCAAGGCCTTCAAAAGCGCGCAGGGGGCTATCTGGGATCTCAACGTGATGTTCGACCACTGGAGCGATGAAGTTAACCTGAAGAAAGCCTACGTCGGCGTCACCAACGTGCTGGAATCCAACCCCAACGCCTATATCTGGGCCGGCCGCGACTTTCACCAGCGTCCGCAACAGGGGATCAACGACTACTTCTGGATGAACCACGACGGCCAGGGCGCCGGAGTGAAGAACTTTGATATCGGCGGCGTGCAGTTCGACGTGGCGGCGGTGTCGCAGGTGAAATCCTGTAGCCCGGAAGTGATGGCCGACGAGACCAACCCGTCGCGCATCACCTGTACCGGCAGCTCCGATACCGGCGACAACGGCCACTACGCGCTGACCACCAAAACCCACAACATCAAGGCCGGGCCGATCGACGTCGAGGTGTACGCCAACTACGGCTTTGACTCGAAGGCGGTGGACAGCGACGCGCGTCTCGAAGCCTGGCAGGGCGGCCTGGTGCTGAGCCACACCAACGACAGCGGGGTGAACAAGGTGATCCTGCGCTACTCCGACAACTCGGATAACAGCGTCTACAACAAAACCGACGACCTGACCACGGTCTACGCCAGCTTCGAGGGCAGCCATAAATTCACCCAGCAGGCGCAGATCGAATACCTGCTGGCCTTCCACGACTACGACAACGGCAAGGACAACACCGACAACCGTAAAAACTACGGCGCCATCGTGCGGCCGATGTACTTCTGGAACGATGTGCACTCCACCTGGCTGGAAGCGGGCTACCAGCGCGTGGATTACGACCAGGGCGGGGATAACCACGGCTGGAAGCTGACGCTGTCGCAGAACATCGCCATCGGCATGGGGCCGGAGTTCCGCCCGATGCTGCGCTTCTACGTGACCGGCGGCCAGGTGGACAACGAGCACACCGCGAAGGTCAACAACACCAAAGACCAGCAGCTGGATTCGCTGAACGTCGGCGGGATGTTTGAGGCGTGGTTCTGATGCGATAGCGTTGTTGAAAGAGCGTTCCCGGCTGGCGCTACGCTTAGCCGGGCTACAACTGGTGCGCTCCATTTATGCCGGATGGCGGCATATATGCCTTATCCGGCCTACGTTCCTTCCTGCGGGCTCCCCCCAGGCCCGGCAAGCGCAGCACCGCCGGGCAGTCAGACCCGTGCCCTGGTGGCGTCATCAATTCTTTATCTCTGGCTTAATCGGCGGGCGATACGCTCAAGCTTCATCATCAACAGCAGCGTGACGCCCACCAGCACAATGGTCAGCGCCGAGCCATCGGCGATATTGCCGCGATCGGTGAGGCTGAAAATGGTCACCGGCAGCGTCGTCCAGCCCGGCGGATAGATCATCACCGTCGCCCCTAACTCTCCCATCGACAACGACAGGCTCAGCGCCAGCGCCGAGATCATCCACGGCGTCATCAGCGGCAGCGTCACATGACGCAAGCGATACCACGGTGAAGCGCCCAGGCTGGAGGCGACGTTTTCAATATCAGCGGAAATCCGCGCCAGCCCGGTCGTTACGTTGCTGAAGGTAAAGGCGGAGATCAGCACGAAGTGCGCCGCCAGGACGATAAAGAAGGTGCCGTTCATCTGCAGCGGCCCCTGGCTGAAGGCCACCAGAATGCCCAGCCCGACGGATACCGAGGGGATGGCGCTGGGCAGATAAAACGCCAGGCCAAGATATTTCTGTAGCGTCGCGCCATACTGGCGCAGCGCCAGCGCCGCCCACATCCCGCACAGCAGCGCCAGCAGGCTGGCGCAGAAGCCCACCATCAGGCTCGAAAACAGCGAATCCCACGCCGCGCCGCGAAAGGCGTTAACAAAGTGGGCAAAGGTAAAGCCGGTGGGCAACAGGCCATTCCATTGTTTACTCAGGCTGGAGAGTAAAATCACCGCCAGCGGCAGCAGGAAAACGCCGGCAAAGAGCGTGACCGCCAGCGCGCCCGCCGCCGCGCGGCCTTTACGCGACCAAATCAACATCGTTAACTCCTTACGCCAGTGCGCGCCGCAGCCAGCCGATAGAGCATAAACAGCCCCAGCGACAGCAGAATATTCATCAGCGCAATCATGCAGGCCACGCTGTAATCCGACTCCAGAATCGCCTTGCTGTAGACCATCATCGGCAGGGTATTAACCCCTTTGGCGCCAATAAACAGCACGATCCCGAACTCGTTAGTGGTCAATAGCAGGCACAGGCTGCCGCCCGCCATCAGCGCCGGGAGCGCCGCCGGGAAGATAACCTGGGTAATCACCCGTAACGGGTGAGCGCCGAGAATACTCGCCGCTTCCAGCTGGCTCTTATCTATCTGCCGCAATCCCGCCATCAACGGGCGCATCACCAGCGGCGTAAAGACGGTAATCTCCGCCAGAATCACGCCGTTTATTGAATAGAGAAAGTCCACCGGCGGCCGTTCAAAAGCAAACAGCACCATCAGGGTGCCGTTGAGCAGCCCCGCCGAGCCGTAAATAAAGGTGAACGCGAGAGTGATAAGAAAGGTCGGCAGCGCAATAAAAGTATCAATGACCCGGCTCACCAGTTGGCTGCCGGGGAACGGAATAAACACCAGAATCAGCGCCAGCACGCTGCCGAGTATCAGGCAGCCAAGGGTAGCGAACACCGCAATCTGTAAGGTATTGAGCAGCGCGCCAATAAAGCGTTTTGAGTCAATCACCTGCCAGAAGGTCTCGAGGCTCAGGTTGCCGTCGGCGTCGCGTAAGGCCTGTTCGGCGATTAGCAGTAGCGGATAGAAAAACAGCGTCGCCAGCACCAGCAGCGGCAATACCAGCCACAGGTAAGGCCGTAAGTTTCGCGCCGGACGCGCAAGCGTGAGGGTTTGCGCCATCATTGCACCTCGATCAGAACCGCATCGCCAGGTTCGAAGTAGAGCGCCAGCTTGTCCCCCGCGCGCGGCAGTGGGTTGACGTGGGTCATGACGATCCGCACCGCTTCGCCCGCGACGTCGCACAGCAGATGCGTCAGATCGCCCTGCCAGTGTACCGAGGTCAGGGTAGCGTTGAGGCGATTACTGGTTGCCGATCGCGGCGCCAGGCTCATGTGCTGCGGGCGAATGCATAACAGCTTGTTGTTGCCATGCAGGCCGCCCCGGCTGAAGGCGTTAATCAGCCCGCCGCCGCAGCTCACGCTAACCAGCCCCGGCTCGGGGCTGTCTTTCAGCGCCGTCGCCTGCAGGATATTGGCGCGGCCGAGGAATTCGGCGCTAAAGCGGTTCGGCGGATAGTGGTACAGCTCGTGCGTTTCACCGTGGGCGATCAGCGACCCGTCTTTCATAATGCCGATTTTGTCCGCCAGGGTCAGCGCTTCGGTCTGATCGTGGGTAACGTAGAGGATGGTGAGCTCCGGCAGTTCGCGATGCAGACGGGCAATCTCTTCCACCATGTTATGACGAATTTGCGCATCCAGCGCCGACAGCGGTTCATCAAGCAACAATACCCGAGGACGCACGGCAATCGCGCGGGCTATCGCGACGCGCTGCTGCTGGCCACCGGAAAGCTGATGCGGGTAGCGGGTGGCGTAATCCGCCATACCGACGATTTTTAAGGCTTCAGCCACCCGCTCGGCAATAAGCCCCCTGGGCTGCTTTTGCGCCCGCAGGCCGAAAGCGACGTTATCTTCCACCTTCATATGCGGGAACAGCGCGTAATTCTGCACCACCATCGCCAGCCCGCGTTTATACGGCGGCAGTTGAGTGACGTCTGTATCGCCGATCAGGATCCGCCCGCCAGCCGGTTGCACAAAACCGGCAATCGCCCGCAGCACCGTGGTTTTCCCGGAACCGGAAGGGCCTATCAGCGCCAGTACCTCACCGGGCTCAATGGTCAATGACAGCGGTTTTAAGACCACGTTGCCGTGGTAGGAAACGCGCAGCGAGTCCAGGGTGATCCCGGACGTCCCCGCCAGCGACGGGGAAGAAGTGACGGTGGTTTTCATCAACATCAGGCTTACTCGCTATCGGTCACTTTATGCCAGCGGGCAATGTCAGCCGACAGCGATACCGCAACATCATCCCAGTTCGGCTCCCAGCGCTTCACGCCGTCGAGCGCCGCTTTCGCCGCCTTAAAGTTAGCGTCATCCGGCGCCACGTCGTTGCGCACCGGTAAGCCCCAGGAGCGCGCGCTGACGCTGGATTGCGCCGGTTTATCCAGCAGGAAATTAATCAGCTTCTTGCCGTTTTCGCTGTTCGGTCCGTTTTGCACCAGTCCGATGGTGTAGGGCAGCGCCAGCGCGCTGCGCTCGCCTTTGTCATCCGCCGGCCAGAAAATTTTAACGTTCGGGTTACGCGCCATCTGCGACAGGTTCATCTGCAGATCGCCATTGGCGACGTACAGCTCGCCTTTGTTGACCAGCGCCGTCAGCTTGCCGGTCGAGGCCGATGGGCCGACATTATTGGCCTGCAGCTTACCCAGATACGCAAAACCGGCATCTTTACCGCCGAGGCTGTGGAACGCCTGCAGCATCACGGCGGTGCCATCCCCCGCCTGGCCCGGCGTGGAGTACTGCAACTTGTTCTTAAAGCGGCTATCCAGCAGATCCTGCCAGCTGGCCGGCGCGGTTTTCAGCAACTGGCTGTTATAGATGAAGGTCAGATAGTTGTTCACCAGCGGCGCGTAGCGGTCGTTAGCGCCGGGGATCTGCGCGCTACCTTGCGGGGTAAAGGTGGCCAGCAATTGTTCTTTCGCGGCGCGCTGGATAAACGGCGGCACCGTGACCAGCACGTCAGCCTGCGGATTGGTACGCTCCTTCGCCAGACGTTCGACGATCGCGCCGGAGCCGCCTTCCACATACTGCACTTTGATGCCCGTCGCTTTGGTGAAGGCAGCGAACTGGCTCTGATACCAGCTGTTATCGCCGTCATGCAGGCCGTCGGCGGAGTAAACCGTGACGACGCCGTCCGCCCAAACCGGAGAGCTGGTCAGCGCGAACAGGGACAGCAGAGCAAGTCGGGAGAGTTTCATCGTATAAGCCTCATCAGATAGTCAGTTGTTCTGGTGTAGACCAGATTTTCCTTCACGCTACCGCGGGTTTATGACAAAACGATGAAAGAAGTGTGTCGAAGGAGTTAAAACGAGCGGGATGCGTAGCCCCGGTAAGCACTAGCGCCACCGGGGAGATCAAAAAATTTAACTAATAAAATCAATGGGTATCGACTTCGATCCGCAGGCTATCATGCCGCCAGTATTCAATATCGTAATCGAGAATACGCCCGTGCTGATCGTAATTCAGCCTGCGCAACAGCAGCGCCGGGCGCCCCTCCATCACCCCCAGCGCCTCGGCGGCCTGCGGCGGCATTGAGGTGGGATAAAACGACAGATGCATACTGGTATAGATCAGGTCGTACTGAGTTTGATAAATCTCGGTCAGACTGCCGTTGAGATCGTGGCGCAGCAGCTCAGGCACCCGCGCGGGCAGACAGTGGTTTTCGCAGTAGCACACCGGCCGGCCGTCGGCATAGCGCAGCCGGGTCAGCAAATAGACCTGATCGAAGGGCTGCAGCGCCAGAGGCGCCATTACATCCAGCGGCACGGCAGCCAGGCGGCCATCAAGCAGCACCGTTTTCGGTTCGCGCCCCTGTTCGAGACACAGCTTGTGGAAGTTGGTATTTTGCGTCGGATCCAGCCATAGACGCTCCGGCGTCACAAACCAGCCGCGGCGGTCGGCGCGGTAAATCACGCCGCTGGCCTCCAGCTGCGCCAGGCTCTCACGCACCGTAATCCGCGTCGTGTTGAACAGCGCGCACAGCTCGCGCTCGGAAGGCAGCTTGTCGCCGCTTTTGAGGGCGCCGTTTTGAATACGCGCCTGCAGCTGCGCCTTAATCATCAGGTATTGCGGCATCTCGCCAGAGGGTGATTTCATGTTTACTCACTGCCACTTTTCGTGCGCTCATTATACATAGCCAGATGAATTTTTTGTTGCAGCGCCACATTTCCTTTGACCCTTTCCCGGCTTTGTCTCCATGATAACTATAAATCTGGTATAGACCAAATGGTGAGACAAATGACTTCACGAAATTACCTGCTGCTGACCCCCGGCCCGTTAACCACCTCCCGTACGGTGAAAGAGGCGATGTTGTTCGATAGCTGCACCTGGGATGATGATTACAATCTCGGCGTGGTACAGACCATTCGCCAGCAGCTGGTGCAGTTGGCTACCCCGGCCGACGGTTATACCGCAGTGCTGCTGCAGGGTAGCGGCAGCTACGCGGTCGAAGCGGTGCTCGGCAGCGTCATCGGCGAACAAGGCAAAGTGCTAATCGTCAGCAATGGCGCCTATGGCGCGCGTATGATTGAGATGGCGCAACTGATGGGCATCGCCTGCCACCCTTACGACTGCGGCGAAGTCTCCCGTCCGGACGCGGCCGCGATCGAACAGATCCTGCAGAACGACCCGGCGATCACCCATATCGCGATGGTACACAGCGAAACCACCACCGGCATGCTGAATCCGATCGAAGAGGTGGCCGAACTGGCGAAACGGTACGATAAACGCTATATCGTCGATGCGATGAGCAGCTTCGGCGGCATTCCACTGGATATCGCCGCGCTGAATATTGATTACCTGATAAGCTCCGCCAATAAATGCATTCAGGGCGTGCCGGGCTTTGCCTTCGTGATTGCCCGTGAAGCGGAGCTGGCCGCCTGCAAAGGCCGTTCGCGCTCGCTGTCGCTGGATCTGTACGCCCAGTGGCGCTGCATGGAGGACAACCACGGCAAGTGGCGCTTCACCTCGCCGACCCATACCGTGCTGGCCTTCGCCCAGGCGCTGAAAGAGCTGGCGCAGGAGGGCGGCGTCAGCGCTCGCCATCAGCGCTACCGCAACAATCAGCGCCGGCTGGTCGCCGGGATGCGCGCGCTCGGCTTCCGGCCGCTGCTCGACGATAGCCTGCACTCGCCGATCATTACCGCCTTTTATTCACCGGATGCGCCGCAGTATCGCTTTCACACCTTCTACCAGAAGCTGAAAGATCAGGGCTTCGTTATCTATCCGGGCAAAGTATCGCAAAGCGACTGCTTCCGCATCGGCAACATTGGCGAAGTCTACGACGCCGATATCACCGCCCTGCTGGCGGCTATCGACAACGCCATGTACTGGAAACAATAAGGAACCGCCATGAACCGTATTAGCGCACTGATCCTTGACTGGGCAGGCACCACCGTAGACTTCGGCTCTTTCGCCCCGACGCAAATCTTCGTCGAGGCCTTCCGCCAGGCCTTCGATATTGAGATAACCCTTGAAGAGGCCCGCGTGCCGATGGGGCTTGGCAAATGGCAGCACATTGAGGCGCTGGGCAAACTCCCTGCTGTCGATCGCCGCTGGCAGGCCAAATTCGGCCGCGCGATGACGGCCGCGGATATCGATGCGATCTATGCCGCGTTTATGCCGCTGCAAATCGCTAAGGTTGTCGATTTTTCCGCACCGATTGCCGGCGTGGTCGATACCCTCGCCGCGCTGCGCGCCGAGGGCCTGAAGATCGGCTCCTGCTCAGGTTATCCACGCCCGGTGATGGAAAAGCTGGTACCGGCCGCCGCCGCCCAGGGCTACGCCCCGGACCACTGGGTCGCCACCGATGACCTTGCCGCCGGCGGTCGTCCGGGCCCGTGGATGGCGCTGCAGAACGTGATTACCCTGGGCATAGACGATGTGGCCCACTGCGTGAAAGTCGATGACGCCGCACCGGGCATTAGCGAAGGGTTACATGCCGGGATGTGGAGCGTCGGCCTGGCGGTGTCCGGTAACGAATTCGGCGCAACCTGGGAGGCGTACCTGGCGATGTCGAAAGCGGAAATCGCCACCCGCCGCGAGCGGGCGGCAGGCAAACTGTATGCCGCCGGGGCGCATTATGTGGTTGATACCCTGGCGGACCTTCCGGAAGTGATTGCCGACATCAACGCCCGGCTGGCAAAAGGCGAACGGCCTTAAGCGGGTGAATTCACCTTCACTTTGGACGCCACCAGCAGGCCGGTAAACAGCATTAATATTCCTGACAACACCAGCGGCGACAGCAGCCCTAAGTGGTCGAGCGCAATGCCGCCGACCGCGGCGCCGCAGGTGTTGGCAAGCTGGATCACCGCCACCTGAATCGACCCGGCTTTTTCCGCCTGATCGGAGAGGGAACGGGTGATCCACGTTGACCACCCCACCGGGATCAGCGCAAACGCGAAGCCCCAGATAATCGCCACCGTCGAGGCGACGATTTTGCTTTCTCCCCACAGCACCAGCGCCGCCGCGCAGGCGGTCAGCACCAGCGGCGAGATCGCCAGCGCCGCTTTCACCGAGCGTTTGAGCAGCACCGAGGAGAGCGAGGTGCCGATAAAGCTGGCTATACCAAAGCTCAGCAGCACCAGCGTCAGGCCGTCGACGTCAAAACCGGCGAGCGTCATGTATACCGGTCGAATATAGGTAAAGAAGGCGAACTGCCCGGCAAAGGCCATGAAAATGGCGCACATTCCGGCCATCACCCCCGGACGCTTCAGCAGACCAAACATATTTTGCTGCTGAGCCGCCGATTCACCGGGCAGCGATGGCAGCGCTTTCAGCACCCAGAGCGTACACAGCACGCCCATCACCGCCGCGCCGTTAAAGACGTTGCGCCAGCCGATAAGCCCGCCAAGGAAACTGCCCAACGGGGCGGCGATCACCAGCGCGATGGATACCGCGCCGAAGATAATCGATAGCGCTTTCGGCACCACGCGCATCGGCACCAGACGCATGGTCAGCGAGGCCGACATTGCCCAGAAACCGCCGAGCGCCAGGCCCAGACAGGCGCGCCCCAGCAGCAGCAGGGTGAAGCTATCGGCAAACGAAACCAGCAGGCAGGAAAGGGTTAGCAGCAGCGAAAACAGAATAACGACGTAGCGGCGATCGGTTTTACCTATCACCGTGGTGATAAACAGGCTGGAAAACATCGCGACGAATGCTGTCGTCGTTACCGACTGCCCGGCCATCCCTTCGGAGATGCCTAAATCCAGCGCCATCGGCGTTAGCAGACTGACTGGCAAAAACTCGACGGTAATCAGGCAGGCGACGCAGAAAGCAACCGCGAAGACCGCCGACCAGTTTGGTCGCGCGAGTTCGCGTGCATGGGGTTTGGCTTCATTTGAATGACTCATGAGTGACCTGCGAAGAAAGTGGCGGAAAGCCGCGCAGTGTAACATTTTGTTTGTGACGAATTTAACGTTTTCGCAACTCTTCTCGCTTTTCATAAGAGGATGCGTAGCTGCTCGCATGTTTAAAAAAATGATGCTTGCTATCGCGTTAACAAATCTCAGGAGCATTTAATATAGCACTATGTGCTATACTTTTAACGACAGGATGTCAGCAATGCGTCTCTTTAAAACCAAATGGTTCGCCAGAGAGGCTAGCTCTCATGGCATTTCCGACGATGAGCTTTATCAGGCAATTCAATCTGCGCTTCAGGGCAAGGTGGTTGATTTAGAAAGAACTGGTGGAGATTGGCGATGACAGCAAAAAATAAATACAAAAGCCCGGCTTTCGAAGCGATCCATAGCGCTGCGTCGGGGCTATTCAGCGTTGGCGCAATCCCACAGGAAACAATGCGCCATTTTGATGAATCATGTCTCGGTAGCGTAGCCGCACTTCAACCCATTGAAATTAAAGCGCTGCGTGAACAACTTAATGTTAGCCAACCCGTGTTCGCTCGTTATCTGAATACCAGCGTGTCTACCGTGCAAAAATGGGAGACTGGCGCTAAGCGACCGAGCGGAATGTCATTAAAATTGCTTAGCGTTGTACAAAAACACGGCCTGAAAATCCTACTGTAGTTATTCTGCCGGATGGCGCTTACGCTTATCCGGCCTACAAGGAACGTAAGGGAGATATGGTTTTGAACCGTAGGCCGGATAAGGCGCAGCCGCCATCCGGCACTCGGATTTACTCGCCGCGAGCCGATTTCACCAGCCCGCAAATCCATTCCTGGTGACCGTTAATCATCGGATTGGGCAACGTACGCGCCAGTTCCTGCGCCGGAACGCCCTTTTGCGACTCCTGGGTGAGGATGCGCACGCGTCCGCCGGGCAAATCTTCAAACAGCCACGCGTGGATCACATCAAGACGCGTTGTTGCATCTCCCTCCGCCCAGCCGTGCCAGGCTACGCGCGCCGCCTGTCCGGCAACGGGAGGAACATATTCGGTAATCTGCGCCTCAATCGGGAAGCCGAAGGTGCTGAAGCTGAAGCGGGCGTTGGCGCTGAGGGTCGGGCCGCTGCCGTCATGGAAATGGATATCGGCAACGTTGCTGTAATAGCCCGGCCACAGCGTGGTGTCATCGAGCTGCGCCCAAATCTGAGCTGCCGTCAGGCCGCTGACGATAATTTCATTGGAGGCAAAATTGTCGGTGGTGCCCGGCAGATACTCTTCCGGCCAGACGATTGCGCTTTGCTGTAGAGACTGTTTCATGATTAACCTCGTGAACGATTGTTTTAACGAGGTTAATCATGCGCCGGAGAGTGATATAAATCGAATCACCATCCTTGATAAGGCTCATAAGCAGCAGTGATATCAGTGCAACCAGTGCACGCCGTCTTCCGGGAGAAACAGGTCGTTATAGCGCTGCTGTAGGTTATGCAAATCGCTCACATCCGGGTCCAGTTCGCGCAGAAACCCTTGCGCCAGACGGATTTGCACGTCGGTAATCGGCGCCGCTAAACGCGCTTTTTGCATCAGGCGATACCAGTAATGCAGGTTTTTTTCGCTGGCGTCGACAATCGCAACCTGCCAGATCAGCAGCACCTGCGCGGCATTCTGCAGATGCGCTTCATTCGGCCGCTCAAGGTAACGCAAATACTCATTACCGGCGGCTTTTCCCAGCTGATCGATCATCGATTCCAGCGGGACGGGCGTAATGCCAAGGCGTTCGCTCAGGCGGCGGATCGCGCGGCGTGAATCAGAGGTAAGCACCCGAAATCCCACAACAAACACCACTACCAGGGTGGCCAGTCCTATCCAGATCATGCATCCTCTCATCCAATCGCGGCCTCACTATCATAATGGGAATTTGCCTGCTGTCGACTGGCGGACGTACCATAATGTGACTTATCGCGTTTGCGGATGGCTATCATGAAATCTGATATCAGAAACCTTGATCTCAACCTGCTTAAAGCCCTGGATGCGTTGCTCGATGAGCGCAGCGTGACCCGGGCGGCAGCGCGGCTGGCACTCACCCAGCCGGCGGTCAGCGGCATGCTCACTCGCCTGCGCGACGCCTTTAATGACCCGCTGTTTATCCGCGCCCCGCACGGCATGGTGCCGACGCTGCGCGCCCAGGCGCTGGCGGCTCCGGTAAAGCAGCTGCTGACCGATGCTGAAACCCTGCTGCAACCGGTCGTTTTCGATCCGCTGGAGGCTGATTTCACCTGGACCATCGCCGCGACGGATTATGCGTTGAAAGCGGTGATCGTGCCATTTATCGCCGCGCTGAAGCCAATGGCGACGGGTATCCGCGTGCGCATTATTCCCGAATCTCCGGCCACGCTGCTGGCACAGACCGAACGCGGTGAAGTGGATATTGCGTTGTTAACGCCCCACGATACGCCGCCGGAACTGCACAGCCGGGCGCTGTATCAGGAAGAGTATGTCTGTCTGCTGCGCGAAGACCATCCACAGGCCAACCAGCCGCTAACGCTAGACCGTTTCTGTGCGCTGGAACATGTTCTGGTTTCATGGCAGGGCGATAGCTTTCGCGGCGTGACCGACGACGCACTGGCGGCGCTTGGTCGGACCCGGCGAGTAGGATTGTCGGTCAGCAGTTTTCTGGTGTTGCCGGAAGTGCTGGCGGTGAGTGAAATGATTGCCGTAGTACCACGCAGGCTGGCGAAAATGGCCAGCGGCATGAAAATCGCTGCTCCGCCGCTAGCGATCCCCGGTTTTACCAAAAGTATGGCCTGGCACGAACGCAATCATCGCGACCCGGCTCAACAGTGGCTGCGGGAGCTGCTGCTGCAAACCAGCCAGCAGGAACGATAAAAAAGCCCGGCGCAATGGCCGGGCAAGGTTACCAAATACCTGGTGAATCAGGCGGTCTGCAAAATACGGTTCTTTTTCTCACGGCGAATTTTACGCTCTTCGAAGATAGCCACGATGGCCATCAGGCAGATACAGCCGATGGCGGCGGCGTCCAGCGCCGCAAAGGTGCCGGCCCAGCCGGTCAGGCCGAAGACCGGCGTGCCGTCGGCGATCATCCCGAGACCCAGTTTGGCGAAGCTATCGCCGATCAGATAGGCGAAGGTACCCTTGATTCCATCGGCAGCGCCGATCGCTTTTTTCGGCACAAAGCCGACGGCGGCGACGCCGATCAACAGCTGCGGACCAAACACCAGGAAGCCCAGCGCAAACAACGAGGCCAGATAGACGTACTGGTTGCTGGCGTGTTGGTAAATCCCAAGGGTGGCGATAATCAGCGCCAGCGCGATGCAGGCCACCAGCGCGCGGCGGCCGTTGGCCAGATCCGACAACCAGCCCCACAGTAATGTGCCAACCAGCGCGCCGACTTCAAACAGGGTAAAGCCCTGAATCGCCACCTCTTTAGACAGCTTCAGCTCCTGGAAGGCATACACGGTGGACCACTGATCGATACCGATACGCACCACGTAAAGGAAGATGTTGGAGAAGCACAGCAGCCAGATCACTTTGTTTTTCAGCACGTACTCAACAAAGATCTGCCACTTGGTCATCGCATTTTCTTCAGTCTCTTTGTCCTCTTCGCTGATCGCTTCGCCGAACAGCTCTTCCGCCGTGCCGAGGCCGTAGGATTCCGGCGAATCGCTACCGTAGCGCAGGCCGATAAAGCCGACGATCAGCGCAATAATCGACGGGAAGATAAACATACCGATCACGTGGCCGTCGAACAGATAGTTGGCGCCAAACAGCGCCACGCCCGCCGCGCCCGCGCCGCCGAGGTTGTGGGAGATATTCCAGAAGCCAAGGAAGGTGCCGCGTTTGCGTCTGGGCGTCCACTTGGTGATGGTGGAATAGCTGCATGAGCCGCCGGTGCTTTGAAAGAAACCGCTCAGCGCATAGAAGGCGATCATCAGGAACAGGCTGGTTGAACCCGCCCCCATACTGGCGCTAAAGCCCAGCATACAGATGGCGGAGAGGATCAGCATAAACGGCAGGAACTGCTTGGTGTTTTTACCGTCGGCATAATAAGAGACCAGCGTCTTGCCCACGCCGTAGGTGATGGAAAAGCCGAGGCCAATCATCCCCAGCTGCGTCATGCTCAACCCGTAGGTGGAGATCATGTCGTTCTGCGCGATGTTAAAGTTCTTGCGGATCAGATACATGGTCAGGTAGCCGATGAAGACCACCAGATAGGACTGCATGAAAGGTTTGAACCACATTTTGCGCCGCACATCGAGCGGCAGATCCAGGGTCGGCTTGCGCACCTGATTCAGAAAGGCCAGCATGGGTATCTCCTGAGCTGATTTTTTATGCCTGCGTAATAACCAGGCATTGTAAAAATCAGCGCGCCGTCTGGCCTGAGACGGCGTCCAGGTAAAACCGGGAAAATTTCTTAGTTTTGCCCCGTTCGCGGCCAAAGGGTGAGCTACATCACGCTTCGCTGGCGGTACGCGGCGCCTGCGCGTTTAAAAACGGCAACAGCAGCAGCGCGGAAATGCCGGCGGCAATCGCAATCACCACGAAGAATCCGGTCCAGTGCCAGATATCCATCACCTGCGCCAGCGGCCAGCCGGAAAGCGAGGCGCCAAGATAAGCGAACAGGCCGACAAACCCGGTTGCCGCCCCAGCGGCTTCTTTATGCGAACATTCCGCCGCCGCCATGCCGATCAGCATCTGCGGGCCGAAGACGAAGAACCCGGTGGTGAAGAAGCAGGCCGCCTGCATGACATAGCTGGCGAACGGCATCAGCCACAGCCCGCCAACCGACAGCAAAATTCCGGCGGCGAAGATCAGGTTCATCGGCCCGCGATTGCCGTTAAACAGCTTATCCGAGCCCCACCCCGCCACCAGCGCGCCGATAAAACCGCCCAGCTCAAACATGGTCACCGCCGAGTTAGCGGTCACCAGATCGACGCCGAGCGTCTCCGACATATACAGATTGCCCCAGTCGTTAATTGCCGCCCGTACCACGTACACCAGCACATAGCACAGCGACAGCAGCCAGATATAGGGATTGGCCAGCACGTAGCGGGTCAGGATCTCTTTGCGCGTCAGCCCAGCGCCTTCCTGCTGCTGGGCGATTTCCAGCGCATCGTGACGCCAGTCGCCCACGGCGGGTAACCCCACCGCCTGCGGGCGATCGCGCAGCCGCCAGCACAAATACAGTCCGGCGAGGATTGCCAGACAGCCGGCAATCGTCATCCCCGCACGCCAGCCGTAATGCAGCGCCGCCGCCCCCACCACCATCGGGATCAGCGCGCCGCCGACGTTATGCGCGGTATTCCACAGCGCCCACCAGCCGCCGCGTTCAGTCCGCGAATACCAGGCCGTCAGCAGCCGGGCGCAGACCGGCGAGCCCCAGCCCTGGAAGAAGGCATTCAGCGCCCACAGCAGCGCGAAAGCCCACAGTGAAGTGGAAAAACCGAACAGAATATTCACCACGCCGGTGGCGATGAGTCCCAGCCCCATAAAATAGCGGGCGTCGGAGCGGTCGCTGACGATACCGGAGAAAAATTTCGACAGCCCGTAAGTGATGTAGAACAGCGTGGCCAGCAGGCCGATATCGCTGCGGGTCAGCACGTTGCTGGCAAGAATTTCAGGAACCGCGGCATTAAAGCTTTTGCGGGTAAAATAAAACAGCGCATAGCCAAGCCAGATGGTAAGCAGGATATGCCGACGCCAGTAACGATAGCGCTCGTCCAGCTCGCGTTTATCGCTAACTGGCGCGGCGTCCGGCGGCGCTTTTAAAAAGGCAAACATCGGCGCTCCTCTCAGGCGTAACGCAGCGGTAAATTGACGCACACGCGGGTACCATGTGTGCAGGAGATAGTTAACGTACCGCCCAGGGCGGTCACGCGTTCACGCATGCCGGTCAGGCCGAACCCCTGCAGATTCGAGCCCGGCGGCAGGCCGCAACCGTCATCTTCCAGCACCAGCATCAATCGCCCATCCTGCTGCCAGCCCTGGAGGGTGACGGCGCTGGCGCTGGCGTGCTTGACGATATTATTCAGCCCCTCCTGGCAAACGCGAAACAGCGTCACGCGCTGGTTTTCGCTCAGTCCCGCCTCGTTAATCCGCCATTCAAGGTGGCTAACGATGCCGCGGTCTTCCAGCTCCATTTCGCGCATCAACGAACGTATCGCCTGCTCCAGCGGCAGATCGTCAAGCTGGCGCGGACGCAGGCGACCAAGCAGCCTTCGTACGGAGTCGTAAACCCCCAGCGACAGCTGTTCTATCAACTGGCCGCTCTGGCGTACGCTGGCGTTGCCCGGCGCCAGCCGCTGCACGATCCCCGCCTGAGTGCGAATTGCCGTGATAGTCTGGCCAATATCATCATGGAGCTCGCGCGCCACGTCACGGCGCACGCTCTCTTCCGTTTCCAGCAGGCGTTCCGCCAGCCGCCGATTTCGCGCCAGCTCCTTCTGTAGCGACTGGTTCAGCTCGCGCAATCGCTGGATCCCCGCCCCCAGCAGCAGCCCGGTCAGGCTCTGCGCCAGCAGGGAAAGCAATAAATCGACGGGATGATCGTGCCAGGTCTGGCTGGCAATCAGCGCAATGGCGTTCATCAGGGTGGCGATCAATGCCCCCTGCCAGCCGTAGTGCCAGGCGAGAGCGATAATCGGCAACGCCAGACAAAAAGGGGTAAAGCGGGAAAGCTCAGCGGGCAGACCAAGCTGCAGCCACAGGCTAATGGTGAATAACAGCAGATACCAGATCAGATGTCGCCCACGCCAGTTGACCGGCTGCGCCACCAGCGCCGGCCCCAGTGGCCGCCAGACGGTGCTGGTAAGATAGTGCCAGATAACCAGGCAGGTCGGCGCCAGCGTCAGACCACCGGTCAGCGTTAACAGTAGCGCGGTCAATCCTTCGCTCCCTTGCGCCAGCCACGGCAGCGATTGCAGCAGCGCGGCGGCGATCAGCGCTCCGCCCTGGCGCAGCAGCGTCAGCCAGTCGCGCTGATGGCGATAGCGTGAAATCAACGCCACCGGTAGCAGGGTCAGCAGACTTCCGGTCACCAATATTATCGGGTGCGCCAGCGCCACTTCCTGCGCCAGCCAGAAGATAAGCAGCCACTCGGCTCCCAGCAGCACCGGCCAGTAGCCGCGCGGGCATTGCAGCATCAGCCCTAAACGCAGGCCAAAGGGAAACAGCAGCACCGCTAAATCCGCGCGTTCCACCAGATGCAGACTGATACTCCACAGGCAAAACCAGGCTGCGGAGAAGATAAAGGCGCAGCCGATCACCGACAGCAAGCGTGATACAACGGCCTTCATTGCCAGCTATCGAACATGCGGCGCGCCAGCTCAACGTCGTTGCTGACGCCCAGTTTTTCCAGCAGGTTGGCGCGGTGAACGTGAACGGTTTTCGGCGACAGGCCGAGCTCGGCGGCGATCTCTTTCACCGCCATGCCCTGCGCCAGCTTTTCCGCCACCTGACGTTCGCGTTTGGTGAGCGGATCCTGGCGCCCGGCGGCCAGCTTCATGGCGATATCCGGCGTGAGATAGCAACCGCCCGCCGCCACCGTGCGGACCGCGGCGATCAGTTCATCCGGACTGCAGCGTTTCGACAGGAAGCCGCGCGCGCCGGCGTTCAGCGCCTGCTCGATCAGCGCCGGGCTATCGTGCACCGACAGCATGATGGTCGCCATCCCCTTCGGCAGCTGGCTGAGCAGCTCCAGCCCGGAAATATCCGGCATTGAGATATCGCAGATACAGACCTGCACGCCGCGCCCCGGTAGCCCTGCCAGCGCCTCGCGGCCGCCACCAAATTCGGCAACAACCTGAAAATCAGCTTCCAGCCCCAGCAGCTGTGCAAAACCGGAGCGGACAATCAAATGATCGTCAATAAGGGCGATGGTAGTCATGGTGTGTCCTGGTGCCTGAAAGCGCCGGATGGCGGCGCAAACGCCTTATCCGGCCTACGGATCCACTCCCTGTAGGCCGGATCAGCGCAACGCCATCCGGCAAAGGCGCTTACCTTAACCATAAGCACCTTACCGTTCAAGCCTTGCGCGATTTACTCGAAGAACACCGCAATTTTGTTAAACATGGTGGGATCGGACTGGTTGCGCGCCACTTTAGTGACATCTTCCAGCTTTTCAATCTGGCTAATCATCTGCCCGAGACGCTGATCGTCGTTTACCAGCAGCCAGATGCGGCTATGTTCGCTGCCCTGAATCGGTAGACAGAGAATGCCTTCGACGTTAAACGCCCGGCGGGCAAATAGACCGCAGACGTGGGTCATGACGCCGGGGTGGTTGCGGACGGTGAGTTCCAGAATGACGTTATCACATTGTTTTTGCATGGCTTATTCCCCCACCATTTCAGTATTGGCCGCACCCGGCGGTACCATCGGATACACTTTCTGCTGCGCGTCGATGCGCACGTGGATCAGCGCCGGCCCCGGACGGTCGATGATCGCCTGCAGCGCCGCCTGCGGATCGGCTTCGTTATTTAAATCACAGGTTTGCAGACCAAAACCGGCGGCGATCTGCATAAAGTTAATCATCCCCGGATAGGTGGCGGCAAAAACGCCCTGCTGATAGAACAGGCTCTGTTGCTGGTGCACCAGCCCCAGCGCTTCGTTGTTCAGCAGGATAATTTTGACATCCAGCTGATTTTCAGCGGCGGTGGCCATCTCCTGAATATTCATCATCAGACTGCCGTCGCCCGAGAAACAGATAACCTTACGCTGCGGATTCGCCAGCGCCGCGCCGATGGCCGCCGGCAGGCCGAAGCCCATGGTACCGAGACCGCCGGAAGTCAGCCACTGGCGCGGACGGTTGAGCGGATAGGCCTGCGCCGTCCACATCTGATGCTGGCCCACATCGGTGGTAATGATCGCCTCATCGTCAACGCAGGCGGCCACGGCGTTAATCAGGCCGTAATGGGAGAGCGGATCGCTTTCCTGCGGGATGGCGCAGGGGAATTCTCTTTGTAAATCAGCCACCAGCTGGCGCCACTCATCACGCGGCTGCGCCTCAATTTGCGGAATAAGCTGGGCCAAGACCTCCGCCACATCGCCCTGAATCGCGACGTGCGGTTGCTTGATTTTGCCCAGCTCAGCGCGGTCGATATCGACGTGGATAATTTTCGCATTCGGGCAAAACTGTTCGGTCTTGCCAATTGCCCGGTCATCAAAACGCGCGCCTAAAACAATCAGTAAATCCGCTTCCTGCAGAATGAAGTTGGTACTGCGCGCGCCGTGCATCCCCAGCATCCCCAGCGACAGCGGATGCGCTTTCGGCAGCATGCCCAGCGCCATCAGGGTCATGGTGGTCGGCAGGTTGCCTTTTTCCGCCAGCTCGCGAATCGGCTGCGGCGCGTTAATCACCCCGCCGCCCAGATAGAGCACCGGACGCTTCGCCGCGTTGATCATCGCCGCCGCCTCACGCACGCTTTCAGGCGCGAATGCCGGGGCCGGGGCGCGTTCTCCCGGCTCTGGCAGCGTTTCCAGTTCAATCGTCGCCGACTGCACATCCTTAGGAATGTCTATCCACACCGGCCCGGGACGCCCGGACTGAGCAATACGGAAGGCGTCGCTGATCACCTGCGGCAGCTCGGCGATATCGCGCACCAGATAGTTATGCTTGGTGATGGGGATAGAGATGCCGTAGGTATCGACTTCCTGGAAAGCGTCGGTACCGATCATCGAGGCTGGCACCTGGCCGGTAATGCAGACCAGCGGAATCGAGTCCAGGCGGGCATCGGCGATCGCCGTCACCAGATTCGTCGCCCCCGGGCCGCTGCAGGCCATACAGACCGCCGGTTTGCCTTCTGTACGCGCCATTCCCTGGGCGATAAAGCCCGCGCCCTGCTCGTGGCGCGCCAGGATATGGCGGATCTGCGTGCTTTGGCTTAAGGCATCATAGATAGGCAGGATGGAGCCGCCCGGAATGCCGCTAACCATAGTGATACCCTGGCGTTCCAGTAAATGAACAACCAGCTGCGCGCCGGTAAAGCGCATTGTGTTTGATGTGGTGCCCGAACTTGCCATGCTCCAGTCCTTTTCTTCTGGGCCGACTTTACCGGGGGGCTCGCCAACAAAAAACCCCGCTCGGTTTGCGCCGGCGGGGTTTGGAATTCGTGTTGTTCCGGACCCTACGGCGCATTGCCGACGACGACCACCACAGACACGACGACCACCGCGGCAGGCGCGGTTTTTAGTAGGGTCGAAGCGATCAGGGTTGCGTTCATTAGGGACCTGTTGTGTCAATAAATAAGCTGAATTTATACAAACACAGGTTTTACGTTTTCACAATGGATTTATTTTCATCCACGAAAATTTGCGCGAAAGATCACAGTTCGGCGCAAAAGGGCAGAAAACAAAAAACCCCGCCGGAGCGAGGTTTTTATCAGCATGGTTACAGGTGGTAGCCGCAAGCACACTGTATTACGTCAACGCCAAAAGTATACGCGATCGCTGCAGTTCGCGCAATTTAAGGTCGGTTTTTCTCTGTCATAGAGTATGGATGAGAGGGGCGGATTTGTCCAAAAAATACTGTTCATCCATACAGTATTTATCTATACTGGGTGTGTTCACTTTGTGCCATTCGGGGGCCGCAAGTTTGACCGGCGCAACGAAGTCCTGGCTGAAACGGGTGGTGCCGTCAGTGCCTTAACCCCGAGAGAGCACACTGTGTTACGTCAACAACGTGCAGTGTCTGGCCCGCGCGGCAACGCATGGCTCAGCGCTGCGCACCCCTGTCGTTGCAGGCGGCGGGCCGGGAAGCCGTCCATGGAAAGGACAAACTATCGGCCAGGGCAGACGCCGCCAGCGACAGGCAGGGATAAGCTGGCAACGGGCAGCGGAAAGGTACGTCAGCTTATTGTGCTCCTTAACCACAGGAGACGCGCGTATGGGCGGAATGGATATTATTATTTTGATCCTGAAACTCATGGTTGCTGTGTTGCAACTACTTGATGCAGTCCTGAAACAGTTCCGCTGATTCAGGTTCAAGTCGCACCTGAGGGGGGCGGGAAACCGCCCCCCTGCAGGCGCCCGCCGGGCGTCCCGGGATGACTTGATGGAGGATGCTATGCCACCCCTGTTAATTGCCGCCACGACGCCGGATGCCCCGGGGTTCGCGGCGCTACGAATTGAAAGCCTTGAACAGCATTTCAATATGCTGCGCCGCCTGGCGGAAAACTGGCAGAGCGGCAAAAACCGCTTTAACGCGCCGGGCGAAACGCTGCTGGGCGCCTTTGTGAACCACCAGCTGGTAGGGGTATGCGGCATCAATAGCGATCCCTTCAGTCCGCAGCCGCGGGCCGGGCGCATTCGCCACCTCTACATCAGCGAACGCTACCGACGCCGGGGGATCGGCCAACAGCTGCTGGTCTCGGTTATCACCCACTCCAGCGCCTGGTTCGATTTTCTCAACACCCATGCCCCGGCGCAGGCCTGGCCCTTTTATGAAAGGCTTGGTTTTCGCCCGGTGTACGATGAGCCACGGGTGACGCATCGCCTGTTTTGTTCGCTTTAGTCCCCGCTGGCAGGCTGCGCGGGCGCATGTTACAGTCCAGTGACCTTCACTGTTGAACCTGTCTGCGATGACCCTCACCGTATTCTGCATTTTGCTGTTTGCCGCCCTGCTGCACGCCAGCTGGAACGCTATCGTCAAAGCCAGCGGCGATAAAATGTACGCGGCGATCGGCGTCAGCGGCTCGGCCGCGCTGATCGCCCTGGTGATGCTGCCCTTTGCCCCGCAGCCAACGCTTGCCAGCGCCCCCTATCTGCTGGCGTCGTGCGCGTTACAGGTGGTGTATACGGTGCTGGTGGCGAAGACCTACCAGGTGTCAGATATGAGCCAGACCTATCCGCTGATGCGCGGCACTGCGCCGCTGCTGGTGGCGGCGATCAGCGTGCTGTTCCTCGGCGATCGTCTGTCGCCGCTGGCCTGGCTGGGCATCGGCGTTATCTGCCTGGCGATTCTGGCTATGGCCTTTCACGGCCGCGTTAGCTCTCGCAAAGGCATCGTGCTGGCGCTGATCAACGCCTGCTTTATCGCTGGCTACACGCTGGTAGACGGCACCGGCGTCCGGCTGGCGGGCTCTGCGCTCGGCTATACCCTGTGGACCTTTTTTATGAACGGCTTCTGCCTGCTGTGCTGGGCCATGGTGGCGCGGCGGCGTGAGGCCAGTCGTTATTTACGCCAGCACTGGAAAAAGGGCATCCTCGGCGGTGTCGGCACCATGGGCTCCTACGGCCTGGCGCTATGGGCGATGACCCAGGCCCCGCTGGCGGTGGTCGCCGCGCTACGTGAAACCTCCATTCTCTTCGGCGCGCTGATCGCCTTTATCGTCCTGAAAGAGCAACTGATGCCGCTGCGCATCGTGGCCGCCTGCGGGATTGCCGCCGGGGCGATCCTCCTGCGCCTGGCGTAGCTGAAATGGCAACATTAGTTGCCGTTCCTGTTTACATAATCTGCCTGGAATTCCCTCAACAATCGGCTCTTTGCAGTTGTTCTGTCATTTTAATATGGTAGATTCCTCCATCGTTTACGGGATGTGCCAGTCACATATTCTTCATTTCTCTTTACTCACGAAGTATTCATCGACATGAAACGGCATAAGAACTTCAATTTGTTGTTGATGCTGGTACTGCTGGTGGCCGTTGGCCAGATGGCGCAGACCATTTATATTCCGGCCATCGCCGACATGGCGGTCGCGCTGAACGTCCGCGAAGGGGCGGTACAAAGCGTGATGGCGGCCTACCTGCTGACCTATGGTATTTCACAGCTGTTCTACGGCCCGCTCTCTGACCGCGTCGGTCGCCGTCCGGTGATCCTCGTCGGGATGTCGATTTTTATGTTGGCGACGCTGGTAGCTATTACCACCCATAGCCTGCCGGTGCTGATCGCCGCCAGCGCCATGCAGGGGATGGGCACCGGGGTCGGTGGCGTGATGGCGCGTACCCTGCCCCGCGACCTGTACGAAGGCGCTCAGCTGCGTCATGCTAATAGCCTGTTAAATATGGGGATTCTGGTCAGCCCGCTGATTGCCCCGCTGCTCGGCGGCATTCTCGACACCCTGTGGAGCTGGCGCGCCTGCTACGCTTTCCTGCTGGTCCTGTGCGCCGGCGTGACCTTTAGCATGGCGAAGTGGATGCCGGAAACGCGTCCGGAAGGCGCGCCGCGCACCAAACTTCTGGCCAGCTACAGAACGCTGTTCGGCACTGGCGCCTTTAACTGCTATCTGCTGATGCTGATCGGCGGCCTGGCGGGAATTGCGGTATTCGAAGCCTGCTCCGGGGTGCTGATGGGCGCGGTGCTCGGCCTGAGCAGCATGGCGGTGAGTATTCTGTTTATTCTGCCGATCCCGGCGGCGTTCTTCGGCGCGTGGTTCGCCGGCCGCCCCAACAAGCGTTTCCCGACGCTGATGTGGCAGTCGGTTATCTGCTGCCTGCTGGCGGGTTTGATGATGTGGATCCCTGGGCTGCTGGGCATCATGACCGTCTGGACTTTGCTGGTGCCTGCGGCGCTGTTCTTCTTCGGCGCCGGGATGCTGTTCCCGCTCGCCACCAGCGGCGCAATGGAGCCGTTCCCGTTCCTCGCCGGAACCGCCGGGGCACTGGTTGGCGGCTTGCAGAATATCGGCTCCGGCGTGCTGGCCTGGCTGTCGGCGATGATGCCGCAAACCGGTCAGGGCAGCCTCGGTCTGCTGATGATGCTGATGGGCCTGTTGATTCTGCTATGCTGGCTGCCGCTGGCCTCGCGCTTCACCCACCATCAGCAGCCGGTATAAGCGCGGCGGTCGTTCTCCGGATGGCGGCTGAGGCCTTATCCGGGCTACCGTTCTGATGAAGGCCTCCGACAGTGGGTTGCGCAGAACCGTAGCCCTGCTAAGCGTAGCGCAAGCAGGGAAATCCCCGGATAGCGGCTTACGCCTTATCCGGGCTACCCCCGGGTGGCGGCTTTTACCCTATGTCATACTGTGCAGCCACTCGATAAAGGCGTCGATTTTCGGCCATTGACGGCCCGGCAGGGTGGTCACGTAATAATGCTGATGGCATTTCATCGTCATCTCGCCGAACGGCGCGATAAGCTCCCCGCTCTCTAACCGCTTCTGCACCAGCCGTTTACGCCCCATCGCTACCCCGACATGATTCATCGCCGCAATCACCGCTAAGTCAGAACGATCGAAGCCAATGCCCGACGATTGCGGCAATTCAATCCCAAATTGCTGTGCCCAACTGAACCATTCATCGGTGCCGGAATCATTGCTCCATGCCTGGCGATCGTGAAGCAGTGTACAGTGGCGCAGATTGGCAGGATTTGACGTTAACTGCAGCTGGTGGGCGTATTGCGGCGTACATACCGGCACGATCGCCTCATCCATTAGAAAATGATGGCTGAGTTGCGACGACGGCGCGTCATCGAAATAGATTGCCAGATCGATACCCGCCCGCTGCAGGTTGACGTTATCGTTGCCGGTCAGCACAGTCAGCGAGATGGCCGGATAGCGGCGGCTGAAATCCCCCAACGCGGGCACCAGCCAACACTGGGCGATTGAGGGCCGCGAGTAAACCGTCAGACTGCCGGAGAGCTCCTGGTTTTTGATGTCGAGGATCTCCTGATTCAGGCCATCCAGCGACGACTTCAGCGCCCAGTAAACGCGCTTCCCTTCGCGCGTCAGCTCCACTTTGCGGTGCGAGCGGACAAAGAGCTGGATCCCCAGCTCCTCTTCCAGCTGATTAATCCGGTGACTGACCGCGCTTGGGGTGAGCGCCAGCTCGTCGGCGGCAAGGGCGAACGACTCATGCCGCGCCGCCACCTCAAACGTCGACAGCCTGGAGAGCTGCCAGCCGTTGAGCAACCGGATACCTAAGGTGTTTAGTACATCCATTGCATGCTCCTGGCGATAAAAGGGAGTCAGGATGATAAAAAAATAACGCCGGAACTTCCGCTAAAGGATGAATAAATTTGACCCACACCAAGTTTAAAGGTCACTTTTAGAGCTAAATCACCATTTTGATTCAATTTAGTTCACCTGAAAGGCCATTTATATCGTTTGTCAGCCCATGCCGAGTTTCTGTTCAATAACCACACGTTACTTACGGCGAGGTGGGGTATGGAATCGCAAATTTGGGTTGTGAGCACACTGCTGATTAGCATCGTGTTAATTGTATTAACCATCGTCAAACTGAAGTTTCATCCATTTCTGGCGCTGCTGCTGGCGAGCTTTTTCGTCGGGGCGATGATGGGGATGGGCCCGCTGGAGATGGTCAACGCCATTGAGAGCGGGATCGGCGGCACGCTGGGCTTCCTGGCGGCGGTGATCGGTCTCGGCACCATTCTCGGCAAGATGATGGAGGTCTCCGGCGCGGCGGAGCGCATCGGCCTGACGCTGCAGCGCTGCCGCTGGCTGTCGGCGGACGTGATTATGGTGCTGGTCGGCCTGATCTGCGGCATTACCCTGTTTGTCGAAGTCGGGGTGGTGCTGCTGATCCCGCTGGCGTTCTCCATCGCCAAAAAAACCAATACCTCGCTGCTGAAGCTGGCTATTCCGCTGTGTACTGCGCTGATGGCGGTGCACTGCGTGGTTCCGCCGCATCCGGCCGCGCTGTTCGTGGCGAATAAACTGGGCGCAGATATCGGGACGGTTATCGTCTATGGCCTGCTGGTCGGTCTGATCGCCTCGCTGGTCGGCGGCCCGCTGTTCCTCAGGCTGCTCGGCAACCGCCTGCCGTTTAAACCAGTGCCAGCCGAGTTTTCCAACCTCGAGGTTCGCGAAGAATCGACGTTGCCGTCGCTCGGCGCCACGCTGTTTACCGTGCTGTTACCGATTGGCCTGATGCTGGTGAAAACCGTCGCCGAACTGAATATGGCGAAAGGCAGCACGCTGTATACGGTGCTGGAATTTATCGGCAACCCCATCACCGCGATGTTCATCGCCGTCTTTGTCGCCTATTACATGCTCGGCATCCGTCGGCAAATGGGGATGAGCGTCCTGCTGACTCATACCGAAAACGGCTTTGGGTCGATCGCCAATATCCTGCTGATTATCGGCGCCGGCGGCGCGTTCAACGCGATTTTGAAATCCAGCGGCCTGGCCGATAGCCTGGCGGTGATCCTGTCGAACCTCGATATGCACCCGATTTTGCTGGCCTGGCTGGTGGCGCTTATCCTGCACGCCGCCGTCGGCTCCGCCACCGTGGCGATGATGGGCGCTACCGCTATCGTTGCCCCGATGCTGCCGCTCTATCCCGGCGTCAGTCCGGAGATCATCGCCATTGCCATCGGTTCCGGCGCCATTGGCTGCACGATCGTCACCGATTCCCTGTTCTGGCTGGTAAAACAATACTGCGGCGCGAGCCTCAGTGAAACGTTCAAGTACTACACGACGGCGACTTTTATCGCGTCGCTACTTGCACTGGCCGCCACCTTCCTGCTTTCTTTCATTATCTGAGCGCAAAGAGACGTATGATGAAACACGCTGACCTGACCACCTTAACCGCGACCTTCCCGCTTGTGCAGGATCTTATCGCCCTGAAAGAAACCACCTGGTTTAACCCGGCTACCACCACCCTGGCGGAGGGGTTGCCTTACGTCGGTCTGACCGCCGACGATGTGCAAGACGCCCATGCCCGCCTTCAGCGCTTCGCGCCCTATCTGGCGGCAGCCTTCCCGGAAACCGCCGCCAGCGGCGGGATTATCGAATCAGAAGTGGTTGCCATTCCGGCAATGAAGCACCGCCTTGAGCAAAAATTCAACCAGCCAATTAGCGGCGAACTGCTGCTGAAAAAAGACAGCCATCTGCCGATCTCCGGCTCAATCAAAGCGCGCGGTGGGATTTATGAAGTGCTGACCCATGCGGAAAAGCTGGCGCTGGAAGCCGGGCTGCTGACGACTGCGGACGATTATCGCAAATTGCTGACGCCGGAGTTTAAACAGTTCTTTAGCCAGTTCAGCATCGCCGTCGGTTCCACCGGCAACCTCGGGATGTCGATCGGCATCATGAGCGCGCGCATCGGTTTTAAAGTCACGGTGCATATGTCCGCCGATGCCAGGGCGTGGAAAAAAGCCAAACTGCGCAACCACGGCGTAACGGTCGTTGAGTATGAAGAGGACTACGGCGTGGCGGTCGAACAGGGGCGCAAAGCAGCAGAATCCGATCCGAACTGCTTTTTCATCGACGATGAAAACTCGCGCACGCTGTTCCTCGGCTATGCCGTGGCCGGCGAGCGCCTGAAAGCGCAGTTTGCCAAAGCTGGGCGCGTGGTCGATGCCGATCATCCGCTGTTCGTCTATCTGCCGTGCGGCGTGGGCGGCGGCCCCGGCGGGGTGGCATTTGGCCTGAAGCTGGCCTTCGGCGACCATGTTCACTGCCTGTTCGCCGAACCGACACATTCACCATGCATGCTGCTCGGCGTTTATACCGGGCTCCACGACCAGATTGCGGTGCAGGATTTAGGCATTGATAATTTGACCGCCGCCGATGGGCTGGCGGTCGGCCGCGCTTCCGGGTTCGTTGGTCGGGCGATGGAGCGCCTGCTCGATGGCCTGTATACCCTTGATGATCAGACGATGTACGACATGCTGGGCTGGCTGGCGACAGCGGAAAATATCCGCCTTGAACCCTCCGCGCTGGCCGGGATGGCCGGGCCGCAGCGCGTCTGCGCCAGCAAAGCGTACCATCAGCTGCAGGGGCTGAGTGAGCAACAGCTGCAGCAGGCCACCCACCTGGTGTGGGCGACTGGCGGCGGCATGGTGCCGGAAGAAGAGATGGCGCAGTATCTGGCGAAGGGGCGCTAATCTTCAGCGCAGCAGCGGCATCAGCGCCTCTGGCGGCCGCTGCTGTCGGCGCAAGTCCCGCATCACTCGCATATAAGGCCCGCTAAAATCGTAGAACTGCCGGTAACCCGCGCACAGCGGGTCTTCCTGTTCGCCACAGCGGCACAGGCGCAGCCACGAACAGCCGTAGCAGGTGCTGTTGGCCGCTGGCGCGCCCGGCTGCGGCTGCGTCTCGCCGCACCAGGCACTCAGCGTCTCACTAAACAGCAAAATATTGATGCGCCCAATATCTTCCCGCACCCAGCGGTGAAAGACAGCACAGAGAAACTCTCCCCAAAGCGCGGCGTCACCGGCCGACAGCTGCGGAATAAAATGGATAGCGGTAAGGCCCTGTTGACACAGTTGCGCATAGAACGCCTGCGGTTGATGGCAATGATGCGCCTCCACAACGACAGCCTGAAAGGGAGTGTCATGTTGCTGGCCGGGGGCATGAGTGAGAGGCAAATTCGCCGGACATCCTGTCATGACATATCCCTAATGAATAAAACGATCAGTTGAAGGTGAGTAACAGCAAACAGGAATGCCAGAGAAAGTACTGCGAGTGCGATCAAAAATTTGTCACGAACCGCCTGCGGCTGTAAAAAATCGCTATCGTTGACGTTCATCAGATGACGACGGCGGGTATAGCGCCAGAGGATCACCGCCACCACGGCCAGCACGCCGACAGACAGCCAGAACGGCAGACCGGCGCGGTGCCAGCTGTGCTTAATCGCCAGCGCCATCAGCGCGCCATAGCCCAACAGGGTGCGAAACCAGGCCAGCGAGGTGCGCTCTGGCTGAAGCCCGGGATCGCTTTCCCGCCGTGCCCGGCGTTTATCCGCCATACACCACCAGCAGCATCACCGCGACCACCACCGCCAGCAGCAGGATGCTAATCACCAGCAGCGTCCGGGTATAGGGGAGATCCTGCTTGAGGCGCATCGCCTTCTCATTGTTCAGCCAGCGCAGATAGCCATAGATAGCCATGCCGCCGGCAAAGAGACACAGCAGCAGGGCGAGAATTTCACGGATCAGCGGCGTGGCAAAGTCCGGCGCCAGCTGGTCAAGCCCGACGCCGGCGGCGAGAAAACCGAGCGCCGTGCGGATCCACGCCAGAAAGGTGCGTTCATTAGCCAGCGAAAAGCGGTAATCCGGCGCTTCGCCGAGGCGGGAGATTTTCATTACAGTTCCTTGTTCATCGCGCAGCAGGCTTCAGCATAGCGTAAATCAGGAACCGGGGAGAAGAACCGGCGCCCCGCAGGGCGCCGGTCAACAACGGGGATTAATGCAGCTCCGGCCAGTAATCTTTGTTGGCGGCAATCAGGTCATCGAGGATCGCTTTCGCCACCGAGGCGCTCGGCACGGTTTTCGACAGGGTAATCGCCTGCCACAGCTTGTGGTAAGAGCGCTGTTCCCAGGCATCGACCACCAGTTTTTCCACCGCCACCTGCTGGCTCATCAGCCCTTTCTGGAAATGCGGGATGTCGCCTACCGTCAGCGGCTCCGGTCCGTTGTGGCCCACCAGACAAGGGATCTCCACCATCGCGTCGGCGTCAAAGTTATGGATCGCGCCATTGTTCGGCACAATCAGCAGCATCCTTTCCTGCGTGTTAAAGGCGATGGCCGTCGCCAGATCGACGATATACGACGCATGCTCGTCAATCTCCAGATCGCCGGCAGTGGATTTCCCGGCGGCAATAATCGCCCGGCAGGCGCTGAAGACGTTTTTCTCCCGATGATCCATCACCTCATTGGCGCGGGTGCGTTCCGGGTTGGAGTGGGCTACCACATAGTCCGGGAACAGATAATATTTCAGGTAGGTATTCGGCATGGTCTGCGGATCCAGCGCCTGCACATCTTTCGCTTTGGCAAAGGTATCGTTCCAGCTGGCCTCGGTGTGCGGGTCGTTCGAGGGCGGCACATAGCCGTATTTCGCCACATATTCGCGCAGTTTCGGCATCAAATCATTGCCTTCTAGATCCTCAATCGAGGTCCACCAGCCGAAGTGGTTGAGGCCGTAGTAACGCACGCGCATCTGTTTACGGTCTTTGAGGCCGACAATCTGCGCCATCCGCCCTTCAATGCCGATCGGCATATCGCAGATATTGAGGATTTTGGCGTTCGGCCGCAGACGACGAGTGGCTTCCGCCACAATCGCCGCCGGGTTGGAGTAGTTGAGCATCCAGGCGTTCGGCGAATATTTTTCCATATAATCCACCAGCTCCAGCACGCCGCCGATAGAGCGCATACCGTAGGCGATCCCGCCCGGTCCGCAGGTCTCCTGGCCCAGCACGCCATGGCGTAGCGGGATTTTCTCATCTTGTTCACGCATCGGATATTTCCCGACGCGGATATGCGCCATGACGAAATCAACATCGGTAAACGCCGCCTGCGGATCGGTGGTATAGCTGAATTCAATCTCCGGCGCCTGCTCTTTGAGGATCACTTTGCACGCCTCGGCGATGGTCTCCTGGCGCGCGCCGTCGTTGTCATAAAATTTCAGCGACCGCAGCGGAAAACGATCCTGGTTTGCCAGCAGCATCAGGACAATGCCCGGGGTGAAGGTGCTGCCGCCGCCTGCGATAACAACTGAGAATTTTTTCATGATACAGCCTCCGTCATGGTGGTATGTTCGGTCGAAAGAGAATCTTTCATCAGGTTTTCCAGCTGGTCGCGCACCTGGGGAACGTGCAGGCCGACGATGACCTGAATCCCGTTGCCGCGGCGTACTACCCCGTGGGCGCCCAGCGCTTTAAAGACGTCGTCACTTTGCGTTTTCGCCATATCGACCAGCGCGATGCGCAGTCGGGTGGCGCAGTTGTTGATGCTTTCAATGTTGTCGGCGCCGCCGAGGGCCTGCAGGAAGCCAGCGGCCTGACCCAGCCGGGTCTCTGGCGCGGCGGCGGCCGTGGTTTTACCTCGCGCCGCCTGGTAATCGGCCTTGCTGTAGAGCTTGATTTCGCTCTCTTCCCGGCCAGGTGTCTTCAGGTTCAGACGCAGGATCAGGGTGCGGAAGACCACGAAGTAAAGGGCGGTGAAACAGAGGCCGATACCTATCTGAATGAACATCATCGAGGCGTGGTGATGGAACATCGGGATCCAGTTTTGCGGCAAGAACTGGTCGAGCAGGCCGCCGCCGAAATTACCTACCACGCCACAGATGTACATGACCGTCGCCATGGTCGCCGCCAGCACCGCGTGAACGGCGAACAGCAGCGGCGAGATGAACAGGAAGGTGAACTCCAGCGGCTCGGTGATCCCGACCAGCATCGCGGTCAGGGTGGCGGGGATCAGCAGGCCAGCGACCTTGACGCGGTTCTCCGGCGCGGCGGTGAAATAGAGCGCCAGCGCAATCCCCACCGACCCAAACACTTTCGAGTTACCGTGCAGGGCAAAGCCACCCTCCGGGAACAACGTCTTCAGCGGTTCCGTACTCTGACTAAACGCCTGCAGGTGCTCAGCCCAGTAGACCTGCAGACCGCCCTCCACGACCGCCGGGCCAAAGATGAACGGGCCATAGACGAAATGGTGCAGGCCGGTGGGGATCAGGATGCGCTCAAGGAAAATGTAGACCCACACCCCAAGCGCCCCGGCAGAGCGCAGGAAGGCCTGCAGCGATTCAATACCCAGCTGGACTTTTGGCCAGCCGAGCAGCGTCAGCCAGGCGCAGGGGATCATCGCGAGGAAGGCGACAATGACCACAAACGATGAGCCCTGAAAGATACCGAGGAACACCGGCAGGGGTTTATCGAAATAGCGATTATGCAGGGCCGTCACCAGGCCGGAGATGACGATCGCCCCGATAATGCTGGTGTCGAGGGTTTTAATCCCGGCAATCATCGTCAGGCCGCTGCCGGCTGTGGGTTCAACGGAAAAGTCGACGCCGAAGAAGTGGCCCCAGGTCATCCCCATGGCGTTGATAAAGTAGTTCCAGGTGAGAAAGCTCACCAGTACCGCCAGACAGGCCCGGCCCTGGGCCTGTTTCGCCAGGCCGATCGGCAGACCGACGGCGAAAATCAGCGGCATATTACGAAAGACGGTCCAGCCGCCCTCTTCAATGATGTGAACGATCTGGGCAAACAGGCTGTCGGGTGCGGTCAGCGCTTCGCCGACGAACATCGGGTTGCGCAACATAATGGCGATACCGACCACGATCCCGGCGAAAGGAAACAATAAAACCGGGGTAAACATGGCGCCGCCAAAGCGTTGTATTTGACTGAGCATTGGGAAATCCTCATGTAACAACTCGTAGGGTGAGTGGCCTTCTTTTTCTTGATTACCGGCCTCACTGGAGAATAAAAATTTGCCCGTCTGACAACATGCCGCGCCGTTGCGATTCGTGATCCCATTCATGGTTTTAATTTGGCCAACGTTGTCTACTTCGTTAACAAAAGTTAGACATCGATAAGTCAGGCAACGGAATTAACTAAATAAATGTGTTTTAATCGATTGTAATTAATCTATTTTTTTAGAAAAAAGAGCACAAAGCGACATCTCCTTTTCCTGTACAAGAGGACTACTGGTGATCTACAAATCCATTGCTGACCGCCTGCGGCTGCGGCTGAATTCCGCCGACTTCGCCATCGGCAGCCCGCTGCCGGGAGAGAAAAAACTGGCCGAAGAGTTCGGAGTGGCGCGCATGACTATCCGCAAAGCTATCGATCTGCTGGTGGACTGGGGATTGGTTGTGCGTCGCCACGGCTCGGGAACTTACGTGGCGCGCAAAGATGTCCACCACGAAACCAGTAATCTCACCGGTCTGGCGGAAGTGCTGCGCAAGCAGGGTAAAGAGGTGGTGAGTCAGGTGCTGGCCTTTGAGGTGATGCCCGCCCCGCCGGCCATCGCCAGCCTGCTGCGGATTAAAATTGATGAACGGATCTACTTCTCACGGCGGGTGCGCTACGTCGACGGCAAGCCGCTGATGCTGGAGGATAGCTATATGCCAGTGAAGCTGTTCCGCAACCTGTCGCTGAGCCATCTGGAGGGTTCGAAATTTGATTATATTGAGAAGGAGTGCGGGATTATCATCAGCGGGAACTATGAAACGCTGACGCCGGTGCTGGCGGACAAGCAGCTGGCGCGCTCAATGAACGTCCCGGAGCAGACGCCGCTGCTGCGTATTACCTCCCTTTCCTACAGCGACAGCGGCGAGTTTCTTAATTATTCCGTCATGTTCCGCAACGCCAGCGAGTATCAGGTGGATTACCACCTGCGCCGCGTCCAGGTACAAAGCCCGCTAGCTCAGCCCCCAAAACAACACAGCGAGTAGCTGCGGGGTGATAATCCGCAGGAACATCACCAGCGGGTAGACGGTGGCGTAAGAGAGCGCGGCTGCGCCGCTGGTGGCGTGCAGGTTGTTGGCAAAGGCCAGCGCTGGCGGGTCGGTCATGGAGCCGGCCAGCATGCCGCACAGCGTCAGATAGTTCATTTTCGCCAGCATGCGCGCAAGAATGCCTACCGTTAGCAGCGGAATGGCGGTGATGAAAATGCCATAAGCGATCCAGCTCAGGCCATCACCCTGGGTCAGGGTTGCGACAAAGTCGCCCCCCGATTTTAGCCCGACCACCGCCAGAAACAGCACGATCCCCAGCTCGCGCAGCGCCAGGTTGGCGCTCGGCGGCATAAACCAGTACAGCTTGCCGATACTGCCGATACGCCCGAGGATCAGCGCCATAATCAGCGGCCCACCGGCCAGCCCCAGCTTCAATGCGGCAGGGAAGCCGGGAATAAACAACGGGATAGACCCCAGCAGTACCCCGAGGCCGATGCCGATAAACACCGGCAGCATCTGAACCTGCTGCAGCTTCTGCTGAGCGTTACCCAGCTCGGCAGCCACGGCGTCAATCGCCTCCGGACGACCGACCAGGTTGAGGATATCACCAAACTGCAGGCTGGCACTGCTGCTGGCTACCAGCTCGACGCCTGCGCGATTAAGCCGGGAGATCACCACGTCATAGCGCTGTTTGACGTGCAGATCGCGTATTTTCTTCCCCAGCACTTTTTCGTTAGTGACCACCACCCGCTCAACTTTCAGATCGGTGCCGCGTGTCGACAGCGAGGTGGCCACCTCCTGGCCGATCACCAGCTGCGCATTGTGCAGATCCTCAGGTCGCCCCACCAGGTGCAGCAGGTCGCCAGCCTGGATAAGGGTGCCTGGCGCAGGCACCATCAACAGCTCGCCGCGCTTCAGCCGCGAACAGACGATATTGTCGCTATTGAGCATCGGCACATCCTGAATCGCCATCTGGTTGAGGTTGGGGTTCTCCACCCGTACGTTGATAGTGTGCAAATGGGCATGGCCGTTACCGCTGCTCTCCTCAAACCCCTGGGCCTCTTTCTCGACATTGATGCGGAAAAACAGGCGCACCAGCCACATGGTCAGCAGAATGCCGCAGATGCCGAACGGATACGCCATCGCGTAGCTCATCCCCATCTGATCGACCACTTCGAACGGCACCCCGAGATCGCGCAGGATTTGCTGCCCAGCCCCCAGCGCTGGCGTGTTGGTCACCGCGCCGGAGAAGATGCCGAGCACCACCGGGAGAGGAATATTGAACAGCTTATGCAGCACCGCGGTCACCAGGCCGCCGAGGATAACGATAAGGATAGCGAACAGATTGAGCCGCAGGCCAGAGACCCGCAGTGAGGCGAAAAAGCCCGGCCCCACCTGGATGCCGATGGTGTAGACAAACAGGATCAAGCCGAATTCCTGAATAAAATGCAGCATCGGGCTGCTGAGGGCGACACCCGCCTGATCCACGAAGTGGCCGACAATTATCCCACCAAACAGGACGCCGCCAATGCCAAAGCCGACGCCGCGGATTTTGACATTGCCGATCCACAGCCCAACCACCGCCACCAGCGCCAGCACGCTGACCGTCAATGCTATCTCACTCATGGTATCGTCCCTGTGAATAACACCATTAACTACAGGGATTATGACCGCTGCCAGACGGGTTGTATGCCGCCTGGCGCACAATAATCATGGAGTAAGATACGCTACTTCGACCATTTTGTTGGTTTCAACAAAATGGTCTGCCGAGGGATGACCACTCGCCTCACATGAAATTATCGCTTTTGCAATGACCTTATAAAAATTCCGCCACTCTTTATAGTCAAGTAGGGGACCAAGGTTGCGGGCAGACCAATACTCCCGCCCCGCCTCATCGCTCTTTCTAATCGCTTCAAATGGCTGCTGTTCGTTCATAACGTATGCTTGTTTGAGTGAGTCCCAAAGTATGATTGTTTTTTAAACTGAAACACCCGCTGCAGCAAGGAAGTTTATTGCGCTCTCGCGCACAAAAAAGCCCCGAAAATCGGGGCTTTATCAGCAGGTTGCTTTATTAGCTATTTAACGCTGGTCGTTCGCTGATGGCGATACGCTGCGGGGCAATCTGCTCAGGCTCATTGCGGGTCAGATCGATATGCAGCAGGCCGTTGGTGAAGGTCGCGCCAGAGACCTCCATGTTGTCGGCGAGGGTGAAGCTCAGGCTGAAGGCCTGGCTCACCAGCCCCTGGTGCAGCCATGTGGTCTCTTTTTCCGGCTGCTGCGGCGTGCCTTTCACCACCAGGCGGGTACCTTCCAGCTGAATATCCAGATCTTCCTGACGGAAACCGGCCAGCGCAAGGGTAATGCGGTAGTGGTTATCGTCGCTTTTTTCGATGTTATAGGGCGGGAAGCTCTGGCTTTCACCGGCGGTTTGCAGGGCACTGGCCAGTTTGTCAAAACCGATCCATTGACGCAGCAGGGGGGATAAATCGTAGTTACGCATACTGTTTTCTCCTTCTAAGAAGCGAGTGAATACCTGCGAATTCTGTAAATTCGCATCTGCTCCCTGACGGCGAGCAGGTTGTTACATCAGGCCGCCACGCGGCCTGAAACGGACAATTAGTTGATTTCGATACGGCGCGGCTTGTTCGCTTCCGGGATCACGCGTTCCAGATCGATATACAGCAGACCGTTCACCAGGTTGGCGCCGCGGACGTGAATATTTTCCGCCAGCTGGAATTTACGCTCGAAGTTGCGCTCGGCGATCCCCTGATACAGGTAGGTCCGCTCTTTCTGCTCGGCGGCGTGGGCGCCTTTAACGATCAGCAGGTTGTCCTGGGCCGTGATCTCCAGCTCGCTTTCAGCAAAGCCAGCCACCGCGATAGCGATGCGATAGTGGTTTTCGTCTACCAGCTCGACGTTATACGGAGGGTAGCCGCCATTGCTCTGGCTTTGATTGTTTTCCAGCAGGTTGAACAGGCGGTCGAAACCAATGGCTGAACGATAAAGCGGGGAGAGATCGAAGTTACGCATAATAAATAGCTCCTGAAAATCAGCGAGAATCAAATGACCTTCCATCGTGGACAGGCCGCGGTAACCTGGAATACCCCTCAGGCGTATTCTCAGTGGGTTACACCTATAAAATGGGTTTCTCCCTCTGATTTTCAAGGGAGTGAGGGCGAATTTTTTTGCAGTTTGCCAATGATTGCTTAGACTGGGGGGAGGAGCACAAAAAGCAAAGTGCGATGCCCGCCACAGTGCGGCGCAATAACGCTATGCATTCACGGGTTGGCCCGATATAACCGCTGAAAGGTTATCTCAACGCCCGAAACGACGATGGAAGAACAATGAAAAGCAGACGACTGTTAAAGCTGGTCCTGTTCAGCGGGATAATAAGCCTGAGCGGTTGCTCCAGCGTAATGTCACATACCGGTGGCAAAGAGGGAACCTATCCGGGCACGCGATCCAGCGCGCAAACGCTGGGGGACAGCGATACCAACTGGGGTGTGAAATCGCTGGTGGCGCTGGATATGCCATTCACTGCCGTCATGGATACCCTGTTGCTGCCGTGGGATATGTTCCGCACCGACAGCTCCATCAAATCGCGGGTCGAAAAGAGCGAGAAGGCCACGCTGGCGACCAACTCGGTGATCCCGCCAGCGCCGATGCCTGCCCAGTAAGTTATCGTCCGGTCTGCGTAACCCACAGCTGACGATAACCGTCCACCTCCTCCATCCAGGCAATCTGTTTACCGTCTGGCGAAAAGACGATCGCGTCCGCCGAGGGCGCATGAGCATGCGTATCGGTTAAAAAGGTGATATCCCCCGTGCCGGCATGGCAGCAGGCAATCCGATCCTCCAGCGCAAAACCCAGCCACTCTCCCGACGGATGCCAGTTAAACGCCGACTGGATACCCGACGCGTGATGCGTCAACTGCCGCGGCTCGCCACCTTGCGGGGAAATAAGCCATAGCTGCACCACGCCGGCGTCGTCGCGCATCAGAAAGGCTATCGCCGTCGCCTGGGGATTGGCGCGCACCCAGTGGCGCGGGACGTTCACCAGTCCCGGGTAGCGGCGATGGTGGGTGAAGGTCAAACGACGCTGACAGACGCCCGCCGGCGGCGCCGGCATTGTGGTTGCGGTACCGGCCAGTGGCGCCCTGCCAGGCTGCTTCCAGCCGGCTTCATCCTGCGGCAGATCAACAATAAACAGCTCAGGCACTTTATCGCCATTTTCCGCCAGCGTATCGCCAATAAACGCCAGAGTATGGTTCCCGACCCAGCCCTCCTCATAGGCGCGATTAATCTCATCGCTGCCCGGCGCGGGTGTCGGCGTCGTGCGGCTCACCAGCACGCACCAGTGGCTGCCGCCGTATTCGCGCGGATGGTGGCCCGGCGGCGTCACCGGCCCATACGGCGCCGCCACGCCGACATTGCGCAAGTCCAGCGCCGGATCGCGCTCGTGCAGTACGTGGTCGTTATAGGTAAAACTGACGAACTGCCCGTTGGGGCTATAGACATGGACGTGGCTGCCGCCGCGCAGCGCGCCGGGCGTGTAAGGGGCGGTAATGTCCATGGCGTCCAGATTCTCGACGCCCCCCTGAAAGGCCACCACCCCGCGGCGATGATGAAAATCATACTGCCACTGGGCATCCGGCCGCTCGGGACCGTGAATGAACACATAGCGCTCCTGGGTTGGATGCACGGTCACCACGCCCACGTGCGCCCCCTGCGTGGCACGATAAATCGTCTCCACAGTACCGCTGTTTACGTTCACTCGCTCAATGGTTTCGCCGGTAAACGACGCGCCGGATGGGCGGACGTCGAACACCAGCCACTGGCTGTCGGGGGTCCAGGCGCGAGTGTTGGTAAGCTGGTGGTTGCGAGGGGCAAAGGTAACTTGTTTCATGGTGTGCTGACCGGGCCGATATAAGAGTGACGTTAGCATACCGCAATCCGCACGGGGTTGAATGCCTGACAACGTGCTTAAAACGCTTCCCCGACCTGGAAATAGAACCCGCTGCTGCCTTTGCCGATGCCGTAATCAAGACGGATATTGACCCGCGGCTTGAACTCGAAGCGATAGCCAATGCCGCCGGTGGGTAGCCAGCGGCCATTATTCAGCGACGACAGCGACGGCCCCATGGTTCCCGCCCCGGCCCAGGCGACAACCCCGTGCCGCCAGGTGAGCTGCCGGCGGTATTCCAGCTGGCCGCTGATGACGTTTTTATCGCGATAGCGTCCCTCATAGTAGCCGCGCATCCGCTCATCACTGCCCAACAGGGGCATCATGCTCCACGGCACCTCGCCCTGGGTGAAGACGCCATCTGCCTCCCAGGCGAGGACGCTCTTCTCGCTCAGGGCATGATAATGGCTATAGTGCAGCTGAAATTCGTCAAAGCGGGTATCGCTGCCTAAACCGGGCGCATAGTGGGTGTAACGGAAGTTGGCATACTGACCCCGGCGCGGATTGGGGACGAAGTCGCGATCGTCCCAGTTGAGCGCGACGCTGGCGCCCGAGCTGAATACCGACGGCCCCTGCGGGGTATTTTCAATTTTCGGCAGATCGTTATGGTCCATCTCATCGGCATTCTGCGCCGCCAGCGACCACCCCGCACCCAGATAAACATTGTCGATCAGTTGCCGATAGATTGTCGGGCGCAGAGTCAGCACCTGGGCGGTATACTTCTCTTTTTCATTGTCTTTATCCCCGGCGTGAAAACCCTGCCCCCAGTAATAAGTGGGCGTGTTGGCCATCGATCCTTCGACAAAAACGCGCCACAGGTCGTTGTCGAAAAAGGCGTAGTTTTTTACGCTGAGGCCAAAGGCGCCGGTAGAGCTGGCGTAGCCGCTGAGCGTCAGGGTCGAGTTCTGGCTGGTGGTATCCTGCGGATCGGGGCGATACATGCCGACGACAGCGGTACCGATGCCCAGCCCCAGCTCCGGCGTATAGAACGGACCGGGCATCACGCCCCAGTCGATGCCTTTGCTGGCGTCGAACTTATCGACGGCACCGAGATGCTGCAGCCAGTCGTCGATTTTCTCGCGGCAAAGCGCCTCGGCCTGGCTGCAGATCGGGCAGGTTAACAGCAGCAGAAAAGTGATAAACAGTCGGCTCAAAAGCGATACTCACCGGCAATAAAGAAACTGTTACGTTCGGCAAAGCCAAACTCGGTAGTAATATTGAAATTCTGCGTCAGCTCGTATTGCGCGCCCACCAGCACGTTCCACGGCGACTGCAGATGCTGTTTCACATCGAAGCGCCCGTTATTATCCTGGTTGGCCAGATTGACCATATTTTGCAGCATCGGCGACGGCATCGAGAGATCGTTGAGACTGCCCTTAAACTCCTGCTGCACGTCCTGATACATGCTACCGACCCACAGGTTCAGCTTGCCGGCGGGGAGATGCAGCGCATCGACCGATGGCGTAGTGAAACGATAGCCTACGCGCGGCGAAAAGGTAAACGCGTCGATGCTACCGTCGAGGATATCAAAACGCGTCTGGGTGTAGTTGGCATCCAGCACGGTAAACCAGTTGCCGACGCCGCCCACCAGGGTGGTGCCCATCCCGTAGGTGGTACCCTTAAAATCGAGACGAAAGTCGAGATCCTGCATCCCCGGCAGGGGGACCACTTTACCATTCGGTCCCTTCAGGCCGACGGCAATCTGCGAAATTGAATGTCCTTCGGTGTGCCCCACCAGACCATAAACGTTCATAAACGGCAGCAGCCAGGCATCCAGCTTGAGCGTTTCGGTTTTACTGCTTTCCCGCGTATTACCGACGCCAATCTGGAAAGCGTTATCCAGCGAGACGGGCCCATTAGCGAAAATGTTATTCACCGCACGTTTGCAGGCGAAGCTCTTACCGCAATCGATATTGCGACCGTCCAGCGACAGCCCGGTGAAGTTAATGCTGTCGACATTAATATTCTGCCGCATATCCATATAGTTAATGCTGACGCCAAACGGCAGCGGCAGGACGTAGCCGCGCTTTCTGGCCTCATCGCCTAGCAAAGGGAGTAGCGAGGTCGATTCTGTCGCCGCAGGCTGGCGACTTTCTGGCGCCGGCAGATCCGCGGGTTCTGCGCCGTGATAGGCGTACGCCGGTTCGAGCGGCGCCGTTGGTTCCGCGGCCGCGCAAATCTGAACAGAGGCGAATGGCAGCGTAACCAACATCAAACGGTGGTATATATTCATGAAAAATATGATGTTAGTTATGGGTTGCTAAAAAGAGGGCGGGTAGCTTATAGAATCCCCTGCGAGGATTGAGGGATTTAAATGCGGATTAACATCTGTTCATGAAAAAAGAGAAGACAGACCCGGCGAACGCCGGGCCGGAAAAAGCTTACGCTAAAACGTATTTTTCAATGGCGAAGGCAACGCCATCTTCAAGGTTCGATTTGGTGATGAAGTTCGCCGCTTCTTTGACCGCAGGGATGGCGTTATCCATCGCCACGCCGACGCCGGCAAATTCAATCATCGCGATATCATTTTCCTGATCGCCAATCGCCATAATTTCTTCCGGCTTGATGCCCAGCGCATCAGCCAGCGACTTCACGCCAGTGCCTTTATTGACGCGTTTATCCAGTATTTCGAGGAAGTAAGGCGCACTTTTCAGCACGGTGTACTTTTCTTTTACTTCCGCCGGGATACGGGCGATGGCCTGGTCGAGGATTGCCGGCTCATCGATCATCATCACTTTCAGCAGCTGGATCTCAGGGTCCATTTTCTCCGCTTCGCAGAATACCAGCGGAATGGTTGCCACGTAGGATTCGTGGACGGTGTAGTAGCTAATATCGCGGTTCGCGGTATACAGCGTATTGCGATCCAGCGCGTGGAAGTGGGAGCCGACCTCGCGGGAGAGCTGCTCAAGAAAGCGATAGTCATCATAGCTCAGCGCGGTTTGCGCGACGGTGCTCCCGTCACCAGCCTTCTGCACCAGCGCGCCATTGTAGGTAATGCAGTAATCACCCGGCTGCTCCATATGCAGCTCTTTCAGATAGCTGTGGACGCCCGCGTAAGGGCGACCGGTGGTCAGCACCACGTTGACACCCCGCTCGCGCGCCGCGGCGATGGCGGCTTTCACCGCAGGAGAGATGGTATGGTCTGGCAGTAGCAGCGTGCCGTCCATATCGATTGCAATCAGTTTAATAGTCATAGGATCCCCGGGTAAGATGAGTCTCCCTTCATGCTAACGCGATTCCGCTCAAAAAACAGTAAAAGTGTCGGGCAGAAAGGGGATGGAACCGCAGCAGAAGATTCCCCTTTTAGCGGCAAAAGAAAAGCCCGATCGCGCGATGCGACCGGGCTTACACATCCTGTTGCCCCGGTAAAACTCGTTACCGGGAAACATGCGGCTTAAATATCGATATTCGCCGCTTTCAGGGCGTTTTCTTCGATAAAGGCGCGACGTGGCTCAACGGCATCGCCCATCAGAGTGGTGAACAGCTGGTCGGCAGCAATGGCATCCTTAACGGTCACGCGCAGCATGCGGCGGCTGTCCGGATCCATGGTGGTCTCCCACAGCTGATCCGGGTTCATCTCGCCCAGACCTTTATAACGCTGGATGGAGAGACCGCGACGGGACTCTTTCACCAGCCAGTCGAGGGCCTGCTCAAAGCTGGCTACCGGCTGACGACGTTCGCCGCGCTCGATGTAAGCATCTTCTTCCATCAGACCGCGCAGTTTCTCGCCCAGGGCACAAATACGACGATATTCCGGCCCCATAATGAACTCGTTATCCAGCGGATAGTCGGTATCCACCCCGTGAGTACGTACGCGAATAACCGGTTCAAAATGCTGCAGCTCTTTGTTCTCGTGGAGATCAAATTTCCACTGGCTGCCGTGCTGTTCTTTTTCGTTCAGCTCGGAGACCAGGGTATTCACCCAGCGGGTCACCTTCTGCTCATCCGCCAGATCGGCCTCGGTCAGGGTCGGCTGATAGATAAGCTCTTTCAGCAGCGCTTTCGGGAAGCGGCGCTCCATACGGCCAATCATTTTCTGGGTGGCATTGAACTCGGCAACCAGTTTTTCCAGCGGTTCGCCCGCCAGCGCCGGCGCATTGGCGTTGGTGTGCAGGGTTGCACCGTCGAGCGCGATGGAGATCTGATACTGATCCATCGCTTCATCGTCTTTAATGTACTGTTCCTGCTTGCCTTTCTTCACTTTGTACAGCGGCGGCTGGGCAATGTAGACGTGGCCGCGCTCGACGATCTCCGGCATCTGACGATAGAAGAAGGTCAACAGCAGGGTACGAATGTGCGAGCCGTCGACGTCCGCATCGGTCATGATGATGATGCTGTGGTAGCGCAGTTTATCCGGGTTGTACTCATCGCGGCCGATGCCGCAGCCCAGCGCGGTGATCAGCGTCGCCACCTCCTGAGAAGAGAGCATCTTGTCGAAGCGGGCTTTCTCAACGTTGAGAATTTTCCCCTTCAGCGGCAGGATCGCCTGGTTCTTGCGGTTACGCCCCTGCTTCGCAGAGCCGCCCGCGGAGTCCCCTTCCACCAGGTACAGTTCAGACAGCGCCGGGTCGCGTTCCTGGCAATCCGCCAGTTTGCCCGGCAGGCCTGCCAGATCCAGGGCGCCTTTACGACGAGTCATCTCACGAGCGCGACGTGCGGCCTCACGGGCGCGCGCGGCATCAATAATTTTACCGACCACGATTTTGGCATCGGATGGGTTTTCCAGCAGATATTCGCTCAGCAGTTCGTTCATCTGCTGCTCTACCGCTGATTTCACCTCAGAGGAGACCAGCTTGTCTTTGGTCTGCGAGGAGAATTTCGGATCCGGCACCTTCACCGATACCACAGCAATCAGGCCTTCACGCGCATCGTCGCCGGTGGCGCTGACTTTCGCTTTTTTGCTGTAGCCCTCTTTGTCCATATAGGCGTTAAGGGTACGGGTCATCGCCGCGCGGAAGCCGGCGAGGTGAGTACCGCCGTCACGCTGCGGGATGTTGTTGGTAAAGCAGTAGATGTTTTCCTGGAAGCCGTCGTTCCACTGCAGCGCCACTTCCACGCCGATACCGTCTTTTTCGGTGGAGAAATAGAAAATATTCGGGTGGATCGGCGTTTTGTTCTTGTTGAGATACTCAACGAACGCCTTGATGCCGCCTTCGTAGTGGAAATGGTCTTCTTTGCCGTCGCGCTTATCGCGCAGGCGGATAGAGACCCCGGAGTTCAGGAACGACAGCTCGCGCAGACGTTTCGCCAGGATGTCATATTCGAATTCGGTGACATTGGTGAAGGTTTCCAGGCTTGGCCAGAAACGCACCATGGTGCCGGTTTTGTCGGTTTCGCCGGTCACCGCCAGCGGCGCCTGCGGCACACCGTGTTCGTACATCTGCTTGTGAACTTTGTTATCGCGCTGGATAACCAGCTCCAGCTTCTGCGACAGGGCGTTAACCACCGAGACGCCTACGCCGTGCAGGCCGCCGGAAACTTTATAGGAGTTATCATCGAATTTACCGCCAGCGTGCAGGACGGTCATGATAACTTCCGCTGCGGAGACGCCCTCTTCCGGGTGAATGCCGGTTGGGATGCCGCGGCCGTCATCCTGGACGGAGACGGAGTTATCGCTGTGGATGGTGACAACGATATCTTTGCAGTAACCCGCGAGCGCTTCGTCGATAGCGTTATCCACAACCTCGAATACCATGTGGTGCAGACCGGTGCCGTCATCCGTGTCGCCGATATACATACCCGGGCGCTTACGCACCGCATCCAGCCCTTTCAGGACTTTGATACTGGAGGAGTCATAAGAATTCGACATCAACGTTTCTCGCTCATTTAATCTTGGGTTAATCCGTTATTTTACCTTTTTCTACGCGGAACATCTTCGAATTTTTGTCCGACATGTCCATAACGTGTTCAGCGCTGATCGCGCTGACGAAAACCTGCGACTGCGTCGCTTTCAGGCGGCTGGATAACAGACCGCGGCGGGCATCATCAAGTTCCGAGGCAAAATCATCTATCAGGTACAGGCAGCGCCGCCCGCTGACGCGGGTGAGGAACTCTCCTTGCGCCAGACGCAGGGCGCACATTAGCAGCTTAAGCTGCCCGCGCGACAAGGTATCTTCCACCGGCGCCCCGTCGGCGCGAATGCGAAAATCCGCTTTATGCGGGCCGTGGGCGGTGTAGGTTAACATTCTGTCGCGCTCGAAATTCCGCTCCAACACCTCCGCGTAGTCGGTCTCTTTTTCCCAGCCGCGTTGGAAAGAGAAGGTGAGCGTGAATTCCGGTAAAAATTGCTGACAGGTATCCGCCATGTCTTCGACGATAGCGGCGCTGTATTCGGCACGCCAGCGGCTGATCTGCTCTGCCAGCGGGATTAATTCCAGATCCCACGGCCGCAGCTGGGCATAGCGGCTGACCTGACGCAGCGCGGCGTTGCGCTGCTTGACCAGGCGCTTCAGGTTGCTCCAGGCGGTGAAGAATCCGGCTTCGTTGTGAAAACATCCCCAATCGAGGAATGCTCTTCTGTATTTGGGGCCGCCGTTGAGTAAAGTAAACCCCTCCGGGGTAATCAGCTGCATCGGCATCAGGTGCGCCAGTTCCGCCACTTTGTGGCCGTCGGTGCCATCGATCCGCACCTTGCTGTCGCCCTGTTTGTCTTTGGTGAGGCCGATGGCGGTTTCCCGCTCTTCGCCCTGTAAACGCCCGTGAAGAACAAACGAATCCTGCTCGTGACGAATTACCCGGCCAATTTGCAAACTGCGAAACGCCCGGCCGTGGCCAAGCGTGTAGATGGCTTCCAGCACGCTGGTTTTACCGCTGCCATTTGCGCCAACCAGGAAGTTAAAGCCGGGAGATAAAGCGAGATCCGCATGTTCAATATTGCGGAAATCTTTGATCAAGAGTCGGGATAGCGACATATCAGCTCGTCATCATTCAAGGGGCGTGGGTGTCGCAGCCAGTTCGTCTACCGCCAGCGCGCAGAAAGCGGAGCGTACACGAAGTACGTGAGCATTTGCTCGCTCCGCTCGTCCTTCGGACCGTCTTACAGACGTCCAAAATGCATAGCGTTTTGTCGAGCACTGCCGGAAGGCGAAATGGCAAGTAAACCAGCCCCTTTGCAGATTCTACAATCGCATAGGCATGACAACGTAGGCTGCGGATTGAGAGGCCGCATCCTCAATCTGCACGCTCGACACCGAATCCGTCAGCAGAATGCGTACATTCTCGCACTTCAGCGCATTCAACACATCCAGCACATAGCTAACGTTGAAGCCAATCTCCATCTCCGTTCCGGCGTAGTTCACATCCAGAATTTCTTCCGCCTCTTCCTGCTCCGGGTTGTTAGCGGTGATTTTCAGCTGGTTTTCGCTAACGTACAGCCGCACGCCGCGGAATTTCTCGTTGGAGAGAATCGCCGCGCGGGCAAACGCCTGCTTCAGAATATCGCAGCCCGCTTCGAGGTGTTTATCCGGGTTTTTCGGCAATACGCGGCGATAATCCGGGAAACGGCCATCAACCAGCTTAGAGGTGAAGATAAAATCGCCGACGTGGGCGCGGATATTGTTGCTGCCGATCTGCACGCGCAGCGGAGTATCGCCGCCGTCGAGCATCCGCATCAGCTCAATCACCCCTTTACGCGGCACGATCACCGAATGGTTCGGCAGCGACGCTTCCAGCGGCATCGAACAGACTGCCAGACGGTGGCCGTCGGTAGCGACAGTGCGCAGTTCGCTGCCTTCGGTTTCGAACAGCATACCGTTTAAGTAATAACGAACATCCTGGTGCGCCATTGAGAACTGGGTGGCTTCGATCAGACGCTTCATGGTCGCCTGGGGTAGGGTGAATTCCACCTCACTCTGCCAGTCGTCAAGATTCGGGAAATCGGCAGCGGGCAGAGTCGACAGCGAGAAGCGACTGCGGCCGGAACGGACCAGCATGCGCTCGCCTTCCAGCTGGACCGCGATCTCCGCGCCTTCCGGCAGGCCGCGGCAGATATCAAAGAATTTACGCGCCGGAACGGTCGTTGCGCCCGCTTCGTGCGGCTGAACCAGCGCCACGCGCGCCACCATCTCCATTTCAAGATCGGTACCGGTCAGCGACAGAGCGCCGTCCGCGACCTGAAGCAGCAGGTTACCGAGAATGGGCAGCGTCGGACGACCACCTAACGGACCGCTCACCTGTTGCAGCGGTTTTAATAAATGTTCACGTTCTACGGTAAATTTCATAGCGTCACGAGGATAATGTTCTGATTAAATTGGAAAAATCTTCTTTAATGTCGTGGCTTTCTTCACGCAACTGCTCAATCTTGCGGCAGGCGTGCAGCACGGTGGTATGGTCGCGGCCGCCAAACGCATCGCCGATTTCCGGCAGGCTGTGGTTGGTGAGCTCTTTGGCCAGCGCCATCGCCATCTGGCGTGGACGCGCCACCGAACGGGAGCGGCGTTTGGACAGCAGGTCCGCTACCTTAATCTTGTAGTACTCCGCCACCGTCTTTTGAATATTGTCGATGGTGACCAGTTTTTCCTGCAGCGCCAGCAGATCGCGCAGCGCTTCGCGCACGAAATCGATAGTGATCGCCCGGCCGGTGAAGTTGGCGTTGGCGATAACACGGTTCAGCGCCCCCTCCAGCTCACGCACGTTCGAGCGCAGACGCTTGGCAATAAAGAACGCCACTTCACCCGGCAGGCGGATGTCGTTCTCGTCGGCTTTTTTCATCAGGATCGCAACGCGGGTTTCCAGCTCCGGCGGCTCGATCGCCACTGTCAGCCCCCAGCCGAAGCGGGATTTTAGACGATCCTCAACGCCATTGATCTCTTTTGGATAACGATCCGACGTCAGGATGATCTGCTGATTTCCTTCCAGCAGGGCATTGAAGGTGTGGAAAAACTCTTCCTGGGATCGCTCTTTATTGGCAAAGAACTGAATGTCATCGATCAGCAGGGCGTCAACGGAGCGATAGTAACGCTTAAACTCTTCGATGGCGTTATTCTGCAGCGCTTTGACCATGTCCTGAACGAAACGCTCAGAGTGCATATAGACCACTTTGGCGTTCGGCTTACGCGCCACAATGCCGTTACCCACCGCGTGCAGCAGGTGGGTTTTCCCCAGACCGGTGCCGCCATAAAGAAACAGCGGGTTGTAGGCGCCACCCGGGTTATCCGCCACCTGACGCGCCGCCGCGCGGGCCAGCTGGTTAGATTTACCTTCGACGAAGTTATCAAACGTGTGTTTCACGTTAACGTTAGAGCGGTAGGTCGGCTCCGCCGGCGCCGGGACGTTATCCCAGCCAGGGCGTACGATGGTCGGCGCCGCGCGCGCGGTCTGCACCTGCGCCGCCGGAATGGCCGCCGCAGCCGGGCTTACCGTCCCTTTCTGCAGCGAGCTGGCGGGCTTAGCGCCCACCTCAAAACGCAGCTGCGGGGCGTCCGCACCGCAAAAATCATTGAGGAGTCCATTGATATTATTGAGGTATTTGTCCCTTACCCAGTCGAGCACAAAACGGTTTGGCGCATACAGTGCCAGCGTGTTATCGCTCAGTTCCGCCTGCAATGGGCGGATCCACATGCTGAATTCTGTGGCTGGTAACTCATCCTGCAATCGGGCAAGACACTGCTGCCAAAGCGAAAGTGACACGGCGGACTCCACTCGAACATAAAATCGATATCAAAGAAAAACTGAAACAATCGTGATTGTTGGCACACGTCGACAAGACCCTGCATTAGCCGAAAAGCCCCTGCACAAAAGGGGTGACGTGCGAACCGCTATCTGCGGTTATTACCCGCTGCGGATCCGGGGATCGCGATCGGGACCGGGGATCATAGCCTAAACTGAGAAAGAGATCTTGTGTTTCTCAACAGATTCTTCCCGATTTATCCACAGGAAGGATCGAAACCGGGTAAGTGTAATCGATCCTGCGGGGAGTGAAGCACGATTTCCGCCGCATATTGGAAAAATTAATGAGCTATGCCGCTTTTGGGCGGAAACGATCTAATAAAGATCCTTGCGGATCCTTGCGCTTTACCAGCCAGGCCGTATAATCCCCCACCCGGCGCGTAATGCCCGTTTTCGTCACGCGTCTCAGCTTATTTTTTGTGCGACGAGGTGCGAGAAATAAGGAAAGAGAATTGACTCCGGAGTGTACAATTATTACAATCCGGCCTCTTTAATCACCCACGCTGAGGCGTAAGTCGTTCGAAGTTCGTTCGGGTCTACGCAAAAGTCAGTGAATTTATTCAAGTTTAGGTAGAAATCGCCATGAAACGCACTTTTCAACCGTCTGTACTGAAGCGCAACCGTTCTCACGGCTTCCGTGCTCGTATGGCTACTAAAAATGGTCGTCAGGTTCTGGCACGTCGTCGTGCTAAAGGCCGCGCTCGTCTGACCGTTTCCAAGTAATAAAGCTAACCCTGCGTGGTTAAGCTCGCATTTCCCAGGGAGTTACGCTTGTTAACTCCCAGTCATTTCACTTTCGTCTTCCAGCAGCCACAACGGGCTGGCACGCCGCAAATCACCATCCTCGGCCGCCTGAATTCGCTGGGGCATCCCCGCATCGGTCTCACCGTCGCCAAGAAAAACGTGAAACGCGCACATGAACGCAATCGGATTAAACGTCTGACGCGTGAAAGTTTTCGTTTGCGTCAACATGAACTCCCGCCAATGGATTTCGTGGTGGTGGCGAAAAGAGGGGTTGCCGACCTCGATAACCGTGCTCTCTCGGAAGCGTTGGAAAAATTATGGCGCCGCCATTGTCGCCTGGCTCGCGGGTCCTGATCGGCCTGATTCGAGTTTATCAACGCCTGATTAGTCCGCTACTCGGGCCGCATTGTCGTTTCACTCCAACCTGTTCAAGCTACGGAATTGAGGCATTGCGCAGGTTTGGAGTGATAAAAGGCAGTTGGTTGACGGTGAAACGCGTATTAAAATGCCACCCTTTACACCCTGGTGGTGACGATCCCGTCCCGCCTGGACCATTTGATACCAGAGAACACTAACGATGGATTCGCAACGCAATCTTCTTATCATCGCTTTGTTGTTCGTGTCTTTCATGATCTGGCAAGCCTGGGAGCAGGACAAAAATCCGCAGCCCCAGCAGCAGACCACGCAGACTACGACCACAGCAGCGGGTAGCGCCGCCGACCAGGGCGTACCGGCCAGTGGCCAGGGGAAACTGATTACGGTTAAAACCGACGTGCTTGAGCTGACTATCAACACCAACGGTGGCGATATTGAGCAGGCGCTGCTTCTGGCGTATCCAAAAACGCTGAAATCGACCGAACCGTTCCAGTTACTGGAAACCACGCCGCAGTTTGTCTACCAGGCGCAGAGCGGCTTAACCGGCCGTGACGGTCCGGATAACCCGGCAAATGGCCCGCGTCCGCTGTACAACGTCGATAAAGAGGCGTTTGTGCTGGCCGATGGCCAGGATGAGCTCGTTATCCCGCTGACCTACACCGATAAAGCCGGCAACGTCTTCACCAAATCCTTCACCCTGAAGCGCGGTGGCTATGCGGTGAACGTGGGTTACAGCGTGCAGAATGCCAGCGAGAAGCCTCTGGAAGTCTCGACCTTCGGTCAGCTGAAGCAGACCGCTGCGCTGCCGTCCAGTCGCGATACGCAGACCGGTGGCCTGTCCACGATGCATACTTTCCGTGGCGCCGCGTTCTCCACTGCGGATTCGAAATACGAAAAATATAAATTCGATACCATTCTGGATAACGAAAACCTGAACGTCAGCACCAAAAACGGTTGGGTTGCCATGCTGCAGCAGTACTTCACCACCGCATGGGTGCCGCGGAATAACGGGACGAATAACTTCTACACCGCCAACCTCGGCAACGGCGTTGTCGCTATTGGCTACAAATCGCAGCCGGTACTGGTGCAGCCAGGCCAGACCGACAAACTGCAGAGCACGCTGTGGGTCGGCCCGGCGATTCAGGACAAAATGGCTGCCGTTGCGCCGCACCTGGATCTGACCGTCGATTACGGCTGGCTGTGGTTCATCTCCCAACCGCTGTTCAAGCTGCTGAAATTCATCCACAGCTTCCTCGGCAACTGGGGCTTCTCGATCATCGTTATCACCTTTATCGTTCGTGGCATCATGTACCCGCTGACCAAAGCGCAGTACACCTCCATGGCGAAGATGCGCATGCTGCAGCCGAAGATTCAGGCCATGCGTGAGCGTCTGGGCGACGATAAACAACGTCAAAGCCAGGAGATGATGGCGCTGTATAAAGCGGAAAAAGTAAACCCGCTGGGCGGCTGCTTCCCGCTGATTATTCAGATGCCGATCTTCCTTGCGCTGTACTACATGCTGAGCGCCTCGGTTGAACTGCGTCATGCGCCGTTTATCCTGTGGATCCACGACCTGTCTGCTCAGGACCCGTACTACATCCTGCCGATCATCATGGGCGCGACCATGTTCTTCATCCAGAAGATGTCGCCGACCACCGTGACCGACCCGATGCAGCAGAAGATCATGACCTTTATGCCGGTCATCTTCAC
>ERZ507775.33-NODE-33-length-54877-cov-5.43875_pt1 | contig 54877 bp, 52 predicted proteins | sample MGYA00513602_ERZ507775 | MGnify/ENA metagenome assembly ERZ507775 | reverse complement strand
AGTTACCAGAGACAATGAGAAAGGTGACTTCCCTCTCGCAGGGGAAGTTGCCTTTCTTTTTTTTTGCCTAAAGGAATTTGGAGCCAAACTATGTCGATCGAATCTCTTGATGCATTCTCAATGAATTTCTTCTCACTGCAAGGTAAAACGGCGATAGTCACCGGGGGGAATAGTGGATTAGGGCAAGCCTTTGCAATGGCGCTGGCAAAAGCAGGTGCCAATTTATTTATCCCAAGTTTTGTTAAGGATAACGGAGAAACCAGGGAACTCATTGAAAAGCAGGGTGTTGAGGTTGAATTCATGCAGGTGGATATCACCGAAAAAGGTGCTCCTGAAAAGATTATCGCTGCCTGCTGCAAGCGTTTCGGGACGGTGGATATTCTGATCAATAACGCCGGGATTTGTAAGCTGAACAAAGTACTGGACTTCGGCCGTGCAGACTGGGATCCGATGATTGATGTTAACCTGACGGCAGCTTTCGAACTCAGTTATGAAGCAGCTAAAATTATGATCCCGCAAAAGAGTGGGAAGATTATTAACATTTGCTCTTTATTTTCATTTCTTGGCGGGCAATGGTCTCCGGCTTATTCAGCAACTAAACATGCGCTTGCCGGTTTCACTAAAGCCTATTGCGATGAGTTAGGGCAATATAATATTCAGGTTAATGGTATTGCTCCAGGATATTACGCAACGGATATTACGTTAGCGACCCGCAGTAATCCTGAGACGAATCAGCGGGTACTGGACCATATCCCGGCTAATCGTTGGGGTGATACACAGGACTTAATGGGAGCTGCAATATTTTTAGCCAGTCAGGCATCAAATTATGTTAACGGTCATCTGTTAGTTGTCGATGGTGGTTATCTGGTGCGTTAATTTATAAGCGGTGGTTTCTGTTTTTATTATTCCGAATTAATTATCAGGAAGGAATGACTATGTCTTTATCCCGTGAAGCAATTGTTGACCAGTTAAAAGAAATTGTCGGTGTTGACCGCGTTATTACTGATGAAACAGTCTTAAAACGAAACAGCATCGACCGCTTTCGTAAATATGCTGATATTCATGGCGTCTTTACTTTGCCGTTGCCTGCAGCGGTCGTTAAGTTAGGTTCCACCGAACAAGTTTCTAACGTGTTGGCGTTTATGAACCAGCATAAGATCAATGGGGTTCCTCGCACTGGCGCATCGGCAACCGAAGGTGGTCTGGAAACCGTGGTTGAGAATTCCGTGGTGCTGGACGGTGCCGGGATGAATCAAATACTGAATATCGATATTGAAAATATGCAGGCAACCGCGCAGTGCGGTGTACCGCTGGAAGTGCTGGAAAATGCGCTGCGGGCGAAAGGTTACACCACCGGGCATTCGCCGCAGTCCAAACCGCTGGCGCAAATGGGGGGGCTGGTGGCAACCCGCAGCATTGGTCAATTCTCCACGCTATATGGCGCAATTGAAGATATGGTTGTTGGGCTCGAGGCCGTGCTGGCGGATGGTACTGTTACCCGCATCAAAAACGTCCCGCGTCGTGCCGCCGGGCCGGACATTCGCCACATTATCATCGGCAACGAAGGCGCATTGTGCTATATCACTGAAGTCACGGTGAAAATCTTTAAATATACCCCTGAGAATAACCTGTTCTACGGCTATATCCTCGACGACATGAAGGTCGGGTTCAACATCCTGCGTGAAGTGATGGTGGAAGGGTATCGCCCGTCAATTGCCCGTCTGTATGATGCAGAAGATGGCACTCAGCACTTTACCCATTTTGCCGACGGCAAATGCGTACTGATCTTTATGGCGGAGGGCAATCCGCTGATCGCCAAAGCGACCGGGGAGGGCATTGCGGAAATCGTGGCACGTTACCCGCAATGTCAGCGCGTGGACAGCAAGCTGATTGAGAACTGGTTTAATCACCTGAACTGGGGCCCGGAAAAAGTGGCCGCCGAGCGCGTGCAGATCCTGAAAACCGGCAATATGGGCTTTACGACAGAAGTGTCGGGCTGCTGGAGCTGTATCCACGAGATCTATGAAAGTGTGATCCGCCGTATTCGTAGCGAATTCCCGCACGCTGACGACATCACCATGCTGGGCGGTCACTCCTCTCACAGCTATATCAATGGTACCAACATGTACTTTGTGTATGACTACAACGTGGTCGGGTGCAAGCCGGAAGAGGAAATTGATAAGTATCACAACCCGCTGAACAAGATCATTTGCGAAGAGACGATTCGCCTCGGTGGCTCCATGGTACATCACCACGGAATTGGTAAACATCGCGTTCACTGGAGCAAGCTGGAACACGGTAGCGCATGGCCGCTGCTGGAAGGGCTCAAGAAGCAGTTCGATCCAAACGGTATCATGAATACCGGAACGATCTATCCAATTGAAAAATAGCTAGTTATACGCAAAATCATTCGCGTTGTATCAAGGCGGCAAGTGAATAAGTCTCCAGGAGCGTACAAAAGTACGTGACTGGGGCTTATGAACGTAGCCAACGAAGAGGCAGCGTGAAGGATGAAGCGTATAAGCGGCTTCTCAATTGGGAAGCCACTCTTTTACCGGACCATGAAGGGGTAGAAATGAACACTTCACCGGTGCGAATGGACGATTTACCGCTCAACGGTTTTCACTGCCGTATTGCCGCGCTGACTTTTGGCGCGCATCTGGTTGATGGTTATGTCCTCGGCGTTATTGGTTACGCCATCATTCAACTTACCCCCGCCATGCAGCTGACGCCGTTAATGGCGGGCATGATTGGCGGTGCGGCGCTGCTGGGGCTTTTTATCGGCAGCCTCATTCTGGGCTGGGTTTCGGATCACATTGGTCGCCAGAAAATCTTCAATTTTAGTTTTATGTTGATTACCGTCGCTTCATTTCTTCAGTTTTTCGCTACCACTCCTGAACAGCTCATTGGTTTACGCATACTGATAGGGATTGGCCTGGGGGGCGATTACTCCGTGGGCCACACGCTGCTTGCCGAATTTGCACCACGTCGACATAGAGGTATTTTGCTTGGCGCATTCAGCGTGGTGTGGACCGTTGGTTATGTGCTGGCAAGTCTGGCTGGTCATCATTTTATTAGCGAAAACCCTGATGCCTGGCGATGGTTGCTGGCCTCGTCGGCTTTGCCGGCGCTACTGATTACTCTGCTGCGTTGGGGAACGCCTGAATCGCCGCGTTGGCTAATGCGACAGGGAAGATTTGCCGAAGCTCATGCCGTGGTGCACCGCTGTTTTGGTATGCACGTACAATTGGGTGATGAGGTTACGAAAGAAACGAATAAACAGATCAGTGCCCTGTTCTCATCGCGCTACTGGCGGCGCACCGCATTTAATAGCATTTTTTTTGTCTGTCTGGTCATTCCCTGGTTTGTTATTTACACCTGGCTTCCGACTATCGCGGAAACCATTGGCCTCGAAGACGCGCTTACCGCCAGCCTGCTGCTGAACGCGCTATTAATTGTTGGTGCGCTGTTGGGCCTGGTTTTAACTCATCTGCTGGCCCATCGCCATTTCTTATTAGGCAGCTTTCTGCTGCTTGCGGCGACTTTACTCGTGATGGCCTGCTTACCTCCTGGTAGTCACTGGACGCTGCTGCTTTTTGTTCTGTTCAGCACCACAATTTCTGCGGTCAGCAATCTGGTGGGGATTTTACCGGCGGAAAGCTTCCCCACCGACATTCGTTCATTAGGCGTGGGATTTGCCACCGCCATGAGTCGTCTCGGCGCAGCGATCAGCACTGGTTTGCTGCCCTGGATCCTCGCGCAGTGGGGGATGACCGTCACTTTGCTGCTTTTGTCGGGAATATTACTGATTGGCTTCATGGTGACCTGGCTATGGGCACCAGAGACTAAGGCGCTACCGCTGGTGGCGGCCGGAAGTGGAGATAAAAGACAAGGAGGTACCAATGAACATTCTATTGGCGTTTAAAGCCGAGCCGGACGCTGGCATGCTGGCGGAAAAGGACTGGCAGGCCGCTACGCAGGATCTCTGCGGGCCAGATGTTTCGCTATTACGCAGTACTATTGGTGTTGATGAACAAGCAGCTGCCGCCCTGCTGCTGGCCCAGCGTAATGCGGGTTGTGAGATGACGTTGACTGCATTAAGCATTGGCGATGAGCGTGCGCTGCACTGGTTGCGCTACTTTGCCGCGTTAGGTTTCGAGCAGCCGGTTCTGCTGGAAGCCACAGGGGATTTACGTTTTGCGCCGGCATTTATTGCCAGACACATTGTCGACTGGCAGCGTCAATACGGTCATGAATTGATAGTAACCGGCTGTCAGAGCGCTGAAGGACAGAATAGCCAGACACCGTTTTTGCTGGCGGAAATGCTGATCTGGCCTTGTTTTACTCAGGTTGAACGTTTCACTCTTGAGCCACCTTCTGTTGTTGTCGAGCAGCGGACGGCATCGGGTATCCGGCTCTGTCGGGTTCGGTTACCGGCGGTGATCGCGGTCAGGCAGTGTGGCGACGTCGCGCTGCCGGTTCCCGGTATGCGCCAGCGTCTGGCGGCGGCAAAGGCGGAAATAGTACGCCAGGAGGTGGCTTTAGAAGCGACACCGGCCATCAAATGCGTGCGTCTGACCCGCCCTGAACAGCGGCGCAATGCGGTGATCATCGACGGGGCAACGGCACAGGCAAAAGCGAGGTCGCTATGGGAGAACTATCTGCGGGAGAGGATGCAGCCATGAAGATAGCGATGGTAATGGCGAGTGGCGATAGCGCAGCGATGAATCACTGGCTGATGACCGCCAACCTCGCAGCGGCAGAGCTGGAGTGCTGGATTATCGATGGCGAACCGGAGGTGGCTGAACCGATACTCACTGCGCTGGTGACCCAGTGGCAACAAACACCGGTCGATATGTTGCTGTTTCCTCCGGGTATGACAGGTGATGAGCTGGCGACACGGCTGGCCTGGCGTCTGCAGGGAGCGAGCGTATGTCAGGTGCTGTCAGTGAATACGCAGGAAGGTTGGGTCACGAAGTCGCATTGGGGGAATGCGTTAATAGCGACGCTGGACGTGGTGGCCAGGCCACTTTGCCTGTCCCTGGCGCGCCAGCCTGGAATGAATATTTCAGCCGGACTTCCAGACAAACTGCCGATACGCTACCTTCCCATACCGGCAGCCCGGCCTGACTGGCTGGCCAGCGTTGAAAACGTCGAACATTCTGGCGGCCATCCCCTACAGAAAGCAAATCAGGTGCTGGTTGTCGGGCAGGGGGGGCTACATATCAATGCTGACGGCATCGCGGCGCTGGCGCGACGTCTCAGGATGGAGGTTGGCTATAGCCGCGCGCGAGTGATGAATGGCGGTTATGATGTGGAACGCCTGATTGGTATTTCGGGCCATCTGCTGGCGCCGGATGTCTGCATCGTGGCGGGAGCTTCAGGTGCAGCGGCATTGATGACGGGAATCAGAGATAGTCGGTTTATTGTGGCGATTAATCACGATCCCCACGCGCCGATTTTTACCCAGGCGGATGTTGGCATTGTGGATGACTGGCTGCCGGTGCTTGAAGCGCTGGTCGCCTGTGCAGAGACATAATTTCGGATGGTGACCAGCCTGCGCGGAGGGCGATTTGTAGGCCCGGTAAGGCGTTAGCCGCCACCGGGCAGAACGCTGTATAGCTCAACTAAGCTGCTTTGCTAATTTCCAGACCGTGGTGTTGGTGGTCGACAGTGCCGCCACGCCGGCGTTCATTGCATTCCGCGCATCTTCTTCGTCGCAGACCAACCCACCGGCGATTAGCGGCTGGCGAATTTTCTCCGTGACCCAGCCCAGAACCTTCGGCATACAGCCGGGAAGGATTTCAACGCAGTCCGGATTCGACTGCGCCACTTGCTTGTCAATATTGTGAAAAGAGATGGAGTCGACGATAAACAGGCGATGAATGCAGAAAAATCCCTCCGCCCTCGCCGCTTTTAGCATCGGCGCTTTGGTGCTGATGATACCGTCCGCTTCGGTAACCAGCTTTAAAAACTGAATGACGATTTCTTTATTGGACGCCCCCTCCAGCAGGTCGACGTGAATAAACGCGTATTTACCGGCATTTTTGATTTTCTTAACGATGTTGCTAATGGTGCAGATATTGCCATACAGCACGGAGATAAACTGGCACTCGGAATCAATGGCTAATTGCAGGCTGGCGTTATCTTTCACGGCTGCAATAACCGGATTTTGTTTTAGCAGGTGTAGCAGGGGCATGGTGTATCCTTTATCGTTTTATTACCCAAAGCGGAATGTAATACCAAATCCTGACTCAGGATAGCGCCATTCTTTCAGCGTTGCTTCATCGCATAGCAGTCGGCAGGTGCCGCACTCCAGACAGCCGCGGTAATCGACACGCAACTCGCCTTCGGCTGTCCGTGTGAAGAGCCCCGCGGGGCAAGCTTTGACGAGTCGTTCCGCGATCTCCTCGTTCGGCGATGTGGACGGAACAATATGTGCGCTGTCGGCAGGACGCCAGACGTTGCGGGCTACAGACATCGTAAACTCCTGAACAGATCGCCTGCCAGATGGCGCAGGCCGTGACGGCGAAGATGACGCCAGACTACCTGACGTAGCGGCGGAACGGGGCGCGCACCCTGTTGCCACAGTTCGCGGGAGATATCCTCCATCAACGCCGGCCAACGGCGATACCAGCCGGAGCGTTGTAATAATTCGGGGATATGCTGGTAGCGCTGAAGAACCTCCCACAGCAGACTGCGCTCAATCTCCTGGCGATACTGTGGAAACAAGTCTTGCTGCGCGCTTTGCTGGCAAGCTTTAATCAAGGTTTGCGCCGCCGCCTGCGCGCCGATTAGCGCCATATCCATGCCGCGCACGGTAAAACCGGTATTTATACAGGTACGCAGGGCGTCGCCAACCAGCAGCCAGCCTTCTCCAGCATACTGTTCGGGCATGCTATGCAGGCCGCCTTCAGGCACCAGATGTGCGCCATACTCCAGGGTTTCACTGCCGCGCAGCAGTGGCCGCAGGGCCGGGTGTGCTTTGAGATGTTCCAGCAGATCGGCGGCCGGGATGGGCCCTTTTCCCAGCGAAGCGAGCGGGCACACGATACCGAATGAGAGGGTATCCTGATTGGTATAGAGGAATGCGCCGCCGGGGAGATCTCCGCAAACGCCGCCGGTGAAAAGCATCGCGGCACCTTCGTTATCCGTAAGATGGAAGCGATCCTCCAGCGTTTTTTGCTCCAGCGACAGGACCGCTTTAATGCCCAACGCCATGGCGGAGGGGGACGGATGGGGAAGTAAACCCTCACGCTCGGCCAGCACGCTGTTCGCCCCTTCAGCCACCACCACGTAGCGGGCGCGCAGGATGTCTTTATCGCAAATCACACCGCAAACACGGTTATTTTCACGATGCAGCGCCTCCACCGTCGCGCCGGTAATACACTGGACTCCTTCGGCTTCGGCCTGGCTGACAAACCATGGGTCAAAGCGGGCGCGTAGTACACTCCAGGAATCGCCGTTGGGCTGCAGGCTGGAGTACATCGTGGCGCCATGGTCGGTTAACAGGGCCAGACTTTCGTGGGTGATGCGGCGTTCAAGCGGTGCGGAGCGTTGAAAATGAGGAAGGAGTTCGGCGAGCGCATGGCAATACAGCCGCCCTCCCGATAGATTTTTACTGCCGGGAAGTTCGCCGCGTTCAAGCAGCAGAACGGAAAGCCCGGCCCGCGCGCAGCGTAAAGCACAGGCGGTGCCCGCTATTCCTGCACCGATAATTATAATATCAAAATCGTCTGCCATTTTGCGTCCCAGATATCCAGAACGCATAAGCTAACATATCGTTATTTAAGGAATATTGACCGCCAACACAAACGCTTTAATCACTCGCCGCGATAGACGCAGCCGGCGGTGCAAGTCTCTTTAACCATCACGGCGCTCAGCAGCGGCACCCGCGGTTTCATCTCATCCCAGATCCATTTAGCCAGCACTTCGCTGGTGGGGTTTTCCAGACCGGGAATATCGTTCAGATAATAGTGGTCCAGGCGATCGTAGGTCGGCTTGAAGGCAGCCTTCAGCTCGGCAAAATCCATGATCCACCCGGTATGGGGATCGACTTCACCGGTGATCTCCAGACGCACCATAAAGGAGTGGCCATGCAGGCGACCGCATTTGTGTCCTTTCGGGACGTGCGGCAGGTGGTGGGCGGCTTCGAAGGTGAAATCTTTAAACAGCGTGGTGGACATCATTGACTCTCAACAGGACGAAAAAAACCGCCGTAGGGTACCGGAAAGTACATTTTTTCGCATTAACTAAAACGGCCCTGAACAGAAAATGGACACATTTATCTGAGTTATGATAAATAATTCCTTATATTTCATATGTTTATTTAATCGATTTTGTTGTTAATAACTACAACTAAAACAGGTTAGTCCATTTGGTTATTTATTATTTCCATCCCTTCTTTAATTGTTACTATGCCCGCCGTTAACCTTCTATTCTCTTCTGTTTTTGTCGCGCTGACAGGGTGCGAATAACAGCTTTGCTTACTGGAACAAACGACGCATGACGACACAGGCCTCACCTTCCAACTTGCTGCCGCTCAACCCGGAGCAACTGGCGCGCCTTCAGGCGGCCACCACTGACTTCACGCCCACTCAGCTCGCCTGGGTGTCTGGCTATTTCTGGGGCGTGCTGAATCAGCAGTCCGGCGCGGCTGTGGCCGTTCCTGCCCAGGCCGCAGAGGCGCCCTCGATCACGCTGATTTCTGCCTCGCAAACCGGCAACGCCCGCCGCGTCGCCGAAGCGCTGCGCGACGATCTGCTGGCAGCGAAGCTGAACGTGAAGCTGGTGAATGCTGGCGATTATAAATTCAAACAAATTGCTGCGGAAAAACTGCTGGTGGTAGTGACCTCCACCCAGGGAGAAGGTGAGCCGCCGGAAGAAGCGGTCGCATTGCATAAGTTCCTGTTCTCGAAAAAAGCGCCGAAGCTGGACGGGACCGCGTTCGCCGTCTTTGGCCTCGGCGATACTTCTTATGAATTCTTCTGCCAGTCCGGCAAAGATTTCGATAACAAGCTGGCCGAGCTCGGCGCGGAACGTCTGCTCGATCGCGTCGACGCTGACGTTGAATATCAGGCCGCGGCCGCTGAATGGCGCGCGCGCGTGGTTGAGGTGCTGAAGGCCCGTGCGCCAGTTGCTGCACCTGCGCAGCTGACCACCAGCGGCGCGGTGAACGATATTCATACCAGCCCATATACCAAAGAAGCGCCCCTGACGGCGACCCTGTCGGTCAACCAGAAAATTACCGGCCGCGATTCAGAAAAAGATGTGCGCCATATCGAAATTGACCTCGGTGATTCCGGTCTGCGCTATCAGCCGGGCGACGCGCTGGGCGTCTGGTATCAAAACGATCCTCAGCTGGTGAAAGAGCTGGTGGAGCTGCTGTGGCTGAAGGGCGACGAGCCGGTGACCGTTGAGGGCAAAACCTTGCCGCTGGCGGAAGCGCTGGAGTGGCATTTTGAGCTGACGGTTAACACCGCGACTATCGTTGAAAATTACGCCACCCTGACGCGCAGCGAATCGCTGCTGCCGCTGGTGGGCGATAAAGCTCAGCTGCAGCAGTATGCCGCCGCGACGCCGATCGTCGATATGGTCCGTTTCTCGCCGGCACAGCTGGACGCCGAGGCGTTAATCGGTCTGCTGCGTCCGCTGACGCCGCGCCTGTATTCCATTGCCTCTTCGCAGGCGGAAGTGGAGAGCGAAGTGCATGTCACCGTTGGCGTGGTGCGCTATGAAATTGAAGGCCGCGCCCGGGCTGGCGGCGCCTCCAGCTTCCTCGCCGACCGTGTGGAAGAGGATGGCGAAGTCCGCGTCTTTATTGAACACAACGACAACTTCCGTCTGCCGGCTAACCCGGAGACCCCGGTGATCATGATTGGCCCGGGCACCGGTATTGCGCCGTTCCGCGCCTTTATGCAGCAGCGCGCTGCGGACGGAGCGCAAGGCAAGAACTGGTTGTTCTTCGGCAACCCGCACTTCACCGAAGATTTCCTCTATCAGGTGGAGTGGCAGAGTTATGTGAAGGAAGGTCTGCTGACCCGTATCGATCTGGCCTGGTCCCGCGATCAACAACAAAAAATCTATGTGCAGGACAAACTGCGCGAGCAGGGGGCCGAGCTGTGGCGCTGGATCAATGACGGCGCCCACATTTATGTCTGCGGCGATGCCAATCGTATGGCGAAAGACGTGGAGCATACGTTACTGGAAGTGATTGCCGAATACGGCGCGATGGACGCCGAAGCGGCGGACGAATTTTTAAGTGAGCTGCGCGTTGAGCGCCGTTATCAGCGAGATGTCTACTAATGAGCGAAAAACATCCGGGGCCTTTAGTGGTCGAAGGTAAACTGACCGATGCCGAGCGCATGAAGCTCGAGAGCAACTACCTGCGCGGCACCATTGCGGAAGATTTAAACGACGGTCTGACCGGCGGTTTTAAAGGCGATAACTTCCTGCTGATCCGTTTCCACGGTATGTACCAGCAGGACGATCGTGATATCCGCGCGGAGCGCGCCGCCCAAAAGCTGGAGCCGCGTCATGCGATGCTGCTGCGCTGCCGTCTGCCGGGCGGAGTGATCACGACCACCCAGTGGAAGGCGATCGATAAGTTTGCCGCCGAGAACACCATTTATGGCAGTATTCGCCTGACCAACCGGCAGACCTTTCAGTTCCACGGCATTCTGAAAAAGAACGTCAAGCCGGTACATCAGATGCTGCACTCGGTGGGACTGGACGCGCTGGCCACCGCCAACGATATGAACCGTAACGTGCTGTGCACCTCCAACCCCTACGAGTCGCAGCTGCACGCTGAGGCCTACGAGTGGGCGAAAAAGATCTCCGAGCATCTGCTGCCGCGTACCCGCGCTTATGCCGAGATCTGGCTGGATCAGAAAAAGGTCGCCACTACCGACGAAGAGCCGATCCTCGGCCAGACCTATCTGCCGCGTAAATTTAAAACCACGGTGGTGATCCCGCCGCAGAACGATATCGATCTGCACGCCAACGACATGAACTTCGTGGCAATCGCCGAAAACGGCAAGCTGGTGGGCTTTAACCTGCTGGTGGGCGGCGGGCTCTCTATCGAACACGGCAACAAGAAAACCTACGCCCGTACGGCGAGCGAATTCGGTTATCTGCCGCTGGAGCATACGCTGGCGGTGGCGGAAGCGGTTGTGACCACTCAGCGTGACTGGGGCAACCGTACCGACCGTAAGAATGCGAAAACCAAGTACACCCTTGAGCGCGTCGGTGTCGAAACTTTTAAGGCGGAAGTGGAGCGCCGGGCAGGGATTAAGTTTGAGCCGATCCGCCCGTACGAATTTACCGGCCGCGGCGATCGCATCGGCTGGGTGAAGGGGATTGATGATAAATGGCACCTGACGCTGTTTATTGAAAACGGCCGCATTCTCGATTATCCGGGTCGTCCGCTGAAGACTGGCCTGCTGGAGATTGCTAAGATCCATCAAGGCGAATTCCGCATCACCGCTAACCAGAATCTGATCGTCGCCAGCGTACCGGAAGATCAGAAGGCGCGGATCGAGAGGCTGGCGCGGGATCATGGCCTGATGAATGCCGTCACCCCGCAGCGCGAAAACTCGATGGCCTGCGTCTCCTTCCCGACCTGCCCGCTGGCGATGGCGGAAGCCGAGCGTTTCCTGCCGTCGTTTATCGACAAGGTGGAAGGGGTAATGAGCAAGCATGGTGTGAGCGATGAGCATATCGTCACCCGCGTCACCGGTTGCCCGAACGGCTGCGGCCGTGCGATGCTGGCGGAAGTAGGGCTGGTGGGTAAAGCGCCAGGCCGCTATAACCTGCATATCGGCGGTAACCGCAACGGCACCCGCATCCCGCGGATGTACCGTGAGAATATTACCGAGTCGGAAATTCTCGACTCGCTAGACGAACTGGTAGGGCGCTGGGCGAAAGAGCGCGAAGCGGGTGAAGGCTTCGGCGATTTTACGGTGCGTGCGGGCATCATTCGCCCGGTGCTCGACCCAGCCCGCGATTTCTGGGAATAACATCCAGGTGCCCGGTGGCGCGTAGCGATCCGGGCCAGCGAAACCCGTAGGCCGGACGAACGCAGTGTCGTCCGGCAAAACAGGCAAACGAGGTTCATATGTCCGTACTCGATCTAAACGCGCTTAATGCATTGCCGAAAGTGGAACGCATTCTGGCGCTCGCGGAAACCAACGCCCAGCTGGAAAAGCTTGACGCCGAAGGGCGCGTGGCGTGGGCGCTGGAAAATCTGCCGGGAAACTATGTGCTGTCGTCGAGCTTTGGCATTCAGGCGGCGGTCAGTTTGCACCTGGTGAATCAGATCCGCCCGGACATTCCGGTGATCCTCACCGATACCGGCTACCTGTTCCCGGAAACCTATCAGTTTATTGACGAGCTGACGGACAAGCTCAAACTGAACCTGAAGGTCTACCGCGCGGCTGAAAGCGCGGCCTGGCAGGAGGCGCGCTACGGCAAGCTGTGGGAGCAGGGCGTTGAGGGCATTGAGAAATACAATGAGATCAACAAGGTTGAACCAATGAACCGGGCGCTGAAAGAGCTGAACGCCCAGACGTGGTTTGCCGGTCTGCGCCGCGAGCAGTCGGGCAGCCGGGCTACGCTTCCGGTGCTGGCGGTCCAGCGCGGGGTGTTTAAGGTGTTACCGATTATCGACTGGGATAACCGCACGGTGTATCAGTACCTGCAAAAGCACGGGCTGAAGTACCACCCGCTGTGGGATCAGGGCTATCTGTCGGTAGGCGATACCCACACCACCCGCAAGTGGGAGCCGGGCATGGCAGAAGAAGAGACCCGGTTCTTCGGGCTTAAACGCGAGTGCGGATTGCACGAGGGTTAAGTGCGGTTATCTCCTCTATTATTTAATCCCGGTCATTCCGGGATTTTTTATATTTAAAAACTATATCCTTATTTTATTAATTCAGTGAATGTAGCCCATTATTTTATATGCGTTAATAATAAACAATTATCTTGAGGTATATCATTTTTAAATTGGCTTAAAAGCGTACATTATCATTTCACTGCCGATTCTGCACTGGACATGCTGTGTCAATTTATAACTACTGGGGTAAAACTCGCCAGGGAGAACCCGGCGGGGGTGATGATTACCATCTGCTGTGCTGGCATTCCCTTGATGTCGCCGCAATGGGCTACTGGATGGTCAAGCGAGATATCTATGGTCTGGCAGGTTATTTCAGGCGTTTAGGGATTAATGATATTGAAAACGCCGCGCAACTCTTTGCCTGGCTATTATGCTGGCATGATATTGGGAAATTCTCCCGTTCATTTCAGCAATTATATACCCATGATAATCTCTGCGTGCAGGAGGATAGTCGAAATACATATGAAAAAATATCCCATGCGTCACTGGGATATTGGTTATGGAATTCCCACTTCAGCGATTGTCCAGAATTATTTCCGAACTCGTCACTTTCCATTCGTAAACTTAAGCGTGTAATTACTCTGTGGATGCCCTTAACCACCGGCCATCACGGGCGCCCGCCGGTGGGGATGCGCGATCTGGATAATTTTCATCCATCCGATATTAAAGCAGCGCATGACTTTCTGTTAGCTATTAAATCGCTATTCCCTGACATGGAAATCCCGGATTTCTGGGATGACGATGAAGGCGTGGAGCTGTTCAGTCACCTGTCGTGGTTTATTTCGGCTGCGGTGGTACTGGCCGACTGGACGGGCTCATCGACTCGCTTTTTTCCCCGGGTCTCCCAACGAATGCCGCTTGATGTCTACTGGCGGCAGGCAAACGCGCAGGCAGAGCAGGCAGTGAATGTCTTTCCTCCTGCTGCGGCTGTTGCGCCATTTACTGGAATAGACGCATTGTTTCCTTTTATCCAGCATCCAACGCCGCTCCAGAAGACGGTGCTTGAGCTGGATATCAGCCGGCCTGGACCGCAGCTGTTTATCCTTGAAGATGTTACTGGAGCAGGCAAAACGGAGGCGGCGTTAATCTTGGCCCACCGTTTGATGTCTGCCGGAAAGGCGCAGGGGCTGTTTTTCGGTCTGCCGACGATGGCGACGGCCAATGCGATGTTTGACCGGCTGGCGCAATCGTGGCTTGCCTTATACCAGGCTGACGCGCGACCCAGCCTGATGCTGGCGCACAGCGCTCGCCGGTTGATGGAGGGCTTTAATCAGCGTATCTGGCCCGGCGCTGTCTCCGGTTCGGAAGAACCCGATGACGAACAGCCATTCAGCCAGGGCTGTGCGGCATGGTTTGCCGACAGCAATAAAAAAGCGCTGCTGGCCGAGGTGGGGGTGGGCACGCTTGATCAGGCGCTGATGGCGGTCATGCCCTTTAAACATAACAACCTGCGGTTGCTGGGACTCGACAATAAAGTGCTGCTGGCCGATGAGATCCACGCCTACGATGCCTATATGTCGCGGATTCTGGAAAGCCTGATTGAGCAACAGGCGCGCAGCGGCAACAGCGTTATCTTGCTTTCCGCTACGCTCTCGCAGCAGCAGCGCGATAAGTTGGTTGCTTCCTTTAGTCGCGGTAGCGGCTGCGCGCTTGCGGCGCCGCTTCTGGGTAATGACGACTACCCCTGGCTGACGCAGGTGGCGGGGCGAGAGGTGATCTCCCGCTATGTCGCCACCCGCAAAGAGGTCGAGCGCAGCGTGAACATCGGCTGGCTGGATAACGAAGAAGCCTGCCTCGCCCGTATCGAACAATCCGCCAGCGAAGGCCGCTGTATCGCCTGGATACGCAATTCCATTGACGACGCCGTGCGTATCTATCGTCAACTGCTGGCCCGAGGCGCGATCCCCGCCGAAAAAATCTCGTTATTCCATAGCCGCTTCGCCTTTTATGACCGTCAGCGAATTGAGACGGAAACCTTGTTGCACTTCGGCAAGGACGACAGCACGCAGCGGGCGGGTAGGGTGCTGATTGCCACTCAGGTCATAGAGCAGAGCCTGGATATCGATATGGACGACATGATCTCTGATTTAGCGCCGATCGACTTGCTGATTCAGCGCGCGGGTCGGCTTCAGCGCCATATCCGGGATCGTCGCGGTCGGCTGAAAATCGGCGGAGAGGACGAACGTGCGGCGCCACAGTTGCTGATCCTCGCCCCGGAGTGGGATGAAGCGCCGCAAGAAGAGTGGCTGACCAGCGCGTTGCGTAACAGCGCTTATGTCTATCCCGATCACGGCCGTTTGTGGCTGACGCAGCGCGTTTTGCGACAGCAGGGGGCCATTCGAATGCCGCAATCTGCCCGATTATTGATTGAATCCGTCTACGGGGAAGATATCGCTATTCCCGATGGTTTAGCCAAAGCCGAGCAAGTGCAGTTGGCAAAATATTACTGCGATCGCGCGTTTGCTCACCAAATGCTCCTGAACTTCAAGCCGGGATATAGCCCCGATAGCAGTGATTTCCTGGCTGACAAGCTCTCTACTCGCCTGGCAGAAGAGTCGGTCACGCTGTGGCTGGCGAAAAGCGTCGATGGGCAGCTGCTGCCTTACGCCAGCGGTGCGCATCCGTGGGAAATGAGCATGCTGCGGGTACGGGAAAGCTGGTGGCGTAAACACAAAGCTGAATTCACGCTCCTGGCTGACAAGCCGCTGCAGCAGTGGTGTGAACAACAGCATCAAAACCCGGATTTCGCCGTGGTGATTATTGTTACAGATTCGCCGGACTGCGGTTATTCGGGACATGAGGGATTGATTGGTGTGGTCGAATGAAAAGCCCGGAGCCTGCTGGACTCCGAGCTTATCCCCGCTGACACGGGGAACGTTTTATAACACAAGCATGCCAATAACTTGGTTTATCCCCTTTAGAGGAACGATACTAGTTTATCAAATGGTTTCATATTCAAAATAAATTAATCGAGTTAAAAATTTTCTTTTTGTATGCGTTTTTGTATTTACGTGTGCTTTATAAATTTAATGATGTATTAGTTTCGCATATTTATTAATTTGACTTGTGAGATGCGTATTATGAATAACCATGATGGATATTTAACGTGAAATATTACGATCTCATCAGTAGTATGAGTTATTGGCATGCTAAAACAGATTGAGGTTTGAATAAATAGGTATATGATTTCTCTCATTGGATATATGTGAAATGGAGTTAAAATATGTGGTTATTTATATTTTTTATGTAATTCGCAAAATTTATTATTATAATGAATAATTTCTCAGGAAATATTCAAAATTTAGATCTTTTTGTGAAGTGTCATCTTTATGTCGGGAATAAAATGAAAATCCTGATCCAAATAAATGTGAAAGTATCGTAAGGGATGACTGACCATAGGTATAGATGGTCATAGTTGCGAGAGGAATCGTATGGCTACGCTATCGCTTTTAACTACTGCCTGGCTTCCGGTCCGTTACCGCGATGGTACAACGGGTAAGCTGGCGCCGGTCAGGCTGACGGATGAGGACGTGGTGGATATTGCCGCCACGCGGGCGGATTTACAGGGTGCCGCCTGGCAATTTCTGATTGGACTGTTGCAGTGCGCTGTTGCTCCCAAAAACCGCAATGGCTGGGAAGATACCTGGGAAGAGGGGTTAAGCGCAGAGACGCTCGTTGCGGGATTAGCGCCGCTGGAGGCTGCCTTTCAGTTTGGCCCGGATACACCTTCGTTTATGCAGGATTTCGATTCGTTAGCGGGCGATAAGGTGTCGATTGCCTCCCTGTTACCGGAAGTCCCCGGCGCGCAGACCACTAAATTCAATAAAGACCATTTTATCAAACGTGGCGTGACCAACTCTTTTTGCCCGCACTGCGCTGCGCTGGCGTTGTTTTCTTTACAGCTGAATGCGCCAGCGGGCGGTAAAGGCTATCGCACCGGACTGCGCGGCGGTGGGCCACTGACCACGCTGATTGAACTGCAGGAGTATGAGGGGGATCGCCTCACGCCGCTATGGCGCAAGCTGTGGCTCAACGTGCTGCCGCAGGATGCCGCGGATATGCCGTTACCTGCCGCTTACGACGAGTCCGTTTTCCCGTGGCTTGCTCCGACGCGCACCAGCGAGCAAGCCAGCGCCATTACTACCCCGGAGCAGGTGGATAAGCTGCAGGCGTACTGGGGAATGCCCCGCCGTATCCGCCTGGATTTTGCTGCCACTCAGCCAGGGACCTGCGACATCTGCGCCAGCGAAAGCGATGGGCTACTCAGCCAGATGGTGGTCAAAAACTACGGCATAAACTACGACGGCTGGCGCCACCCGCTCACGCCGTATCGTCTGGCGCTGAAAGGTGATGGCGGCTTCTTTTCCGTCAAACCCCAACCCGGCGGCCTTATCTGGCGCGACTGGCTGGGGTTAAGTCAGGACAATCAGACGGAAAGCAATAGCGAATACCCGGCCCAGGTCGTGAAGGTGTTCAACGCACGCGGTCTCAGGAATATCAAAGCCGGGCTATGGGGATTTGGCGCCGACTTCGACAACATGAAGATTCGCTGCTGGTACGAACATCATTTCCCGCTGTTGACGGATGAAAGCACGATCCCGGATTTACGCAAAGCAGCACAAACCGCCGCACGCCTGCTTAGCCTGCTGCGCAGCGCGCTAAAAGAAGCATGGTTTGAGGATCCCAAAGGCGCGCGCGGCGACTTTAGCTTTATTGATATCGATTTCTGGAACCAGACCCAGCCGCGTTTTTTGAACCTCATCCAGGAACTGGAGAATGGCCAACCCGCGCAGGATCGGCTGGACAAATGGCAAAGAGAGCTGTGGTTATTCGTTCGTCGCTGCTTTGACGATCGTGTCTTTACCAATCCCTATGAAAAAAACGACCTGGCGCGCTGCATGGCCGCGCGTAAAAAATATTTCGCCACGTCGGCGGAAAAGCAGAGTGCAAAAGCCGCCAGGGCTAAAAAGCAGGAGGCTGCGCAATGAATGTTGTAAGTGATGAACATAAGGCCACGCTGCGCCAATGGCATGAAGAACTGCAGGAGAAGCGCGGTCTGCGGGCCAGTCTCCGGCGTAGCGCGACGCTGAACGATGTCTGCCTGTCGGAAGGCTTTCACTCCCTGATGGTGCAAACACATTCTCTGTGGAACACCCAGGGGAAGGCGTGGCGTTTTACCGCGCTGGCGCTGGTGGCGGCGCTGGCGGCGCAGGTAAAAACGATTGATGACCGCCAGACGTTTGCCGCTCAGCTGGGGCAGAAAACGGGCGATACCCCGGTGATGTCGAGACTGAGGTTTGCCCGGCTTTCGGCGGTCAAAACCCCCGATGAGCTGCTGCGCCAGCTGCGTCGCGCGATAAGCCTGCTCCACGGCTCAGTGAATCTCTTGTCGCTGGCGGAAGATATCTTTCGCTGGTGTCGTGAGCAAGACGATTTACTGAATCACCGCCGCCGTCAGCAGCGGCCAATCGAATTTATCCGTATCCGCTGGGCGCTGGACTATTACCAGGCCGGCGATGCCGAATGATGTTAAAAGGAATTTCAAATGACGACTTTTATTCAGCTTCACTTACTGACTGCTTATCCTGCCGCTAACCTCAACCGCGACGATACCGGCGCGCCGAAAACGGTGATGCTTGGTGGGGCGACCCGTTTGCGCATCTCTTCGCAGAGCCTGAAACGCGCATGGCGTACCTCCGACCTTTTTGAGCAAGCACTGGCCGGCCATATTGGCATTCGCAGCGGCCGCATCGCCCGCGAAGCCGCGGAAATCCTGGTGAAGAGCGGGATTGAACCCAGGAAAGCGGTGGATTACGTCAAAGCTATTGGCGAATGCTTTGGCAAAGTTAAAACTAAAGCGGATCAAAACGATCCGCTGAAGTGCTCGGAAACGGAACAGCTGGCGCACATTAGCCCCGCAGAGTTTGACGCCGTGAAAGCGCTGGCGCACCGCCTGGCGGAAGAAAAACGTGCGGCAACAAAAGAAGAAGCAGCGCTGCTGCGCCACGACCGCATGGCGGTAGATATCGCAATGTTTGGCCGCATGCTGGCGGACCAACCGACCTATAACGTTGAAGCTGCCTGCCAGGTGGCGCATGCCTTTGGCGTCAGTGAAACCATTGTTGAGGACGATTTCTTTACGGCGGTGGATGACTTACGCGCGGCCTCTGAAGACGCCGGCGCGGGCCACTTAGGGGAGACAGGTTTTGGCTCGGCGCTGTTTTATACCTATATCTGCATTGATAAAGATCTGCTGGTGAACAACCTCAACGGTAATGAAGAACTGGCGAATAAAACGCTGCGCGCCTTCACCGAAGCGGCGCTAAAAGTCTCGCCAACCGGCAAACAGAACAGCTTCGCCAGCCGCGCCTATGCGTCCTGGACACTGGCGGAAAAAGGTACCGATCAACCGCGCTCACTGGCGGCGGCATTTTATCAGCCCATTAATGGCGGCGATCAGCTGGATGTCGCGGTGCAGCGGATTACAGCGCTGCGGGAAAATATGAACACTGTCTACGGGCAGCAGACGGCATTTCAGCACTTTGACGTGATGAATAAGCAGGGAAGCATGAATGACGTGCTTGATTTCATCTGCGCGTAAGGGGCGGCTTATGAGCCAATATCTGGTTTTTCAGCTTCATGGGCCGATGGCGTCGTGGGGTGTGGACGCCCCCGGCGAAGTGCGCCATAGCCATGAGCTACCCTCCCGTTCAGCATTGCTGGGGCTGCTGGCGGCGGCATTAGGGATCCGCCGCGAAGAAGAACAGCGGTTAAACGCCTTCAACCAGCATTACTCCTTTTTGCTCTGCGCCAGCAGCGAACCGCGCTGGGCGAGAGATTATCACACTGTACAGATGCCGAAAGAAGTGCGTAAGGCGCGCTATTTCAGCCGCCGCGAAGAGTTACAGGATCCTGAGCTACTCAGCGCGCTGATCTCCCGGCGCGATTATTATACCGATGCCTGGTGGATGGTTGCGGTGGCGGTCACGCCTGATGCGCCTTACTCGCTGGAGCAGTTGCACGAGGCGCTACGTTACCCGGTATTTCCGCTGTATCTGGGACGCAAAAGTCATCCGCTGGCGCTGCCGTTAATGCCGCTGCTGCTTGAAGGCCACGCCGCAGAGGTACTTCGCCAGGCTTATCGCCAGTATCAGGATAAATTTAGCCTGCTGAGGCTTTCTCTGCGACAGCTGCAGGATCAATGCTGGTGGGAGGGTGAGCACGCCGGTTTAGTTGCGAACAAAATACTGCGGCGCCGCGATTGCCCGTTGAACCGCCAGCAGTGGCTGTTTGGCGAGCGTAGCGTACATCAGGGAGCCTGGCTCAGTAAGGAGGAAACGTGTACCTCTCAAGAATAACGTTGCATACCGCGCAGCTTTCGCCATTGCGGCTCTTGCACCTGGTGGACCGCGGTGAATATGTCATGCATCAGTGGTTGTGGCAGCTTTTTCCAGGCGGGCAACAGCGGCAGTTTCTCTATCGGCGCGAAGCGCTGCAGGGCGCATTTCGCTTTTTCGTTTTGTCACCACAGCTGCCTGCTGAGAGCGAGATTTTTGAGATCCAAAGCCGTTCGTTTAATCCCGAACTGCGGGCTGGCCAGAGATTGTGTTTTAGCTTGCGGGCAAACCCAACGATTTGTAAAGCCGGCAAGCGCCACGATCTGCTGATGGACGCTAAGTGCCAGGTTAAAGAGCAGGTTGAACCTCGGGATATCTGGGCGCATCAGCAGCAGGCGGCGCTGGCCTGGTTAACGCGGCAAGGTGAACAAAGCGGGTTTTCTTTAGCGGAGACCGTGGTGAATGCTTATCGTCAGCAGCAGATACGGCGCGAAAAATCGCGCCAGACCATTCAGTTCAGCAGTGTGGATTACACCGGTATGTTGGTGGTGAACGATCCAGCGTTATTTTTGCAGCGTCTGGCGTCGGGATACGGTAAAAGCCGGGCTTTTGGCTGCGGAATGATGATGATCAAACCCGGAGACGGCGAGTGACCTTTGTGCCGCTAAACCCCATCCCACTGAAAGATCGGACGTCGATGATCTTTCTCCAGTACGGGCAGATCGATGTACTTGATGGCGCATTTGTATTAATCGATAAGACCGGGATCCGCACGCATATCCCGGTAGGGTCGGTAGCCTGCATTATGCTGGAGCCGGGAACGCGGGTTTCTCATGCGGCGGTGCGTTTGGCCTCGACCGTAGGGACGCTGCTGGTGTGGGTGGGGGAGGCGGGCGTGCGGGTTTACTCTTCCGGCCAGCCCGGCGGCGCGCGGGCCGACAAACTCTTGTACCAGGCTAAGCTGGCGCTGAATGACGATTTGCGCTTGAAGGTGGTGCGCAAAATGTATGAACTGCGTTTTCGTGAAGCGCCACCCGCGCGCCGTTCTGTGGAGCAGCTACGCGGTATTGAAGGATCTCGCGTTCGGCAAACCTACGCTCTGTTGGCGAAACGCTACGGCGTGAAATGGCACGGGCGCAATTATGATCCAAAAGACTGGGCCAGGGGGGATGTTGTAAACCAGTGTATTAGTGCAGCGACGTCGTGTTTATACGGTATATCTGAAGCAGCGATTCTGGCGGCAGGCTATGCGCCTGCCATCGGTTTTATTCACAGCGGTAAGCCGCTTTCGTTTGTTTATGATATTGCCGACATTATTAAATTTGATTCCGTCGTGCCAAAAGCATTTGAGATCGCCGCCAGCCATCCTGCGGAGCCGGATAAAGAAGTCAGGCTGGCCTGCCGGGATATTTTCCGCAGCACAAAGCTGACGGGCAAATTGATTCCGTTGATTGAAGAGGTGCTGTCTGCTGGCGAAATTGAACCGCCTCAACCACCGCCGGATATGCTGCCGCCGGCGATACCCGAGCCCGAGTCGATGGGAGATAAAGGGCATCGAGGGCATGGCTGATGAGTATGCTTATGGTGGTGACGGAAAATGTTCCACCTCGCCTGCGAGGACGGCTCGCAATCTGGCTGCTTGAGATCCGCGCTGGGGTATATGTTGGTGATACCTCAAAACGGATCCGGGAAATGATCTGGCAGCAGGTGATACAGCTAAGTGGCGGTGGAAATGTCGTGATGGCCTGGGCGACGAACAGCGAATCAGGTTTTGAGTTTCAAACCTGGGGTGAAAACCGTCGTATACCGGTAGATTTAGATGGCCTACGACTGGTTTCATTCCTTCCCGTTGAAAATCAATGAGTTGGATGTTCTTTAATAATGTGAAATTGTTGGGATAAAGTTGGTGAATTGTTGTGTGCTTAAAAAGCTATTATAAAACAGTAACATATCTTTAGTGTGTTCCCCGCGCCAGCGGGGATAAACCGGCGATTGCGCCGGCGCCTTCTCCGGCTGTTCAGTGTTCCCCGCGCCAGCGGGGATAAACCGTGCGCGTTTTATAGTTGCGGTCTGCTGGCGTCGTGTTCCCCGCGCCAGCGGGGATAAACCGAGGTGGCCCTGACAATAAACCTGGCTCCAGTAGTGTTCCCCGCGCCAGCGGGGATAAACCGTCGTAGCTAATAAATTCGTTGCACATTTGAAAGTGTTCCCCGCGCCAGCGGGGATAAACCGAAATCTTAGAGGCTATTAGGTATTGGAATAAAGTGTTCCCCGCGCCAGCGGGGATAAACCGATATTTGCCGCCACGCCGGAGAGCTGCTCCACGTGTTCCCCGCGCCAGCGGGGATAAACCGCTGGCGATCATTAACGAGCCGCTGGGTAAAGAGTGTTCCCCGCGCCAGCGGGGATAAACCGTGTAGTTTTTCCTGAGGGTTGACGCGGACCGTGTGTTCCCCGCGCCAGCGGGGATAAACCGGATAAACGGGGAGCATTACGACCTGGTGCCGTGTGTTCCCCGCGCCAGCGGGGATAAACCGTCGAAAATCCTCGGCATCGATAACTCGACGATGTGTTCCCCGCGCCAGCGGGGATAAACCGGCGGTTGAGTGAATGAGCTGGCTCTTTTCGCAGTGTTCCCCGCGCCAGCGGGGATAAACCGAATAGCTCGGACTCCTTCGCGGCGCGCTCAATGTGTTCCCCGCGCCAGCGGGGATAAACCGCAGAAGCGACCGGCGAGGTTGTCCGGCATGGTGTGTTCCCCGCGCCAGCGGGGATAAACCGGCTGGTAATATCCTGCTGGGTTCGCATTACAAGTGTTCCCCGCGCCAGCGGGGATAAACCGGATTTTTCCGGCGTTTCCAGCTTTTCGGACGCGTGTTCCCCGCGCCAGCGGGGATAAACCGGATATGCCGCCGATGATGCATTTTCGAGCGATGTGTTCCACGCGCCAGCGGGGATAAACCGTAGAATCACCAATTCGGTGATTACCCATTGTGGTGTTCCCCGCGCCAGCGGGGATAAACCGAGTGCCGAGCTGGAATCCCGCACCGTGTGGCTGTGTTCCCCGCGCCAGCGGGGATAAGCCGTGCTCCTGCTGCTTGTCGTACTGGCTGCTGATGTGTTCCCCGCGCCAGCGGGGATAAACCGAACATCACCCGCAGCGCTATCCCGCCGCAGATGTGTTCCCCGCATTCGCGGGAATAAGCCCGCCACTAACTTCATCGAGCCTTATGGTGAGGACGAAAGACGACTGAAAATAAGTATCACTACCTGCCGCTCTTTAGCGTAATGCCCCCTTAATTAGCCGATATCACTGCTTTTTCACCGTCTCCTGGAGCGCGCTAAAATCCGGCTCCGGGCAATCCCGACCAAAATTTTCGGCCCATGGGAACGGGGCGCCGTATTTAACATAGCGCTGATACAGGCGTTTGGTTAATTGAGCATCCCGCCCCCATACCCATCCTGTTGCATTACACAGCACGGCAGCATAGGCCTGTGATTTATATGGCAACAGGTCGGCCGCTTTTTCCGCCAGCGTCACCGCCTGCCAGCGATAGTGTAAGAAATGACTGTCCTGTTTTGGCAGGGATCGCTGAACGCGTTGTCGTTCGCCATCACTTATCCACGATGTCACGGCCGAATCATCTTCAGGCCCCCGGTTGTAATAGGGCCATGAATACCCGCCACCATACAGCGTAAAATCGGGCGCCATCTCATAGCCAGACAATTCCATTCCCTGATGACGCAGGATAAGCGCTGCTTGCCACCAGCCCTGCGCCCGGGCGGTTTTGTTACCCGTTGTCGGCAAGGCATCGATAAACGCCCGGGCGGCGTCTCGATCCGCGTTCAGCGCAAAATAGGCCAGCGCTTTTTGATACTGGCCCGTGCGCATCAGGCGTCGGGCGAGCAGGTTGCGTAGCCTGGCGTCAGCGCTATCGCGCCCGGCATTTTTCGGCGTAGTAGGGGCTGAAGGAGAAGGTGCCGGGACATATTTATCCACGAAAGCAAGGAGTTCATTGACCGTGAGCACTCGTTCGGCAATGTGCGCCACATCTGGCCAGTAATTTTCTTTCGCCTGATACATCAGCCGCATTGCCTGCAGATAGTCGTCGCGGTTGAGCGCGAGTATCGCCTGCTCGGCGTGAATACGGCAGACCGGCGTAACAAACTCCTCGCCGACAATGTCATCACTATAGGACTGGAAACCCCAGGTTTCATTTGGCGGGAATGACGCCGCGGCTTTGGCGTACCATGCCGCTGCCGCGTTGACATCACCGGCCCGCAGCGCCATTTTGGCCCTTACCCAGGCGGTGAGCCCATTTTCTTTGGCGTTTTTCAACATCAGCGTCACCAGCGGATATTGGCCGTTACGATAGGCGAGGGCGATCAGGCGGTCGCTACCGGGCATATCGCGATCGACTTTCTGCGCCAGCTTCGCTATTAACTCATTATGGTAATTTTTGATCTCTGTAGGATCAAAGGGCCGCGGTTCCGGCTCGTACAAGGAATTGGACGAACGAGTAAAAAAGCTCGCAATCAGCAGTTGCTGAATAACCGGATCGTCCAGGCCGGGTTGCAGGAACTGTTCGTTTTCCGGGTGGTTGAGGACGTCGACAGTGTAGCGTAAGGAGAGGCTACCACTGGGTGAGCCCTGCGCCGCTTGCCGGGCATAAAGGTGGGCCGCGGCAATGGGGTCGCTTTGCCAGTGTTTGATACGTCCCTGCTGGCCAAGACTTGCCAGCGAGAGCAGCTCCGGATCCTGCTGACCTTCACGAACGGCGTCAATGATCTGCTGGTAGAGGTCAAAGGCTTCGCGCAACTCCTGCTCACTACCGTGAGAAGAACGACTGTCAGCAAGCGGATAATCACGCATCAAATCGCGTGCGAGCGAATAACGCGCCTTAAGCCCCCACTCGCCCGGTTGTTCCACGGGCAAGGCCAAAAGCTGGCGAAAATAGTCGCGCGCCCGGCTATCGCGTTCAGTAAATGCCACTGCGCCGAGCACGTACAGGCGGCTGGCGGTCGGAAGATCGGCGGCCATTTTTTCCGCGGCGGCTAACGAACCGCTGGCCCGGATCGTCTTCAGCAGCGTCTCCTCGGCCGTGGGAGAGGTAGGCTTGTCGGCAGAAGTATCACGCCATTGTGGAAGTCGTGGGTCGGCAGGCACCAGGCGGCTGCTCTCTAAAGCAAAGCTCCCCTCCGGCAGGTACAGCAGATTGGCCTGGCGATCTGCTAACAAGTAGTTGGGGAAAAACGGCCCACAGGCGTGGCTGCTGGCAGCAACAAACGTCGCCGTCAGGAAGGCGGCCAGAGGTAATTTACGGGTTAACATGAAACTTTCCTTGTGGTGGCGTTGAGCATCTTGCCCAACCAATGGCTTGCGTCCGCCCGGCGCGCAACAGCGCAGGGGCGGTGAGGGAAAACGTTTGTTCGCTAAAGCGGTAGCTTCCGGCGCCGTCGGCGGCCAGACAATCTTCCGTGGTTAGCGTAATTTTCGCCGGGAGTGGGGAGTCAATATTGCCTGTGTTTTTAATCGCCAGTTCGTAGAGCGTGGACTCTACGCTGGCGCTGGCCTTATCGGGAAGCACCAGCCACTGCCAGCGGGAGGTTAACGGCTGATGGCGGATGACGGCCGACAGCGTGCTGAGCGACCAGACGCGGGTATCGTTATCCAGAGGCAGACGAAACCAGACGATACCTGAAAAATGATGCGGCGGCTGTTGTTCCAGTTTGCGAATAAACGTGTCGATTTGCTGCGGTGAAACGCTCAGTTCTTGTTTTTCAGCCGCAATCCACAGCGGTGACTCGCTTTCAACGCTGGCGGGCTGTCCCGGGGCAGAGATGAGCGCGGAACCATAGGCCGGGAGCGCAAGGTAAAAAGGATGAGGAGCGATAAGCGCATATTGCCTGCTCCAGCGCCGGGCCAGTGTCGGGTCGAACAAGCCGGTTCCCGGGGATTGCACGCTATGAAGTTGCAATACGGAGCTATCTACCGCTTTCAACAGAGGACGCAGTCCGGGGGAGGTGAGCCAGGTCGGGAGCGCCGTGATGCTGAGCGTGATGTCTGAAGGCAGCGCCTGGCGCAAGGTCATCAGGAGACGTTGATAATCGGAGAGCCGCGAAGTGGGAGCATCATAATCGATTTCAATGGCGCTGAGATTAACGCCCGCCGCGCGCCAGTGGGCCACCAGGCGCTGGATCGGCGGCAGTATTGTGGCGGCATCAAGCTGCGTCAGGCTGCCATCGAGGCGGACGACCAGCCACACCGGGCGGCCATCCTGCTGTAATAATGAAGTGTTAACGCGGGCCAGGCGGACGCCTTCCTGAGGATGAAACTGGATCCCCAGAACGCGCAAAGTGGAAAACAGCGCCTGGCTTTGCTGTAGCGCGGTCTTATGCTGGTCATTCCAGACCCGCTGCCAGATATAGACCTGGCTGTCGGCGAGGGCGCCCGCGCTGACAGCCAGCAGCAGAAAAAAAATGCCTGAACAGCGTAAATTGATCATGGCGACAGTCCTTGTTGCCGATGTTGACTAGCCGATTATTTTAATGACGATGGCTTCTCCACCTTCGCCAGCTCTTTCACCAGCGGCAGCATCACTTTTACTACCTCGCGTCCGCGGTGTTCGATGCGCCCCGGCAGCGCGTTGTCGAGATACTGCTGATTATCAAGCTGCACGTTGTGCCAGCTGTTACCGTCCGGGAAGGCGCGGGATTTCTGCCGCTGTTGATAGCCATCTTTTTTGCCGAGTGACCAGTTAGTCGCCTCGACCGACAGCACCGGGATCCCGGCGTTGTCGAAGACGCTGGCGTCATTGCAGCAGCTGGTGCCTTTCGGATAAGCCGGATTGAGTCCCGGGTTGGTGTAGGCGGCGATGCCCTTGCTGCGAGCGATAGCCAGCGCGCGATCGCGGGTCAGCTTGCGCACCGAGGCCGGCGTGCGGCGGCCGCTGTTGAAGTAAAGCTTATCGCCCACCACCAGATTATCGAGATTGATCACCAGCAGGGTATTTTTCTTTTCCGCTTCGCTCATCCGCTGCAGCAGGTTTTGCGCGCCGAGACGGCCTTCCTCTTCACCGCTGGTGGCGATAAAGCGGATGCCATAGCGGGTAGGGACGTTCTTTAAATGCTCCGCCAGCTCCAGCAATACGCCGAGCCCCATCGCGTTGTCATCGATGCCCTGCAGCGTCAGACCGCCGAGGTTGTTCTCCACGTCTTTATCACTCTGCGGCGCATAGGTGTCGAGGTGAGCCATGATAATAATCTGCTGGCGCACCTTGCCTTCATGGGCGGCGATCACCGTACTGCCGGTGGCGTTATGCCAGTTCTTACGCTGATTGCTATCGGTATAGATGTAGCGGGTATTGAAGCTTCGTACGTCGCTCTGATAACCCATCAGGGCGAACTGCTGACGCAGATAGTCAGCTGAGAGCATTTCCGGCGGCGTTCCGGTCATTCTTCCCGGAAAGACGGTGGCGATATGGCGGGCCTGGCTACTGGCGGTATCGCCCAGCGCGCTGAATGCGGGGGCGGCGGCGAAAACAAAACCGGTGCCGAGCGCCAGCGGAAGCAGGCGGCGGCACAACGCGGAAAACATAACGGGTCCTTACACGAACGAGACAATTTGACGGCTACAGTATGAAACTGTGACCGCGGTTAAACAATTTCAATCGCTCTTAAATAGCGGAAAAATAGCGCGTTAAGCACTTTTTGATATTTGTATTTTCGCTGCGTTATTCCTTTGCGTCACAACTCATTCCATTTCGTAATTTCATTTGCTCTAAGGCGCACCCTATAGTCGCATTATCGCTGATTGTAAGAGAGTTGTTGCACCGTGGATTACTTGCCCCTTTTTGCCGAACTGAAACAAAGGCCCGTGCTGGTGATCGGCGGCGACGAGATTGCGGAGCGCAAGATTAAGTTCCTGCTGCGCGCCCAGGCGCAGGTGCAGGTGGTTGCCGGGACGCTGTCTCCGGCGCTGGCCGACCTGGCGGCGCGCCAGGCGCTCAGCTGGCGAGCGACGGAATTTAGCGACTCGCTGGTGGATGATGTCTTTCTGGTGATTGCCGCCACGGAGGATGAGGCGCTTAACCAGCGGGTGTTTGCGGCGGCTAATGCGCGCTACCGGCTGGTCAACGTGGTGGATAACCAGGCGCTGTGCTCGTTTGTTTTCCCTTCTATCGTCGACCGTTCGCCGCTGCTGGTGGCTATCTCCTCCAGCGGTAAAGCGCCGGTGCTGTCGCGCATACTGCGCGAAAAAATCGAAGCGCTGCTGCCGACGAACCTCGGACGGCTGGCGGAATCGGCGAGCTACTGGCGCAACCATCTGAAAACCCGCCTGACGACCACCGAAGCGCGTCGCCGCTTCTGGGAGCGCGTCTTTACCGGCCGCTTCGCCAGCCTGATGGTGGCGGGCAATCATGCGGAGGCGGAAAAGGCGCTGCAGGATGAGCTGGATAAGCCCGAACGTGAGACAGGAGAGATTATTCTGGTCGGCGCCGGGCCGGGCGATGCCGGGCTGCTGACCCTTCGCGGTCTGCAGGCGATCCAGCAGGCGGACGTGGTTTTCCACGACCATCTGGTGACTCAGCCGGTTCTCGAGCTGGTGCGCCGCGATGCCGAACTTATTTGCGTCGGCAAACGCGCCGGTGAGCATTCGGTGCCGCAGCATGAAACCAATCAGCTGCTGGTGGAGGCGGCGAAGGCGGGGAAAACCGTCGTGCGTCTGAAGGGCGGCGATCCGTTTATTTTTGGCCGCGGCGCAGAAGAGCTACAGGCTGCCGCCGAGGCGGGGATCCCGTTCCAGGTGGTGCCGGGCGTCACCGCTGCCGCCGGGGCGACGGCCTACGCCGGTATTCCGCTGACCCATCGCGATTATGCGCAAAGCGCCGTCTTTGTCACCGGGCACTATAAGCCGGACAGCGCCCCCTTCGACTGGTCGCTGCTGGCGAAGAGCCAACAAACGCTGGCGATCTACATGGGCACCATGAAGGCGGCGGAAATCAGCGCGCAGTTGATCGCCCACGGCCGCGACAGCAACACGCCGGTGGCGGTGATTTCCCGCGGCACTCGTGACGATCAGCAGACGATAACCGGCACATTGCAACAACTCGAACACCTGGCGAAAGACGCCCCCATGCCTGCCCTGCTGGTGGTAGGCGAAGTGGTGCAACTGCATCAGCAGCTCGCCTGGTTTCAACATACATCATCCGCCGAGGGGTTTAACGCTTCGGTGGTCAATCTGGCTTAAGGAACGGTTATGGACCAAAAACGACTCACTCACCTGCGGCAACTGGAGGCGGAAAGCATCCATATTATTCGTGAGGTGGCCGCCGAATTTTCTAACCCGGTGATGATGTACTCCATCGGGAAAGATTCCAGCGTAATGCTGCATCTGGCGCGCAAAGCGTTTTATCCGGGAACCCTGCCGTTCCCGCTGCTGCACGTCGATACCGGCTGGAAATTCCGTGAGATGTACGAGTTCCGCGACCGTACCGCCAAAGCCTACGGCTGTGAGCTGCTGGTGCATAAAAACCCGGAAGGGGTGGCGATGGGCATCAACCCGTTCGTTCACGGCAGCGCCAAGCATACCGATATCATGAAAACCGAAGGCCTGAAGCAGGCGCTGAACAAATACGGCTTTGACGCCGCGTTCGGCGGCGCGCGTCGCGACGAAGAGAAATCCCGCGCGAAAGAGCGCATCTACTCCTTCCGCGACCGCTTCCACCGCTGGGACCCGAAAAACCAGCGTCCGGAGCTGTGGCACAACTACAACGGCCAGATTAACAAAGGCGAAAGCATCCGCGTCTTCCCGCTCTCCAACTGGACCGAGCTGGATATCTGGCAGTACATCTATCTGGAAAATATTGAAATCGTGCCGCTGTATCTGGCCGCTGAGCGTCCGGTGCTGGAGCGCGATGGCATGCTGATGATGATCGATGACGACCGTATCGATCTGCAGCCGGGCGAAGTGATTGAAAAACGGATGGTGCGTTTCCGTACCCTCGGCTGCTGGCCGCTGACCGGCGCGGTGGAGTCTGAAGCGCAGACGCTGCCGGAAATTATTGAAGAGATGCTGGTATCGACCACCAGCGAACGTCAGGGGCGCGTCATTGACCGCGACCAGGCCGGCTCGATGGAGCTGAAGAAACGTCAGGGGTATTTCTAAGGAGCCGCCATGAACACCACAATTGCCCAACAAATTGCCAACGAAGGCGGCGTAGAAGCTTACCTGCACGCGCAACAGCACAAGAGCCTGCTGCGTTTTTTGACCTGCGGCAGCGTCGATGACGGCAAAAGCACCTTAATTGGCCGCCTGCTGCATGATACGCGTCAGATCTATGAGGATCAGCTCTCTTCGCTGCACAACGACAGCAAGCGTCACGGCACCCAGGGCGAAAAGCTGGACCTGGCGCTGCTGGTGGACGGCCTGCAGGCCGAGCGCGAGCAGGGCATCACCATCGATGTCGCCTATCGCTACTTCTCGACCGAAAAACGCAAATTTATCATCGCCGACACCCCGGGGCACGAGCAGTACACACGTAATATGGCCACTGGGGCGTCCACCTGCGATCTGGCGATCTTGCTGATCGATGCGCGCAAAGGCGTACTCGACCAGACCCGCCGTCACAGCTTTATCTCTACGCTGCTGGGCATTAAACACCTGGTCGTGGCGGTCAACAAAATGGATCTCGTCGAGTTTAGCGAAGCGCGTTTCAACGAGATCCGGGAAGATTATCTGACCTTTGCCGAGCAGCTGCCGGGCAACCTTGATATCCGCTTTGTGCCGTTGTCGGCGCTGGAAGGCGATAATGTCGCCAGCCAGAGCGCGAACATGCCGTGGTACAGTGGCCCGACGCTGCTGGAAGTCCTCGAAACCGTGGAGATCCAGCGGGTAGTCGAGAGCCAACCGCTGCGCTTCCCGGTGCAGTATGTTAACCGTCCGAACCTCGATTTCCGCGGTTTCTCCGGCACGGTCGCCTCCGGTACGGTTACCGTTGGCCAGCGTCTGAAAGTGCTGCCGTCGGGCGTCGAATCGAGCGTGGCGCGTATCGTCACCTTCGACGGCGACCTGCCGGAAGCCGCCGCCGGCGAAGCCATTACCCTTGTGCTGAAAGATGAAATCGACATCAGTCGCGGCGACCTGCTGGTTGACGCGCAAGCCTCGCTGCCGGCGGTGCAAAGCGCCAGCATCGACGTGGTGTGGATGGCCGAGCAGCCGCTGACCCCGGGCCAGAGCTACGACATTAAAATCGCCGGCAAGAAGACCCGCGCTCGCGTCGACGCTATCCGCTACCAGGTCGATATTAACAACCTGACCCAGCGTGAAGTCGAGTCTCTGCCGCTGAACGGCATCGGGCTGGTGGAGCTGACCTTTGACGAACCTTTAGTGCTGGATCCGTATCAGCAAAACCCGGTGACCGGCGGGCTTATCTTTATCGATCGCCTGACCAACGTTACCGTGGGCGCCGGGATGGTCAACGAGCCGCACCTGCAGACCCTGGCCGCAGGTTCGCAATACAGCGCCTTTGAGCTGGAGCTGAACCAGCTGATCCGCAAACACTTCCCGCACTGGGACGCCCGCGATCTGCTGGGAGGCAAATAATGGCCCAGCATGACGAAAACGTCGTCTGGCATGCCCATCCTGTGACCCAGCAGCAGCGGGAGCAGCATCACGGCCATCGTGGCGTGGTGCTGTGGTTTACCGGCCTTTCGGGGTCGGGTAAATCCACCGTCGCCGGGGCGCTGGAGGAGGCCCTGCATGAGCGCGGCGTCAGCACCTATCTGCTGGACGGCGATAACGTGCGCCATGGCCTGTGCAGCGACCTGGGATTCAGCGATGAGGATCGCAAAGAGAACATTCGCCGCGTCGGCGAAGTGGCCAGGCTGATGGTCGATGCCGGGCTGGTGGTATTGACGGCATTTATATCTCCGCACCGTGCGGAACGGCAGATGGTGCGCGAGCGCCTCGGTGAAGGACGCTTTATTGAAGTGTTCGTCGACACCCCGCTGGCCATCTGCGAGGCGCGGGATCCGAAAGGATTATATAAGAAAGCGCGGGCAGGGGAATTACGCAATTTCACCGGCATAGACTCGGTCTATGAGGCACCGGAAAAGGCGGAAATTCATCTGGATGGTGAACAATTGGTAACAAATTTGGTGCACCAACTATTAGACCTGCTGCAACAGAGCGATATTATCAGATCCTGAAACGGCAGCGGCATCGAGGGGTGCCGGTTGCCCGGTCTACAGGATTCGATATGCGCAATACCCAGAACCTCAGTATTATTCGTTCAGAACCGCCTCCGGCGATCGGCGATGAGACCACCTGGTCTTTGTCGGGCGCTGCCGTGGGCTTTATTTCGTGGCTGCTGGCGCTGGGTATTCCCTTCCTTCTCTATGGCAGTAATACACTCTTCTTCCTTCTTTACACCTGGCCATTCTTCCTCGCGTTGATGCCGGTGGCGGTAGTGGTTGGTATTGCGCTGCACTCTCTGCTCAATGGCAAACTACTCTATAGCGTCAGCGCGACCATCCTGACCGTTGGGCTGATGTTTGCGCTACTCTTCCTCTGGCTGTTGGGATAACCCGTTTCTGGTATGAATCAAGCATGGGTATCGGCAGCAAAAATATGGTACAGTCCCCGCGTTACGCGGCATCGTCCGCGCGCCCCGGTAGCGTACCCGGGCGAGTTTTGGGATGATGATGCCGTTTTTCAGGGGGCAGGATGGGTAAACTAACGCTGCTATTATTAGCTTTGCTGGTCTGGCTACAGTATTCGCTGTGGTTCGGTAAAAACGGCCTGCACGACTACACGCGGGTTAACGACGACGTCACCGCCCAGCAGGCGACTAACGCCAAATTAAAAGCACGCAACGATCAACTGTTTGCCGAAATTGACGACCTCAACGGCGGGCAGGAAGCGATTGAGGAGCGTGCGCGCAATGAACTCAGCATGACCCGCCCGGGCGAAACCTTCTATCGTCTGGTACCGGATGCGTCTAAACGCAATCAGGCATCGGGGCAACAGCAGAACAATCGATAACCAGGCCCAGGATTACAACATGGCAGCCACTTTTCCGGGCGTTTGCGCCGTGGTGCCGGCAGCCGGTTTTGGCCGCCGCATGCAAACGGAATGCCCGAAACAATATCTCTCAATCGGTAACAAAACGATTCTCGAACACGCGGTCGCCGCGCTGCTGGCGGATGCGCGCGTCCAGCGGGTGGTGATTGCCGTCAGCCCCGGCGATCGGCGCTTCAGTCAGCTGCCGCTGGCGCAGCACCCGCAAATTACCGTGGTGGATGGCGGCGCCGAGCGCGCCGATTCGGTACTCGCCGGTCTGCAGGCGTTACCGGAGGCGCAGTGGGTGCTGGTGCATGATGCCGCGCGCCCCTGCCTGCATCAGGACGACCTCAGCCGCCTGCTGTCGCTCTGCGAAACCAGCCGCGTCGGCGGGATCCTCGCGGCGCCGGTGCGCGACACCATGAAGCGCGCCGAGCCGGGTAAAACCGCCATCGCCCATACCGTCGACCGCAATGACCTGTGGCATGCGCTCACTCCACAATTTTTCCCTCGTGAGCTGCTGGTGGATTGCCTCACTCGCGCGCTAAACGAGGGGGCGACCATCACCGATGAAGCCTCGGCTCTGGAGTACTGCGGCTTCCATCCGCAGCTGGTTGCCGGTCGCGCGGATAATATTAAAGTGACGCGCCCGGAAGACCTGGCGCTGGCTGAATTTTACCTCACCCGTTCCCGACACCAGGAGAAAGCTTAATGCGAATTGGACATGGTTTTGACGTACACGCTTTTGGCGGTGAAGGCCCAATCATTATTGGCGGGGTACGCATTCCTTATGAAAAAGGGCTGCTGGCCCACTCCGACGGCGACGTTGCCCTGCATGCGCTGACCGACGCGCTGCTGGGCGCCGCGGCGCTGGGCGATATCGGCAAGCTGTTCCCCGATACCGATCCGGCGTTTAAAGGCGCAGATAGCCGCGAACTGCTGCGCGAAGCATGGCGCCGCATTCAGGCCAAAGGCTATACGCTCGGCAACGTCGATGTCACCATTATCGCCCAGGCGCCAAAGATGCTGCCGCATATTCCGCAGATGCGCGTCTTTATCGCTGAAGATCTCGGCTGCCATATGGATGACGTTAACGTGAAAGCGACCACCACCGAGAAGCTGGGCTTCACCGGCCGTGGGGAAGGGATCGCCTGCGAAGCGGTCGCGCTGCTGCGTAAGGCCGACAAATGATCGCCTTTGACCAACTAACCTGGCTGCACGGCAAGCCGCAGAGCAGCGGGCTGCTGAAAGCCAATCCGGAAGATTTTCTGGTGGTGGAAGATCTGGGCTTCGCCCCGGACGGCGAAGGCGAACATGTGCTGGTGCGGATCCTGAAAAATGGTTGCAACACGCGCTTTGTCGCCGACGCGCTGGCGAAATTCCTCAAGATCCACGCCCGTGAAGTGAGCTTCGCCGGGCAGAAAGATAAGCACGCGGTCACCGAGCAGTGGCTGTGCGCCCGGGTGCCCGGCAAAGAGATGCCGGACCTGAGCAAATTTCAGCTCGAGGGCTGCCAGGTACTGGAATATGCCCGTCATAAGCGTAAGCTGCGTTTAGGTGCGCTGAAAGGCAACCAGTTTACCGTGATCCTGCGTGAGATCAGCGATCGTCAGGACGTGGAGACGCGTCTGCAGGCCATCGCTGAACGGGGCGTGCCGAACTATTTCGGCGCGCAGCGCTTCGGCATTGGCGGTAGCAACCTGCAGGGCGCGCAGCGCTGGGCGGAGAGCGGCGCGCCAGTGCGCGATCGCAATAAGCGCAGTTTTTGGTTGTCGGCGGCCCGCAGCGCGTTGTTTAATCAGCAAGTCAGTATTAGATTAAAAAAAACGGAATTTAATCAGGTTGTTGATGGCGATGCGCTACAATTAGCGGGGCGCGGGAGCTGGTTTGTCGTCACACCGGAAGAACGCGAGGTTTCGCAGGCGCGGGTGCACAACCGCGAACTGATGATCACGGCTGCGCTGCCGGGCAGCGGCGACTGGGGAAGCCAGCGCGACGCGCTGGCTTTCGAGCAGGCCGCTATCGCCGAGGAAACCGCGTTGCAGGCGCTGCTGGTACGGGAGAAAGTCGAGGCGGCGCGCCGGGCGATGCTTCTCTATCCACAGCAGCTTAGCTGGAACTGGTGGGATGACGTAACCGTTGAACTGCGTTTCTGGCTGCCGGCGGGCAGCTTCGCCACCAGCGTGGTCAGGGAGCTTATCAATACAACGGGTGACTATGCGAATATTGCTGAGTAACGATGACGGGATCCATGCGCCGGGGATACAGACCCTGGCGAAGGCCTTAAGGGAGTTTGCTGAGGTCCAGGTGGTTGCACCCGATCGTAACCGCAGCGGGGCCTCAAATTCGCTGACGCTGGAATCATCCCTGCGTACGTTTACCTATGAAAATGGCGACATCGCAGTCCAAATGGGGACGCCGACGGACTGTGTCTACCTCGGCGTGAACGCACTGATGCGCCCGCGTCCGGATATCGTGGTTTCCGGGATTAATGCCGGCCCCAACCTGGGCGATGACGTCATCTATTCCGGTACCGTGGCCGCGGCGATGGAGGGGCGTCATCTTGGGTTCCCCGCGCTGGCCGTGTCGCTCAACGGCTACCAACACTATGACACCGCGGCGGCGGTGACCTGCACTCTCCTGCGCGGCCTCAGCCGCGAACCGCTGCGTACCGGGCGGATCCTCAACGTCAATGTCCCGGACCTGCCTCTTGAGCAGATCAAAGGCATCCGCGTGACCCGCTGCGGCAACCGTCACCCGGCCGACCAGGTGATCCCGCAAAAAGATCCGCGCGGCAACACCCTGTACTGGATTGGCCCGCCGGGCGATAAGCGTGATGCCGGGCCGGGTACCGATTTTGCGGCAGTGGATGAAGGCTATGTTTCCGTGACGCCATTGCACGTCGATTTAACCGCCCATCAGGCGCATGAGGTGGTCAGCGATTGGTTGGAACGTGTCGGGGTTGACGGGCAATGGTAAGTAAACGTGTTGAAAGTTTGTTGAATCAACTGCGCACGCAGGGCATCGTCGATGAGCGTGTCCTCGAGGCGATCGCGCTGGTCCCGCGCGAAAAATTTGTTGATGAAGCCTTTGAACATAAAGCGTGGGAAAATACCGCGCTGCCGATTGGCCAGGGGCAGACCATCTCCCAGCCGTATATGGTGGCGCGAATGACCGAGCTGCTGACGCTGACGCCGGAATCGCGCGTACTGGAGATCGGCACCGGTTCCGGCTACCAGACGGCGATCCTGGCGCACCTGGTGCATCACGTTTGCTCGGTAGAGCGAATTAAGAGTTTACAGTGGCAGGCGCGTCGTCGCCTGAAACAACTTGATTTACATAATGTTTCAACCCGTCATGGTGATGGGTGGCAGGGTTGGCAGGCGCGAGCGCCGTTTGATGCCATTATTGTGACGGCGGCGCCGCCGGAAATACCGACCGCGCTGCTGGCACAGCTGGATGATGACGGCGTGCTGGTGCTGCCGGTCGGTGAAGAGCATCAGTTTCTCAAACGGATCCGTCGCCGGGGCAACGAATTTATCATTGATACCGTCGAGGCCGTTCGCTTTGTTCCCCTGGTGAAGGGGGAGCTGGCCTGAGACCCGGATTATTCCAGGTTTTTTTTGCCTAACTTTAGGCGTAGGGTGGACACATTTTTCAGTGTCCTGGCCGGGCGCCGCCCGGTAAGCAAGATATTGGCAGTTAACATATTCCTGGGGGATAAATGAGCGCGGGAAGCACCAAATTTACCGTAAGCCGTATTGCGGCTCTTTCACTGGTTTCACTCTGGCTGGCCGGATGTAGCAATACCAATAATCCGCCGGCGCCGGTCAGCTCTGCCGGCGGTGCCGCCTCTTCCAGCACCAACTCTGGCATGTTGATTACGCCGCCATCCTCCGGCGTGACGTCCGCTCCTCAGGCGCAGCCGATCCAGCCGGTGCAGTCCCAGACCATTCAGCCGCAGCCGACGCCGATGGCCCAGGAGCCGGTGCAGACGGTAAATGGCCGGATTGTTTACAACCGCAAATATGGCGATATTCCGAAAGGTAGCTATACCGGCGGCAGTACCTATACGGTAAAACGCGGTGATACGCTTTTCTATATCGCCTGGGTTACCGGCAACGATTTCCGCGATCTGGCGCAACGCAACAACGTCCCAGCCCCGTATGCGTTGAACGTCGGGCAGGTGCTGCAGGTTGGCAATGCGGCAGGTCAGCCAATCACCGGTGAAAACGCCGTTTCTCAGGCCAGCGCAAGAGCGAGCGGCGGTGCGACGGCCAGCACAACTTCTGCACAAAAATCCACCGCGGTGGTTGCTTCACAACCGACTATTACGTATTCTGAATCTTCAGGTGAACAGAGTGCTACCAAGATGTTGCCTAATAATAAACCAGCGACCACAACCACAACGGTTGTCGCGCCGGTAACGGCACCCACAACGGTGAGCACAACCCAGCCGACTGCAAGCAGTACGTCAACCAGTTCGCCGATCTCAGCATGGCGCTGGCCGACTGATGGCAAAGTTATCGAGAACTTTAGTGGCGCGGAAGGCGGCAATAAAGGTATCGACATTGCAGGCAGTAAGGGACAGGCTATTGTCGCGACCGCCGATGGGCGCGTCGTCTATGCCGGTAACGCACTGCGCGGCTACGGTAATCTTATTATCATCAAACACAACGATGATTACCTGAGTGCCTACGCTCATAACGATACCATGCTGGTTCGGGAGCAACAGGAAGTCAAAGCGGGGCAGAAAATCGCTACCATGGGTAGCACCGGAACCAGCTCAACAAGATTACATTTTGAAATTCGTTACAAGGGGAAATCCGTCAACCCGCTGCAGTACTTACCGCAGCGATAATTTGGCAAAGTACGGATAAGCGAAGCATCAGCTAACAGGCGCCAGGGCGGTGTCTATGCGCCTCTCACAGAGAGGAGTAGGGGAAATCGTCCAGGCGTCTTTTGTTGATGTGCCGTGGAAGGTGCTTTGCTCAGGGATCACGGGTAGGAGCCACCTTTATGAGTCAGAATACGCTGAAAGTTCATGATTTAAATGAAGACGCGGAATTTGATGAGAACGGAATTGAGGTTTTCGACGAGAAGGCCTTAGTAGAAGAGGAACCCAGTGATAGCGATCTGGCTGAGGAAGAGCTACTGTCGCAAGGCGCAACCCAGCGCGTACTTGACGCCACTCAGCTTTATCTTGGAGAGATTGGTTATTCCCCACTGCTGACCGCGGAAGAGGAAGTCTATTTCGCGCGTCGCGCACTGCGTGGTGATGTCGCTTCACGCCGTCGCATGATTGAAAGTAACCTGCGTCTGGTGGTGAAGATTGCCCGTCGTTACAGTAATCGTGGTCTGGCGCTGCTGGATCTGATTGAAGAAGGTAACCTCGGCCTTATCCGCGCTGTTGAGAAGTTTGACCCGGAACGTGGGTTCCGTTTTTCGACCTATGCGACCTGGTGGATCCGCCAGACCATTGAACGGGCGATCATGAACCAAACCCGGACGATCCGTTTGCCGATCCATATTGTTAAAGAGCTGAACGTCTATCTGCGTACCGCGCGCGAGTTGTCCCATAAGCTGGACCACGAGCCTAGCGCGGAAGAGATTGCCGAACAGCTGGACAAACCGGTCGATGACGTCAGCCGTATGCTGCGTCTGAACGAGCGCATCACCTCCGTGGATACCCCGCTGGGGGGCGATTCAGAAAAAGCGCTGCTGGATATTCTGGCCGATGAGAAAGAGAACGGCCCGGAAGACACCACGCAGGACGATGATATGAAGCAAAGTATCGTCAAATGGCTGTTCGAACTGAACGCCAAGCAGCGTGAAGTTCTGGCACGTCGTTTTGGTCTGCTGGGTTATGAAGCAGCTACGCTGGAGGATGTGGGCCGTGAAATTGGCCTGACCCGCGAGCGTGTGCGTCAGATCCAGGTGGAAGGTCTGCGTCGCCTGCGGGAAATTCTGCAGGGACAAGGGCTGAATATCGAAGCGCTCTTCCGCGAATAAGACGTTTTCTCCCAAAAAGGCCCCCTCGAAAGTCGGGGCCTTTTTCTTTGTCCTAGCCGAGGCGGGTTTCCTGCAGATGGCGCCAGATAATTTTCCCGTCTGTTTGCTGAAAAACCACCGTCGACCAGCGTACGTTATTACTGCTATCCGCCAGCGTTTGGCTTTCACGATATAGCACTGCGGCGCCGTCGTGCCACTCGCTGATGATTTCCAGCTGATCCACTACGATGTCTAACCCCGGACGGCTGCCGCCGGCGTGGTGGAAAAAACGGCTCACCGTTGGGTAGTCCATCTTCTCACCGTTCAAGGGGATCATGGCGAATTCGGCGGCAAAACGCTTCATCAGCGCCTGCGCGCTTCCTTCGCCATGGCTTAACCAGCGTTCGATAAGGACATGGGCATCGAGGACTTCCTGCAGATAAGGATTCATGACTTCTCCAGAGTGGTGTGCAGGCGATGGATAATCGCCCGATTATTCAGCCGCAGGCAAAACAGCAGCGGCAACAGGGTAATGACGGCGGCGCTGATAAATACCCCCTGCCAGGCGTAGGCCGGCGGGAATACCCTCAGCAGCAGGGCGAGCAGCGCGCTGCCGACAAAGAAACTGACCTGGCGGTTAAGGTTCCATAGCGCGCTGGCGTCAGGCATCTCTCCGGCAGGCGTATGCAGGAAAGCGCTGCTTTGCGCGGTGCTGCTGCATAAGCTGCCGCCGCCGCCCATTAGCGTAAAGGCGAGAATTAACAGCGCCAGTGGATTCTGCGCATCGATCTTCAGCAGCAGCAGGATCCCCGCCGCCTGAAGCAGGCAGCCGATGACGACCAGCGGCCGTGGCCCGAAGCGGTTGAAATATCTGCCGGTAAAGGTGATGGCGGCAAACGAGGCCAGAGACCAGGGCACCATCAGGGCACCGATTGCCCCTGGCGCCATCCCGGTGACGCGTTGCAGGTAGAACATCCCCACCACGTTGACGCCAATAAACATCCCCGGCACGCAGAGGTAGATCAGCATCGCGAAGCGCAGCAGGGGATCGGCCAGCAGCGACAGCGGAAGAAAGCGAGTCGGGCGAACCGGACCGGGGCTGTCGTTCAGCCATTGCACCGCCAGCACAAAGGTTAGCAGAGCTACAGGCAGGCTGGCGAAAAAGACCCAGCGCCAGCTGCACGCCTCGACTAACAGGCCGCCGATCGCTGGCGAGCAGGCGGGGGCCAGCAGGCCGACCAGCATCACCGCCGCCGACAGCTTCGCCCGCTCATGTGGTTGAAACAGCGGCCACGTCAGCGCCTGGCCGAGAGGGATTAACAGCCCGCCGCCCATCCCCTGCAGCGTCCGCCATAAAAGCAGTTCGCTCAGGCTGTTGGCAAGTCCTGCCGCCAGTGCGCCGAGGCTGAACAGCCCCAGCGAGAGTAAAAACAGCCGTTTTGCCCCCCAGCGCTGGCTGAGCCAGGCGCTGAACGGTATGACGACCGTCAGGCCGAGAATATAGGCATTGCTGACCCACGCCAGCTGCGAGACGGAAACTCCCAACGCGCGGCTGATGGCCGGAAAGGCGATGCTGGCGATAAACATATTGATTAAATCGAGAAAAAAGCCGAACAGAAAAACGGTAGCAACGCGGTGGCGATAGGTCATGGTTCACTCCCTCAGACAGGCGGCTACTGTAAACCTGCCGCCGCGAGGGATAAACGGGACTAATCGGGATATACTGTCTGAATATTTTTGACAATCATCCGGACGACGATGCTTAATCTTCAGCGCGTGACCATGTTTATCGCCGTGGTAGACGCCGGCAGCTTTACCCTGGCCGCTGCGGCGCTGGGGCAGACCAAGGCGGTGGTCAGCTTTAACGTACGGCAGCTGGAAAATGAGCTGGGGGTCACGCTGCTGCTGCGTTCGACGCGGCGTTTGCGGCTCACCGATGCCGGGGCGCTGTTCTATCAGCGTGGAGTGGCGCTCCTGAACGCGGCGGAAAATCTGCAGGATGAAGTGCGGGCCAGCCATAGCGGCTTAAGCGGGGAGCTACGGATCACCACCACGCCGGAGTATGGCGCGCAGGTTATCATTCCGGCGCTGGCCGCGTTCGCCCGTCGTCATCCGGCGCTGCGGGTGCGCCACGTCTCCTCCTCCCATCATGCGGACCTCATTTCAGAACGATTTGATGTGGCGATACGCCTCGGTACGCTGGTCGATTCCCGCTATCGGGCGACGCGGATTGCCAGTTTCGCGATCCTGCCCGTGGCTTCCCCAGCCTGGCTGGCAAGCCATCCGGTGCAGATGCTGTCCGATCTGGCGCAAGCTGAGTGGATTATTCATGAGCGTCTGCCGGCGCCGTTGCGCTGGCAGCTGCGAACGGATCACCAGACAGAGGTGGATTTCGCGATAGCCCACGCGCCGCGGTTTTCAGCTGATAGCGCTACGGCGCTGATGAGCTTTGCTCTGGCGGGATGCGGCGTCGCCTTGCTGCCGGCATGGCTGGTAGCCGAAAAGGTGGCGCAGCGGGAGCTGGTGCCGCTCCTGCCGGAATATCACTTCCCTCAGCAGGGCGTGTATGCTCTTTACCCCGACTCGCAGCATTTGCCGACCCGGGTGCGGGCATTTATTGACTTCCTGCGCGAGAAGGTCGGTTAAGCGCCCGTTCAGGGCGCCATCATTTTGCGCACCAGACGGGAGAACTGCTCGCGCTCGTCATCGCTCAGGCGGCCGAGAAATTCGTCATCAACCTCATTTCCGTGTGGAATCGAACGGTTAAGCAACGCTTCGCCTTCCTCCGTCAGATAGACGAAGCGGCGGCGTTTATCAGCCGGATCGTGCTCGCGGCGCACCAGACCACGCGCTTCCATCCGGCTGAGCATCTCCGCCAGCGTGGCCTTAGTGCTGACTGCCGCTTCAATCAGCACAACCTGCTCGATCCCTGGCTGCTCCGCTACTGAGCGCATCACCGCATACTGAGGCTTGGTCAGGTCCGGTAACGCCTGCTGCCAGCGGGCGGTATGTTGCTGAAAAAGCTGGCGCAGCAGGTGGAATGCTTCGTTTCTTAACTCCATGACGACTCCGTAACAAAACTGTCACCTCTATGATAGCTGTTCGTACGCCTTTTTATACCCTTTCTACGTTTTGATTAAAAATGCGCACGTATACGAACGATCTTGCCAATAAGGCCTGGAGGGGGTAGTTTAATTACAAAGTTCGTACACGAACAAAAGTAATGAGGTCTTGAATGAAACTGATTATTGGGATGACGGGGGCCACCGGCGCACCGCTTGGGGTGGCATTGCTGCAGGCGTTGCGCGACATGCCGGAGGTGGAAACCCATCTGGTGATGTCGAAATGGGCTAAAACCACCATCGAGCTGGAAACGCCCTGGACAGCACGCGAAGTGGCCGCGCTGGCGGACTTTTGCCACAGCCCGGCTGACCAGGCCGCCACCATCTCCTCAGGTTCATTTCGCACCGACGGCATGATCGTCATTCCCTGCAGTATGAAAACGCTGGCAGGTATTCGCGCAGGCTATGCCGAAGGGCTGGTGGGCCGTGCGGCGGACGTGGTGCTCAAAGAGGGGCGCAAGCTGGTGTTGGTCCCGCGGGAAATGCCGCTCAGCACAATCCATCTGGAGAACATGCTGGCGCTGTCGCGCATGGGCGTGGCGATGGTCCCGCCGATGCCGGCTTATTACAACCACCCGGAGACGGTTGACGATATCACTCATCATATTGTTACCCGGGTGCTGGATCAGTTTGGCCTCGACTATCACAAAGCGCGCCGCTGGAACGGTTTACGCACGGCAGAACAATTTGCACAGGAGATCGAATAATGGCTTTTGATGATTTGCGCAGCTTTTTGCAGGCGCTGGATGACCAGGGACAACTGCTGAAAATCAGTGAAGAGGTGAATGCGGAGCCTGATATAGCGGCGGCCGCCAATGCCACCGGACGTATCGGCGATGGCGCCCCGGCGTTATGGTTTGACAATATTCGCGGCTTTACCGATGCGCGGGTAGTCATGAACACCATTGGTTCCTGGCAGAACCACGCTATCTCACTGGGCCTGGCGCCCAACACCCCGGTGAAAAAGCAGATTGATGAGATTATCCGTCGCTGGGATAATTTTCCCGTCGCTCCGGAACGCCGCGCCAACCCGGCCTGGGCAGAAAATACTGTTGATGGCGATGATATCAACCTGTTCGATATTCTGCCGCTGTTCCGCCTCAATGATGGCGACGGCGGTTTCTACCTTGATAAAGCGTGCGTGGTGTCCCGCGATCCGCTGGATAAAGATAACTTCGGCAAGCAGAACGTCGGCATCTACCGTATGGAAGTGAAGGGCAAGCGCAAGCTCGGCCTGCAGCCAGTACCGATGCACGATATCGCGCTGCATCTGCATAAAGCGGAAGAGCGTGGGGAAGATCTGCCGATCGCTATTACCCTCGGTAACGATCCGATCATTACCCTGATGGGCGCTACGCCGCTGAAATACGATCAGTCTGAATATGAGATGGCTGGTGCGCTGCGCGAAAGTCCGTATCCGATCGCCACCGCACCGCTGACCGGTTTTGATGTGCCGTGGGGCTCCGAAGTGATCCTCGAAGGGGTAATTGAAGGACGCAAACGTGAAGTCGAAGGGCCGTTTGGCGAGTTTACCGGTCACTACTCCGGCTGTCGTAACATGACGGTGGTACGTATCGACAAAGTCTCGTATCGCACGAAACCGATTTTTGAATCCCTCTATCTTGGCATGCCGTGGACCGAAATTGACTACCTGATGGGCCCGGTGACCTGCGTGCCGCTATATCAGCAGCTGAAAGCAGATTTCCCGGAAGTGCAGGCGGTCAACGCCATGTACACCCATGGTCTGCTGGCAATTATCTCCACCAAAAAACGCTACGGCGGCTTTGCCCGTGCAGTGGGGATGCGGGCGATGACCACCCCGCATGGCCTTGGCTATGTGAAGATGGTGATCATGGTCGATGAAGACGTGGATCCGTTCAACCTGCCGCAGGTGATGTGGGCGCTCTCCTCGAAGGTTAACCCGGCGGGAGACCTGGTGCAGTTGCCGAACATGTCGGTCCTTGAACTTGATCCAGGCTCCAGTCCGGCGGGGATCACCGACAAACTGATTATCGACGCCACCACCCCGGTTGCGCCGGACCTTCGCGGCCACTACAGCCAGCCGGTGCAGGATCTGCCGGAAACCAAAGCCTGGGCTGAAAAACTGACCGCTATGCTGGCCAACCGTAAATAAGGAGAAGATGATGATTTGTCCACGTTGCGCCGATGAAAAAATTGAAGTCATGGCGACATCGCCGGTGAAAGGGGTCTGGACCGTGTATCAGTGCCAGCACTGTCTTTATACCTGGCGAAATACCGAGCCGCTGCGCCGCACCAGTCGCGAACACTATCCGGAAGCGTTCCGCATGACGCAGAAAGATATTGATGAGGCGCCGCAGGTGCCGCACGTACCGCCGCTATTGTCGGAAGATAAGCGTTAATGAAAGGGGCCCGCTAAGTCGGGCCTTTTTTATATTTAGTACAATTATGGAAGCTATTTTTTCATTAAATTAAAAAATTACGTGAAGGGTTAATATACTGGGATGACTTTGCGAGTCTGCTTCCAAATTATTATAAAATCCGTCTGACTAATTCCTTGAAGATAAATTTAACACCCTGACGAGTATAGAATAGCGGCGGGTGCTTGAGGCTGTCTGGCCTTGAGCATTACAAGGACTCCAGACAGACGAAAGCCCCAGGAGATATTTCTATCAACTGAGGCTAGCGAATGAACATAGACAATTCAGATGTTAGTCTCTTCTTTGCAGGGAGGCAAGATATGCTGACAAAATATGCCCTTGTGGCAATCATCGTACTCTGTATTACGGTACTGGGATTTACGCTGTTGGTGCATAGCTCACTGTGCGAGCTGAGTATTAAAGAGCGTAATATTGAGTTTAAAGCTGTTCTCGCTTACGAATCGAAGAAGTAGCATCCGCGCGGGGGCAACCCCGCGTATGGATTGTCAGGACGCATCCTCTTGCACCCATTTTATTTGCTAAAACGGCAGCGCTTCGCAGCGCAGCCGTTTTTCACCTTAATGGATGGCTAGACCAGACTCTTCAGACGGTAGATCCACTCCAGCGCCTGACGCGGGGTCAGGGAGTCGGGATCAAGATTCTCCAGCGCCTCAACCGCAGGCGAGGTCTCTTCCGGGGCGGCGAGCAGCGACATCTGCGTGCCGTCGACCTGGGTCGCCGCCGCGTTGGGCGAGATACTCTCCAGCTCGCGCAGTTTCTGCCGCGCGCGCTTGATCACCTCTTTCGGCACCCCGGCCAGCGCGGCGACCGCCAGGCCATAGCTCTTGCTGGCTGCGCCGTCCTGCACGCTGTGCATAAAGGCGATGGTGTCGCCATGCTCCAGCGCGTCGAGGTGGACGTTGGCAACACCTTCCATTTTCTCCGGCAGCTGGGTGAGCTCGAAGTAGTGGGTGGCGAACAGCGTCAGCGCCTTGATTTTGTTGGCCAGATTTTCCGCACAGGCCCACGCCAGCGATAGCCCGTCGTAGGTGGACGTACCGCGGCCAATCTCATCCATCAGCACCAGGCTATGCTCGGTGGCGTTGTGCAGGATATTGGCGGTTTCAGTCATCTCCACCATAAAGGTCGAGCGGCCGCTGGCCAGGTCATCCGCCGCGCCGACGCGGGTGAAGATGCGATCGATGGGCCCGATCTCGACCTTCTGCGCCGGGACGTAGCTGCCGATATAGGCCAGCAGCGCAATCAGCGCGGTCTGGCGCATATAGGTACTTTTACCGCCCATGTTCGGCCCGGTGATGATCAGCATCCGGCGCTGCGGAGCCAGCTGTAGCGGGTTAGCGATAAACGGCTCTTTCAGCACCTGCTCGACCACCGGATGGCGGCCTTCGCTGATGCGAATGCCAGGCTTATCGCTAAAGGTCGGGCAGCAGTAGTTCAGGGTTTCCGCGCGTTCCGCCAGGTTGACCAGCACGTCCAGCTCGGCCAGCGCGCTGGCGCTGGTTTGCAGGTCGGCGAGATGCGGCAGCAGCAGGTCGAACAGCTCGTCATAAAGCTGTTTTTCCAGCGCCAGCGCTTTGCCCTTGGAGGTCAGCACCTTATCTTCGTATTCCTTCAGCTCAGGAATAATGTAGCGTTCGGCGTTTTTCAGCGTCTGGCGGCGCACGTAGTGGATCGGCGCGAGGTGGCTCTGGCCGCGGCTGATCTGGATGTAGTAGCCGTGGACGGCGTTGTAGCCGACTTTCAGGGTATCAAGGCCCAGCCGCTCGCGCTCACGGATCTCCAGCTTATCGAGATAATCGGTGGCGCCATCGGCCAGCGCCCGCCATTCGTCCAGCTCTTCGCTGTAGCCCGGAGCGATGACCCCGCCATCGCGGACCAGCACCGGCGGGGCGTCGATCACCGCGCGCTCCAGTAGTTCGCGCAGTTCGCTGAACTCGCCCATTTTCTCGCGCAATTTTTGCACCGGCTGACTGTCAACATCGGCCAGCATCTCACGCAGCAGCGGCAGCTGCTGCAGGGCATGACGCATGCGGGCCAGATCGCGCGGCCGGGCGGTACGCAGTGCCAGACGCGCCAGAATACGCTCCAAATCGCCGACCTGGCGCAGCACCGGCTGCAGCTCGGTATAGCGCTCCTGCAGCGCGCCGATGGTCTGCTGGCGCTCCACCAGCACGGCGGTATCGCGGACCGGCATATGCAGCCAGCGCTTGAGCATCCGGCTACCCATCGGCGTCACCGTACAGTCGAGTACCGAGGCCAGGGTGTTGTCGGTGCCGCCGGCCAGATTCTGGGTGATCTCGAGGTTACGGCGGGTGGCGGCATCCATAATGATGCTGTCCTGCTGGCGTTCCATGGTGATGGAACGGATGTGCGGCAGCGAGGTGCGCTGAGTGTCTTTGACATACTGCAGCAGGCAGCCGGCGGCGCACAGGCCGCGTGGGGCGTTTTCGACGCCGAAGCCGACCAGATCGCGGGTGCCGAACTGCAGGTTAAGCTGCTGGCGCGCGGTGTCGATTTCAAATTCCCACAGCGGGCGACGGCGCAGACCGCGGCGGCCCTCGATCAGCGACGATTCGGCAAAATCTTCCGCATACAGCAGTTCCGCCGGATTAGTACGCTGCAGCTCTGCCGCCATGGTTTCGCGGTCGGCCGGTTCACTCAGGCGAAAGCGCCCGGAGCTGATATCCAGCGTCGCGTAACCAAAGCCCTTGCTGTCCTGCCAGATGGCGGCCAGCAGGTTGTCCTGGCGTTCCTGCAGCAGCGCTTCATCGCTGATGGTGCCCGGCGTAACGATACGCACCACTTTACGCTCGACCGGTCCCTTGGTGGTGGCCGGGTCGCCAATCTGCTCGCAAATGGCCACCGACTCGCCCTGATTGACCAGTTTGGCGAGGTAGTTCTCCACGGCGTGGTGGGGGATGCCGGCCATGGGAATCGGTTCGCCCGCGGAGGCGCCGCGCTTGGTCAGCGAGATATCGAGCAGCTGCGACGCGCGTTTCGCATCGTCATAAAACAGCTCGTAAAAATCCCCCATCCGGTAAAACAGCAGAATGTCAGGATGTTGCGCCTTCAGCTTGAGATACTGCTGCATCATCGGCGTGTGGGCGTCGAGATTGTCAATTGTGCTCATGGGGTGTTATCCAGATCCCTGATTTGAAATGGCTGCGATTTTGTAGTTGTCGTCGTTATCACATGGATGAGACATAATAACGGAGATGGGCAGGTGAGGGAAACCGACGAAAGCGCGCGGCGCGATCCGGATTCCAGTTGCAGCGGGGGCGGGGTACCGTCACAGTGGCTGAATCACCGCCACGCGATCGTCTTCATACATTACGTTCGCCGTCGATGTTGTTCTGCCTTCTGGCCGCAGACCTCGTTACGACAACGGCTTGTGGTTGCTAGTCGTAAAGCCATTTACCTGCTTTTGCTGATTCGGCAAACATTTTGATGGTTAAAGGTTTACGCGTTTTTTCTACATCTTCTCGTTTTACTTTAAACCACCGAGTTAGTATTGGCGTATTCTCCCAAGGGAAATAACACGACCATTTAACACTGGAAAGATCAACATTTAATTTTTGTTCAAATTTATTTAAAGCGTCATGCAGATCGTCGCCGGGAGCATGAAATAAGTCATAATCAAGTTCCAATGGGATTTCTTTCCAATTTTTATCTAAACGGGTTGAGATCTCATCTTTAAACAAGTCTAAAACCTGATCTTGAATGCTTTTCATTAAAAGGATGTCCATTGTATACGGTCTTTGGGGCGAGCTATTAGGTTGTATTTTTCCTGAGTTTTCCTTGAAACTTGATAAATTGAGTTTACAAGTCCTATCCAACCTAACCACGGAACATAACGGGCGATAACACATCGCTACCACCTTTGATTAGTGCCCCACCGTCGTCGTATATCCACATATTACCTGGAATAGCCATGCTTCTTCTTCCCTCTATTATCATTAGTAAGAAAACAGTGTATCGAGTTGATTAAGCGCAGTAAATAATCAATGTGTCGTTTTTGGATTAATAGGGGGAATATCTTCTCTGTAATGATGGTTTATATTTAAAAATAGCTGTCGTAAATATTTCATTGGGTTATTACGCCATTGGTATAGATTTTAAATATAAATGACCCTCAATAATATAATGCAGGCAATTATTGCCAGAAAGCGTAAGCGCGGCGCGATCCGGATTCCAGTTGCGCCGCGCGGGGGTTACGGCGCCAGATAAACCTGGGGGACCGCGTTGTCCGGGTGCTGGACGAGGCGGACATCCGCCCCGTACCAGCGATGGATAACCGGCTGCTGGATCACCTCCTGCGGCGTGCCCTGGGCGACGAGATTTCCCTGGTGGAGCAGCAGAATGCGGTCGGCCCACAGGGCGGCGAGGTTAAGGTCATGCAGCACCACGCAGACATGCAGTTGCCCGCCGGCGGTGAGCCGTTTGAGCAAACGCAGCAGGTGCTGCTGATAGTAAAGGTCCAGCGCCGAGGTGGGCTCATCGAGAAACAGCCAGCCCTGCGGCGCGCCGTCGCGCCATAGCTGCGCCAGACAGCGGGCCAGCTGTACCCGCTGCTGCTCGCCGCCGGAGAGGCCGGGATAGCGGCGACCGGCAAGGCCATCGCAGCCGGTGACGGCCATCACCGCCGCCAGCACCGCCGGATCCGCCGTCGCGCCCCACGGTGAGCGTCCCATGGCAATGACCGTTTCCACCGTCCAGTCGGCCTGCAGGGCCGTTCGCTGCAGCATGACCGCCCGCCGGCGCGACAGCGCCTCGGGGGACCAGGCCTCCAGCGGCTTGCCTGCAAGATGGCGGGTGCCGCTGTCCGGAGTCAGATAGCCGGTCAACAGGCGCAGCAGAGTGGATTTCCCGGCGCCGTTCGGCCCGATAAGCGCCGTCATCTCGCCGCCGCGCAGCGCGACGGAGACGTTGTCGATAATCTGTCGTTTACCAAGGTGAAGTGACAGCCCCTGGGCGCAGTATTCATTAACCATGTCTGGAGTTCTCCCGACGAAAGACCAGCCACAGAAACCAGGGGGCGCCCAGCAGGCTGGTGAGCAGACCGACCGGTATCTCCGCCGGCGCCGCCACGGTGCGGGCCAGGGTGTCGGCCAGCAGAAGCAGGATCGCGCCGGCCAGCAGCGAGCCGGGGATCAGTCCGCGATGGTCCGGTCCCAGCCACAGGCGCATCAGGTGCGGCACCACCAGGCCGATAAAGCCGATGACTCCGCTGATGGCCACCGCGACGGCCACCAGCACCGCGCTGCACAGCAGCAGCCAGCGCTGCAGCGCCTGCACCTTGACCCCAAGATAGTGCGCCTCTTCATCGCCAAGCTGCAGCAGATTGAGGCGGGACGCCATCCACCACACCGCCAGCGCCGCCGGGATAATCAAGGTCGCGGCCACCAGCAGCGTCGGCCATTCGGCCTGGCCCAGGCTGCCCATTCCCCACAGCGATAGCTGGCGCAGCTGGGCGTCATTGCTCAGCCAGGACAGGACGCCGACCAGCGCGCCGCACAGCGCGTTGATGGCGATCCCCACCAGCAGCAGGCGCGACAGCGAACCCTCATCCGCCCGGCTGAGGATGAAAATCACCACCATCACCGCCAGGCTGCCAATAAACGCCGCCAGCATCGGCATATACAGGGCGATCAGCCCCGCAGCGGAGAACGGGAGCACCAGCCAACTGGCCACCGCCAGCGCGGCGCCGCTGCTGATGCCCAGCAGGCCCGGGTCGGCAAGCGGGTTGCGAAACAGCCCCTGCATCACGCAGCCGGAGAGGGCCAGCGCTGCGCCCACCAGCAGGGCCAGCAGCACCCGCGGCAGACGGATGGTCAGCCAGATGTGGCGCAGTATCTCATCCCCGGAAGGCAGCAGGTTGACCAGCGGCAAGCGCATGGCGCCGAGGGTGGTGGCAAACAGCGTCAGGGAGACCAGCAGCAACGTCATCAACAGCAAACGGCGGGCGAGGGCAGGGCGCATCAGGGCAACTGCTCCGCTTTGTTTCGCAGCGCGATTATCGCCTGCGGTGTGCGCGGCCCGAAGCCCAGCAGGGCCATATCGTCGATCGTCAGCAGCTGTTTATGACGCCCCGCCGGGGTCTGCGCCAGGCCGGGCAGTTTCCACAGCCCGGCTTCGCCGCCCATCCCTTTGAGACCATCGGCGGAGATCACCACCAGATCCGCCCGGCTGGCGGCCACCCCTTCCTGCGACATGGCACGATAGTGGTCAAAGCCCTGCATGGCGTTCTGCAACCCGGCGGCGCGAATGGCACCATCGGCCGCGGTGTGCTGCCCGGCCACCAGGGTATTCATTCCGCCGTGGCTGAGAATAAACAGCACCCGCTTAGCAACCGGCTGCGTTGGAATGGCGGCGATCTGTTGCTGGAGCTGCTGGCGCAGCGCGTCGCCCGCCGCCGTTTTGCCTAACGCTTCGGCAATGACGGCCACTTTGTTATCGATCGCGGACAGACTTTCGGCGCCCGGCACGTTAACCACCTTCACCCCGCTCGCCTGCACCTTGTGTAAGACCAGCGAGGGCTGCGCCTGGGCGCTCGCTAATACCAGCTGCGGGCGTAATGCGAGGATCCCCTCGGCGTTCAGCTGCCGCAGGTAGCCAACGTCCGGCAGCTTTTGCGCCGCCGGGGGCCAGCTGCTGGTGCTGTCCCGCGCCACCAGGCTCTGTTCCGCGTCAAGGGCATAGACGATCTCAGTGACATCTCCGCCGAGCGTGACGAGCCGCTCAACGGCGGCGTGGCTCAGCAGCGGGAAAGCGATGAAGAGCAGTAACCAGCGCATCATGCGGGCAGCCCTTCACGGGTCAGGTGGTCTACCTGCTGGCGCCATTGCGCCTGCTCGGGGTGGCCCTCGCTGCGCTGGCCATAGAGCTGGGCAATCTGGGTGCCGTCTTTGGCGAACAGTTCGACGCTGGTGACGTGTCCGTCCGAGGTCGGCTTGCGGGTCACCCACACTTCATCGATGCTCTCTTCGCGCAGATGCAGGGTAAAGGTGGTATTGAAAATATTCAGCCAGCCGCGCATGGGGGACAGCTTTTCCAGGGCGCCGGTGAAGATCTGCACGCAGCCGCGATTGCCGACGAAAATCATGATTTCATTACCTTCCTGGCGCACCGTCTCCAGCAGCGACGGCAGCGCATGGCGATCCACGCGGCAGGCGAGATCGTCGCTCACGAGACGAAAAGCCTGCTGGCGGGAAAGCTGATATTTTCGCAGCAGACCGAAGAACTGGTGAACGTCGGTCATCGCACGCCAGTCGTTCTCCAGGGCGGCGCCGTCGGCGGTATCGGCATATTTCACCGTCTCCAGCGGGCGCAGGGCCAGCGGTGCCGGCGCCGCCACCCGATATTCCGCGATCAGGGTGTCCCAGGCCGCCATGTTGGTCTGCGTGGTCGCATAGACTTTCAGCAGGGCATCGCCGTGGTGGTCGAAAAACTGGATGCTCTGACGGCCATTATCGTTCAGATGGAAGGCGCTGGCCCACTGGCTGAGGAACAGGCGCAGGTCGAGCGCGCGCGGGTTTAGCACCAGCCCGGCGTGGCCGCTGAGGTGCTGGTGCGTGAACTGGCCCACCTGCTCATGCACGGCATACTCGTTGCGGCAGATGCATTTGGTTTCGCCGACGTGCTCCAGGGCGGCAATCAGCGCCCGGGCGTCATCGCTCAGGCGCACGGCATCATGGCCGAGGCGGGCGGCGGTCAGCTCGGCTTCGCTGATCCCCATTTCCGCGGCGATGTCGCGGGCATATTTCGCGGTACTGGCCGCTTTGGTGGCCTGGTAGCGCTGCCACAGGTCAGGTTGTGCATTTGGCATAATCATATCCTTCTCGACGATGAATATCCCCGGCCGGCGGGCCGGGGGCAGGTGCGTTATTATTCGGGCAATCAGAAGTCGACGTTGACGCCCAGCTGCCAGGTGCGGCCCGGCATCACCGCCAGCGCTTTATCGTTGGCGTCCTGGTTGGTGCCGGTCTCGATATTGCGGCTGCTCAGGTAATCCCAGTATTTACGATCGGTGAGGTTGTAGACCCCGCCATTGAGGCGCACGTTTTTCGCCACCTGCCAGTATGCGGTCCAGTCCAGCATGCCGTAGCCCGGCACGCGCATATAGTCGCTGCTGGCATCGGTGATGGCGGACCCGCTGTTGCTGTAGCTTTCGCGGTTGGTGGCGGTCGCCTGTTTCCCTTTGACAAAGGTTGCCGTCAGGGCGGTGCCGTAGCGTTTCGCCGGATCGTCCCACGCCACGCCGACGATGGCTTTCATCGGCGCCACGCTGTCGAGGTCGACGTATTTATCGCCGCTGTAGCTGGATTTCGATTTCCCTTCGCTATAGCCGAGGGCGAGGGTGGCGCTCAGGCCGTTCACCTGCTCAAACCAGGTGCCAAAGTTAAATTTGGTGCTGATCTCACCGCCGTAGATATAGGCTTTATCGCGGTTTTCCGCCTGATAAATGGTGTAGATGTTCGACGGCACATTCGTGAACTGGCCCGGATTATTGGCGCGGGTATAGCGGGTATAGGCGATAAAGTTCTTATAGCTGTTGTAGAACAGCGCCGTGCGCAGGGTGATGCCTTCGGTGACTTCCCCTTTCAGCCCCCACTCGAGATTATCGCTGGTTTCCGTCTTCAGATCGGTATTGCCGATCAGGGCATATTGCTGGCTGCCGGCGTAGCTGGAGCCGAGGTTCCAGGAGCCATACAGCTGGCTGGCATTGGGGAACTGCGCCCCACGCTGGTACTGCAGGTAGGTCATCAGGCGCGGGGTGAGGTCGTACTGGAAGGTCAACGAGGGCAGAACCTGGGTATCGCTGTTTTTGCCGTACAGATTCGCCACCGACGATTCGGTCAGTACGCTGCTGTTGGCGGCGAGGTCGGACAGATTTTCCGGCTTCGTTGATTGATGCACCACGCGCACGCCGGGGATGATAGCGAAGTTGTGGCTATCGAGATCGAAGTTGATCTTATCCTGGACGAAGCCGCCGACGGTGTAGCTGCGGCTGTCTGCTTCCGGCTGCATGATCTCGCTGTACACGCTGGGGATCGGCGACTGGCTAAATGGCCGCTGGGTTTTGCTGGTGCTGGCGTTGAAGCCGGCGCTCAGATCGTGGCGGCCCAGGGTTTTCGCCAGCGCGGTCTGCAGGCCCCAGGTGTCGGTATCGTAGTTGGAGTTCACCGTCTGCATGCTGCGGGTGACGCTGTCCGGCATATAAGTCCAGTCATGGGCTTCGGTATGTTGGTAGTAGATTTTCGTGGAGACGCTGTCGAGGTAGTCGTTCATCGGCGTCCAGTCATCCTTCAGGCTCAGGCCCCAGCGCCGGGTCTGGCTGGTCTGGTTGGCGGTGCCGATGGTGCTGTTGCCGCTGGAGTCCCAGGTATCGTAGTGGGTGTGGTTGGTTTTATGGTAATAGTCGAAGGTGCTGGTCAGCTTGTGCTCATCGTTAGGCTGCCAGATCCCGGAGGCCAGAAAGGCATCGGAGTGCCAGTTCGCCGGGTAGGCGTCGACGGTGCCGCTGTTGTTCTCGGTTTCCTGGCCGTCACGGCGGCTGTAGACCAAAATGCCGCGCAGGAACTCGTCCCCGCCGGCGACGGTCACCCCGTTGTGCCAGCTGCGATCCGCAGAGTCGTAACCGCTGCGGTAGCCGAAGGCGCTGGTCTTGCCCGGGCGCAGGTAATCATCCGCCGATTTCGGGCGGAAGGAGACATTTCCCCCGATAGCGCTGTTGGCCGTTTCCGTCGAGGTGGCGCCGGACTGGATATCCACGCTGCCGTACATATACGGGTCGATATAATCCCGGCCGATGCCGAAGGTGTTGAGCCCGGCGCGGCCGACGTAGCCGCGGCCGGTGGCGTTGGGCTGGGCGATACCGTCCACGTCGATGCCGACGCGGTTGCTCTCCATACCGCGAATGTTATAGCCGGTGTAGCCCCCGCGGTCGAAGCCGCTTTTACCGTTGCCGGAGCCGCCGCTGGCCCCGGTGGCGCTGATGAGCGGCTCATAGCGCATGATCGAGCCGAAATCGTTAGCGCCTTTATTCTCCAGCT
>ERZ507775.28-NODE-28-length-62320-cov-12.2357_pt1 | contig 62320 bp, 66 predicted proteins | sample MGYA00513602_ERZ507775 | MGnify/ENA metagenome assembly ERZ507775 | reverse complement strand
TAGAGTGTCTGACTACGAATCAGAAGGTTGTAGGTTCGACTCCTACTGGGTGCATAGAACGGGAAGTAGCTCAGCTTGGTAGAGCACCTGGTTTGGGACCAGGGGGTCGCAGGTTCGAATCCTGTCTTCCCGATGATACCAAGCATAAGGTATCAAAGTTCTAATAATTAAATATTTTTTGCGGAAGTAGTTCAGTGGTAGAACATCACCTTGCCATGGTGGGGGTCGCGAGTTCGAATCTCGTCTTCCGCTTTTAGTCTAAAAGTCAGCTTTTGGGCTTTTTTATTGTTTAAAAAATGGACCGACGGAAAGTAGCTCAGCTTGGTAGAGCACTACGTTCGGGACGTAGGGGGCGCAGGTTCAAATCCTGTTTTTCCGATTAAAAAATAGAACTCAGTGATCATGGCTGAGTTCTATTTTTTTGAAATTAAGAAAATTCGAGTCCATTTGGTTGGCAAGCAATCATTTATCTCTTATAATAATGGTCAATGAAGGTCAATCGTGATTTTCGTGAGGACGTATTTGATAAAAAGAAAAGGATCTTGCAATGACTGGACAAAACATTTCTGATATTATTGAGGCTTACTTAAAGCAAATATTAGCAGAGCAACAACAAATTGAAATTAATCGCTCAGATATTGCAGCACAGTTCAATTGTGTTCCTTCACAGATTAATTATGTTATTAAAACTCGTTTCAATGAACAGCAAGGTTATTGGGTTGAGAGCAAACGTGGTGGTGGCGGCTATATTCGTATTGAAAGACTACAGTCAACCGATTTAGACGAATACTTGACTCGACTACTAGAATTAGTTGGTACTCAAATAACTGAGCAGGATTTACAAATGTTTTTGCAACAACTTTATGATAATCAACTGTTAACCAAACGTGAAGCACAAATTATGGCAATCATGGGTGAACATAAAACCTTAAATGTTTCCAATCAAGAAGCAGAAGAAACGTTACGTGCTAACTTATTAATTGCCTTATTAAATAGTTTGCGGTATAAACGTTCATAGAGAAAGAGAGGCGTTAACTTGGATAATTTATTTACAGAAAGTGCTAGTCAAGTACTCGTTATTGCCCAAGAGCAAGCACGTTATTTTCATCATCATGCTGTTGGCACAGAACACTTGTTACTCGCACTAACAATGGAAAAAAGCGGTATTGCCGGTAAAACTTTACGGCAATTAACGATTACGCCTGATTATGTTAAAGAAGAAATTGAACGCCTAACTGGCTATGGTTCATCACAACAGTCTAATGAGGACGCTGATGGTTATTTACCATACTCACCTAAATCTAAGCAAATTTTGGCTTACGCAGGAGATGAAGCTAAGAAATTAGGTGCTGTTAAAATTGGTACGGAGCATGTCTTACTGGGCTTATTGCGTGAAGATGATATCTTAGCTTCACGAATTTTAACGGATTTAGGTCTCAGTCTTTCTAAAACAAAGCAGTTGTTAATGAAAAAGATGGGGCTTTCTGAAAGTTCATTAAAGCACCGTAATCAAACCACCACAACACCAAAAAATAATCAACAATCAATGACGCCAACTTTAGATAAGTTAGCACGAGATTTAACGCAATCAGCTCGTGAAAGTAAGATGGATCCAGTCGTGGGTCGTGATCAAGAAGTTAAACGAGTTATTCAGATTTTAAGTCGACGAACTAAGAATAATCCAGTTTTAATTGGTGAACCAGGCGTTGGTAAAACTGCTATCGCTGAAGGTTTAGCACAACGAATTGTAACTGGCAATGTGCCAGCTGACATGCAAGAAAAGCGTTTGATGATGCTGGATATGGGCTCATTAGTTGCGGGTACTAAGTATCGTGGTGAATTTGAAGATCGTTTAAAGAAAGTCATCGATGAAATTTATCAAGATGGTCAAGTGATCCTCTTTATTGATGAATTACACACTTTAATTGGTGCTGGTGGTGCAGAAGGTGCTATTGATGCTTCTAATATTTTGAAGCCAGCATTAGCCCGTGGTGAATTACAATTAATTGGTGCCACAACACTAGACGAGTATCAGAAGTATATTGAAAAAGACCAAGCCTTAGAACGACGTTTTTCAACGGTTATGGTTGATGAACCAACTCCAACTGAAACTGAGGAGATTTTACAAGGTTTACGGCCACGCTATGAAATGCATCATGGTGTTACGATTACTGACGAAGCATTACATGAAGCCGTTGTTTTAGCTAATCGGTATATTACAGGGCGCTTTATGCCTGATAAGGCGATTGATTTAATCGATGAATCTGCAGCTAAAGTGCGTTTAAATGAAACAGATAGCACACTGACCCCTGAAGAAAAAATGAAGCAACAGCTGCAAGAATTAGTCGCTAAAAAAGAAAAGGCAATTGAACAACAAGACTTCGAAAAAGCAGCAACGATTCGTGAACAAGAAAAGTCTGTTAAAAAACAATTAGATAATTTTGATGACGATGAAAAGCATGTTCGCGCTGATGTACAAGTTAAAGCTGATGATGTTGCGCAAGTCGTTGCAGAATGGACAGGTGTTCCGGTAACTCAATTGCAGAAAAAAGAAAGTGAACGACTTCTTGATTTAGAAAAAATCTTACATCAACGCGTTGTTGGTCAAGATGAAGCTGTCGTTTCTGTATCACGAGCAATTCGTCGTGCGCGCAGTGGCTTGAAAGATCCTAGTCGGCCAATTGGTTCGTTTTTATTCTTAGGACCAACGGGTGTTGGTAAAACTGAATTAGCTAAAGCATTAGCAGAAGCAATGTTTGGTTCTGAAGACAACATGATTCGAATTGATATGTCAGAATACATGGAACAATTCACAACCTCACGTTTAATCGGCTCACCTCCAGGCTATGTTGGTTATGATGAAGGTGGTCAATTAACCGAAAAAGTGCGTAATAAGCCATATTCTGTTGTTTTATTTGATGAAGTTGAAAAAGCTCATCCCGATGTGTTCAACTTATTATTGCAAGTGTTAGATGACGGCTTTTTAACAGATTCTAAAGGCCGAAAAGTTGATTTCCGTAATACAATCTTGATTATGACTTCTAACTTAGGGGCAACTGCCTTACGTGATGATAAGAGCGTTGGTTTTAGTAGTCATTCAACTGGTAATGATTACGCAGCAATGCAAGCTAAGATTTTGGAAGCAACGAAGCAATTCTTCCGACCAGAATTTTTAAACCGGATTGATGAAACAGTTATCTTCCATGCCTTAGACCGCGAACAATTACGTGTTATTGTCAAGATTCTCGCTAAACGATTGTTAGCACGATTAGGTGAACAAGACATTAAAGTTAAGATTACGCCAGCAGCAATGGATGTTATTGCGTCCGATGGCTATAATCCTGAATACGGTGCACGTCCGTTACGTCGAGCTTTGCAGCGTGATATTGAGGATAAAGTCAGTGAAATGTTACTTAGCAAAGAATTACAAAGTGGTGCTAAGTTAACGATCGGTGCTAGCAAAGGTAAAATCACATTTAATGTTCATCAAGATGATGTTGAAACCCGGGCCACCGTTAAAAGTTAATACGAAATAACAAAATAGGATCAGCTAATGATCCTATTTTTATTGCCTTAAACTGATTAATAAAAAAGTAGCAAAAGGTTGTTTTTTATTAGCGAGCGATACCAGGCTTAACTTGGCTAGATTTTTAGAGTTATTTTATGCTATGCTTGTTGGGAATTCTTTTTTGGAGAGGTTTATATATGACAGAATTAGTTACGACAGTGGCCAGCCTTGATCAAGCTGATCAATTATTAGCAGCTGGTGCCGATCGTTTATATTTGGGTGAAGACTACTTTGGCTTGCGTTTGCCTCATAGTTTTGAACGTGCTGAGCTGACACAAGTAGTTGAGCGTGCCCATCAGCATGGTAAAAAAGTGACAGTGGCAGTGAATGCTATCTTTCATAATGATCGTATTAAAAAGGTCGCTGAATATTTACGTTTCTTAGAATCAATCAATGTTGATGAAATTAGCATTGGCGATCCCGGGGCTATTTATTTACTAACAAAAGAACAAATCAATTTACCTTATATTTATGATGCATCGGATTTAGTAACAAGTTCTCGACAAATTAATTTTTGGGCTAAGCATCAAGCTAGCGCTGCTGTCTTAGCTCGGGAAGTTCCGTATGAAGAAATGGTTCCTTTAGCAAAGGCAATCACGATTCCGGTTGAAGTTTTGGTTTATGGTGCAACGGTTATCCATCAATCTGGTCGTCCGTTGGTGACAAACTATTCTAATTTTGTTCAGGAGCATTTGGATCAAGCCGATCGTCAACGAGGCTTATTCATTTCTGCACCGCATCATCCGGAAACCCATTATTCTATTTATGAAGATATTAACGGCACACATATTTTTGCAAACAATGATGTTGATTTAATGTCCGTCTTGCCAAAATTAAACGAGTTAAAATTGAACCGTTGGAAACTTGACGGACTATATGCCGATGAAACAAAATTCGTTGAAATTGTTAAGGCCTTTGCCAAAGCACGGGATCTAATGGCACAACAAGCATTAGATGATCAACAACTAGCAAAATTAGACGAAATTGTTCATGATAATCAAGCACCTGAACGGGGACTTGATCGTGGCTTCTTTGATATCGATCCAAATGAGGTGAAATAATGCAAGCAATTAAAGTTAAACATCCAGAAGTCTTAGCGCCTGCTGGTACACCAGAAAAATTACGTATTGCTATTGATTACGGCGCCGATGCTGTTTATATTGGCGGTGATGCATACGGATTACGAAGCCGGGCTGGCAACTTTTCATTTGATGAAATGAGAGAAGGGGCCGAATATGCCCATCAACACAATGCTAAAGTTTACGTGGCCGCTAACATTGTTGCCCACGAACAAAATTTAGCTGGTGCTGGTGAATTCTACCGCCAGGTTCGTGATGCTGGAATTGATGCTGTTATCGTTTCCGATCCATCTTTGATTGAAACGGCAATTACTGAAGCACCAGGTTTGAAGGTCCACTTATCAACACAAGCTTCAGCAACTAACTATGAAACATTGAATTTTTGGCAAAATGAGGGCCTTGAACGAGTTGTGTTAGCCCGTGAAGTCGGTATCGACGAAATCAAAGAGATTCGTCAACATACTGATGTCCAAATTGAAGCTTTTGTACATGGCGCAATGTGTATTGGCTATTCTGGCCGTTGTGTATTGTCTAATCATTTAAGTTTGCGTGATGCTAACCGTGGTGGTTGTGCGCAAAACTGTCGTTGGAAATATGATTTGTTTGATATTCCTGATAATGGTCAGAAACGGGAATTACTTGGTCATGGGCCTGATGGTAAGTTAGAAGAATTTTCGATGAGTGCGGTAGATATGTCAATGATCGAACACATTCCTGATTTAGTCGAGGCTGGTGTTGACTCATTAAAAATTGAAGGCCGCATGAAAACTGTTCATTATGTTTCAACTGTTGCTAACGTTTATTCAAAAGCGGTTCGCTCATATTGCGAAGATCCAGAAAACTATCAATTAGATCCTGCTTGGGTTGATGAATTATGGAAAGTCGCTCAACGTGAATTATCAACTGGCTTTTATTATGGTACGCCTGACGAGAACTTCCAATTATTTGGTAAACGTCGTCGGATGCCACGTTATGCCTTTGTCGGTGAAGTTTTAGCTTATGATGAAGCAACTAAACAAGTCACGGTTCAACAACGAAATAACTTCGGTGTTGGGGATACGATTGAATTCTATGGTCCTAACTTTGCTCATCATACCCAACAGGTGACAGACCTATTCGATGATAAAGATCAAGCAATTGAACGGGCACCACATGCGATGCAGATTGTTCATTTCACCTGTGACGCACCAGTTAAGCCGGGTGATTTTGTCCGGGCTAACGAAGAAAAATAACTCGTGCAAAAACAAAAGGATTTTTCTGAAAATATTGAATACTAAAGCTAATTCTGTTGCATTATTTGTGAAATTAGGCTATACTTGTTTAGTCTAAAAGAACTGTAGCATAATTGCAGTATCACGCCGATCTATTGTCCGGTTTGTGATTATAAAGTACAAAAGCAATTCGTTAAACGCATTGTTTTTGTCTTTTTTTTGCTCAAAAAAGACAAAAATAGTGTTCTTAATGAAAACGTAACTTTTGTAACTTAACTGTAATCTTATTTGCTACTGAATTTTTTGAAGGGGTGAACGGTTTGACAGGACATATCGTGAAATATGGTAAACATCGGACACGTCGTTCGTATGCACGCATTAAAGAAGTGCTTGATTTACCAAATTTGATCGAGATCCAAACAAATTCTTACCAATGGTTCCTTGATGAAGGCCTTAAGAGCATGTTCCAAGATATCATGCCAATTGATGACTTTGCAGGTAACCTTTCTTTAGAGTTTGTGGGTTATAAACTTTTAGAACCAAAATATACAGTCGAAGAAGCACGTCAACACGATGCTAACTACTCTGCACCATTACACGTCACTTTAAAATTGACTAACCATGAAACAAACGAAATCAAAACTCAAGATGTTTTCTTTGGTGATTTCCCATTAATGACGCAACAAGGTACTTTTATCATTAACGGTGCTGAACGTGTTATTGTTTCACAGTTAGTTCGTTCACCAGGTGTCTACTTTAATTCTTCTATTGATAAAAATAGCCGTACTTTATATGGCACAACTGTTATTCCTAACCGTGGTGCTTGGTTGGAATATGAATCTGACGCTAAGGATCTTTCTTACGTACGGATTGATCGGACCCGTAAGTTACCAATGACCGTTTTAGTTCGGGCATTAGGCTTTGGCTCTGATTCAGAAATCATCGATATCTTAGGCGAAAACGAAAGCCTAATGTTAACGATGGAAAAAGATATCCATAAGGACACAACAGACTCTCGTGTCACTGAAGCCTTAAAAGATATTTACGAACGTCTCCGCCCAGGTGAACCTAAGACGGCTGACAGTTCTCGTTCATTGCTTTATGCACGTTTCTTTGATCCAAAGCGTTACGACTTAGCACCAGTTGGTCGTTACAAGATCAATAAGAAGCTTGGCATGAAGCATCGCTTGCTTAACCAAACATTAGCTGAAACATTAGCTGATCCTGATACAGGTGAAATTATTGCAGCTAAAGGAACTTTAGTTGACCGTGAAGTTATGGATAAATTAAGTCCATATCTTGAACGTGATGACTTTAAGACACAAACTTTTGAACCTTCTGATGAAGGTGTTGTCACTGAATCAATGACAATTCAAACCATCAAAGTTGTTTCTCCTGATGATCCAGAACGTGAGGTTCGTTTAATTAGTAACGGTAATATTCCTGAAGATGTTAAGCATATTACACCTGCAGATATTATTGCTTCGATTAATTACTTCTTGAACTTACGTGAAGGCTTAGGCTCAACTGATGATATTGATCACTTGGGTAACCGTCGAATTCGTTCTGTTGGTGAATTATTGCAAAACCAATTCCGTATTGGTTTAGCACGGATGGAACGTGTTGTTCGCGAGCGGATGTCTATTCAAGATGCTGCTACTGTAACACCACAACAATTAATTAACATTCGTCCTGTTGTTGCTTCAATTAAAGAATTCTTTGGTTCTTCTCAATTATCACAGTTCATGGATCAAACGAACCCATTAGGCGAGTTAACTCATAAACGTCGTCTATCTGCCTTAGGACCTGGTGGTTTGACTCGTGACCGTGCCGGATATGAAGTCCGTGACGTTCACTACACGCATTATGGTCGTATGTGTCCAATTGAAACACCTGAAGGTCCTAACATCGGTTTGATTAACAGTTTGGCTTCTTATGCCGTTGTTAACAAGTATGGTTTCATTGAAACACCATACCGTCGTGTTGCTTGGACTGATCATAAGGTTACAGACAAAATTGATTATTTAACTGCTGATGAAGAAGATAATTACATTGTTGCTCAGGCCAACTCACCATTAAATGAAGATGGTAGTTTCGTTGATGACACTGTTTTAGCTCGTCATAAAGATGACAACATTGAAATCAGCCCTGAAAAAGTCGATTACATGGACGTTTCACCTAAGCAAGTAGTTGCCGTAGCCACTGCCTGCATTCCTTTCTTGGAAAACGATGACTCTAACCGTGCCTTAATGGGTGCCAACATGCAACGTCAGGCCGTACCTTTGGTTAATCCACATGCACCATTAGTTGGTACTGGTATGGAATATGTTGCTGCACACGATTCAGGAACAGCAATGTTAGCTAAACATCCTGGTACTGTTGAATTTGTTGACGCTAAAGAAGTTCGGGTTCGTCGTGAAGATGGCACGCTTGATAAATATCCATTAATGAAGTTCCGTCGTTCTAATGCTGGTAAGTGCTATAACCAACGTCCAATCGTTGCAAAAGGCGATCATGTTGATGTTAGTGAAATTATCGCTGATGGTCCTGCAATGGAAAATGGTGAATTGGCATTAGGCCAAAACCCATTGATTGCCTTCATGACTTGGAATATGTATAACTTCGAAGATGCTATCGTCTTGTCTGAACGTTTAGTTAAAGATGACAGTTACACATCAATTCATATTGAAGAATATGAATCAGAAGCACGTGATACGAAGTTAGGGCCAGAAGAGATCACTCGGGAAATTCCTAACGTCGGTGAAGATGCACTTAAAGACTTAGATGAATTCGGCATTATCCGCATTGGTGCTGAAGTTAACGACGGTGACATCTTAGTTGGTAAAGTAACGCCTAAGGGTGTGACAGAACTTTCTGCAGAAGAACGTTTGTTACATGCTATTTTCGGTGAAAAAGCTCGTGAAGTTCGCGATACTTCATTGAAAGTTCCTCATGGCGGTGGCGGTATTGTTCAAGATGTTAAGATCTTTACTCGTGAAGCAGGTGATGAATTATCACCTGGCGTTAACATGATGGTTCGTGTTTATATCACCCAGAAACGTAAGATCCAAGTTGGTGATAAGATGGCCGGACGTCATGGTAACAAGGGTACTGTTTCAATCGTTGTTCCTGAAGAAGATATGCCATATATGCCAGATGGTACACCAGTTGACATTCTATTGAACCCAATGGGTGTTCCTTCTCGTATGAACATTGGTCAGGTCTTAGACTTGCATTTAGGTATGGCTGCTCGTAACTTAGGTATTCATGTTTCAACACCTGTTTTTGATGGTGCTAATGATGATGATCTTTGGGCAACTGTTAAAGAAGCTGGTATGGCTAGCGATGGTAAGACAGTTCTTTATGATGGTCGAACAGGTGAAGCCTTCCATAACCGTGTATCTGTTGGTGTTATGTACTACATGAAGTTAGCCCACATGGTTGACGATAAGATCCATGCTCGTTCAATTGGACCTTACTCATTAGTAACGCAACAACCTTTAGGTGGTAAAGCACAGTTTGGTGGCCAGCGTTTTGGTGAAATGGAAGTTTGGGCACTTGAAGCTTATGGTGCCGCTTATACCTTACAAGAAATCTTGACTTACAAGTCAGATGACGTTGTTGGTCGTGTTAAAACTTATGAAGCCATCGTTAAGGGCGAACCAATTCCTAAGCCAGGTGTACCTGAATCATTCCGAGTATTGGTTAAAGAATTACAAGCACTTGGTCTTGATATGAAGGTCCTTGATGCTGATCATCAAGAGATCGAATTGCGTGATATGGATGACGATGAAAACGACAATGTTAACAATGACGCACTTCAAAAATTCTCTGATGAACAAGATAAGAAACGTCAAGAAGAGGCTGCCCGTAAGGCGTTAGCTGAATTAACTGGCAATGGAAACGCTGACTCAGATAAATAATGTTAGTTGACTGAAAATAACAGGGAGGTCTAAATCTTTGATCGATGTAAATAAGTTTGAAAGCATGCAGATCGGACTTGCATCACCTGATAAGATCCGTAGTTGGTCTTACGGTGAGGTTAAAAAGCCTGAAACGATCAACTATCGGACTTTAAAACCAGAACGTGATGGTTTGTTCGACGAACGCATCTTCGGACCAACGAAAGACTGGGAATGTGCCTGCGGTAAGTACAAACGTGTTCGTTATAAGGGCATTGTTTGTGACCGTTGTGGTGTTGAAGTGACACGCTCAAAAGTTCGTCGTGAACGAATGGGTCACATTGAACTTGCTGCACCAGTAACACATATCTGGTACTTCAAAGGTATTCCTAGCCGAATGGGTCTTGTCTTAGACATGAGCCCACGTGCTTTGGAAGAAATTATCTACTTTGCATCATATGTTGTTATCGATCCTGCTGATACAACACTTGAATACAAGCAATTATTAACTGAACAAGAATATCGGGAACGAATGGAAGAATTCAATGGTCAATTCAACGCCAAAATGGGTGCTGAAGCAATCAAAGAATTACTTGAAAAAGTCGATCTTGAAAAAGAAGTTGTTGAGTTAAAAGAAGAATTGAAGAGTGCTCAAGGTCAAAAACGGACGCGCGCTATTCGCCGTTTGGATATCTTGGATGCCTTTCGTCAATCTGGTAACCGTCCAGAATGGATGGTTATGGATGCTATTCCAGTTATCCCACCAGATTTACGGCCAATGGTTCAATTGGAAGGTGGCCGTTTTGCCACTTCTGATTTGAATGATTTGTATCGTCGTGTGATTAACCGTAACAACCGTTTGAAACGTTTGTTGGATTTAAACGCACCTAACATCATCGTTCAAAACGAAAAGCGGATGTTACAAGAAGCTGTTGATGCTTTGATCGATAATGGTCGTCGGGGCCGTCCAGTTGCTGGTCCTGGTAATCGTCCATTGAAGTCATTGTCACATATGTTGAAAGGTAAGCAAGGTCGTTTTCGTCAAAACTTACTTGGTAAACGTGTCGACTACTCTGGCCGTTCAGTTATCGATGTTGGCCCAACGTTGAAATTCTATCAATGTGGTTTGCCACGACAAATGGCTTTGGAATTATTCAAACCATTCGTTATGCATGAATTAGTTAAGCGTGAGCTTGCTTCTAACATTAAGAATGCTAAACGTAAAATTGAACGCCAAGATGATGATGTCTGGGATGTTGTTGAAGATGTTATTAAGGAACGTCCAGTTCTTTTGAACCGGGCCCCTACATTACACCGTTTAGGTATTCAAGCATTTGAACCTGTCTTAGTTGATGGTAAAGCAATGCGTCTTCACCCATTAGCTTGTGAAGCTTATAATGCCGATTTTGATGGTGACCAGATGGCTATTCACGTGCCATTATCTGATGAAGCACAGGCTGAAGCACGGATGTTGATGTTAGCTGCTCATCATATCTTGGCACCTAAAGATGGTAAGCCAATCGTTACACCTTCTCAGGACGTTGTTTTAGGTAACTATTACCTAACACTTGAAGAACGTGGTCGCGAAGGCGAAGGCATGATCTTTAAAGACTTCGGTGAAGTCTTGACAGCTATGCAAAATGGCGATGTTCATTATCACTCTCGTATTGGTATTGCGATTAACTCAATGCCAAAGAAACCATTCCCAGATCAATATCGTAATGGCATCTTAATTACAACTGTTGGTAAGGCCATTTTCAACCAAGTCTTGCCTGAAGATTTACCATATTTGAATGAACCAACTGCTAAGAACTTAATTGATGCTGATCTTTCAGCTTATTATCTTGAACCAGGCGAAGATATTCATGATCGTTTAGAAACGGCTGAATTAATCGACCCATTCAAGAAAGGCTTCTTATCAGATATCATCGCTCAGGTCTTCAAAGTTTACCGTGTACAACGAACTTCTGAATTGTTGGATGACATGAAAGAATTAGGCTACACTGTTTGTACACTTTCTGGTATTACGGTCGGCGTTACTGACGTACCAACTATGCCAGACAAAGAAAAGATTATCGACGATGCCCATAAGAAAGTTAACAACGTTTCTAAGCAATTCCGTCGTGGTTTAATTACTGATCAAGAACGTCATGATCGAGTTATTACGATTTGGAACGATGCTAAGGACGAAATTCAACAAGAATTGATCGATTCATTTGACCCATCTAACCCAATCTCAATGATGAGTGATTCTGGTGCCCGTGGTTCGATCTCTAACTTTACGCAGTTAGCCGGTATGCGTGGCTTAATGGCCGCTCCTAACGGTGGTATGATGGAAGTCCCTGTTACTTCTAACTTCCGTGAGGGTTTATCCGTCATGGAAATGTTCATGTCTACCCACGGTGCTCGTAAAGGTATGACTGATACGGCCTTGAAGACAGCCGATTCTGGTTACTTGACACGTCGTTTGGTTGATGTTGCTCAAGATGTTATTGTTCGTGAAGAAGATTGTGGTACTGATCGTGGTATCGTCATTAAAGCAATTCGCGAAGGTAACGAATTAATCGAATCATTGTTTGATCGTTTAGTTGGTCGTTACTTGCAAAAATCAATCGTTGATCCAGAAACTGGCGAAATTATTGCTGTTCGTGGTCAATTAGTTGATGAAGACATTGCCAACCGCATCGTTGATGCTGGCGTTGAAGAAGCAACAATTCGTTCCGTCTTCACATGTAATACAAAACATGGTGTCTGCAAGAAATGTTATGGTTATAACTTAGCTACTGGTGACGAAGTTGAAGTCGGCGAAGCTGTTGGTACAGTTGCTGCCCAATCAATCGGCGAACCCGGTACTCAGTTGACCATGCGTAACTTCCACTCTGGCGGTGTTGCCGGTGGCGAAGATATTACTCAAGGTTTACCTCGTGTCCAAGAAATTTTTGAAGCACGTAATCCTAAAGGTCTTGCGGTTATCACTGAAGTTAACGGTACTGTTACAGCAATCGATGAGAATCCTGCAGAACATACTCGTGAAATTACAGTTGAAGGCCAAACTGATACTCGAACTTACAGTGTCCCTTATGCATCAAGTGTTGCTGTTGCTGAAGGTGACCATGTTGAACGTGGTACTAAGTTAACTGGTGGTTCAATTGATCCTAAGCAATTAATTCGCGTAACTGATGTCTTAACAACTGAAAACTACTTGCTCTCCGAAGTTCAAAAGACTTACCGGATGCAGGGTGTTGAAATCAGTGATAAGCACGTTGAGGTTATGGTTCGTCAAATGCTACGTAAGATTCGTGTTCTTGATCCTGGAGATACTGATATCTTACCTGGTACTTTGTTAGATATTGCTGACTTTACAGAACAAAACCAAAAGACTTTGGTCAACGGTGGTGTTCCTGCAACTGGTCGTCCAGTCTTGCTTGGTATTACTAAGGCCTCTCTTGAAACTAATAGTTTCTTATCTGCTGCATCATTCCAAGAAACAACTCGTGTCTTGACGGATGCTTCAATTCGCGGTAAGAATGATCCATTAATTGGTTTGAAAGAGAACGTCATTATCGGTAAGATCGTACCTGCTGGTACTGGTATGGCGAAGTATCGTCATATGGAACCAGAAAAGGTTGGGGTTTCTTCACAAAGCATTTATTCAATTTCTGATATTGAAAAACAAATGCAAGAAACTGAAGAAGCTAACCATAATGATAAATAGTTAGTCTAATAAAAAGCAGCTGTGAGAATATTCTCACGGCTGCTTTTTTTGTTGTGTTACTTGATTGGTAATAATGGCAAGGTAAGGAGTGCGATGTAAAAATAGGGAATAAAAGGGAATTTGGTTTGTGTACGTCTTAAAAGAAAGTGAATCAAGATAAAAAGGTTGGTCAGTAAACAAAGCCAAAGCGTAGCCGTAAAACCAATGGCTAATAGTGCCAAACTAATTAATTGCACATCGGCACTTCCCAATCCCTTTGAAAGATAACTTAAAAGCGTTAAAGCAACAAAACACAAAATAGCAGGGATGAGGTTGGTTACTAAACTAGGTCCCCACAACAAAATAACGATGATAAATAGTTGTGTTAAATAAAGTTGATCAACATAAAAATGCTGAGCGTCAAAAATAGCCAATTGTAAGATTAGAATCTGGACTAATAAATAATGCCAGTCAAAAAGATAATTTTGAGAAGCTAACCAGCAAATACTAAAACCACCAATAAATTCCCAAATTAAAGAATCAGGTGCAATGTTATGACCACAATAGCGACAGTGACCATGTTGTTGTAAATAACCAAAAATAGGAATTAAATCATAATAAGCAAGTTGCGTAAAACAGCCGTCGCAGTAAGAGGCCGTAAATACTACATCAAGGCCAAGTGGTTGACGATCGGCCAATAGTTGAAAAAATGAAGCTAACGTTGCACCCATCAAAAAAAGTAAAAATTGAAAAATAAATATCATGTTGACTACCTCCATAGTTTAAATACACTTAATCAGACCAAAACTTTACTGAAAATAATAAATCTTTTTCATAATGATTAATTGACACAACTATGACATCGTGATAACCTATTAAAGGTGCTTATTGAATATTGTTCGACGTTTCGACGTCCGTGCTGCTCTATTCCAAGCCAATATTCATCTAGGCTATTATTTTTTACAAAAAAAAGAACCGCCTGGATGTGTGTACTTAAAACCTATTAATAATTTGAGGAGGATCTTTGATGCCAACAATTAACCAATTGGTACGTAAAGGCCGTCAATCAAAGACAACAAAGTCGAATTCACCAGCTTTGAACTTTGGTTACAATAGTAAAAAGAAATCTTTAACTGATAATCCTGCACCACAAAAACGTGGGGTTGCAACTCGTGTCGGCACAATGACACCTAAAAAGCCTAACTCTGCGTTACGTAAATATGCGCGTGTTCGCTTGTCTAACTTGCTTGAAGTGACTGCATACATTCCTGGTATTGGTCATAACTTACAAGAGCATAGTGTTGTTTTAATTCGTGGTGGTCGTGTAAAAGACCTTCCTGGTGTTCGTTACCATATCATTCGTGGTGCTTTAGATACTGCCGGCGTTGCTGACCGTAAACAAAGCCGTTCGAAGTATGGTGCTAAGCGCCCTAAGAAATAATTAAACAATACAATTAATTGACCATTACTAGGAGGTTTACTCAATGCCAAGAAAAGGTACTGTGGCAAAACGTGACGTTTTACCCGATCCTATTTATAATTCAAAATTAGTTTCTCGTTTAATCAATCACTTAATGATTGATGGCAAGCGCGGAACTGCTTCAACAATTCTTTATGACGCATTCGACATTGTTAAGGAAAAGACAGGCAAGGAACCACTTGAAGTCTTTGAAGAAGCAATGAAGAATATCATGCCAGTACTTGAAGTTAAGGCTCGCCGTATCGGTGGTTCTAACTATCAAGTTCCTATCGAAGTTCGCCCAGAACGTCGTACGACACTTGGTTTACGTTGGCTCGTTAACTACGCTCGTCTTCGTAACGAACATACAATGGACGAACGTTTAGCTAACGAAATTATGGATGCTGCTAACAATACTGGTGCATCTGTTAAGAAACGTGAAGACACACATAAGATGGCTGATGCCAACCGTGCCTTTGCTCATTATCGTTGGTAAAATTATTCGTTGTGAGCGGCCTTTAATTTGCCGCTCACTTTTATAATCTGAACTATTTTCGAGAGGAGTTACTCAAATGGCAAACAAACGTGAATTCCCATTGGAAAAGACACGTAATATTGGTATCATGGCTCATATTGATGCTGGTAAAACAACAACCACTGAACGTATTTTATACTACACTGGTAAAATCCATAAAATCGGTGAAACCCATGATGGTGCTTCACAAATGGACTGGATGGAACAAGAACAAGAACGTGGTATTACAATTCAATCTGCCGCAACAACTGCACAATGGAAAGACCACCGTATCAATATCATTGATACCCCAGGTCACGTTGACTTCACAATGGAAGTTGAACGTTCATTACGTGTCCTTGATGGTGCCGTAACTGTCTTAGATGCACAAGCAGGTGTTGAACCACAAACTGAAACTGTTTGGCGTCAAGCATCTGAATATAATGTTCCTCGGATTGTTTTTGCAAACAAGATGGACAAGATCGGTGCTAACTTTGATTTTTCAGTTGACTCACTTGGCGAACGTTTGAATGCTAATGCCTTAGCAATTCAAATGCCTATCGGTGCTGAAGACGACTTCGAAGGTGTTATTGACTTAGTTGAAATGAAAGCCGATATTTACGACGAAGACGAACTCGGTACAGAATGGGATACTGTTGATGTTCCTGAAGAATACAAAGAAGAAGCTGAAAAGCGTCGTAATATCATGATCGAAAAGCTTGCTGATATCGATGATGATATTATGGACAAGTATCTTGAAGGCGAAGAAATTTCTATTCCAGAAATTAAAGCTGCTATTCGTAAAGGTACTTTAGCATTGGAATTATTCCCAGTTCTTGCTGGTTCTGCCTTCAAGAATAAAGGTGTCCAAATGATGCTTGATGCAGTTGTTGATTATTTACCATCACCTCTTGATGTTAAACCATACAACGCAACAAACCCTGAAACTGGCGAAGAAGTTGAATTGATTGCTAACGATGATGCACCTTTTGCATCATTAGCTTTCAAGATCACAACTGATCCATTCGTTGGTCGTTTGACATTTATCCGTGTTTATACTGGTACTTTGGAATCAGGTTCATACGTTCTTAACTCTTCACGGGACAAACGTGAACGTATTGGTCGTTTAGTGCAAATGCACTCTAACCAACGTAAAGAAATCCCAGAAGTCTTCTCAGGTGATATTGCTGCTGCAATCGGCTTGAAGAATACAACAACTGGTGATTCATTAACTGATCCAGATCATCCATTAATTCTTGAATCAATGGAAGTTCCAGAACCAGTTATCCAAATGTCTGTTGAACCTCAATCAAAAGCTGATCAGGCTAAGATGGACGTTGCTATTCAAAAATTAGCTGAAGAAGATCCATCATTCCGAGCTGAAACTAACCAAGAAACTGGCGAAACTTTAATCGCTGGTATGGGTGAGTTACAACTTGATGTCTATATCGATCGTATGAAACGTGAATTCAACGTTGATGCTAAAGTTGGTGAACCACAAGTTGCTTATCGTGAAACATTTACGAAACAAGCTTCTGCACAAGGTAAGTTCGTTCGCCAATCTGGTGGTAAAGGTCAATATGGTGATGTTTGGGTTGAATTCTCACCTAACGAAGAAGGTAAAGGCTTCGAATTTGAAAATGCTATCGTCGGTGGTGTAGTTCCTCGTGAATACATTCCTTCAGTAGAACAAGGCTTGAAAGAATCAATGGCTAACGGTGTTCTTGCTGGTTACCCATTAATTGATGTTAAAGCTAAGTTATATGATGGTTCATATCATGAAGTCGATTCTTCTGAAGCTGCCTTCAAGGTTGCCGCTTCAATGTCATTAAGAAACGCTGCCAAGGATGCAGGTGCTGTTATTCTTGAACCAATCATGAAAGTTGATGTTACTGTTCCTGAGGAATACATGGGCGATATCATCGGACAAATTACGGCTCGTCGTGGTCGTATGGAAGGTATGGAAGATCGTGGTGGCGCTAAGGTTATTCACTCATTCGTACCATTGTCAGAAATGTTTGGCTATGCAACAACATTGCGTTCAGCAACTCAAGGCCGTGGTGTCTTCACGATGACATTTGATCATTATGAAGCTGTTCCTAAGTCTATCCAAGCTGAAATCATCGAAAAAAACGGTGGTAACGCTAAATAATTAAAAATATTTTTACGCTAAGTCGAATTTGACTTAGCGTTTTTTTATTGCCATCTTTTATATAGAAGGAAACAGACTAGCTAATTTAACTAAAGTCATCGAAAAAATAAATTAATTCGTTTAAAAAGTGTTTTAGATTAATTGAATCTTTATTTGAAAAAGCAGCGAAAAATCAATTTTGAAAATGTTCAAAAAAATTTCAGAAAATCGGTGTAAAGTGTTGATTTATCAATAATCATCATGTATTATAGATAAAGTGCTTGTAAACAAGGGCGTAATGCGCCCCTGAACGGGTACAAGAACTAGGGCTTAGAAACAGAAGGTTGCGACACACCCGGTTGCATTGCCACGACGGTTGTGGCGGGAATTTCTGCGGAGCTTGTCCATTTATGAGACGAAAAGGAGGTAAATTCCATGGCAAAACAAAAGATTCGTATTCGGTTGAAGGCTTATGAACATCGTATCTTAGATCAATCAGCTGAAAAGATTGTTGAAACTGCAAAACGTACTGGTGCTTCAATTAGTGGTCCAATTCCACTACCAACTGAACGTAGCTTATACACTGTTTTACGTTCACCACATAAGGACAAGGATTCACGTGAACAGTTCGAGATCCGTACGCATAAGCGTTTGATCGATATTGTTAACCCATCTGCTAAGACAGTTGATGCTTTGATGAAGCTCGACTTACCAAGCGGCGTTGACATCGAAATCAAGTTATAATAAATTCAAAAAAATGGAGGTGTAGTCATGACCAGAAAAGGAATCTTAGGGAAAAAGGTTGGAATGACCCAAGTCTTCACTGAAAATGGTGAATTAATTCCTGTAACAGTTATCGAAGTTAGCAACAACGTTGTCTTACAAGTTAAGACTGTTGAAAACGACGGTTACGAAGCAGTTCAATTAGGTTACCAAGATGTACGTGAAGTTTTGTCGAACAAACCAGCTAAAGGTCATGCTGCTAAAGCAAACACGACTCCTAAGCGCTTCATTCGAGAAATTCGTGATGTTGAGCTAGGAGATTATGAATTAGGCTCAGAGGTCAAAGCTGATATCTTTGCCGCTGGTGATATCGTTGATGTTACTGGTATTACGAAAGGTCATGGTTACCAAGGTAACATTAAACGCTTTGGTCAATCACGTGGTCCTGAAACCCACGGTTCTCGTTACCATCGTATCCCTGGTTCAATGGGTGCAATCATTAACCGTGTATTCAAGGGTAAGATGTTACCAGGACGTATGGGCAGCGACAAAGTAACAATTCAAAATCTTGAAGTTGTTCGTGTTGATACAGACCATAACGTTATCTTGATCAAAGGTAATGTACCTGGAGCTAAGAAATCATTTGTAACAATTAAATCCGCTATTAAATCATCAAAGAAATAATCAAGAAAGGAGGATTTTATCATGGCAAATGTCACACTTTATAAACAAAACGGAACTGAAAATGGCACTGTTGAATTAAACGATGCAATTTTTGGTATCGAACCTAACGACAATGTAATCTTTGACGCTGTAATCATGCAACGCGCATCATTACGTCAAGGTACAAGTCAAACAAAAAACCGTTCAGCTGTAAGTGGTGGTGGACGTAAACCTTGGCGTCAAAAGGGTACTGGTCGTGCTCGCCAAGGCTCAATTCGTTCTCCACAATGGCGTGGTGGTGGTGTCGTAAATGGTCCTTCACCTCGTTCATACGCTTATAAGCTACCTAAAAAAGTTCGGCGTTTAGCAATCAAATCAGTCCTTTCCCAAAAGGTTATCGACGGTGATTTGATTGTTGTGGACGGATTAAGTTTTGAACAACCAAAAACTGCAGAATTTGCAAAAGTTTTGGCTGGCTTAAAAGTTTCAACTAAAGCATTAGTTGTCTTAGAAGCAGATAACGATATGGCTGCATTGTCAGCACGTAACTTACCAAATGTTACTGTCGTTGAAGCTGATGGCATCAATGTATTAGATGTTATGAATAATCAAAAGCTTATCTTGACACAAGCCGCTCTTTCAAAAATTGAGGAGGTGCTTGGATAATGGCAGTACATGACATTATTATTCGTCCAATCGTTACCGAACAATCAATGAGCATCATGGATCAAAAGAAATATACTTTTGAAGTTGACGTTCATGCAAACAAAGTTGCCGTACGTCAGGCAATTGAAAAGATTTTCGGTGTAAAAGTTAAAGAAGTCAACATTTTAAATGTTCGTGGTAAGAAGAAACGCTATGGTCGTTACGAAGGTTATACAAAGAAACGCCGTAAAGCAATCGTTACTTTGACACCCGATTCTGATGAAATCAAGATTTTTGAAGACTAATTTAATTCAAAACTTATAACAGGAGGGAAAAACATTGGCGATTGTTAAATACAAACCGACCACAAACGGCCGTCGTAATATGTCTGGTTCTGACTTTGCAGAAATCACTAAGACGACGCCTGAAAAGACTTTATTAGAATCACAAAGCCATACTGCTGGTCGTAATGCTCACGGTCACATCACTGTTCGTCATCGTGGCGGCGGTCATAAACAAAAGTACCGTGTTATTGATTTCAAACGTAATAAAGACGATGTAAAAGCAATTGTAAAAGCAATTGAATATGATCCAAATCGTTCAGCTAACATTGCATTGTTACATTATGAGGATGGTATCAAGTCTTATATTCTTGCTCCTAAGGGACTTGAAGTTGGCCAAACAGTTGTTTCTGGCCCTAACTCTGATATCAAACCTGGTAACGCATTACCATTGATCAACATTCCTGTTGGTTCATTAATTCATAACATTGAATTGAAACCTGGTAAAGGCGGCCAATTAGTTCGTTCAGCTGGTACTTCAGCACAATTGCTTGGTCATGATGGTAAGTACTCATTAGTACGTTTAACTTCTGGTGAAGTTCGTATGGTACTTTCTGTATGCCGCGCAACAATTGGTGAAGTTGGTAATGAACAACATGAATTGATCAGTATTGGTAAAGCTGGCCGTAAACGTTGGATGGGTATTCGTCCTACAGTTCGTGGTTCAGTTATGAACCCTAACGATCACCCTCATGGTGGTGGTGAAGGTAAAGCTCCTATCGGTCGTCCATCTCCTATGTCTCCATGGGGTAAGAAGACGATGGGTAAGAAGACTCGTAACTCTAAAGCTCGTTCTGAGAAGTTCATTATTCGTCATCGTAAAGGTAAATAAACATTATAATTAATCACGTTCAAGGGAGGTAACATAATGGGTCGTAGCCTTAAAAAAGGACCTTTTGCTGACGAGCATCTTTTGAAGAAGATTGCCGCTCAAGCAGATAGTGAAAAGAAACAAGTTATTAAGACTTGGTCACGTCGTTCCACGATCTTTCCAAGTTTCGTTGGTTACACAATTGCCGTATATGATGGACGTAAACATGTACCAGTTTTCATTCAAGAAGACATGGTTGGTCATAAGTTAGGTGAATTCGTACCAACAAGAACATTCCGTGGTCACGGAAACGATGATAAGAAAACTGCTGGTAAGTAGAAGGGAGAGATTAGTCGATGGCAGATCAAGTAACATCAGCTAAAGCTGAAGCTAAGACTGTTCGCATTGCAGCTCGTAAAGCTCGCCTAGTAGTTGATTTAATTCGTGGCAAAAGTGCTGCGGAAGCATTAGCTATTTTACAATTTACACAACGTGGTGCTTCACCAGTTGTTGCTAAGGTATTGAAATCAGCTATTGCCAATGCTGAACATAATTATGATTTAGATGCACAAAACTTGTTTGTAAGTGAAGCATATGTTAACGAAGGACCAACACTTAAACGTTTCCGTCCTCGTGCAAAAGGTTCAGCTTCACCAATCAACAAACGTACAAGCCACATTACAGTGGTTGTTAAAGAAAGAGAAGAATAGGAGGGAAAAACGTGGGTCAAAAAGTAAATCCAACTGGTTTCCGTGTTGGCGTCATTCGCGACTGGGATGCAAAATGGTATGCTGACAAAGAATACGCTGATTATTTGCACGAAGATTTAAGAATCCGTAAATACATCGCAAAAAATCTTGCTGACGCTTCTGTTTCTACTGTAGAAATCGAACGTTCTGCAAAACGTGTTAATGTTTCAATTCACACTGCAAAACCTGGTATGGTTATCGGTAAAGGCGGCGCTGAAGTTGAAAACTTACGCAAGGCTTTAAACAATTTAACTGGCAAACAAGTTCACATTAATATCGTCGAAATCAAGCAACCTGATTTAGATGCTCAATTAGTTGGTGAGTCAATCGCTCGTCAATTAGAGGCTCGTGTTGCTTTCCGCCGTGCTCAACGTCAAGCTACACAACGTACAATGCGTGCAGGCGCTAAAGGTATTAAGACACAAATTTCTGGCCGTTTAAATGGTGCAGATATGTCTCGTCGTGAATGGCATACAGATGGTACTGTTCCTTTGCATACATTGCGTGCAGACATCGACTATTCATGGAACGAAGCAACAACAACTTATGGTCAATTAGGTGTTAAGACATGGATCTACCGTGGCGAAATCCTTCCTGGTCAAAAAGTTGTCCGTGACGCTGACAATGGCGAAAAGAAAAACAACAATCGTCGTGGTCGTCGTGACAACAGAAGAGATAACAAGAGAAGCGCGAAAGGAGGAAAATAATCAATGTTAGTACCTAAGCGTGTTAAACATCGTCGTGAGTTCCGTGGCAAAATGCGTGGAGCTGCTAAAGGCGGTAAGGAACTTAACTTTGGTGAATACGGATTACGTGCCCTTGAATCACATTGGATTACAAACCGGCAAATTGAAGCCGCTCGTATTGCAATGACACGTTACATGAAACGTGGCGGCCGTGTCTGGATTCGAATTTTCCCACATAAATCCTACACTGCAAAAGGTGTCGGCGTACGTATGGGTTCTGGTAAAGGTGCACCTGCAGGTTGGGTTGCTCCTGTAAAACGCGAAAAAATCATGTTTGAAATTAGTGGCGTATCTGAAGAAGTTGCCCGTGAAGCTTTGCGGTTAGCATCAAATAAGCTACCAATTAAGACTAAGTTTGTAAAACGCGAGGAAGTAGGTGGCGAAGCTAATGAAGACTAGTGAAATTACAAAGTTAACCACTGCCGAAATGCTTGACAAAGAAAAACAATACAAAGAAGAATTGTTTAACTTACGTTTCCAACAGGCTACTGGTCAATTGGAAAATACCGCTCGTCTGAAGCAAGTTCGTACAAACATTGCTCGGATCAAAACGGTTCTTCGTCAGCAAGAACTTAACAAATAATCGGAAGGGAGATTTACAACTTGAGCGAAGACAAACGTAATCATCGTAAGATTTATCAAGGACGCGTTGTTTCTGACAAGATGGACAAAACTATCACTGTCTCAGTTGAAACATACCATACACATCCTGTTTATGGGAAGCGTGTTAAGTATTCAAAGAAGTATTATGCACATGACGAAAACAACGAAGCAAAAGTTGGCGATATTGTTCGGATCATGGAAACACGTCCGTTATCTCGTTCGAAACGCTTCCGTTTATTAGAAGTTGTTGAAAAGGCAGTTATCATTTAAAGAACGTTAAGAATAACGAGAGGAGGATACTAAAGTGATTCAACAAGAAAGTCGACTTAAAGTTGCTGATAATTCAGGTGCTCGTGAAATCTTAACAATTAAGGTTCTTGGTGGCTCCAACCGCAAGACAGCTAACATTGGTGATATCATCGTTGCTACAGTTAAACAAGCAACACCAGGTGGCGTTGTCAAAAAAGGTGATGTTGTGAAAGCAGTTATCGTTCGGACACGTTCAGGTGCTCGTCGTGCTGACGGTTCATACATCCGTTTTGACGAAAACGCAGCTGTTATCATCAATCCTGATAAGAGCCCACGTGGTACTCGTATTTTTGGGCCGGTTGCTCGTGAACTTCGTGATAATGACTTTATGAAGATCGTCTCATTAGCACCGGAAGTTTTATAATTCGCATCCATTACACAATTGCCTATGAGGAGGTGCACATCAGACGATGTTCGTAAAAACTGGTGATCAAGTCAAAGTAATTAGCGGCAAGGATAAAGGTAAAGAAGGTAAAGTACTTAAGGTGCTTACTAAAAAAGACCGTGTCATTGTCGAAGGCGTTAACGTCACAAAGAAACATACTAAGCCATCAAATACCGACCCACAAGGTGGTATTAAAGATCAAGAAAGTGCTATTCATGTTTCTAATGTCATGTTAATCGATCCTTCAACTAATCAACCAACACGTGTTGGTTATCAAGTAATTGATGGTAAAAAAGTTCGCGTATCTAAAAAGACTGGCGAACCCATCGACAAAGCTGCCGATAAGACAAGCAAGTAAGAAGAAGGGAGGACAAGGCTTAAATGACGAGTCGCTTAAAAGAACGCTACGTTAAAGAAATTACTCCTGCTTTAATGGAGAAGTTTAACTACACTTCAGTTATGCAGGTTCCAAAGATTGAAAAAATCGTTTTAAATATGGGTGTTGGTGATGCCGTTTCTAATTCTAAGAACTTAGATAACGCCGTTGAAGAATTAACCCTTATCTCTGGTCAAAAGCCATTGATTACTAAAGCAAAGAAATCTATCGCCACTTTCCGTCTTCGTGAAGGTATGTCTATTGGTGCTAAGGTTACATTGCGTGGAGATCGTATGTACGAATTCCTTGACAAGTTAATCAATGTTTCATTACCTCGTGTCCGTGACTTCCACGGTGTTAGCACACGTTCATTCGACGGTCGTGGTAACTACACGTTAGGTATTAAAGAACAACTCATTTTCCCAGAAATCGACTTTGATAAAGTTGCCCGTGTTCGTGGTTTGGATATTGTTATCGTAACAACAGCCAACACTGATGAAGAATCACGTGAACTTTTAACTCAAGTCGGTATGCCATTTGCTAAATAAAGGAGGTCGAACAATTGGCTAAAAAGTCTTTAGTTGTAAAGAATCATCGACCTGCTAAGTTCTCAACACAAGAATATACTCGTTGCGAACGTTGCGGCCGACCACATTCTGTTTATCGCAAATTTAAGCTGTGCCGTGTTTGCCTTCGTCAATTAGCACATGAAGGTCAAATCCCAGGCATGAAAAAAGCTAGCTGGTAGTTTAATAAGACAGGAAAGGGAGGTAAATTAATCAATGGTCATGACTGATCCAATTGCAGACTATCTAACTCGCATTCGTAACGCCAACATGGTGCGCCACGAATCATTAGATGTTCCTGCCTCAAAAATCAAAAAAGACATCTCTGAAATTTTGAAGCGTGAAGGTTTCATTCGCGATTACGAAGTTACTGAAGATGGCAAACAAGGTATGATCCGTATTTTCCTTAAATATGGTCAAAACCGTCAACGCGTCATTTCTGGTTTGAAACGTATTTCAAAACCAGGCTTACGTAGTTACGTTAAAGCTGATGATGTTCCTAAGGTATTGAACGGTTTAGGTATCGCAATCCTTTCTACATCTGAAGGTGTTATTACAGATAAAGAAGCTCGCGCTAAAAACGTTGGCGGCGAAGTTTTAGCATATGTATGGTAATCCTTAAAGGTCAGGAGGTGTTTTGTTAGATGAGTCGTATTGGCAATAAGGTAATTGAACTTCCAGCAGACGTTACTGTTACTGTTGAAAATGATCAAGTAACTGTTAAGGGCCCTAAAGGTGAATTAACACGTACTTTTGATCCAGCAATTACTATTAAAGAAGAAAACAACGTTATTTCATTTGAACGTCCAAATGATAACTATAAGGCCATTCACGGTACAACACGTGCTAACTTAAACAGCATGGTTGTCGGTGTTACTGAAGGCTATACTAAGAAGTTGCAATTAGTCGGTGTCGGATATCGTGCCCAAATGAAAGGCACAGCATTAGTTCTTAATGTTGGTTTTTCACATCCAGTTGAATTGGAAGCTCCAAAGGGTATCAAGATTGAAGTTCCTTCTAACACAGAAATCAATTTGAGCGGCATTAGCAAGCAAAAGATTGGTCAATTTGCAGCAGAAATTCGTGCTATCCGTCCTCCAGAACCTTATAAAGGTAAAGGTATTCGTTACGTCGATGAAGTTGTTCGTCGTAAGGAAGGTAAGACTGGTAAGTAGTAATTCAAATTAATCTATGAGGTGAACATTGTGATTTCAAAACCAGACAAAAATAAGACACGGCAAAAACGCCATACGCGTGTCCGTGGCAAAATCTCTGGTACTGCAGAGCGCCCTCGCTTGAACGTTTTTCGTTCTAATAAAAACATCTACGCTCAAATTATTGATGACGTAGCGGGTGTGACGCTTGCAAGTGCCTCAACTCTTGATAAAGAGTTAAATGCATCAGGTTCTAAAGTAGAACAAGCACAACAAGTTGGCGAATTGATTGCTAAACGTGCTCAAGCTAAGAACGTTGAAGAAGTTGTCTTCGATCGTGGTGGCTATCTCTATCACGGCCGTGTTCAAGCTTTAGCTGAATCAGCTCGTGAAAACGGACTTAAATTCTAGAAAGGAGAAAACCACACATATGACTTATATTGATCCAACTCATTTAGATTTAGAAGACAATGTTGTTTCTATCAACCGTGTTACTAAAGTTGTTAAAGGTGGACGTCGTCTTCGTTTTGCTGCAATCGTAATTGTTGGCGATAAAGCTGGACACGTTGGCTTTGGTACTGGTAAAGCTCAAGAAGTACCTGAAGCTATTCGTAAGGCTAGTGAAAATGCTAAGAAGAGTTTGATTGAAGTACCTATGGTTGGTACAACAATTCCTCATGAAGTGTATGGTCACTTCGGTTCTGGTGTTATCATGTTGAAGCCTGCCGTTGAAGGTTCTGGTGTTTCTGCTGGTGGTGCTGTTCGTGCTATCATGGAATTAGCCGGTGTAGCCGATGTTACTTCTAAATCATTAGGTAGCAACACACCAATTAATGTTATCCGTGCCACAATGGATGGATTAGCTCAATTAAAAACTGCTGAGCAAATTGCTAGTCTTCGTGGTATTTCTGCTCAAGACTTACAAGATTAGGAGGATTTGTTGATGGCTAAGATTAAAATCACGTTAAAACATAGTGCCGCTCATCGCATTCCTGCTCAGAGAAAAATTGTTAAGGAATTAGGATTAGGCCGCATCAACAGTAGTGTTGTTAAGCCTGATAACGCTGCAATCCGTGGCGCAATTTTCAAAATTTCTCACTTAGTAGAAATCGAAGAAGTTAACGACTAATATTATATAAATTACAAGGAGGTGCTAGACTTCATGAACTTGCATGAATTGAAAGCTAGTGAAGGTTCACGTCGCAACCGTAAGCGTGTTGGCCGTGGTACTTCGTCAGGTCAAGGTAAAACTGCCGGTAAAGGTACTAAAGGTCAATTAGCTCGTCAAGGTGGCAAGACTCGTCTTGGTTTCGAAGGTGGCCAAATGCCTTTGTTCCGTCGTATGCCTAAACGCGGCTTTAAGAACATCAACCGTAAAGAATTTGCAATCATCAATCTTAACGATTTAAATCGTTTTGAAGATGGTGCTGAAGTTACAACAGAAGCATTAATTAATGCTGGTATCATCAAGAAACAACTTGATGGTGTTAAATTATTAGCCAATGGTGAATTGACAACTAAGGTCAATGTCAAAGTTGCTAAGTATTCTGCAGCTGCAAAAGAAGCTGTTGAAGCTGCTGGTGGATCTGTCGAGGTGATTTAATGCTCACGACACTGCGTAATGCATTAAAAGTAAAAGAGATTCGTAAAAAGATTCTCTTCACTTTGTTGATTTTGTTTATCTATCGCTTAGGTGCACAAATCACAGTGCCAGGCGTAGATGCTGCAGCATTGACAAAATCTAGTTCCTTGGTTTCGTTGTTGGATACTGTCAGTGGTGGTAGTTTATCCAACTATTCATTATTTTCAATGGGTGTTTCACCATTTATCACTGCCCAAATCGTCATTCAATTGTTACAGATGGACATTGTCCCTAAGTTTGTTGAATGGAGTAAACAAGGTGAAGTTGGTCGTCGTAAGTTAAATCAAGCAACACGTTGGTTAACAATTCTTTTAGCATTTGTTCAATCAATTGGTATCACAGCAGGATTAAATTACTTAAGTGGTTCAGCTTTAGTTGAAAACTTAAGTGTCCAGACTTATATCGTCTTAGGCATTATTCTAACTGGTGGTACGATGTTATTGACTTGGCTTGGTGATCAGATCACTGATAAGGGTATTGGTAATGGTGTTTCAATGATTATCTTTGCTGGTATTATTGCTCGTTTACCTCAAGGTGTTTATGAATTGTTTAACGACAATATCATTAACGCTACGAATAGTGAACGTCCAATGAATATCGTTTGGATGGTTGTTTTACTCGTTGCTGTCTTGTTTATTGTTTATTGGGTTACGTTTGTCCAACAAGCCAATCGTAAAGTGCCAATTCAATATACACGTCGGGCAGCAAGTGGTGGTAGCGAAAGTTACTTACCATTGAAAGTGAATGTTTCTGGCGTTATCCCCGTAATCTTTGCGAGCTCGTTCATCATTACGCCATCAACTATCTTAATGTTTTTCCAAGAGAATCACAGTCAAGATAGTTGGTATCAAACGTTGAGTAATATTTTCAGTATGCAAACAACAACTGGTTCAATTGTTTATACTGTTTTAATCATTCTGTTCACGTTCTTCTACGCTTTTGTTCAGGTTAATCCTGAAAAATTAGCTGAGAATTTACAAAAACAAGGTGCTTATATTCCAAGTGTTTGGCCTGGGAAAGAAACTGAAAAGTACTTCTCTGGCTTGCTAATGCGTTTATCAACTGTTGGCTCCGTCTTCTTAGGTGCTGTCGCATTGTTACCACAATTAGCTGCAAATATTTGGGGACTACCTCAATCAATTGGTTTAGGTGGGACTAGTTTATTGATCGTCGTTGGTGTTGCACTGGAAACTTCAAGACAATTAGACGGATTAATGATGAAGCGTCAATACGTCGGATTTATTCGTTAAGTGGAGGTATCCGTAAGGTGAATTTGATTTTGATGGGTCTGCCTGGTGCCGGTAAAGGTACTCAAGCAGAAAAGATCGTTGATGAATATCACTTAGCACACATTTCTACTGGTGATATGTTCCGCGAAGCTATGGCTGAGCAAACGAAAATCGGTTTAGAAGCTAAAAAGTATATTGATAATGGTAATCTTGTTCCTGATGAAGTCACGAATGCAATCGTTAAAGAACGTTTGCAAAAGCCAGACACTGATGTTGGTTACATGCTCGATGGTTTTCCTCGGACAATTGATCAAGCTAATGCGCTTGAAGAAATTACTAAGGATTTAAATAAACCTGTTGATGCTGTCATTAACATTGATGTCGATCCTGAAGTACTGGTTGATCGCTTATCCGGTCGGTTCATTTGTAGAACTTGTGGTGCAACTTATCATAAGTTATACCATATGCCTAAAGTTGCTGGTACTTGTGATCGTTGTGGTGGTCATGATTTTTATCAACGTGAAGATGATAAACCTGAGACTGTTAAGAATCGTCTTGCAGTCAATATTGAAATGAATACACCGTTACTTGATTTTTATCGCGGTAAAGATTTACTTTATACCGTCAATGGTGAACAAGATATTGATCTGGTTTTTGATGAAATTAAGTCAATTTTGTCAAAATTGAACTAACTCTTGGTTCAGTGGTATAAAGTAAAGATAATTTCTTGGTAATGCAATTTACTTTGTGATAAACTTAGTCCTTGTTTACGCCAAGTTGTTGTGGCATTGCTTTAAAAATTGTGCATCATTCACTTTATGAATGGTGAAAGCAACTTTTAATGAAGATTGTTTTTACTTAATTGTCACAGCTAGTTTTTTTCTGTATCCACTCGTTTAACCAATTAGGAGGAATTAATTTTTGGCAAAAGATGACGTAATTGAAGTCGAAGGAACTGTTACTGACACGCTTCCTAATGCAACTTTTAAAGTTGAATTAGAAAATGGAGCATCAGTGTTAGCTCACGTTTCTGGTAAGATCAGGATGCATTACATTCGTATACTTCCTGGCGATAAAGTTACAGTCGAATTATCACCGTACGATCTCACCAAAGGCCGTATTACTTACCGTTATCGTTAGTAAGTCGTGTCAATTGATTTCGTATATTATCAGGAGGCTTAGAAAGAATGAAAGTTAGACCATCCGTAAAACCAATGTGCGAACATTGTAAAGTTATTAAGCGCAAGGGTCGCGTTATGATCATTTGCTCTGCAAATCCAAAGCATAAACAACGTCAAGGTTAATAGGAGGTGTAATTAATGGCTCGTATCGCAGGTGTTGACTTGCCCCGTGAAAAACGGATTGTAATTGCGTTAACCTATATCTATGGTATTGGTAACACAACTGCAGAAAAAATCATCAAAGATTCTGGTATTTCTGAAGACATCCGTGTTAAAGATTTAACACCAGATCAAGAAGATAAGCTTCGTCTAGAAGTCGACAAGATTCGTGTCGAAGGTGACTTACGTCGTGAAGTTTCACGTAGTATCAAACGTCTCCAAGATATCGGTTCTTATCGTGGTATTCGTCATCGTAAAGGTCTACCAGTTCGTGGACAAAATACGAAGAACAATGCCCGTACTCGTAAGGGACCAAAAGTCTCTATCGCAGGTAAGAAGAAATAATAATTTAATTAAGATAGGAGGTAAGTGAATTCATGGCAGTTCGTAAAGGAACACGTAAGCGTCGTGTCAAGAAAAATATTGAATCCGGCGTTGCACATATTCATTCAACGTTTAATAACACTTTAGTAATGATTACTGATCCTCAAGGCAATGCAGTTGCATGGTCTTCTGCTGGTTCTTTAGGCTTTAAAGGTAGTCGTAAATCTACACCATTTGCTTCACAAATGGCTGCAGAAGCTGCTGCTAAAGAAGCTATGGAACATGGTATGAAGACAGTCGAAGTTGCAGTTAAAGGACCTGGTTCAGGTCGTGAAGCTGCTATTCGTGCGTTACAAGCTACTGGTCTTGAAATCAGTGCTATTCGTGACGTCACACCTGTGCCACATAACGGATCTCGTCCTCCAAAGCGTCGTCGTGTTTAGTGGCCGTTGTTCATATTCAGCGTTGTAGATACGTTAAACGATCAACACACGACACGTTTTGAAAGGGGTAAAGATTGAATGATCGAATTTGAAAAGCCAAACATTACAAAAGTTGATGAAAGCACCAACTATGGTAAGTTTGTGATTGAACCGCTAGAACGTGGTTATGGTACCACGCTTGGCAACTCATTGAGACGGATTTTATTGTCATCTTTACCTGGCTCTGCTGTCTCAAGTATTCAAATCGATGGTGTGCTTCATGAATTTTCAACCATCGATGGGGTCATGGAAGATGTTACCCAGATTATCTTGAATATTAAGAAAATTGCCATAAAAAATCACTCGGAAGAACAAAAGGTTATTGAAATTGACGTGGATGGCCCAGCGACTGTTACAGCCGCAGACATTAAGGCTGATGACGATATTGAAGTTCTTAATCCAGAACAATATATCTGTTCAATCGCTGAGGGTGGTCATGTTCACATGCAAATGACAGTTAGCAACGGTCGTGGTTACGTCCCTGCTGATCAAAATAAGAATGGCGATATGCCAATCGGTGTCATTGCAGTTGATTCAATTTTTACCCCAATCAACCGAGTTAATTATCAGGTCGAAAGTACCCGTGTTGGTAAGCGTAATGACTTTGATAAGCTTACATTAGACGTTTGGACCAACGGTTCTATTTCGCCACGTGAAGCAATCAGTCTTGCTGCAAAAATTCTTTCAGATCATCTCAATATTTTCATTGACCTTTCTGATGAGGCTAAGAATACTGAGATTATGGTTGAAAAAGAAGAAACGCAAAAAGAAAAGAAACTTGAAATGACGATCGAAGAACTCGACTTGTCAGTTCGTTCTTACAATTGTTTGAAGCGTGCTGGAATCAACACCGTTCAAGAATTGACTAATAAAACTGAAGCCGATATGATGAAGGTTCGTAATCTTGGCCGTAAATCACTTGAAGAAGTGAAAGCTAAGTTACATGACCTTGGATTGTCATTACGCTCAGATGATTAATTTTGTTTAAAAGGAGGTTAAATTCATGAGTTATCGTAAATTAGGTCGTGCATCTGCTCCTCGTAAAGCTATGTTACGCGATTTAACAACCGATTTGCTGATTAATGAACGCATTGAAACTACCGAAACTCGTGCCAAAGAAATCCGTCGGACAACCGAAAAGATGATTACTTTGGGCAAACGCGGTGATTTACATGCACGTCGTCAAGCTGCCGCTTTTGTTCGTAACGAAGTTGCTGACATTCGCGAAGACGGTGACGATGTTATTGTTCAATCTGCTTTGCAAAAATTGTTCAGTGATATTGCACCACGTTATGCTGACCGTAATGGCGGTTATACACGTATCTTAAAGACACGTCAACGTCGCGGTGATGGCGCACCAATGGTTATCATTGAGTTAGTATAATTTAAACAGCACGATTAATTTCGGCCAATTTTCATTTCACAGGTGTGAGCGCGAGCGTTACGATGATGGGAACCCACCAAGTCTAGCTTAGGAGCTGATTAACTTATTCAAGTTGATTGATGCTTCCCATCTGTGAATGATTATTGTACATAGTATCTTACACGTCGTTTAGACAATAAGCTTTAAATTAAAACTCTCTAAGTCCAATTGCGGATTTAGAGAGTTTTTTGTTCACCACAATGTTCAACCTGTGTTTCGCCATGTACCGGTAATTTATGGTAAAATGTTAGCATGTTTATTTAAGGAAGTTATGAGATGACTGAACAATCGATCATTAGTGTTAAAAATGTGACCTATCGTTATCCCTATGCTGAGCAAGCAGCGCTTAATGATATTAGCTTAGATATTCAGGCCGGCCAATGGGTTGCCATTGTTGGTCATAATGGTAGTGGTAAAAGTACGTTGGCTAAAACCTTTAATGGCTTAATTGAACCGCAAGCTGGTGAAATTTATTTTGCAGGGAAGTTACTAAACGAAGAAACTGTCTTTGACGTTCGCCGCAAACTAGGAATCGTTTTTCAAAATCCGGATAATCAATTTGTGGGCGCCACAGTTGCTGATGATGTTGCTTTTGGTATGGAGAATAATGGGGTTCCTCGTGCCGAGATGTTACCACGTGTTGAAGCAGCCTTACGTCAGGTACGGATGTGGGATTATCGTCATCAAGAACCCGCCCGTCTTTCTGGTGGGCAAAAACAACGAGTCGCGCTGGCTGGTGTGTTGGCACAGCGTCCTGAAGTGATTATTTTGGATGAAGCGACGAGTATGTTAGATCCACAAGGACGCCGTGAAATTATTAATTTAATGACTCAATTACGACAGGCTGGTAATTTTACGATTATTTCGATTACACACGATGTTGATGAAGCAGCTTTAGCTGACAAGCTTATGTTAATTGATGATGGCAAATTAGTCACTGAGGGCTCGCCTAATGAATTGTTTAGTCATCCGGAGCAATTACATGCACATGGTCTTACTGTGCCATTAAGCGAACGAATCAGTGCTAAATTGCGCACTGCAGATTATGCACTACCTGATCACTATTTAAATGATAAACAGTTGGTGGATGAATTATGGACATTGCATTCAAAAATGTAAATTATACGTATCAAGTCAATTCACCGTTAGCAACGGTGGGATTAAAAAATATTAACTTAGAATTTAAGAGTGGCACCTATACTGCAATTATCGGTCAAACAGGTAGTGGTAAATCCACTTTGTTACAGCATCTTAATGCGTTGTTGCGCCCGACCAGTGGCGAAGTTGTGGTTGGTTCACAAGTCGTGACGTCCACAACTAAGAATAAGGAACTCTATGATTTGCGGCGTAAGGTTGGTTTAGTTTTCCAATTTCCTGAGAGTCAGTTATTTGAAGAAACGGTTCTAAAAGATGTTGCGTTTGCACCGAAAAACTTTGGTAAAAGCGAAGATGAAGCCAACCAAATTGCTCAAGAGGCATTGCGGTTAGTCGGAATTGATGAGTCCTTAGAAAGTAAAATGCCTTTTGATTTGTCCGGTGGGCAAATGCGGAGAGTCGCTATTGCTGGTGTTTTGGCTATGGAGCCAGAAGTATTAGTACTAGATGAACCAACTGCCGGTTTGGATCCTTTAGGTCGGCAACAGATCATGGATCTCTTTTTAAGTATTCATCAAAAACGGCATCTCACCACAATTCTAGTCACGCATCAAATGGATGATGTTGTTAATTATGCTGATGATGTTGCTGTTTTAGAACATGGTGAAGTGATTAAATTTGGCACTCCGCAAGAAGTTTTTGCTGACTTACAATGGTTAAACGAACATAATCTAGAATTGCCTAGCACGGGCCAATTAGTTCAGCAGCTCATCAAAAAAGGGTTCCAATTTGAGCGGTTACCATTAACCGAAGCAGAATTAATTACAGCTTTAAAACCGCAACTAGAACGGGGGCCAAAAAATGGATAAAATGATTTTTGGCCGTTACTATCCAGGGGGCTCGTTTATTCACCGCCTAGATCCGCGTTTGAAACTTGTCATTAATATCATCTTTATTGTTCTAATCTTTTTAATTAAGCATTGGTATGATTATTTGATTTTAGGTGGTGCCGTATTAGCAGGGGTGCTGTTGTCAGGTGTCTCATTAAGATTCTTCTTACGTGGCTTACGACCGATGCTATGGTTGATTTTATTTACAGTCGGCTTGCAATTATTCTTTACCAGTGGTCAGCACGTTTATTGGCAATGGGGTGTGCTCTCTGTTAGTCAAGAAGGCCTAATTAATGCGACTTATATTGCGTTGAGATTTCTACTGATTATTTTTATGTCAACGTTATTGACCTTGACGACGCAGCCGTTGGCAATTGCTGACGGGATGGAATATTTAATGCGACCATTAAAAGTGGTTCATTTTCCAGTTAATGATGTGGCTTTAATGCTATCTATTGCCCTCCGTTTCGTGCCGAAATTAATGGATGAGACCACTAAGATTATGAATGCGCAACGAGCACGAGGGGTTGACTTTAATAATGGTAGCTTAATTAAGCGCGTAAAAGCTTTAATTCCATTATTGATCCCATTAATGATGAGTAGTTTAGATATTGCCACGGATTTAACCACGGCGATGATTTCACGTGGTTATCGTGACGGTGAAGGCCGAACGCGTTATCGTATTCTCAAGTGGCGGCGTCAAGATACTTGGACGCTAGTGACTTTTGTGATTATTGCGATTGTTGCAGTGCTCTAGTCCCAATTAAATTGAATAAGACTTGGCTTAAATCACTGATTTGTGTATCATAAAATCAGTGATTTTTTAGAAAGTGGGAATAAAATGCCGCGTTATAAAGTAACTGTTGCCTATGACGGAACGAAATTTGCCGGATTTCAAAGTCAGCCTAATCAGCGGACGGTTCAAGGAACCATTGAAATGGCTTTAACTAAGATGAATAAGGGTGAATTTATTCGTGTTTATGGTTCTGGTCGCACTGATTCTGGTGTCCATGCGTTAGGGCAGGTGATTCACTTTGATTATCCATCTGAAATTCCCGCACGCAATATGCTGTTAGCTTTAAATAGTCTGATGCCTTTGGATATTGAAGTTGTTGATAGTGAAATTGCCGAACCCGATTTTCACGCGCAATTTAATACGATTGCCAAATGTTATCAATATCGGGTAAGTCGTGGTCGGTTTACCGATCCCTTTAAGCGACTATATACAGGCCATTATCCCTATGCCTTAAATCAGCAGCGAATTGAGACAGCGCTACAAGATTTATTGGGAGAACATGATTTTACGAGTTTTGCAGCTAGTGGCGGAGTTATTAAAAATAAAGTCCGCACGATTTATCGTGCCACCGTTGAATTTGATGAGCAGCATGACGAGGTTATCTTCGAATTTGTAGGTAATGGTTTTCTATACAACATGGTTCGGATCTTAGTAGCAACCTTGTTAGAGATTGGCAATGGCCGCCGCGCTGAACATGATTTTTTACGATTGTTTGAAGTAAAGGACCGCCAACAGGCCCGGGGAACAGCTCCGGCTAGTGGCTTATATTTGAAGAAGGTTTATTATCCTGGTGAAGAAAAAGACGTTCAAAAAATCAGTTTAATTTAAAATCATGGTTCTTATCTAAAAGTTTTACTGAAAAAAGATGCAAAAAAGTTTGAAAAAAATCATCCTGAGCCGTTCAGATGATTGACTTTGCCCAAAAGATTAGGTACACTAGTTCTTGGTATTTGTTTGCCCCACGATAGGCCCCGGAAACTTATTGAGTGTCAAACAAAATTATTTATGGAGGAATTTATCGTGCGTACAACCCCTTTAACTAAACCAGCTGATGTCGAACGTAAATGGTATGTTGTTGACGCAACAGATATCGCCTTAGGACGTGTTTCTGCTGCTGTTGCTGCAATCTTACGTGGTAAGAACAAGCCAACATTCACACCAAACATCGACACAGGTGATAATGTCATTATTATTAACGCTTCAAAAGTCAAATTAACTGGTAAGAAAGCAACTGACAAGATTTACTACCATCATAGTAATCATCCCGGTGGTTTGAAGAGCCGTACTGCTGGCGAAATGCGTGAAAATAATCCCGTACGTTTGCTTGAACTTTCTATTAAGGGTATGTTGCCAAAGAACTCTTTAGGCCATAGCCAATTTATGAAGTTACATGTTTATGCTGGTGCAGAACATGAACAACAAGCACAAAAACCAGAAGTATTGGATATTACAAACTTAATCTAGGGAGGAAATAAAAGTGGCACAACAAGTTGTTTATAACGGCACAGGACGTCGTAAAGATTCAGTTGCGCGTGTTTTCCTTGTTCCTGGAACAGGTAAAATCACGATCAACAAAAAGAGTGCAGAAGAATATCTGCCATTTGCTAACTTAATTTTGGACTTGAAGCAACCATTAGTTATGACTGAAACTGAAGGTAGCTATGACGTTAACGTTAACGTTCATGGTGGTGGCTTCTCTGGTCAAACAGGTGCAATCCGTCACGGTATCGCTCGTGCATTGTTAACTGTTGACCCTGATTTCCGTGATGTTCTTAAACGCGCAGGCATGTTAACTCGTGACTCACGTATGAAAGAACGTAAGAAACCAGGTCTTAAGAAAGCCCGTAAAGCTTCACAATTCTCAAAACGTTAATATATTCATATATCAATGTTTACGAACACTTTCCAGAAATGGAAGGTGTTTTTTTTATGGTCAAATTGGTACGAAATTGGTACGAGTTTTTTGGGTCAATTTTAAGGGATTTTCAGGCCTTTTTTCGCCGTTCTTTTTCCAATCTATTCACGAACATTCGATGAACTTCTGGATTGATGATATCTGGTGTATTAACGTAAATTCTGGTTGTTTTAACATCAGAATGAGTTAATGATTCAGAGATCTGTTCCATCGTGGCGCCACCTTGTCTTGCCAGAGTACTAAAGGTATGACGGAGCTTATGAGGATGAAGTGGCGCTAATTCAGGATGCCGATGCTTAATCGATTTAATCCGATAATTGAGGTAGTCAGAATGGAGAGGTTGATTGACACCACCATGAGTATTTGTATAACTGAAAAGAAGTTGGCTATTATTCTGTCTAATGTTGAAGTATTTCAATTCTTCTTTTTGTTGCTCTTTCCAATCGATCAGGAGTGGCACCAATTCTTTGGGTAATGTCATTTCACTGAGTTTGCGACCTTTAGTAGATTTTTCTTCACCATAACGATCTAATGCGCGAGTAATATATATCTTACCTTCTTCTAAGTCAACATTACGCCACTTTAAAGCATAGGATTCACTTTTACGGTCACCTAAATGCAATGTCAGCATGAATAGGAGATAGTCTTGTAAAGTTGAGCTTACCATTTTGATAGTCCTCAAAAGCAGCGTCTAGCCACTCTAAGAGCTCTTGTGCTGTTAGTGATTCACCTTCAGCTTCACGTCGTTTCTTTAATCGATCTTTCTTGGGCGAGTTGATGAAACGTAACGGTTTTTCTAAACGATCATACTCGATATAGTCCAAAACTTCCGCCGTTTCAAACATTTGTCTAACGTAACTCTTAACTGTTCGAATATTTGCGTAGGTTTGAGAAAAGGTAACCAATTCACGTACCACGAAATCTTTATCCTCGTTTAATTCAGCTAGTGTATATTGGCCAAACATCGGAATAAGATGATTATTAAATAGATTAAGCGTATTGATTTGAGTAGCTTTCGTTGGTACAGTCCTGGTTCGACCAGTTGAACCTGAGACGTACATTTGCCAGAAAACTGTTTTGAAAAAATCTTCAAAAGTGATTTGACCTTTGGTTTCGTATAAATGACCCTTACCAGTTCGTTGCACATTATCAATTTTGAACTGAATATCTCGTTCAGCTTGATGAGCCTCTCTCAAAGTATTACAGGTTTTGCGGTAACGAGTTTGTTTTACTTTTAAAATTGATCTAACTTCTTTTGGATAGAACACCTCCACACGATAATTTCCTGCTGCTGTTTTTGTAATTGCCATTATAGTTACCTCCAAGAAATTGAGAAGTAATTTGTTGGCAACGTAAGGCTATAACCTCATATTACCATCTCTCATATTTTTAGTCATCCAATCATCAATGGCGATGCGATCGAAGCGAACAGAGCTACCAATAACAACTCTTGGTAGGCCAATTTTAATCCATTTATCTAAAGTATTGTTTGTTACCCGTAGATATTTACAAGTTTCATTTTTCTTTAGATAGCGAATGTTTAATTCAGCATCCTGACGAACTCTGACTACTTGATCCATTATCAATGTATATAGCTCAGATTGAAGTTTATCTGCTTGATCATCACTAATACAAATTGAAATATCATTACTGATGTTAAACACCTTCTTTACAACCTTGATTAATAGTTCTTAGGATATATAAAAGCAGCAGGGTAGTTCAATTACATATTAGCCATTACTAAAGTTCTGTGACCAAACAGATACATAGGCATTTCACCTCTCCCTTGTGACGTCGGAGCTCCGCAGAAGTATCATTATCAATTCTTGAAGTCCTGGCATATTTGGTTAGAATATTTGATCTTATCTGTCGTTCGCTCGCAGTGGTCTTGGCGCAGAAATCAATCAGCTCGTTCAAGAATATAAAGTCTTTAGTAATTGGTATTCAGTTGTCAAAGATCTAAGTAAAAAAATATAGCGAAGAATTTCTAATTCTTCAATAACTATAGATGAACGTGGTTTCGTTTTTGAAACCAAAAATACAAAAAAAGTTGAGAAAGTTATATCTTTACTCAACTTTTTTATTAGCACTTTTAAGACAATAGTTTTACGAAATAATAAGATGATCAATATCTTAAATTATGGATATAAACATATTGATCAGTTAAATCAAAGTATCAAGCCTGAAATACCTTGCGTAATTAAATCGCTTTTTTCAAGTGTATTTAATTAAAGTTAAATTGACGATGTTCTACAAATAATTTTATTAGGATGATAAAAACAACTTCAAAAGGTTGTAGAACGAGTTTCAGTTATTTTTGAATTTTATAAGTTTTTAAATTTTTCAACATCAAAACCTAGGACCACTTTAATCAAATGTTCGCGTAACTCTTGGTAACAATCTTCATCAAAGCGAGGACGACCATATTTTACCTGTCGAATGCAAATAGGATTGAATCGTTCCAGAAGGTCGGTCATAGCATCTTTGTCGCCATTCTGCGCCGCTAAGATAATCGGAACTAAATTAGTAAGTTCTTTCATACGTAACCATCCTTTCAGAACTTGAAAAAGGCTTCAGCTAATATCCCTAATGTATGACGTTTTTGTTTACTAACTGCTTGACTACTAATACCTAAAAGCTCGCCAATTTGTTGGTCGGAGGCTTCCTCGACAAATTTCCAATATATAATAAATTTTTGTCGAATAGTTAGCATTGAAATAGCTAAAGCTAATTGATCGTTTTCGATAAAATCTTCGATATTCCAAATATCGTTAAACGACATGCGTTCCAATAGGTGAGGTGCTTCTGAGCGGATTAACTGATCTATTAACCAAGTATCATAAGGAACTGTTTCGACCTTATTTTTCTGTTGGCGGTAAATTTCGAATGACCGATGAATGATGGCGTTGCGAACGTAATAAACAAATATTTTAGTAACCTCAATTTCAGACTTCAAATGACTTACCTCCTCAATAAAATAGAATTGCTAGAAATTCTTTATCTACTCCATAGAGATGTAAGCTATTTAACTTTTGAAACCAAATTTCCAAATTATTTGAGTAAATCTTTGATTATGGCAACAATTTGCTGATTGTCCTCTTGATAGTTGTGCCGTGACCAAGTAATAATGACACCAGTTAGGCCACTAGCTAAAAACTGAACTTCAAACTCAACCGATGGTATTTCTCTTAGTAAATTTTGTTTGAGGATCTCTTGAATAATGATTGCTAAATGTTCAGTAAGTATTGATTCTAGATGATTAACGATTAAGGCATTGACTAATTGTTTGTGTAATGAAAAGTAGACAACCAGATATTCTAATGTATTCACTCTAGATAGATTAGCAATTTTATGCAGATGACGTACCATTGAGTAAAGTTGACCATCGAAATATTTGCGTAGCATATCCTCCTTTGAACTGAAATTTCAGTAGAAAGCAGAGCGAGAGATATTTGCTTTCTGGCAGAGTTCCAATACTGTTATTTGGTTAATTGGCTTTTGATCCATTAACTGAATAAAAGCTCCAAAAAGAGAATTTCTAGCAACTTCATTGCCATTATTAACAGGAAATTTATAGGTTCGATCTTTCATTGGACACTCTCCATGATTTGTTTAGTCTTTTAAAGAATAATTTAAGGTGTAATAATCTATTCAAAAAAATAAGGATTAATTCTACTTTTAGAATTAACCCTTAAGAGATATTAAGTTCCGAAATCATTATTTGAGTAGATTCAAATCCGTAATCTTCTCTGCAGCAGTTTCAGCAACCAAGCCGGCCTTATAGCGATCAATAAACTTATCATAACCGGCAACACCGGCTGTATTCGGCGTTAACGTCGAGCTTTCAGGATTTTTGAAGACATTATGGTCAAGATAGTCGGACAGAGATTCATTGGCTTGTTTATCAACAACGAATTGAGCCAGAACGGCCATCCCCCAGGGACCACCTTCACCCGCATTAGCCATTACTGTAATTGGTGTATTTAAAGAATCAGCCAACACTTGCTGGGCAACGATAGGTGTTCGGAACAGACCACCTTGGGCAATTAATGAATCGGTCGTAATGCCTTCTTCTTTAGTTAAAATATCCATTCCGATTTTTAATGGTGCAAAAGCAGAATAAATCTGTGTCTTAATAAAGTTGGCTAAATTAAAGTGGCTATTAGGCGTCCGAACAAAAAGTGGACGGCCTTCTTGAACATCTGTAATATTCTCGCCTGATAAATAAGCGTAGTTAACCAAACCACCACAATCATCTTCGCCGTTATCGGCCGAATGCTTGAATAATTTAGCATATAACTGATCTGCTGATAAATCTGAACCAATTAGCTGACTGAATTCAGTAAACATTTTCATCCAAGCATTGACATCGGATGTGCAGTTGTTTGTGTGAACCATGGCCACTGGTGCACCTTCTGGTGTTGTTACAATATCAATATCACGATGAACGTTAGATAATGGCTGATCTAAGACAACCATTGAAAATGCCGAGGTCCCCGCAGAAATATTGCCTGTGCGCTTCTTAACACTATTAGTACCAGTCATCCCAGTACCAGCGTCGCCCTCAGGGGGAGCCATAATAGCTCCTTCCGTTAATTGACCACTAATATCTAATTTATGTGCACCGTCAACAGTTAAATGACCAGCAACAGTACCGGCCAGTAGGGGTTTGGGTAAAACATCTTGAATTTTTGATGAATAGCCAAAAACGTTAACAAAATGGTTGAATTTTTCTGCCTTAATCTGATCATAATCGTGGCTAGCTTCGTCAATTGGGAACATTCCTGAGGCGTCACCGATCCCTAAGACTCTTTCACCAGTTAATTGCCAATGAACATAGCCAGCTAAGGTTGTTAAGAAGCTAACTTGTTTAACGTGAGGTTCTTGATTCAAGATTGCTTGGTAGAAGTGGGCAATACTCCAGCGTTGGGGAATATTAAAATTAAAAAGTTTGGTCAACTGACTAGCAGCTTCACCAGTGGTATTATTACGCCAAGTTCTAAAAGGAACTAATAACGCATCTTCCTTTGAAAACGGCAAATACCCATGCATCATCGCACTAACACCAATTGAACCAATTTTAGTTAAAATAACACCATACTTAGCTTCAACCGTTGTTCGTAATTCGGAATAACTAGCTTGAATACCTGTCCAAACTTGTTCTAAGGAATAAGTCCAGAAGCCATCGATTAATTGATTCTCCCAAGCATAACTGCCAGAAGCAATGACCTCATGGTTAGAACCAAGTAAAACGGCTTTAATTCGGGTTGAGCCCATTTCAATACCGAGGGCAGTTTGTCCAGTGATAATTTCATCTTTAATTGTTGTCATTGTCCACCTCATGATAACTATGGCAGGAATGGGAGTTCACCATTTTGCCAAGTTTTATTTATCAGTCTAATAATATTTTTATAAATTATAATTAAATCGATGCTTATTTTAATGAACAAAAAGCCGAATGATTCATCATAATCATCCGGCTCTTTGCTTTGATAGCGACTGTGTAAGTTTTCGCTATATCTAAATCTTTATCAACTTTTATTTAAAATCACATGATTAGTAGGAGGATGTTATGATAATTATTTAATGTTGATAAACTTTAGTTCAAACATCTTAGTTAAATCTTCAATTTGCTGCATTGTAACTTTTGTAGAGAAAACAGTATGATGACCGCCACCATTTTCAATCCATTGGGTTGACCCGCTCTTTTGTCCCATCTTAGGTGTCCATAATTGCCGGGCAACTGGTAAATGAGGTGCAGGAGCTTCAGCCATTTTTGCATCAACTTCATAACTAATTAGACGATATTCATCACCAAAATCAGAAATTGTTACATCAATACCATCACCAACTTGACCATCAAAGACTAAACGAGCAGGATCTTCACGATCGCCAATTCCTAATGGGTGAACTTCAACACGTGGTTTAGAGCTAGCTAAGGTTGGATCAACTTCCAACATATGTGAACCGAGAATCACCTCATGACCATGCCGTAAGTCAAGCGTGTAATCTTCCATAAAACCAGTATCAGTGTTATGGCTAACAATCTTCAATAACCGATCAAGTGCAGCAGTCTTCCAGTCACCTTCACCAGCAAAGCCATAACCTTCCCGGTTTAATAATTGTACGGCCAAACCAGGCAATTGTTTAATACCCCAAAGATCTTCGAAGTTGGTTGTGAAGGCAGAGTAACCACCACGTTCAAAGAAGCGTTCCATGGCAATTTTTTCTTGTAATTGATAGCGAACGTGATCTTCAAAGAATTTAGGATCATTATCGCCCACAACTAAATCATAGCGACTTTCAAGGTCCGCATATTCCTTATCAATCTCTTCTTCAGTAACATGAGACATTTCTTCAACTAAATCACCGATACCGAAGTAATCAACAGTCCAGCCTAATTGAATTTGCGCCTCAATCTTGTCGCCTTCGGTAACAGCAACATTACGCATGTTGTCACCAAAACGAGCAACCTTAATCTTGAAGCTTTCATTATAACCAACAGCAACATTCATCCAATTAGCGATTTCAGTTTGGACTTCTTGATCACGCCAGTAGCCGTAAACAACTTTATTATTCTTACGTAATCGGGCGTTAATAAAACCATACTCGCGATCGCCATGAGCACTTTGGTTTAAGTTCATGTAATCCATGTCAATGGTATCCCAAGGAATATCTTGACGAAATTGAGTTGCTAAATGTAATAAAGGTTTTTGCAATAATTTAGTTCCACGAATCCAGTTTTTAGCGGGCGAGAAGGTGTGCATCCAAGTAATGACACCGGCAACCTCATCATTGAAGTTGGCTTCTTTCATAGCGCTAGTAATTGTTTCGGCATCAATGGCAACTTCTTTGAAGTCAACTGGATAAGGCAACGAACCACTTTCATTTAGACTAGCAACAATTTCTTTAGCGTCTTTTTCAACTGCTTTTAAATCATCCTCACCATAAAGTGCTTGGCTACCAACGATAAACCAAAATTTGTAATTAGCTACTTTTAACATGATATTTACTCCTCAATTAATTATTTCTTTGTCCATAATAGGCGTTTGCACCGTGTTTACGGTAATAATGTTTATCTAATAGATATTGTGGCGTGCCGACTTCTTTAGCTTGACCGGCGAATTGTTGCAACATCATTGTGTGGTAACTCATTTCAGCACATACTTCTAAAACTTTTGCATTATAGACAGCTTTTTCAGCGGTCGCCCCCCAAGTAAATGGTCCGTGATCTTGAACTAAGACGGCCGGCACATCCATCGGCTTAATACCACGCTCTTTGAAAGTTCGGACGATGACTTTACCAGTATTTTCTTCGTAAGCATCTTCGATTTCTTCTTTCGTTAACGCATCAGAAACCGGAACTGGGCCGTAGAAAGTATCTGCGTGAGTTGTTCCCGCTGCTGGTAAATCGAGTCCAGCTTCTGCAAAAGAAACGGCCCATGGCGAATGCGTATGAACAATGCCGCCAATTTCTGGGAAGGCATTATATAAAACTGTATGTGTTGGCGTATCACTGGAAGGATTTAACTTACCTTCAACAACTTCGCCTTTTAAGTTAACAACGACCATGTCGTCTGGGGTTAATTCATCATAGTCAACGCCACTTGGCTTAATAACGAATAAACCTTTTTTGCGGTCAATCGCACTAACGTTACCCCAAGTAAAGGTGACTAAATCATACTTTGGTAATAACATATTAGCGTCATAGACTTCTTTTTTTAATGCTTCTAACAATGAATAAAGCGCCTCCAATCAAATAAACAAAAAACTTCCCGTGTGGTTAGGTTCCACGGAAAGTGTAAAATATTTATTCGAATAAGTCAATAGTAAAAATATTTATTAGTATCATTTTATTTTAGATCAAGAACGGAGCGGCGAATAATCAGTTCTGGTGGATAAGTAATTGATTTAACATCTTTATGGTTGATCATGTCTAAAATCATAGAACCTGCAGCGCGACCCAATTGCTCTTTAAGATGATTAATGGTAGTTAAGCTAGGATCTGTAAACTCAGATAATTGATAATTATCAAATCCTACAACGGAAACATCAGTAGGTACTGACAATCCTAAGGTTTTGATAAGTGCAATTAACTGAATAGCTAATTGATCATTATAACAAGCAATGGCTGTTGGACGATCTTCTCGAAGTAAAATTTGTTCGACTCGCTTAAAAATTTGTTGCATATCATCACCTGTAGTATACATAACTACCTCGCTAAGATAGGAAGAGGCTGAATGCTTCTGACATGATTTTATAAAACCATTCATGCGGTGAATTCCTTGTAGATCATCGGTTTTAAATACACCTAAAACATGTTTATGATGGTTCTTAAATAGATAATCGGTTATTTGTTCTTCACCACTCTCATCATTCATTTCAATAAAGGGTAAGCTTAGTTCATCATAATGTGCATTAATAAATATTACTGGAAGCTTACCGATTTCTAAACGCTCATATAAATCGAAGTTAACTTTATTAACAGCACTTTGAGTAGGTTCAATGATTAACCCAGATAAATCATTTTCCATCATTTTGACGATAGCTTGCCGCTCTTTTTCGGGATTATTTTGAGTGTTGCTAAGTAGAATAGAATAACCATTTTTTGATAAAGTACGATCAATGCCCGTAATGATATTAGGAAAAATATAATTAGCGAGATGAGTTGTGATGACGCCGATCATCTTGTTTTTTAATTGTCCAGAGTCTTTTGCTAGCCAGTCACTAACAAAAATACCACCACCTTGAATTCGGTATACATAATTCTCGTTTTCTAGTTCACCAACTGCACGACGAGCTGTATAACGACTAACATGGTATTGTGCCATTAGCTCCGATTCTGTGGGGAGCTTATCATTGATGGCATATTTTCCAGATAAGATTTGTTCCAATAAATTTTTTTTAACGTGTACATATTTACTTTCCATTGATCATTATCCATTCTTTTTAGTAAGTCTATCTGTGCGAGTAGCATAACTGAATTATATAGGTTATATATGAAATCAGCAATTAATTCTAGAAAATCGAAGATTCATTTGAATAAATTTAATTGTATATTTCCTAACCAAATTTTTAATGCTATGACAATCAGTAGTTGTTAAGTTTCATAAATTATCAGTAAACTCTTGATAATAAATTGTCAATATTAGCAAGCCTTGTTATACGCTTAAATGAAGCTATGGCATGAATTTTTCTTGATAATAATAGTAGTGATGCGATATGTATCGTGGGCGAATAAATAATCGTTTAAGGAGCATTCATCAATGACAAAGACGTTTAATATTAATGATTATGGTGCTATCGCTAACACTGGAGAAGTACAAACAGAGGCGTTTCAGCGCTGTATTAATGCTTGTCACGCTAACGGTGGGGGAGAAGTTATTGTTCCTACGGGGAGCTATATTATTGGTAGTATTCAACTTTTCTCAAATATTTCGTTAATTCTACAAAATCGAGTTCATTTGATCGCGAGTTTAGATTTAAAAGATTACAATGATTTTGGTCTTCAATCGACGATTGCCTACTATAGCGATCCTTATTATATCAATCTCTGGAATCTACCTAAAAATTATTTCCAAGGATTAATCGTTGCTTATAATGCAGAGAATATCAGTATTGTCGGTAGTGAAGATTGCATAATTGACGGACGTAATTTGAAGAATCCAGAGGGCGAAGAGAAATTCCGGGGACCGATGACTATCGTAATGTCAAAAGTTAATCATCTAACGTTATCGGGGTATCAAGTAAAAAATGCAGCAAATTGGTCGCATTGTTTAGACAGTTGTCGAGACATTGATATTTCACAAATCGAGATTATTGCTGGTCATGATGGATTTAATCTACATCATTCACAATCAATTAAAATTTTTAATTGTCGATTGATAACGGGCGATGATTGTTTGGCTGGTTATGATATTCACAATTTGTTAGTAGATAGTTGTTATCTTAATACTGCTTGTAATGTAGCACGTGTTGGCGGAACCAATATTAAGATTATCCATTCTCAAATTACTGGACCCGGGAAATATCCACATCTTTCAACGGGGACATTTACAACTCACTCATTATTTAAATATTATGCAATTGATGACGATGCTCAGCAAACAACAAGCAATCAGATAAGCTTTATTGATTGTAGAGTTAATCAATTGATGCGATTGGTTGATTACCAATATAAAATGACGACAATGCAGGCTGGTCCTGAATTGAATCAGTTAAACTTTGTCGGTGGCAGTATTAGTGATATTCAAAAAACATCATTATTTAAAGGTAATGGTAAAAAAGTAATATTACGTTTTGAAAATATGACTTTTGATACTAATATTCCCTTTTTGTTAGAAATTGATCAAGGCGTAACTGTAGTTTTTGAAAACTGTAAATTTAATAAACCAACCAGTATTCAACTAGTCAATGATAAAAAATATGAATTATTTGGCGAAATTTCAAAAATTTTTTAAAAAGGTCATAGAACAAAATAGTGTTTAGAAAAATAGTGTTTAAAAATTAAAACAGTTAATTTAATAGGGTTAAAATTATATTTAATAAAAGCAAAGGCGATAGTGTTTATCTATTTAAACACTATCGCCCTTGTTTTTATTAAACACTAACTTGCTATTTTTTAAAGTCATGCTAAATTAGTAATTGTAGAGCGTTTTCATTAAGGCGGAGGTAAGTAAAATGTTAAGTCAAGGACTGACTCAATCGCAGACGCAACGACTAAATTTAACACAGACGTTGCAGCAATCGATTCAATTGTTGCAGTTTGATGTGGAAGAGTTAGATAAGTACTTGGATGAAGCTACTTTAAATAATCCATTTCTAATTGTAAATAAAAAGACACGACCAGTCATGAAGCAAATTGACTTTTTTGAACAACTACCAGCCCCACGCAAGTATTCTTTAGTTGATTATATTCAAGAGCAACTGATAATGAATTGGCATGATACACGATTACGCAAGATGTTATGGACGTTATCTGAGTCGTTGGATGAAAAAGGCTATTTAATCATGCGCCCGGTAGAATTACTCAAGGAATATCAACCGACACAGTTGGAAATTGAAGATTGTTTAACATTGTTTAGCCAACTTGATCCACCAGGACTGGGGGCGCGAAATTTACGGGAATCGTTAGTTTTACAACTAGAAAGATGCCCTGACAAGAAGGCCACTTTACAATTGGTTCAGAATTATTATGATGATTTTATTTATCATCGTTGGTCAAAAATTGTAGCGCGAACAGGGCTATCTGAAAGAGAACTTCAAGCTGCTTTTGATCAGCTTAAGACATTATCTCCTTATCCAGCCTATGGTTTTTCTAATACAACAATTACTTATGTACGCCCCAGTCTAATTGTTTATGAAGAACAAGGAGATTTAAAATTGGCTTTAGGTTCTGGTGAACAGGACAATGTTAGGTTTGCTCAATTAGATTATGAGCGATATCAAAGTGATGCGACTAAGGAGGTTAATGCATATTTGCGTACTCAGTTAGCTGATTATCATTTTTTGACCAAGAGTTTAACTCATCGACGCAGAACAATTTTACAAATTGGTCAGGTAATTTTACAACGACAGGAAAACTTTTTTAAAGACCAAGGTCGTACACAAATTAAACCGTTGTTGCTACAGGAAGTTGCGCAACAATTAAATGTTCATACATCAACGATTAGTCGAGCAATCCGGGGCAAGTATTTACAGACCACATTTGGTAGTTATCCATTTAAACAATTTTTTGGTCGGTCATTACCAAAGCAAAAAGTAGTAGCAACTAGTGATGTTAAAAAGGAATTAGCTCATTTGATTCAAGAAGAAAATGTTAAAGAGCCTTTCACAGATGTACAACTTGTTGAACTGTTGAAAGAAAAAGGCTTTAAGATTGCTAGAAGAACAGTTACAAAATATCGTGAACAATTAGGATTTCTAAAAGCAAAGCAACGGCAACGAATTTAATACGGAGGAGAAAATGTCAGATAAATTAAATTCTGTAGAAAAAGTTTATGCTGCCTTACAAGAATTAGCAAAGACGCAGTCAAGTATTTCAACTAGCGATTTAGCGCAAGCTCTACAATTAAGTCGTTCAGTTACGAGTCACTATCTTTCACAATTATTAAAAGAAAAAAAAGTTAGTAAAACTGAAGGACGACCTGTGAAGTGGTATTTAAGTGCTAACTCAATTGTACATCGTCATACGTTGAAATCATTGCATGCTTTCACTAATTTAATTGGGGTTAATGGTAGCCAAAAATCTGTTGTAGAGAAATGTATCGCAGCCGTTAAATATCCCGGTAACGGGTTAAACGTTGTTATTACGGGAAATAGCGGTGTTGGGAAGAGTTTTCTTGCGCAATTGATTGCTCAGTATGCGCGCGATACTAAGGTCATTGCTCCCAATGCCCCGTTTGAAGTTCTGAACTGTGCAGACTATGCTAATAATCCTGAACTACTGTCATCAATTCTGTTTGGCTATGTAAAGGGTGCCTTTACCGGCGCAAATAAGGATCGTGATGGACTACTAAGTCGTGCTGATGGTGGTTATTTGTTTTTAGACGAAATTCATCGACTATCAGGAGAAAATCAAGAGAAATTATTTACGTTTATGGATAGTGGCAAATTTCGTGCAATTGGTGAGAACCAAAATGATCAAACCGCAAAAGTTCGTCTGATATTTGCAACAACAGAGAATCCCCAAGAATCATTATTAGACACATTTAATCGACGTGTTCCAATTATTGTCCACTTAGCAGACTATGCTAAACGTCCTCTAGATGAACGACTTGAATTTATTAGATTCTTATTTATGCAAGAGGCTAAGAGACTGACTAGCGTTATCAAGATTGATGCTGCAGCGGTTCAATATTTAGCAAGCTTAAATCCGGCAGGTAATATCGGTAAAATTAAAAACCTAATTAAAGTTGCCTGCGCCAAAAAATATGCTAATTCTAGCAAAGAACAAGTTTTAGAAATTCATTGTGATAGCTTTGAGACATTTACACTAGCAAAAATAAATAAAAATGAAGAACCTAGTGTTGGCGCAATGTTAATAGATCCAGAAGATAAACTTCCAGCCACTGTAACATACAATAGCAAGGTCTTTGAACAGAAATTACTTACGGTAATTAACGAATTGCCAAAAAACAATAATGGACTGCAAAATTTTTTGCAAACATCGGAGTTTAATTATGTTACAGAACAGATAACCCCACTACATTATTTACATCAACAAGGTTTTACTAAAGTCCTAGTTAAAAAATTTGGTGTTCAGGGACTACAAAGCTATGAGCCAATTTTCTTTAATCTATATCAACATAAAGTTACTGTATCAAAGCAAACGATAACTGAATTAAGCGACAGAATCAGTCATGGGACCTCGCGTGCGCAACATATTGCACACGCATTTTATAGGCAACTACCAGTCTTGAATAATAATAGCCATCAGCTGTTACAGATATTACTGACGTTGTGCTTAACAAATGAAGTCGATGAAACAATTCCAACACGTGTTTTAATGATTGCCCATGGTAGTTCAATGGCAACGAGTATCCAATCAGTTGTTAATCAACTCTGTGAAACCTATTTAGTTGATGCCTTAGATATGCCGATTGATACAACAATTAATGAGATTGTAACCAAGAGCAAACAATTGATTGATTCTTTTGATACGACTAAAGGGTTAGTTCTAATGATTGATATGGGATCACTAAGTCAACTATATCGCCAAATTAAAAATAAAATTGATGGTGACTTATTAGTTGTTAATAATTTAACAACAGCGACTGCCCTAGACATTGCATTAAAAGTTCAACAAAAGATGGAATTTAATGAAATTGCCGAGCATGCAAGTACAGAATACTCAATTTCAACTCAGTATTTCGAAGGCTTTGCTGAAAATCAGAATATTGTTATCTCCTGTATGTCTGGCTTGGGTATTTCTGAAAAACTGAAAGATATTTTTGAGAAATATCTTGATAAAAATATTAGCATCATTACGATGGACTTTGCTAAATTACATGAAAATGTTGCTGATAATGATATGGCCGAATTTCAATCCACTTTAATTGTGATAACAACGACTAATCTCCCAGGTTCATTCGAAATACCTAATATTAACATTTATGATTTGTTGGATGCTGCGGGCCAGGTTAAACTCGAATCGGTCCTAAGAAAATATGTTGATAAAAGAACTTTTGATGCACTATATAACCAGTTAGTCCGTTTCTTATCAATTGAGGGCGTAACTGAACGACTATCGTTTCTAAATCCGAAGATTATTATTCAAGAAGTTGAAACGGTAATTTTCAAATTTGAAAATTACTATCATATTAAGATTGCCGGGAAATATAAATTAAATCTTTATATGCACATTTCGTTGATGGTGGAACGATTGATGACAGGTATGGGATCAAGTCATAGCAGTTATCAAATTAAAAATAGCAGTAAAGATATGGCGGACTTCTTTACTCTTGCCAAGGGCATCTTACGGCCGTTGGAAATTAAATATAATATTCAAATTGATGACTATGAGCTGTCATTACTTTATGAATTGTTCAAAGTTGTTATTGCCGAAAGTAAAGAAGCCGATTAATTAGATTTTATAAAAAAGCATTGATTTAACGCTAACGGCATACAATTTGCTTTTTAATAATAGTGTAAAACTTAAAAGGGGAAATATTAGATGCAAAAATTATTGATTGCCACGCATGGCCATTTAGCCAGTGGTATTAAAAGTTCGATTCAAATTTTGACCGGATTACAGGACCAAGTTGTCGCTTTAGACGCCTATGTCGACGACAGTGACTATCGGCAGGGAATTGAGGAATTCATCGATCAAGCACACGGACAACCTTGCGTAATTTTAACAGATATTGTTGGTGGAAGTGTCGCCCAAAACGCCTTATTACAATCAAAAGATCAAGCAAACGTCTCAGTGCTTTGTGGCGTTAATTTACCATTAGTACTTTCATTATTACTCAACACTGATCCTATCACACCAGAGCTATTGAAGAAATTAATTGAAGAATCAAAGCCGCAATTATTAGCCAAAGATTGTTTGGATATAAAAGAAGAGGAACCTGAAGAAGACTTCTTCAACGTTTAATAGGGAGGATTACGATTAATGGATGCAAATGAAATTTTAAATAAACTAGATCAAAAATTGGAGGCGGAAGCTGTCCGTTTAGGTGATCAAATTCCTTATATACCTGAAAATGGTCATTATGTGGATATGGGTAAGAAGGATATTACATGGTGGACTAATGGCTTCTGGTCCGGAACGATGTGGTTAATGTATAACGCCACTGGAAAGGAAATTTATCGAAAAACAGCTGAGGCCAACGAAGCAAGGTTAGATGCAGCGTTTGATCGTTATACTGGCTTACACCATGATATTGGTTTTATGTGGCGGCTATCAGCGGTTGCTGATTATCAATTAACTGGAAATGAACCTTCAAAAGCACGCGGAATGCATGCGGCTGATCTATTGGCCGGTCGTTATAATCCTCGTGGTAGATACTTACGTTCTTGGAATCGTGATCGCGCTGGTTGGGTCATTATCGATAGTATGTTGAATATTCCACTACTTTATTGGGCTCGGGACACAATCGGTGATCCACGTTTCAGTTATATTGCAGAAGATCATGCTGATACAGTTATGAATAATATTGTTCGACCTGATGGCTCGGTCAATCATATTGCTATCTTTGATCCAACTAATGGTGAATTATTAGAAACACCTGGTGGCCAAGGATATGAATCTGGTTCATCTTGGTCACGGGGACAGGCATGGGCTTTATACGGATTTGCACTTAGCTATGCACATACTCATAAACAAGACTACCTCGATACTGCTAAACGTGTGGCAAATTATTTTATTGCCAATATCGCACAGAATGATTATGAAACATTAGTTGATTTTCGTGCGCCAGAAGAGCCAGTTATAATCGACACTTCTGCTGGACTATGTGCTGCTTGTGGTCTCTTAGAGATTAGTAAACACGTCAATGATAATGAAAAGAGTTTATATATTGATGTTGCTAAAAAAATAATTGCTAAGACGGCAGAGAAGTATTGTGATTGGGATTTAGAAAAGGATGGTATTGTTGGTTTTGGGACAACGGCTTACCATGATGTAGAAAACCGTGAGGTACCTTTAATTTATTCAGATTTTTATTTTGTTGAGGCAGTTACACGATTATTAGGGAAAGATTTTCTGATTTGGTAAATTAAACACAATCTTTTTGTTAGCGTTTTAATAAGTGTGGCACGCTTTTTGCTTTATATTATAGTGAGAGTTAGTTAGCAAGGAGGTGCTACATTAAACTTATCGGCTAGACAAGTATTAGTTTGGAGGAAGAAAAATGATTAAGATGTTGAGAATTGATGATCGTTTAATTCACGGTCAAGTGGCTGTTGTTTGGTCAAAGCAACTAAATGTTTCTCGAATTATTGTATTAAGTGATTCTATTAGTAAAAATGAGATCCAAAAAAGCGCCTTGAAATTAGCCGCACCAGAAAATGTTAAAACATTTATTTTACCAGTAGACGAAGGCATTAAATTATTAAATGATCCACGTTCTGATAAGTTATCAATATTAGTTGTTATGAATAATCCTGAAGAGGTTCAGAGATTGTTAAATAATCTGAGTAACGATCATAAACCAGAATTCTTGGATATTGCTAACTATGGTCGAGTAATTGGTGATTTATCAAATCGAAAGAAAATCACGGATACTGTTTATTTAACTGATGACGAAATAGAAATTTTTAAGGATTTAAGTCGACAAGGCGATAAATTTACATATCAACCATTGCCGAATGATGGGAAAAAATCTTTAGATGAGTTACTGGAGGCGTAATTATGATTGTGCAGGCGATTCTTGTAGGATTAGCAGTAGCTGTTGAAAAAGCAGGCGACTGGTGGGGTAGTCTTGGTTTTAATCGACCAATGATTGCTGGTGCAGTAACTGGATTATTGCTAGGAGACTTGCGCCAAGGCATTATTATTGGTGCTGCACTTGAACTTGTATACTTGGGTAGTATTTCTCTTGGTGGTGTTATGCCCCAAGATTATGGTTTAGGATCTGTTTTTGGTGCCGCGTTTGGTATTATTCTTGGGCAGAGTACTTCTGTTGCTATCGCCCTATCTTTGCCTATTAGTATGTTAGGTACTTTGGTTTATCAACTATTTAAGATTTGGGCAACTGGTTTAGTATCAAGATTTGAAAAACATCTAATCAATCATAATATTAAAGCGTTTAATCGATTGTGGAACATTCAAACGATTGTTTACCTATTCATGTGGTTCTGTGTTGGCTTCATTGGTATCGCAGCAGGTACAAATGCAATCAAAGCATTATTGAATGTTATTCCTGATGTTGTCATGAACAGTTTAACGGTTGCAGCAGGAATGCTTCCAGCAGTTGGTATTGCTTTATTAATGATTACTTTGTGGAATAAAGAATTAGCACCATGGTTCTTCTTAGGCTTTGCAATTGTATCCTTCTTTAAGGGAACAATGATTGAGGTTGCTTTTATTGGCATTGCTATTGCTGTATTAGTTGCAATTAGTCAGATTGGTAAAAATAAACAAACTGTTCAACCACAACAATCTGCTGCTAGCACTAATGATGTAGAGGAGGATTTTTTCAATGAATAGTTCAAATGAAATAGAGCAGAAAGACACATTTTTAACAGATCGTAAGACAGAAAAGAAGTTTTATCGTCGTTTATTTTGGAGACAACAGGCATTGATGTTCTGTACTTCTTATACAAAACAACAAGCTGTTACTTATTCATGGGTTTTACGTCCTTTCTTAAAAATGATCTATGGTGGCTACACTGATGAGTTCTATGCGGCAATGTTGCGACATCAAGCATTTTTCAATACGACACCAATGATGGCACCTTTTATTATGGGATTGAATCTTTCTATGGAGAGAGAGAATAGTCAGTCTAAAGATTTTGACGATTCATCAATTGGTGCAATTAAAGCTGCGTTGATGGGACCACTTGCTGGTTTAGGCGATTCCGTCCAGCAGGGTGCACTACGAATTATTGCAACAGGTATCGCCATCGGTTTCTGTAAAAAAGGAATGTTATTGGGACCGTTATTATTCCTTTTAATTTATAATATTCCCAATCAATTAATTCGTTGGTATGGTGCCAAAGCCGGTTATCGATTAGGCCAAAACTTTATTGTTAAAACAATGCAAAGCGGTATTTTTAAGGTTATTACTAATGCGGTTTCTGTATTAGGATTAATGATGATCGGTGCTATGACAGCACAATATGTCAGCTTTACAACGACTTTTCAAACCAAGGCGGCGGGTCAAGTGTTTAAATTACAAGCCGTTCTTGATCAGATTCTACCGGGAATTTTGCCATTATGTTTGGTATTAGGTTGTTTCTTCTATTTGCGTAAAAAGAATCGACCAGTTCGTGTATTAGTTGCCGTATTGGTCTTGGCATTTGCGTTAACGATTTTAGGTATAACCGGAGGTAAAGCATAAATATTAATTCTCAAACTTTGAGTATTTCGGGGTTTGAGAATTTTTTATTTTGAAAATAATAAAAATGAAGAACAATATGACAAAACAAGAGTTAACGACTTGGATGCGTCAAATGATTCCCCAGAATTTTGACTATTTACAACAAAGTGGGGGCAGCTATTTATCAGAAATCCGTGAATTTGAGGCATTATTACGGCCAATGTGGGGCATACTACCGGCTTATTTTTCTGGTAAAAACAATAGTAAATATCAATTTTATATCGAGGGTCTTATTGACCTAGTTAACAATCAAAAATTACCAGAAATTTCGACGAACAATCGGCAAATTGCCGTTGAATTGGGTGTTATCGGATATGCGCTTGGAACTTATAAAGACAAGTTTCTAGGTATGTTTTCTGAAGATGGTAAGCAATATTTTGCTGATTGGCTATTTCAAATTAATAAGATTGAATTTCCTAAAGGAAATTGGTACTGGTTTCTAATTCTAGTGAACATGGCATTAAAAAATAATGATTTGCCGTATTCTAAAATAAAGTTAAAAACAGCATTAACAATGGTTGAGTCGCTTTATCAAGGCGATGGTTGGTATTTTGATGGTGATAATAAACAAGCAGATTATTATATTGCATTTGCTTTTAACTTCTATAGCTTACTATACGCACGAATGGAATCTTTAGGTGAAGACAATAAGTATTTCAAACGTCCTATTGTATTTGCGAACAGTTTTGTTAATTGGTTTGATGATTCAGGTAGATCTATTCCTTTTGGGCGGAGTTTGACTTATCGATTTGCCCACGTTTCATTTTGGAGTGCACTCGTAGTAACTGGTGCTTATCGACAAACATCCTTTTCCTTAGGGCAAGTTAAGGGGATAATTCAACGTAATTTGGACTTTTGGCAGCATCAGCCGATTGTCTTACCTAAGGAGCATAATCTTTCTATCGGTTATGGCTACAATGATTTATTAATGTCTGAGGATTATAATGCACCAGGATCTCCAATGTGGGCCTTTAAGTCCTTTGTGATTTTAGAATTAGCTGAAGATGATGATTTTTGGAAAACTGATAGTGAACCACTACGACTTCCTAAAAAGATTAGCCAAGATCATTCTGGCTTTCAAATTTGTCGTTCTGAACAGCAGGTAACGGCACTTTCTAGTTTGCAATATTGTGGTAATTCACTTCTTTATCATCAAACAGAAAAATATGGCAAATTTGCTTACTCAACAAACTTTGGTTTTAATATTACACGTGATGTTACTAATATCGAGCAATATGCTGTTGATTCAACCTTAGCTATCTCAGTTACTGGATATAATCAGTTTGCTAGTCGCAGTGTTATTAATAAAACTAAATTTTACTCAGAATATAACGTTAGTTTTTGGCAACTCTGGAATAAACAAGTAAACGTAATTACTTATTTAATTCCAATTACAGCAGAGCTACACATTCGAATTCATGAACTATGTAACCAAGTGGCTATTGACACGTATGAAGGTGGCTTTCCATTACACAATTGGAATAGGAAGTATAACAAGTTCTATGAACTGGATAGTGGTATTGGTGTGGTTAATGAAAATGGAAGTTGCAGTATTTCTGATCTTAATCAACATCGGGTTGGGCAAGTGGTAACACAAGGCCCCAATACTAATATTTATTCCGCAGAAAAAAATGCCATCCCCACCTTGTATGCTCAATTGCCTGCTGGCCATCATGTTTTAGCCTGTGCGGTTATTGGAACAACTGAAAAAACTGTTCAATTGCCAAACATCAAACTTGATATTAATGAAGATAATTTTGAATTGTCGGTCAATGATGATTTAACGATAATACCGCGTGAGTTATCTTTAGACTAGAGAATTAGATCAACTTTATAAGGAGTTCACAACATGAAAATCAAAAACCCGATTTTACGTGGTTTTAATCCTGATCCTAGCATCGTCAAGGTAGGATCAGATTACTATCTAGCAACCTCTACTTTTGAATGGTGGCCAGGAATTGAAATCTATCATTCTACTGACTTAGTTAACTGGAATTTGGTTAGTGAACCACTTAATAATCCAGAACTATGTGATTTGCGTGGTGTTTATAACTCTGGCTGTATTTGGGCACCACATTTAAGCTATGCTAATGGCAAGTTTTGGTTAATTTATACAATTGTTAAATCAGGGACAGCTTTTAAAGATACATTAAATTATGTAATCACTAGCGATGAGATTGATGGGCCTTGGAGCAAACCGATTTTTGTAACGGCCAGCGGTTTTGATCCAGCATTATTTCACGATGAGAATGGTAAACATTATTTCATGAGTATGTTATTTGATCATCGGTTAGATCATCCTGGATTCAGTGGTGTTGTGATGCAGGAATTTGATTCGGATGAGATGAAATTAGTTGGTGAACGCCGTCATTTTTATGAGGGTACCAATTTAGGTGTTTGTGAAGGACCACAGATTCTTAAAAAAGATGGTTGGTATTATTTACTTTGTGCTGCTGGTGGTACTGGCTACAGTCATGCGTCCACAGTGGCACGTAGTCGTAATGTTTGGGGGCCTTATGAGAATTCACCATTTCAGCCATTAATTTCCACAAAATTTGATCCATTGAATGGACTACAAAAGAGTGGTCATGCTTGTTTCGTAGAGGCAAATGAACAAGAATGGTACATTGTTCACATATGTGCACGTCCTTTAACTGAGCGCGGTTACTGTGTATTAGGTCGAGAAACGGCATTACAACCAATCATTTGGACAGAAGACGGTTGGCCCCGATTAGCTAATAAAACGACATCACCAGAAGTTGAGATTGAAGCACCAAGTATCTTCAATGGTGAGCAGAAGTTGGATAATTCAACTTACTGTGATTTTAGTGAGCTAGAATTACCGACTTATTTTAAAACCTTAAGAACACCACTTGATCAGCGCGGCTCATTAACGGAGCATCCTGGATACTTACGTTTATATGGAAATGAGAGTCTTTCAAGTTTACACGAACAGACCTTGATTGCTCGCCGTTGGCAAACGTTTAATTTTCATAGCGAGACTGAAATGACTTTCGTACCAACAAACTTTCAACAACTTGCTGGATTGATTCTTTTCTATAATTCTAACAATTGGTGTTATCTCTTCAGCTCGTATGATGAGAATCAAAAATCAAGTTACCTCCAGGTCGAACAAGCAGAGGCTGGTAGATTTAGCTATCTGTCAGAGCCTATTTATTTATCAAGTTCAACTGTAAAACTAGCTGTTGATGTTGATCATGAAAAGGGCCAATTTTACTATTCGGTTAGTAATTCAGCTTGGCAAACAATTGGTTGGAAATTTCGTGCTGATCATTTAAGCGATGATTTTATTAAGGAACAAGGTAAACTGGCTTTTACTGGGGCAATGGTAGGACTATGTGCTCAGGACTTTGATGCACATCAGTCATATGCTGACTTTAATTATTTTTCTTATCAAGAAAAGTAATCATAAAACTAATAATAGATGGAATAGTTGGAGATAAGTAATGGAACTTTTAAATCAGTATCAGTTTGGCGATATGTTGGCGTGTTATTATTTGACGCCGACTCAAAATGTTGAGTGGGTAATTATTCCTTCGGATATGTCTAAAAAAATAGATCTACCGCAAAAACAAAAGTATGATGCACTCATACAAGTTAAATTAGTTGGAGACGATTATCCTAAGGGATTTGTCACAGGAACTAGTATGCGTAACAGCCAATCAACGCGTAACTTAAGATTTATTGAGCAGGAGAGCAAAACAGTTGGCAATATAGTCCAAGTAGTGACGATGTTAACGGATCAACATCAACATTTGTTTAAACACTATGTAGAGTACGATGTAACTTATCAAACACTTAGAACATATACAGAAGTTGATAATCAATCGGATCAACCTATCAAGTTAGAATTATTGAGTAGCCTTTCCATGAGTAATTTAAGTCCTTTTAATTCGCAAAATATTCCTGGTAATTTATTGATTACTAGATTTAGGAGTAAGTGGGCGCAAGAGGGACGTATTACACAAAATCCAATTGAAGATTTTCAATTAGAACCTTCTTGGAAGCCATCAGGAGCTGGCGTTGAGAAATACGGTCAGCGTGGCTCAATGCCGGTACGCGGTTATTTTCCTAATGCGTTCGTAACAGATCAACAACAAGGTATCACTTGGGGATTTCAACTAGCACAACCTAATTCTTGGCAGATTGAATTCTATCGAATTGATGAGGATCTTTGCTTAGAAGGAGGCCTAGTAGATCGTGATTTCGGTCATTGGTTAAAATCTGTACCGCAAAACGGATCATTTCAAACACCGGCTGCTTACTTAACTGTTGTACATGGTGATTATTATCAAGCTGCTCATCGTTTAGTTAGCTATCAACAGAAAGCCCTAAAAAACCGCCATCATACCGAAGAAGCTGAATTTCCGGTAAGCTTTAACGAGTTTTGTACGACTTGGGGTAATCCCTCAGAACAAAGTATTTTGGAACAGTTGGCAGTCCTTAAAAATAAAGGTATTCGTTATTATATTATCGATGCTGGCTGGTATGCCGATAAAGAGTTGGGCTGGGAGAATAAAATGGGAGACTGGCAATTAAGTTCAGAACTATTCCCTCATGGTTTGAAAAGTGTGGTAGAAAAGATTCGTGCGGCTGGAATGATTCCAGGTATTTGGTTTGAGTTCGAAACTGTTGGACGCGATGCCACTGTATTTAAAGCAACTGATCATTTATTGAAACGTGACGGTATCCCACTTACAATTGGAGATCGGCGGTTTTGGAATATGAATGATCCCTGGGTGATTGATTATTTGCAAAGAGAAGTAATTGATTTTCTTCGTAACAACGAGATTGGTTATTTAAAGATTGATTATAATGAAAACTTTGGTATTGGTTGTGACAATGAAGATTCATTTGGTGAAGGAGCACGCCAGGCATTAATTGGTAGTCAAAACTTTATTCGGCGTATCCATGAGCAATTACCTGATTTAATTATTGAGAATTGTTCGTCTGGTGGTCACCGAATGGAACCATCTTCAATGGCGTTAGCAGATATCAATTCGATTTCAGACGACCATGAGTCATTGTGTAATCCAATTGTTTCAGCAAACTTTTTAGATTTTTCTTTGCCCCAGACTAATTCTATTTGGGCTGTTGTCCGTCAGGAAGATAATCTTGATCGTCTATTTTATTCGTTTTGTAGCACCTTCCTTGGACGGCTATGTTTGTCAGGTGATATCTCTAATCTTCGTGATGATCAGTCTCAAGTCATTGAAAAGGCACTGTCGTTTTATCAACAAGTTATTCCATTTCTTAAAGTTAATGATTTTAAACGCTTTGGTGAACCAGTGCTGTCGTACACTCATCCAACTGGTGAACAGGCTGTCGTCTTTAAAGACGGCCAACGGTATTTAATTATTGCTCATGGGTTTGCGGATAGTAAACCACTTACGATTAAGTTACCTAGGACCGTGACCATTCAAAATGGCTTTGGACGTACTGAAGCAATTAAAGTAGACAAACAAAATATACACCTACATTTTGATCAAGATTATCAAGCGGTAGCTGCTATATTTTTTGCTTAGAATATATTGGAAAAGTTGGATTAAAAAATGAACAGAAGTACGATTGTCCCCATGACACAAAATAGGGTATTAATCTGCAGTGATGCTAAAAATGAGGCTGACGATCAATATGCAATTGTTCAAGCCTTGTTGACGACAAAGTTTGACATTGTTGGAATGGTTGCTCAATTTTATGGTGAGAATGGATCGACAGAAAAATCGTATCAAGAAATGGTGCATTTAGCAGAGTTGGTCGGTTGTGACGGCTCGTTTCCAATTATTAGAGGAGCTTTGGGACCGCTAGAACAATCAGAGCTACAGCAATTAAATTCTGGCTCAGAATTTATCTTAGAGGAATTATGTCGGCAGGATAAAAGACCGCTTTATATTCTTTGCTTGGGGCCATTAACCGATCTTGCTGCCGCCTTGTATAACTTTAATCATCAGATTACGAATGTCACGGTCATTTGGGTTGGTGGCGGTCGGTATCCTAAAGGAAGTCCAGAGGCAAACTTACAACGAGATTTATTAGCTGCAAATTTAATTATGGCATCTGATATTCCGATTTGGCAAATTCCAAGTAATGTCTATAAAACTATGTTGGTATCAGTGGCTGAACTAGAAATAAAAGTAGCGCCTTATGGCGATTTGGGACGATATTTATATCAACAGTTGATTGACTTTGCTAACGATAATATTAAAAGTAAGTATTGGATTAATTCAGAAGCATGGGTATTAGGCGACTCGACTGCTGTTGGTGTATTGCTGGCCGAACAAAAGGGTAATTACCATGAACAGATTGCGCCATATTTTCATTCGGATGGTGAATATGATTTGACTCAGAATTCTAGCAAGAGATTAATTAGAGTTTATGATCAAATCGATACACGTTTTATTCTTGAAGATCTATTTGCTAAAATTCAGCTATTGTCAACTAAAATTAGTGGATTTTAAAAATCCCTATTCAATTGAGTATGTTAATTTAATTTACTCTTTTAGTCGCTTTTCAATTTGCGCTTTAGTAGCTAAAATTTCACTTTCCATCTTCTCCTGTGTAGTATCGGTTAAACGATATTTAGGAATACTAATACTAAAAGCACCCAGCAACTGATTATTATTACAAATTGTTGAAGCAATGCAAAAAACATCATCATCGCGTTCGGAATTATCATAAGCAATTTGATTCTTTTGAGCAGTTATTAACTGTTTCGTTAACTCAGCTTGATCGGTAATAGTGGTTGGTGTCAATGCAGTTAATTGATGGGTTGCTAAATAATTGTTGAGTTGTTTCTTAGAAAATGTGCTAAGAATGGCTTTGCCCATACCTGTGGCATATAGTGGTGCGCGTAAACCAACTCGTGAGGTCATAACAGTAATTGATTTTTTGCCAGAGAACTTATCCAAATAAACAAGTTCATCATTTTCTAAACCACCAAGATGAACAGTTTCACCAAACTTATCTCGTAATTTAGATAAGTAAGGACG
>ERZ507775.27-NODE-27-length-62903-cov-6.16612_pt1 | contig 62903 bp, 58 predicted proteins | sample MGYA00513602_ERZ507775 | MGnify/ENA metagenome assembly ERZ507775 | reverse complement strand
CGCGGGTCCAGAATCTTAACGTCGATTTTTTTCATCATAACGGGTCACGATCTCGTCGAGTAATAATTGGCCCAGGAGTTCCTTGCGCTCAAGTGGTAAGCGCTTTTCTCCATCCTGCCAGAAAAGGTGTAATGCGTTGCTATCGCTGTTAAATCCCTGATTAGGCCTGGAAACATCGTTGGCACAAATCAGGTCGAGGTTTTTGCGGGCACGTTTTTGCCGCGCATATTCTTCCACATTATTCGTTTCGGCAGCAAACCCAACGACGTAGGGGCGATGCGATTTTAGCGCCGCGACCCCGGCCACGATATCCGGGTTTTTAACCATTTTTATTGTTAATTCATCACCTTGTTTTTTTATTTTATCTTCGGCGATGACAGCGGCGCGGTAATCCGCCACCGCGGCGCAGCCAATAAAAATGTGCTGCTGCTGAGCGCTAGCCTGGACGGCCGCTTCCATCTCCAGCGCGCTAGTGACATCAATGCGCTGCACAAACGGCGGGGTTGGTAGCGATACCGGGCCGCTGATCAGGGTCACGTTCGCGCCGCGCTGCGCGGCGGCAGCGGCAATCGCGAAGCCCATCTTGCCAGAGCTGTGGTTGGTGATATAGCGCACCGGATCCAATGGCTCACGGGTCGGACCCGCGGTAATCATGAGGTTGAGATGTTGCAAATCTTTGACAGGGGCGGCGAAATGCTGCGCGGCCATGTCTACGATAGTTAACGGATCGAGCATTCTCCCCGGGCCGACGTCGCCGCAGGCCTGGCTACCGCTGTCCGGTCCCCATAGCAGCAGCCCGCGTGAAGCGAGCGTCTGCAGATTATGTTGGGTGGCCTGCGCGCGATACATCTGCTGGTTCATGGCGGGCACCACGGCAACCGGGGATGGGGTGGCCAGACAGATCGTCGACACCAGATCGTTGGCCATGCCAGCCGCCACGCGAGCGATTAAATCGGCAGTCGCCGGGGCGAGGATCACCAGGTCGGCCCATTTACCGAGCTCGATATGGCCCATTGCCGCTTCCGCTGCCGGATCGAGCAGGCTGTCGGAAACCGGATAGCCGGATACCGCCTGCAGGCTGAGTGGGGTGATGAACGCTTTTGCCGCCTCCGTCATCGCGACACGTACCTCTGCGCCGCGTTCACGCAGCCGGCGCACCAGTTCCGGGGTTTTATACGCCGCGATGCCGCCGCTGACGCCCAGGACGATTTTTTTACCCGCCAGAGTCATCATGATGTCTTCCTGTTGCCGTAGACCAGAATCCGCGCATCTTATCACAATCCTGTCGCCGTCGTGCCTCTGGTGGGCATTCACTTTGCGAGCAGCTACGCAGGGTGAAAAGCAGCGGGTCGGCAGTGCCGTTAGGCTGTGCCAGGATAGGCTGATTGACGCAGGAGGGCGTATGGACGGAATGGAAAATCTGATGCCACGGGAGAAGATGTTGCAGTACGGCATCGAAACGCTAACGGATGTTGAGCTGCTGGCACTGTTTCTGCGCATCGGCACACGTCATCAGGATGTACTGAGTTATGCCCAGGCGTTACTGCAGCGTTTTGGTTCGCTGTACGCCCTGCTTTCCGCTGATAAAGCGCAACTGGTTGCTGTAGACGGACTAGGGCTGGCGAAATATGCGCAACTGAAGGGTATTGCCGAACTGGCGCGACGCTATTTTAGTTCGCAACTGGTCGAGGAAGCTGCGCTTATTTCTCCCTCAATGACGCGAGAGTTTTTGCAAAGTCAGCTGACGGAAGAGGAGCGCGAGATCTTTATGGTGATCTTTTTAGATAATCAGAACCGGGTGTTGAAACATAGTCGTCTTTTTTCTGGTACTCTTAGCCACGTTGAGGTGCATCCGCGAGAAATTGTACGCGAAGCCATCAAAGTGAACGCCGCCGCCGTGATCCTTGCGCATAATCACCCCTCCGGTAGTCCGGAGCCGAGCCAGGCTGACAGGCTGATTACCGAAAGAGTGGTAAAATCTTGTCGATTCATGGAGATACGTGTGCTTGACCATCTGGTTATCGGCCGCGGTGCGTATGTATCTTTTGCCGAACGCGGCTGGATTTAGCGCCGAACTGGCGATCCTTCGGGATCTTTGTCTGTTCGGGACTTGAGCACATCGCCGAGTCAGCGTATACTACGCCACCTTTGAGAATCTCGGGTTTGGCATTTGGGCCTGGCAGTCGAGAGTTCACATTGAACTGCGATGACCAGGCTGTAAAGCCTGACGAGGCGCCAATACCCCATACGAAGCTCGAGCTAATTTGATTTTTGGAGAATAGACATGTCCCGAGTCTGCCAAGTTACTGGCAAGCGTCCGGTGACCGGTAACAACCGTTCCCACGCACTGAACGCGACTAAACGCCGTTTCCTGCCGAACCTGCACTCTCACCGTTTCTGGGTTGAGAGCGAGAAGCGTTTTGTCACCCTGCGCGTATCTGCTAAAGGTATGCGTGTAATCGATAAAAAAGGCATCGATACAGTTCTGGCTGAACTGCGTGCCCGTGGCGAAAAGTACTAAGTACTTAGAGGAAATAAATCATGGCTAAAGGTATTCGTGAGAAAATCAAGCTGGTTTCTTCCGCTGGTACTGGTCACTTCTACACCACCACGAAGAACAAGCGTACCAAACCGGAAAAAATGGAACTGAAAAAGTACGATCCGGTTGTACGTCAGCACGTTATCTACAAAGAAGCTAAAATTAAATAATTTTCGCCTCCTTGTAATAAAAACCCCGCCCAGGCGGGGTTTTTTATTGCCTTTTCTCGCTACACATCTGTAAAACTAATTATATATCCCTCTTTTGATAGTCTCGCTGTTATAAATTAACTATATGAATAAAAAGGTTTTTCTTGTCTTGTTTGTAGAGTCTGTCTATTCTTCCGGTACAGAAAACCAGCGACAAGGATTGTTATGGCCTCTTTTATTCCAGATGTTTCATTTATCGATAACAGCGAACAGCGTACCCCGTTAATTTTGGTCCTCGATTGCTCTGGCAGTATGCAGGGCCAGCCAATCGCGCAGTTGAACGAAGGGTTAAAGCTGCTGGAGGAAGAACTTAAGCAGGATGTCATCGCCGCGAAACGCGTTCGCCTGCTGGTGATTAAGTATGGCGGGTATGATGAATGTGAACTCTACGGTGACTGGTGTGATGCGATGGACTTCACCGCTCCGGTGCTTGAAGCCAATGGCCTGACGCCCACCGGGCAGGCTGTTAGCCTGGCGCTGAACGAAATTGAATCTGAAAAGCAGCGTCTGAAAGCGGCTGGCGTTCCCTATACCCGGCCGTGGCTGTTTTTGATGTCGGATGGCGAGCCCACGGACAACTGGCAGGCGGCTGCGCAGAAGTGCCGTGATGCGCAGGCGGCAAACAAAGTCGCTGTGTTTCCGATTAGCGTCGGAGACGACGCGACGGAGTCGATGGAACAGTTCAGTCGCAGCGGCAGGAACGGTGTGAAGCAGTTGAAGGGATTGCAGTTCCGCGAGCTATTCCTCTGGCTCAGCGCCAGTATGCAGGTGGTGTCGCAGTCGACACCGGGCGGTAAAGCACAGCTGCCGCCGACGGATAGCTGGTCCGAAATTTCGGTCTGACGCCATGAACTGGCGCGTATACGCAGCGTCGGTCATGGGGAGCAGTCACCGACAAAATCAACTTCCCTGCCAGGATGCCTTTTGCTACCGCAATTTGGGCGATCGGCTGGTCGCCGTGGTGTGTGATGGGGCGGGCTCTGCCGCGTATAGCGAGCAGGGCGCAGCCATGGTCGCGCATGAGCTGGCTAGTCGACTGGCGACATTCATCACTGCACCGGATGAAAAGCAGCTGGTGGCGCTGGTCGGGAGCGTGCGTGAGACTGTTTTGTTACAGGCGCAGACGCAGGATATTTCCCCGGGCGATTTTGCCTGTACCGTTCTGGCCGCGTGGCTGGGCGAGACTGCCTCTGTGATTGTGCATATTGGCGATGGTGCTGCGGCGTTAAGTCTGGATGCCGAACAGCACTTCTCCCTGCCTGAAAACGGCGAATACGCTAACCAGACCTGGTTCCTGACCAGCGACGACTGGCGGGAGCATTTACATATCAGGCCGTTTTCTGGCAGAGCCACGCGGTTGGTGATGATGACTGACGGCGTACAGCCGTTCGCACTCAATCGGCGTGGGGATGCGCTGTTCTCTCCGTTTATCGATCCGGTTTTGCGTTATCTACAGCAATCTTCGCAGGAAGAGGGAAGCGAAGCGCTACGCGCCACGCTGGATGACCCGCGCACCTGGGCGATAACCGGTGATGACAAGACGCTTCTGGTAGCCCTGCGTCATGAACCATAACAAACTGCCAGTCTGCTATACGGAACAGCGTCGCGCCGTACGTCTGGGGAAACTGATCAAGAGCGGTGGCGCGGGTAGCGTTTATTTCCTGGCGGATGACCCTTCCCGCGTTGCCAAACTTTACCATCCACACACCGATACCGCTTACTACCAGCGCAAGCTCAGCGCCATGTTGGCGCAGCGGCCCGAGATCCCCGCCCCCGCGGAAGATGCGTCGATTGTCCAGCTGGCGTGGCCCGACTATTTGCTCTACGACGAGCGCAAGCGCGTTGTGGGCTTTGTCATGCCGGTTCTGGACACCCAGCGCACCATTGAGCTGGAGTATATTTTACAGGCGCGGCAGGCGAAGGCGCACCATCTGCCGGAAGGCATCGGCGCGAAAGTCAGCCTGGCTTGCAACCTTGCAACCCTGGTCTCTACGCTGCATGCGCGACAGCACCGGGTTATCGACATGAAACCGGTCAACCTGCGTTTCTATCGCGACAGCCTGTATATCGCGCTGCTGGACTGCGATGGCTTTAGCATTCAGGGCGAGGGAGAGCGTTTCCCCGCAGGGCAGTTTACGCCGGATTATCTGGCGCCGGAGTTTCAGCGTATTGGGCAGGTGCCCGGTGAGCAAGAGGAGGCGCAGGACCGCTTTTCGCTGGCGGTGATTATTTTCCAGCTACTCAATCACGGAATTCATCCCTTCAGCGGTCGCTCGATATCGGCGAAGGTGCCTGATGATTTACCCGGTCGTATCGCTGCCGGTTGTTACGCCTACGGTATCAATGCGGCAAAAAGCAGTATTCCGGTGCCAGGCAGTACCCACCATTTGTTGCCGGTTGAGCTGCGTAAGCTGTTCGATCGCGCATTCAGCGACTCGCCCGCCCGACGTCCTTCCGCCGATGAGTGGGCGCAGGAGCTGCGTCCTTATGCGCTACGCAGCACGCAAAAAATCATTCTTTGTCATCAAAAACACCAGCATTTCGCCGGGATGCCGTGTCTGGTTTGCGCGCGGAAAAAACAGGTTTCTGCGGGAATAAAACAGGCAAAACAGCGTAAACAAGCGGAAACCGATCGCCCGCGGGTTGCGCCTGTTGTGCGGCAGCCTCGCAGAGCGCCAGCCGCTGCCGTATCTCGTCAGCCTATCGGGCCAGGGCCGATAACCCTGCTGTGGCGCAGTATTCGTAGCAACGTTCCTTCGTTTGCCTGGCATGGCGCGCTGGCGCTGATGGGAACGCTGATTATGGGGGGGCTGGCGCGCAGTTTTGCCCGGCTCCACGACTCTGGTCCAGCATGGTTTGATATTGCGGCGTTACTGATTATTTTTATCTGGGGGACGGCGCTGGTACTCCGGTCCATTATTCGGAGTAAGCCATAAATGACGCTGAAATTAAGATATCTCATTCTCTTTTTCGCGTTGCTGATGGCTTTTGTGGCGCCGGATCTCGTCTCCTTGCTGTGGTCCGCGCCATTTCGCTTAATGGATAAGCTGCCGCTGTTACCTGTCGCGCTCAATGATCCCCAGCGTTTATATCTCTATGGCCTGTGGCTGGGGGGAACGATCTATTTTTCCGCCCTGATGTGGGTGGCGGTTACCCGACGCAATAAAGGTTATCTGATAGTTGCTGTGGCGCAGATTGTTTTTGTCATCGGCATGACCTTATGCAAGGTGCCGATTGGCGAGCAAAACCAGCGGCGCTGGCAGAGTATGAATCAGCTGGAAACCCCCGTCTGGAGCGATTTTCTCTATGATCGTCATGCCCGTTTTATTCAGATAGCGCTGCGTGGAGGGGCGTTGAATCAGCACAAGATCACCGAGCAATTTCTCGCACAGAAGAAACCGCTGGCGTCGCTACCGCTTGGCTGGAATGAAGAAGATGCCGCCGCCGCGGATGCGCTCTGGCAGCAGGCGCTGGGCTATCGTGAACGGGAAGCGAAAGCATTACCCAAAATGATGGACTATCTGGCCTGGATGCCGGACCGTGGTGATCTGACGCTGGCCACGGCCATCCTGACGCTGACGAGCGAGGCGGATAAAGCGCGAGCGGAAACGGCGTTTCGTCGGGCCATTGCCATTGCGCCGGAAAACCCGGATGCCTGGCTGGGCTGGGCAGTCGCGCTGATCCAGGCCCGCGATGATGCGCGGGTGCGAAATTCGCAGTTTCAGGCGCTCACGCAAAGCATTACAACCGGATTGTTGATGGCGGAGGGGCTGGAGGAGAGTCCACGTCAGCCAGCGCTACAGCGGCGGCTGGAGAGGTATATCGCGCAAATGCCAGCGGACGATCGGCAAATCCTGCACATTTTGCAGGCGCGCATGCAGACGCGCGCCTGCGACTTGCCGTTGGATAAGTATTCAACGGAACAGGGTGAAGCGAGTAAGGTGCTGCCTTTGGCAAAATCAATCGTGTTTAAAACCGCACCCGTGCGTAGCGTCGGCCCGATTAACGAACGCTTTCCCGGCCACGTCAGTATTGATACGGAGCGGTATGGCGTCAGGAAAGAGAGTTTGCAGGCGATGCTGTATCCGGCGATACATAAATATATCAAGAGAGCGACGACCATACTCTCGCTTGATGCCGACGCCAGCGGCGAGTTGTTAAACGTGGTCGTTGAGTGCAGTAGCGGCGTTCCCGAGTTCGACCAGGCGGCGCTGCACTATGCGCAGGAGTGGCGTTTTGGTTCTCACCGACAGGGAAAACGCGTGTTGATGCCGGTGAGCTTTATCAGCGATCGCGTACCGCCGGAAGAATACTATGGGGAGATGGAGGCGCGGGCGATGCGCATTTCCCGGCTGGCCGCTCGTCATAATAAAATGGGTATGGAAAGCGCCAGCCAGGAGATGATCGCGCGATTTACGCGAATGAAAGCGCTGTTTCCGCAACAGAAACTGAGTGCGAAAGAGGCGCATCAATTACAGCTTATCTACCTCAAAAAGCGGGATAAAACGACCAAAGGCAGAATGGAAAGCTTTACTGAAATGACGGAGGCGATGGAAGCCCTGGTGGATACGCATCCGTACTACGCGCCGCTACTAAAAGATCTGGCGTTCAGAAAAAGTTACGCTTCCTTTGAGGAGAAGAGGGCAGCATGGTCGCAGCTGTTGGCGCTGGCGCCAGAGGATCCGCAGGTGTGGATGGCTTGGGGGAGCGTGTGGGCCGATCGCGATCCAGAGCTGTACATGGGCGCGATGATCGCTTCCATGCTGCTACAGCCGCTCATCGAGGATACCGAGCAGAAAATAGCGAATATCAAAACGAAGCTCCTGATGCGGGTTGGCATGGGGCCACGTAAGGCGATTCTTTCGGCAAAGGTCTACGCCGACTATGGCGATATCCTTGGGGAAAGAGCTAAAGGAGAAGATACGGCGAAGGCCGCGGCGATCTTACCCGCCAGTCAAAAACTGGATCGTCAGGAAACCGTCGCCCCCCTGGATCCAGCGCAGCGCATGACGGTTGATATCGATCATGATGAGGTGTTGAATGCTGCTCTCTTCAACGTGGAGTGGAAAGCGCCGCAGCGGCCAGACGAACGGCGGGCGGAACTGACCGTTGATATCGATGACACTGGCATGCCGACGCTGGTACTCATCAGCAAAAGTAGCGAAGTGGAACAGTATGATGCGCAGGCGGTCAATATGCTGTGGCGCTGGAAGTTTAAACCGCAGCCTGATGGCAGGCGGATGACCGTTGGCGTGAATTTTCTCCACTAATCGCGTCGCTGCCTCCTGAACGAGGTAAAATGGTGACGCCTGCCTATGTAGATGAGGAAAATCATGCCTGAATTACCAGAGGTTGAAACTAGCCGTCGCGGCATCGAGCCGCACCTGGTTGGCGCAACCATTCTGCACGCCGTCGTGCGCAACGGACGGCTGCGCTGGCCGGTTTCCGAAGAGATTTATCGCCTGAGCGACGTTCCGGTTCTCAGCGTGCGTCGCCGCGCCAAATACCTGCTTTTGGAACTCCCGGACGGCTGGATCATCGTCCATCTCGGGATGTCGGGTAGCTTGCGCATCCTGAGCGAAGAGCTACCTGCCGAAAAACACGATCACGTTGACCTGGTCATGAGTAACGGCAAGGTGCTGCGCTACACCGATCCGCGCCGCTTTGGCGCCTGGCTGTGGACCAAAGAGCTGGAAGGCCACCCGGTGCTGGCGCATCTGGGGCCGGAACCGCTGAGCGACGCCTTCAACGCCGACTATCTCCAGCAGAAATGCGCGAGGAAGAAAACCGCGATCAAACCCTGGCTGATGGATAACAAGCTGGTGGTGGGGGTCGGCAATATCTACGCCAGTGAATCGCTGTTTTCCGCCGGGATCCATCCCGATAGGTTGGCGTCCTCGCTGTCGCGGGACGAGTGCGAGCAGCTGGTGAAGGTGATCAAGCTGGTCCTGCTGCGTTCGATAGAGCAGGGCGGCACCACGCTGAAGGATTTCCTGCAAAGCGATGGCAAGCCGGGCTACTTCGCCCAGGAGCTGCAGGTCTATGGCCGCAAGGGCGAGCCATGCCGGATCTGCGGTACGCCGGTCGTCGGGACCAAACATGCCCAGCGGGCGACCTTTTATTGCCGCCAGTGTCAGAAATAGTCTCAGGAGCAGGAACGTTGGTAGGCCAGGTCAGCGGGCCTGGGGGCGCATCTGGTGGGCCGGGGATGTTTGTAGGCCAGGTAAGCGTAGCGCCACCTGGCATAAAGACCGAGCCAGAGCCGGTGTAGAAGGGGCGGCAGCGCGGTACAGCGCCAGCCGGCGCGGCGCATGTCCCGGCAGATGCGTTACTTCAGCTTATTCAACAGCGCCTGATGCACGTTAGCTGGTAGAAAGTGAGAAACGTCGCCCTGGTGGCGCGCCACTTCCTTCACCAGTGAGGAAGAGATAAACGACCACTCTTTGCACGGCATCAGAAACACGCTCTCAAGAGTGGGCATCAGGTGGCGGTTCATATGGGCCAGCTGCATCTCGTATTCAAAATCCGCCACCGCCCGCAGGCCGCGAATCAAAATATTGGCCTGCTGCGCGCGCGCGAAATTGGCCATCAAATCACTGAAGCCGATAACTTCCACGTTCACCAGGTGGGCCGTCGCCTGCTCCGCCAGCGCAATGCGCTCATCAAGGCTGAACATCGGCTTTTTGCTCGGGCTGGCGGCGATCGCCAGCACCACTTTATCGAACATACTTGCCGCGCGGGTGACAATATCGATATGACCGTTGGTGATGGGGTCGAAGGTACCCGGATAGATCGCTTTTGTGCTCATGATGACTCTTTCTCCGAGTAGCCGTGGTTCAGCGCCCACAGCTCGGTATATTTCGTAAACGTATACTGTGCGTTGACCATCGCCAGTAACCACCCCTGTTTACCGTCCAGCACCCCACCGCGCAACAGTAGCGTCTTGAGGAACGCGCCCAGCGTATGGCTGAAAATCCCTGCCATCGAGGTCTTCTTGCCCTTGCGGTGGCGCTCAAGCGCCCACGCGGCGGCATACGCCAGCTGTTTTTGCTGGAAGCCCGCGAAGTCGCGGCACGTTAAGTGCAGGAGATCGCCGGTCAGCGGAATGACCTCGGCGCCCAGGCTATCCAGCGATTCATGGACCAGATTATCGTTATAGCGGTAACGGGCGCGTTCGTACAGGCGCAGGACGCGATCGGGGTACCAACCGCTGTGGCGCATAAAGCGTCCGAGAAAATAGTTACGGCGGGCGATGCTGTAGATGGCACCGCGCTGCGGGGCGTCCAGCATCTTAAGAATAGCCTGCCTGAGTTCAGGCGTGACACGCTCATCGGTATCGATCATCAGCACCCAGTCGCCGGTGGCGTAATCCTGCGCGCGCTGGCGCTGAATGCCATAGCCTCGCCAGTCGGTATGGGTATAGACCTGGGCGCCGAGGCGGCGGGCCAGCTCAACGGTGTCGTCGGTACTGCCAGAGTCGAGGACGATAATTTCATTCGCCCAGCTAACGGAGTCCAGACAATCCGGCAGCAGATCGGCTGCATTTTTGGCGATCATCACCACGGAAAGCCGGTTCGACATTAATGACTCCGCTGCGGCAGGTAAGGTTGCAATAACTGTAGCAGACGCGACAGCGCGCCCTGGTTTTGATGCAGCACCTCCACCGCGTGACGGCCATACCACAGGCGGTAGTCTTCATCGGTCAGGAGCGTGGAAACCTCTTTGACCAGCGAGTTCGCGTCGGTGACGGTGATCAGGCCATCATCCTGCTGCAGCTTGGCGCAGATATCTTTGAAATTGAAGGTATGCGGCCCCATCAGCACCGGAATGGCGTGCGCCGCGGGCTCGAGCGGATTATGGCCGCCGCGCTCCACCAGGCTGCCGCCGACGAAGGCGAGGTCGGCAATGCCGTAGAGTAGCATCAGTTCGCCCATGGTATCGCCAATCACCACCTGAGTACTGGAAGAAGGGATCTCGCCGGTGCTGCGCAGGGTGAAGCTCATCCCGGCCTTTTGCACCATCTCGCGCGCGTCAGGGAAGCGCTCCGGATGGCGGGGAACAAGGATCAGCAGCAGGTTCGGGAAGGTCTCCAGCAGCTTTTTATGCGCCTGGAGGATAATTTGCTCTTCGCCGTCGTGGGTGCTGGTGGCAATCCAGACCTTGCGGTGCGGCGCCCATTGCCGGCGCAGCGTCACCGCCCGGGCCGCCAGCTCCGGCGTGACGGAGATATCGAATTTCAGGCTGCCGGTGACCGCCAGCTGATTGCGTTTCAGACCCAGCGAGAGGAAGCGGTTGCCATCCTCTTCATTTTGCGCGGCGATAAGCGTAATGCGGCTTAACAGACGGCGCATAAAGCCACCCAGTTTGGCATAGCCTTTGGCGGAACGTTCGGACAGGCGCGCGTTGGCAATCACCAGCGGGATCTTACGCTTATGCAGCGCGGCCACCATATTCGGCCACAGCTCGGTTTCCATAACGATAACCAGCTTCGGCTGAACGGTATTCAGGAAGCGGTTCATGGCGCCGGGCAGATCGTAGGGCAGATAGACGTGATGAACATCTTTGCCAAACGCCGACATGGCGCGTTCGGAGCCGGTCGGCGTCATGGTGGTGACAGTGATCGGCAGAGAAGGGTAGCGGTGGCGCAGGGCGCGAACCAGCGGAATGGCGGCTAAGGTCTCGCCGACGGAAACGGAGTGCAGCAGAATGCCATCCGGCTCTACCTTGTTCTGACAGAAGCCATAGCGTTCCGCCCAGCGTTTGCGATAGGCAGGGGCCTTACGACTGCGCAGCAGCAGCCGCAGCCACACCAGCGGCTGAATAAGGTAAAGTAGGGTGGTATAAAGCAATTCCAAACTATTTATCCGTTCTCTGTTTTGGCGGGCAAATTCTAAGCATTTCGCCCGCGTAAAGCTATCTCTTTGGCGGAAACAGCGGGTTTTTGATCTATACCGCGTGGCGATAACGTTTAATACGCAGATAACGGCGTCCCAGGCGCCAGCGTAAACGGAAAGTACAGGCGTTTTTCCAGATTAACCGCCAGATACCGCGGTCGAAGAATTCGTTGATAATAACATGCTTTTTGGACTCATCTTTCATGCTGTCGAAGGTATGGATGATCCCCAGGCCTTCTTTGGCGATCTGCCAGCGACAAGCGGCGATATGGCGTACTTTATCCGGGTAGCGCTGGTTGATTGCCTCCAGCATCTCCAGAATCTTCATATAGTGGCGCGCCGAACGCATCAGCGTATCGTCGTTGTCCGGCTTATGCGACACCGATTCAGAGTGGATGTAGTAATCATAGAACTGCTGGCTGGTGTACTGCACGCGCTCCGCGGCCAGCAGGGCCTCTGTGGTCCATGGGATATCCTGATGGCGCAGGCCGGGCTCGAAATGGAAGTGATGCTGGCGGATAAAGTCGTGACGATAAATATTAAGCCAGGTGACGTGCAGAAACTTCCGCGAGTCCAGGGCCTGCTTGAGCCAGACATGGCCCGGCAGCACCCCGGTTGAGGGCAGGCGATCCAGTGGGAAAATCGGGTGGCTCTCGCGGCGCTTTTCATACACATAGGTGCCATTGCAGGTGGCGATATCGAGATGTTCTTTCTCGGCCATCTCCAGCAGCGTGCGATACATGCCCGGATAGAGTTTGTCGTCGATATCCGGAAACGCGAGATATTTGCCGCTGGCGGCGGCGAGGCCGGTATTGCGCGCGACCGAGACGCCTTGGTTTTCCTGCTCCAGAACCTGGACATTCTGCAGTCGATCCCGCCATTCGGCGATCACCGCCAGGCTGTTGTCCGTCGAACCATCGTTCACCAGGATCAGTTCATAGCTGTCCAGCTGCTGCTGTTCAATGCACTCAAAGAATTGCGCTAGAAATTTCTCACCGTTGTAGACGGCAGCCACGATGCTCAATAAAGGCGTTTGACTCATAAATCTTCGATCCTGGTTAACTAACGGCGTCAGGTGCGCTGCAGCTGACGGTACTGCTGACAAATGGACACGACGCTGAATTTTTCCAGCGCGGCATCGTCGATGGCCGGCGGGTTATGGTAAATGCTTTGCATCGTCTGAGCCAGCGCTGGACTGGTTAGATCCGCCAGACCGCGGGCAAGTTCGCCGGTGAGGATCTCGGTGACGCCGCCGGGGCAGCGGGTGCTGGCGACCGGGGTATGTAACAGCAGCGCTTCCACCACCACATTGCCGAATCCTTCGCTATCGGAGCTCAAAACCAGCATCCGTGCGCCTTTGATCCACGGTAAGGGGTTTTTCTGAAAACCTTTGAACCACACCCGATCGTCAACGTGCAGCGTTTTGGCCAGCTGGCGCAGGCGCTGCTCTTGCTCCGGTTTTCCCTGGCCTAACAGCACCAGCGGCGCGTCAATGCCGCTTTGCGCATAGGCTTCGAGCAGGCGGTCGTGGCGTTTGCCCGGATGGAAGCGGCCGACGTGAATCAGATAGTCACCGGCCGGTCGCTCACTGTCGGCTTGCGCCTCGGCGCGCAGGGCGGCGATATCGAAGGGGTTGTAGATGGTTTTCAGCTGTGCCGGGCGCAGGGCAAACTCTTCCACCAGATCGCGCCCCACGGCGTCGGAAACCGTCACCACGTTGCGCCCCTGATAAATCCGTTTGATCTTCTGCTGCTTCATCCAGCGGTCAAAGCCGGTGCGGTGCCCGAGATAAGAGGCCGAAAAGACGCCGTGCAGGCAGAACCAGACGTTACGTTCGCGCAGCGCCCGGCTGCGGGCGACGATGCGGTCGGTTTTGTGCAGGTTGGAGAGCACAAGGTCAAATTGTCCCTGCTGCTCGGCCCGCATGACCGCAGCGTCCAGCTGGCGGGCGCGGCGGGACAGCTCGGTCAGCTTGCGCCACGGTTTACGGCAGCGATCGGCCACCACCTGGTAGTCGAGCCCCTCGGGTAACGGATACTCGCAGACATCGCGCAGCGAAATGAGCGACACCCGATCGCCGTCGCGCAGGAACTGCGCCGCCAGGGTCAGGACCACTTTTTCCGCGCCGCCGCCGGGCAATCCGTCAATCACAAATAAGATGCGCATCGTTATTTCACCAGATCCTGATAAAGGGAAAGCAGCTGGGCAGAAAGGCGCTCGCTGGTGCAGGCCATAATGCGTTCGCGGGCGTGGCCGCCTTGCGCGGAGCCCAGCGCGCGGGCGGGCAGGGCCATCACCGCTTGCTGCAGCGCCGGGATATCCAGGGCGTCGCAGACGTAACCGTTGTGGCCGTCGACGATAAACTCCGCCCCGCCGCAGCCGGTGGTGGTGATCACCGGCAGACCGCAGGCCATTGCCTCGAGGATGACGTTGGGGAACGGATCGTAGAGGGTCGGCAACAGCAGGCCATCGGCCATTTGATAGAAGGGCAGCGTCTCCGGCTGCATGCCGAAGAAGCGCACCCGCGCTTCGCAGTTCAGGCTCTTCGCCAGCGCCTGATAGCGCGGCTGATCCTTATCTTTGCCGACCACCAGCAGATAGCGATCGGTGGGGGCGATGGCGCGGATCGCCGCCGCCAGCCCTTTACGCTCAAAGCCGGAGCCGACGTAAATCAGGCAGGTTGCCTGCAGCGGTAGCTGCCATTTGGCGCGTAAGGCGGCAAAGGTCTCTTCGCCCGGCGGCAGGAAACGCTGGTTATCAATGGCGTTATAGATAACGTGGATCTTCTCCGCCGGCAGGCCAAAATCTTCGATGATCTCGCGCTTGATCATCTCGGCGTTGCAGATCACCCCGCGCAGGTGTGAGTCTTCATACATCTCGCGCTCCGCCTGCATGACGTAGCGGTGATAACGGTCGGCGAACAGCAGGCGGCTTTTCCAGGCCGGTAAAATGCGCGAGCGCTGTTGCAGCCAGCGGCGATGAACGCCGTCGCCGGCGCGGTAGAGATCGCAGCCGGGAATACGCTCATGGCTCTGCACCAGGTCGAAGGACTCGCGCTGCCAGAGCGCGCGCGCGGCGTTGGCAAACCCACGCTCGCGGCTGATGCGCCCCCATTTGCGCGGATTACAGATATGGATCTGCCAGTCGGGCTTCACCGGCCCCTGCCATTCGCGGGTGATGACGTTCAGTTGCAGATGACTGCTGTCGAGGGCTTCCAGCGCGCGGGAGACAAACCGTTCTGCGCCGCCGTCCGGGCGGTACTTCTGCCGCACCAGGGCCAGCCTGAATTTACTCATGCCAGTACCTTTTTCGCCGCCGCGATCACGGCGTCGGTAGGAATTAAATCGAGATAACGTTCGTCGGTGTTGGTGTTGATAGCGTCCGGATCGGGCAGCGGACCGAAGTCGCCGGCCCAGATCACCTCGCCTTTCGCCTGCCACGGCCGCCAGAAGGTCAGTTTCGACGGGCCAAATAGCGCGACGAGCGGCGTACCCAGCGCTGCCGCCATATGCATCGGCACCGAATCTACGCCGATAAACAGGCGGGCGTGATCGATCACCGCCGCCAGCTGGCGCAGCGTTAACTGGCCGGCTAACGAGTGCAGACGTGCCTGCGGGCAGCCGGCGATGATGGTATCCACCATCTTCTTCTCTCTATCGTCGGGGCCGGAGGTGAGCACCACCGCGTACCCCTCGGCGGACAGCGCGTTGATCAGGGCGCTCATCCGATCTTCGCGCCAGCATTTAAAGAACCAACGCGACGTTGGTTGGATGACGATGTAGTTTTCCCGGAAGTCCTCCGGCAGCAGGGCGCGGCTGATGGCCCAGTCTGCTTCGCTGTAGCCCATCCGCGCCGGCGCGTCGTGCAGCTGGATACCGAGCGGAGCGAGGATAGAGAGATTCTGCTGTACCGTATGCAGCTGGTTGTGCTGTTGGGTGGAGGCCAGCGCGGTGTGGCAATAGCGCCAGACCGGGTGGCGGCGCTTTGGGAAATCAAAACCAATCCGCGTCGCGGCGCCGGTCAGTTTGCTGATAATCGCGCTCGGCCACTGGTCGGCCAGGTTAAGCACCATATCGTACCGCTGCTGGCGCAGCGTCTGAATGAGCTGCCATTGCATCTTCAACTGATGCCTTTTTCCCTGCTTTTTCCAGCGGCGATCGAGACCATAAATATGATGGATATCGGGGTTGGCGGCGAGCATATCCCGGGTCTCTTCATACAGCAGGACATCCACGCTGGCGGCGGGGTACTGCTGTTTCAGCGCGTTAATAAGCGGCGTGATCAGCAGCATGTCGCCATGATGGCGCAGCTTAATGACCAGGATCCGCGCCGGGTTCAACGGGCCGCGGGAGAGGGTTTCAGGCGTCATACTCTGTTCTTCATCCAGGATAAGGGTTCCGATTCTAGGGGATCAGACAGATTGAGAGAAGCGTTGTATTGCTCTACCATGACCCGATACGTATGGCCTGAGGACGTTTTCGTGCACAATCCCGCATTTCTCATCACGATTGATACAGAGGGCGATAACCTCTGGCAAAAACATGACAGCATCACCACCGAGAATGCGCGTTATCTTCCGCGTTTTCAGCAGCTTTGCGAAAAGTATGGCTTTAAACCGGTCTATTTGACCAACTATGAAATGGCCATCGATCCCTTTTATATCGAATTCGCCAGAGACGTGATTGCCCGCGGCACCGCGGAAGTCGGCATGCATCTGCATGCGTGGAACAGCCCGCCGACCGAGCCGCTGACCGCAGATGACTGGCGGCATAAGCCTTATCTTATTGAATACAGCGACGCTATGATGCGTGAGAAGGTCGACTATATGACGCGTCTGCTGGAGGATACCTTCCAGACCAAAATGGTTAGCCATCGCGCCGGGCGCTGGGCGTTTGACGAGCGCTATGCGCGTCTGCTGGTGGAGTACGGGTATCAGGTGGATTGCTCGGTGACCCCGCGGGTGAACTGGAAGACCGCCAAGGGGGCGCCGCAGGGCGATGGCGGGACCGATTATCGCCGCTTTCCGCAGCATGCCTATTTCCTCGATGAAAATGACATCAGCCGCGAGGGCCACTCGCCGCTGCTGGAAGTGCCGATGAGCATCCAGTATAAGCACTCAGCGTGGATGAACAGCGTGAAGCAGGGCTACGATCGCCTGCGCGGCAAAGTGCGTTCCCCCTCTGTACACTGGCTGCGACCGATGGGCGGCAATGTGGAGACGATGAAAAAAGTCGTCGAACAAACGTTGACGCAGGGCAATGACTACGTGGAATATATGCTCCACTCTTCAGAGTATATGCCCGGCGGCAGCCCCACGTTCCAGAATGAACGGGATATTGAGCGTTTATACGCTGACCTTGAAGCCTTTTTTAGCTGGCTGGCGCCGCAGGTGAAGGGAATGACGTTGGCAGAATATTACCAGCGGAAAATCACACAGCGCTAACACACCTCAAGGTACCGTATGCGTATCCTTAAACAATTAACGCGGAAAAAGAATGCTTTTTTCCGCGGCGTTAAATTTAATTTAATTAACTATCGATACAGAAATAAGCCGGCGCGTAAACCTTTCGATCCGGCGCCTGTGCGCCGCGTGCTGCTATTGCGCCTGGATGATAAAGTCGGTGATATGGTGGTCACGACTGGCTGCGCCAGAATACTGGCCGAACAGGGATATCAGGTTTCGGTGTTAACCGGACCGATATGCTGCGAAATATTAGCAGGCTCAGAATTCATTCAGCAAGTATATTTATATCGGCCGCGCATGTCCTTAAATACGTTGCGGGCGGCAGGGTTTGATGCAGTTATCGATTTTGATGACGTGACCAGCTATGAACGCTTTAAATTACTCGCCGATTTACGGGCGGCCAGCGTGATTGGTTTTAATAAAGAGCCCTATAAACTTTACGATCACTCGATCGCTTTTTTTGACAGCAATAGCCATATTTCCCTGCGCTATAAACAGGTAGTGAAGCTTTTTGGCATCGTTGACGACCACCCATACCACTATCATCTCCCCGGCTGCCGCCATGAGCGGGAGAAAGTGGCCCGCTTGCTTTCTCAGGCCGGAGAGGTCGAACTGCGTATCGCCATTAACCCTTTTACCGCGTCCGAGGATAAAGACTTCTGTCGTCACCAGGTGGCGACCCTGGTCGAGCGGCTACATGCTCTGCCTTACCGGGTCTGTATCGTGATGGTGGGTCGCAGTGAAAAAATCCGTCAGCTAGGGCTGGATATGGCGCTATACATCGCCGACAGCACCATCAACTCCGCCGTCGAAGTGATCCGCAGTTGTGATTTAGTGATTACGCCGGACACCTCGATCGTGCATATTGCGCGGGCTTTCGATAAGCCGATGGTGGCGGTCTATAACAAGCGCAAACTCAAGGACACCGGGCTGCCCGGCTATCACATCTGGGCGCCGGGCTATGACAAGGCGAGACAGATCGTCTGTGAAGAGGCCAATGTCGCCGATGTGGCGATTGAGTCGGTGTGGCCCGTGATTCAGGAGGAGGCAGACCGGCTGGTCGCTGCCCGCAGTTAATAGATAAGTTAATAAAAAAGGGCCGCTGACGGCCCTTTTTGTTAGCGTTTTTCCGCCAACCCTTTGCTGAGCGCAATGCCCAGCGGCAGCCAGAACAGCACCCAGGTTTCCCGGGGATTGCTGATGATAAACATCCCCTGCGAGGCCATAAATACCAGCGCGTAAAACAGGATTGCCAGGCTGTAGCGGCTGTCGGTGCGGCGCTTGCGCCACGCCTGCCATAGCCCGCAGGCAATGACCGCCAGCAGCAGCAGTAAACCCACGATGCCGCCTTTCAGCAGGGCGCCCATATACACGCTGTGAGTAGTGGTGATGTGCTCGCCGCTGTAGTTGATGAAGTCCAGTTCATAGCTGAAGCCACGGCCCAGCCAGGGCTGACTGGCCATCTCCGAGAGCGTATGGTGCCAGATGCTCAGTCGCAGCCCGCTTTGGGTGCCCAGCTCTTCAAAACGGGCGAGCAGCATATCGCCCACCGGCGTCACGACCAGGAGCAGCGCTACCAGCACAGCCAGCGCTGCGGCGATCAGCAGGTTGCGGCGGGTAAAAACGTGCAGGTGCAACGTACAGCAGACCGCCAGCACCAGGGCGATGATCGGCCCACGGCTCTGGGTCAGCAGCATCATTACCAGCATGATGGTGAGCGGCAGATAGAGCCAGTGGCTGGCTTTTTCTTTCAGTAGCATGCCGCAGATTAAAATGCCGATACCGCAGTAACCGGCAAGGTCGATAACGTTCGTTGGCCCAGGGTTCTCGGGGGAGACCGCACGTTCGGTAAGCACCAGCGTGTGGTCGATAATTAGCGTCCACAGCGAGAGCACAGTGATCCCGCCGACCACCGCCAGCATGGCCAGACGGCGGGTTCGTTCGTCGCTGAGCAGCAACGCCATCAGTAACAAATACCCGGTCAGATACACGCCATGGGTGATCGGCGAGTCGATATGCTGCGGCGTATGGCCCCACAGATTACTGAGGGCGTAATAAATAAAGAAGACCGCGAGCAGTGCCCATGTCGGCCACTGCTCGCGCAACACCCCGGCCAGCACCTGGCGGTTTTCCTGGCGAACCAGCGACAGCAACAGCAGCAGGATCGATAAATGCAGCAGGTTATTGGTCCGGGTGGACATGCAAAAAATCGCGCTGAAAAATAAAAACAAAGGAAAGACGATCGAGTAACCCTGTCTGGCGAAGTTACTCACTTTTAAAGTACTCATTAAACGCAACCTTTTCGAAGATAGTGTCCGGCACAGCGCTTTCTGGGGAAAAATTAATCACCCGAATCTGGCGTTGCTGCAGTACCTGCGCGGCATGCGCAAAAGAGGGCATGACGAGGGTATCCACTTTCGTTGCCAGGTAAGAAGGCAATTTTTCTTGTTGTGTTTCGTAGAACCGCGGCTGGTTAAAGTTGGTCATATCCAGGCCGCTCACCAGGATCGTATTGAAGCCCAGCCAGGCGAGAATTTGCAGCGCCCAGTAGACCACCGTTCCGGCATCGAAAACCCCCTGGCGGATATCGGTGCTAAAGCAGATATCCGGGCGCTGAGGATGAAGGCACATCGCTGGATTCTGCTGGTAAGTGCGCTTTATCGCTTCGCTGGCGACTTTCGGCTGGTAAATCTTATAGCAACCGTCCTCAATCAACGCCAAACGGCAGCGCAGCGCGTCCCCATAGCGATCGACGATTTTGGCGATCCCGTGCATGGTGGTGAACAGCAAAATATCCGGCTGGCTGACAATGGCGCGGATAATGTCCGGCTTCTTATCGAAAAATTCCATGTCGACGATGGTATAGAGCGAAAAGTGCAGCCGGTCGGCAAGATGCCAGGCGCCATTGACGCCCATCACCGGGATCGTTTTCGACAACAGGGAAAAATCGATATTGCGGGTTGAAGGGCCGGTGGCGGTCAGCAGGACTTCGCCCTGCATACTGTTTTTCAGCGCGCTCAGGCTGACCAGCGGCACCGTTTTCCCTTTATAGCGTAACGCGCTGATTTCGCCGCTCGGCGCGCGCGTAATGCGGGTAAAAGGCCACAGATTTTCATTGTGACGATAAGCGCGAGGGCGCGTGTAACGATAGATCTGCTTAAACAGGGATCCCATCAGAGCAGCCCCTGATTTTGCAGAAGAAGATGAACCCGGCTGGCCGGAATATCGCCGGTGCTGGTGCTATTTTCCGGCCGTACGATGTGCTGGTTTTTACCGTATCCGCCAATCAGTCCCGGATCGGTCGGGCCGTAGAGCGTGAAGTTCGGTTTATCCAGCGCGGCGGTCAGATGACTCAGTCCGGTATCGACCGAGACGACGGCCCGGGCGCCGGCCAGAACCTGCGCCACCTGCTCAAGGCTCATACGCGGCAGCACTTCAACATACTCCCGGCCTTCCGCCAGTCGCTTCGCCCGCGCCTCTTCGTGCGGGGCGCCCCATGGCAGCTTAATGCGGACGCCACTGCTGGCCAGCAGATCGAGAAGCTCCAGCCAGCGGGTTTCCGGCCAGTGCTTATCGTCGCGGGTGGTGGCGTGCAGGAACACCAGATAGGGCGCGGTAGCGCTAGCCTCGTGCTGCAGGAAATGGCGTGCAATGGCGTAATCCCCCTGGGTCTGGGGTTTCGCATAGCCAAGGCTTTTGGCGAACAGCTCACGGGTACGCTCCACCGCGTGCTGCTGTTTCGCGATATGATGGCGGCGGTTGTAAAACAGGCTCGCCAGCGGCTCGCGGGCCGTTTGCCAGTCCATACCATGCTTGACGCCGTGCGCCAGGCGGGTGACCAGCGCAGCGCTTTTCACCAGCCCCTGGGCGTCGATGATGGCGTCATACTTTACCGCCTGAACGGCCTCGCGAAAGGCTTGACGCTCGGCTTTGATCGGTGCGGAAAACCAGGCTTTACGCCAGCGGCGAATCGCCACTGGAATGACCCGGTCGACGTTTTCATGCCAGGAGGGGATCTGCGCGAAACCCTCTTCAACCACCCAGTCGAAGCGGATGCCGGGGATGGCCTGCGCAGCGTCGGTTAGCGCGGGCAGCGAGTGCAGCACGTCGCCCATCGATGAGGTTTTTACGATCAATACCCGCATCCGTTACGCTTCCTCGTGCCCGGTTTTTTCCGTCAACAATTCGTTTAGCTCTTGCAGGACGCGTTCTGGGGTGATGTCGATCAGGCTCTGATGATAGCCTTCCGCGGCATCGCCTTTGCGCACCTTGTGGTAGCCGGTAATCAGGCGGATCACGCGCGCTTTATGCGACAGCGGTGGGGTAAAGTCCGGGCTGCTCGGGCCATACAGCGCCACCAGCGGGCGGTCCAGCGCCGCGGCAACGTGCATCAGCCCCGAATCGTTAGTCACCACAGCTTTACAGGCGGCAATCAGGATCACCGCTTGTTCCAGCTGGGTTTCACCCGCCAGGTTGCGGCACCAGGCCTGCTGCTCGCTGCTGAGGGCGGCGATAATCTCTTTGCCGGCCTCGTTATCTTTTGCCGAGCCGAATAGCGCAATCTGGTAGCCATCGTCGATGAGCTTTTTCGCCAGCGTGGCATAGTGATAGTGCGGCCAGCGTTTGGCCGGGCCGAACTCCGCGCCCGGGCAGAAGCCGATGATCGGCCGATCGTTGGACAAATTAAAGGCGCTGCAGGTCAGCGACTTTTCCCCTTCGTTAACCTGCAGCTGCGGCCACAGCAGAGGTTGCGGCAGATCTTTGGCGCAGCGCATGACGCCGTTGTCATAGGCGAGCGCCACGTAGCGTTCCACCATTAGCGGCCAGGCGTCTTTATCCAGCACCCGGGCGTCGTTGAGCAACCCGTAGCGCATCTCGCCGCGCCAGCCGGTACGCAGCGGGATGTTGGCAAAGAAAGGGATTAATGCCGATTTAAACGAGTTCGGCAGCACGTAAGCGCGATCGTAGCGACGCTCGCGCAGGCTGTGGCCGAGCTTGCGGCGTTCGCCGATAGCCAGCGCGCCGTGGCCCAGCGGCATCGGGATCGCTTCGTTCACTTCCGGCATACGCGAAAGCAACGGACGGCACCAGGCTGGCGCCATCACGTCGATAATCGCCTGGGGATAGCGCGCCCTGAGCGTACGATAAAGACTTTGCGACATCATCATGTCGCCCACCCAAGACGGGCCTATCACCAATATTTTCATGCTTGTTTCTTATGCGTCGCGGTTTAGCCAGGCCATATATTCCGTTACGCCTTCGGCAACGGTTTTGAATGGTTTGTCATAGCCCGCTTTGCGCAGGTTAGTCAGATCCGCCTGGGTGAATGCCTGGTAGCGGCCTTTCAGTTTTTCCGGGAACGGGATGTACTCGATGCTGCCTTTTTTGTGGTACGCCAGGGTCGCATCGGCGACGGCCTGGAAGGATTCCGCACGGCCGGTGCCGAGGTTGAAGATGCCAGAAACGCCGTTTTCCCAGAACCACAGGTTGACGTCAGCCACGTCGCCCACGTAAACGAAGTCGCGCTTGAAGCCGTCGCTGCCTTCAAACAGTTTCGGGCTTTCGCCATTATTCAGCTGGGTATTGAGGTGGAAAGCGACGCTCGCCATGCTGCCTTTGTGGCCTTCGCGCGGCCCGTAGACGTTGAAGTAGCGGAAGCCGACGATCTGCGAATTGGCTTCCGGCAGGATCTGGCGGACGTATTCGTCGAACAGGAATTTGGAGTAGCCGTAGACGTTCAGCGGCTGCTCGTACTCGCGGGACTCAATGAAGTCGCTGGTGCGCCCACCGTAGGTGGCCGCCGAAGAGGCGTACAGGAACGGGATTTCGCGCTCCAGGCAGTAGTGCAGCAACTCTTTGGAGTACTGATAGTTGTTGTCCATCATGTACTTGCCATCCCACTCAGTGGTGGAAGAGCATGCGCCTTCGTGGAAGATAGCATCGATGTCGCCGAACTCTTCGCCCGCCATAATCTGGATCAGAAAATCTTCTTTATCCATGTAGTCAGCGATGTTCAGGTCCACCAGGTTCACAAACTTGGTGCCGTCTTTCAGATTGTCGACAACCAGAATATCGGTAATACCTTTGTCATTCAGCGCCTTAACGATGTTGCTGCCGATAAAGCCTGCGCCGCCGGTTACGATGATCATAACTGTACCTTTGAAGTTGAGAGCCCGGAGACAATCCGGACATGAATGCTCATATCATATCACCACATGAGCAAGCCTACAGCCATTCGCAGAATAAGGTGCTGGGCTGACGTGATTTATGCTGCAAATAATTCATTCAGGCCTGCATCATCTCGTATCAGCGTATAGCTTTGGGTAATATGTGCCAAATTTTGCCGAATCTGGAGAGTTGCAATGCGTGGTGATTTCTACAAACAGTTAACTAGCAACCTGGAGACCGCTCGGGCCGAAGGCTTGTTTAAAGAAGAGCGCATCATCACCTCGGCGCAGCAGGCGGATATTACCGTCGGCGACAGCCATGTGATTAACTTCTGCGCCAATAACTATCTGGGTCTGGCGAACCACCCGGAACTGATTGCCGCGGCGAAATCCGGCATGGACAGCCACGGTTTCGGGATGGCCTCCGTCCGCTTTATCTGCGGCACTCAGGATACGCACAAGCAGCTGGAGAAGAAGCTAGCCGATTTCCTCGGTATGGAAGATGCGATCCTCTACTCCTCCTGCTTCGACGCCAACGGTGGCCTGTTTGAAACCCTGCTCGGCCCGGAAGATGCCATTATCTCCGACGCCCTGAACCATGCCTCGATCATCGACGGCGTGCGTCTGTGTAAAGCGAAGCGCTTCCGCTATGCCAACAACGACATGCAGGAGCTGGAAGCGCGTCTGAAAGAAGCCCGCGAAGCCGGTGCGCGCCACGTGCTGATCGCTACCGACGGCGTCTTCTCGATGGACGGCGTGATCGCCAATCTGAAAGGCGTTTGCGACCTGGCGGATAAATACGATGCGCTGGTGATGGTCGATGACTCCCACGCCGTCGGCTTCGTCGGCGCAAACGGCCGCGGCTCCCACGAATACTGCGACGTGATGGGGCGCGTCGACATCATCACCGGCACCCTCGGTAAAGCGCTGGGCGGCGCCTCTGGCGGCTACACCGCCGCGCGCAAAGAGGTGGTCGAGTGGCTGCGCCAGCGCTCCCGCCCGTATCTGTTCTCCAACTCTCTGGCGCCGGCCATCGTGGCCGCCTCCATCAAAGTGCTGGAGATGGTTGAAGAGGGCGCAGACCTGCGCGATCGCCTGTGGGCCAACGCGCGTCTGTTCCGTGAAAAAATGACCGCGGCAGGCTTCACCCTGGCGGGCGCCGACCACGCCATCATTCCGGTGATGCTGGGTGAGGCGGTGGTGGCGCAGAACTTTGCCCGCGAGCTGCAGAAAGAAGGGATCTATGTCACCGGCTTCTTCTATCCGGTGGTACCGAAAGGCCAGGCGCGTATTCGCACCCAGATGTCGGCGGCGCATACCCCTGAACAAATTGAGCGTGCGGTGGAAGCCTTTACCCGCATCGGCAAACAACTGGGCGTCATCGCCTAATAAGGGTGTGAGATGAAAGCGTTATCCAAACTGAAAGCGGAAGAAGGCATCTGGATGACCGACGTACCGGAACCGGAAGTCGGCCATAACGATCTGCTGATTAAAATCCGCAAGACCGCCATTTGCGGGACCGACGTGCACATCTACAACTGGGATGAGTGGTCGCAGAAGACCATTCCGGTGCCGATGGTAGTTGGTCACGAATATGTCGGCGAAGTGGTCGGGATTGGCCAGGAAGTGCGCGGCTTTAAGATTGGCGACCGCGTCTCCGGTGAAGGGCATATTACCTGTGGCCATTGCCGTAACTGCCGCGCGGGCCGTACCCACCTGTGTCGCAACACCATCGGCGTGGGCGTCAACCGCCCGGGCTGCTTTGCCGAGTATCTGGTGATCCCGGCCTTTAACGCCTTTAAAATCCCCGACAATATCTCTGATGACCTGGCGTCTATCTTCGACCCGTTCGGCAACGCTGTGCACACCGCGCTCTCCTTCGATCTGGTGGGGGAAGATGTGCTGGTCTCCGGCGCCGGCCCGATCGGCGTGATGGCGGCGGCAGTGGCGAAACACGTCGGCGCGCGTAATGTGGTGATCACTGACGTTAACGAGTACCGCCTCGAGCTGGCGCGCAAAATGGGTGTCACTCGCGCGGTGAACGTGGCGAAAGAGAACCTCAACGACGTGATGGCTGAGCTGGGGATGACCGAAGGTTTTGACGTGGGTCTGGAGATGTCCGGTGCGCCGCCGGCGTTTCGCAGCATGCTCGATACCATGAACCACGGCGGCCGCATTGCGATGCTGGGTATTCCACCGTCGGATATGTCGATCGACTGGACCAAGGTCATCTTCAAGGGGCTGTTTATCAAAGGTATCTATGGGCGCGAAATGTTCGAAACCTGGTACAAGATGGCGGCGCTGATCCAGTCTGGTCTGGATCTTTCGCCGATCATCACCCACCGCTTCGGCATTGATGACTTCCAGAAAGGCTTCGACGCGATGCGCTCCGGCCAGTCCGGTAAAGTGGTTTTGAGCTGGGACTAATCCCCCATGCTGGCGTAAAAATCAGCAAAAAAGGCGCCTGCGGGCGCCTTAATTTAGATTTGGATAACATTTTTAGCCTGCTTAATATTAAGCGCACAATTTCTACATCGATTTTACGGTTATTCGCTTATACAGTGTGTTTAGTCGCAGTTTAACTTTGTAACTATCATGCTTAAACTCTCCGTATGCTTACTGACCTGTAATTCTGCGCGCCTGCTCATGGAGGTGCTGCCGCCGCTGCTGAAGGTGGCTGATGAATGTATCGTCGTCGACTCCGGCAGCACAGACGACACGGTGTCTATTTGCCAGCAGTTTGGCCTCACCGTCCATCACCATGCCTACAAAGCCCACGGCGCGCAGATGAACTATGCCATCGGGCTGGCCAGCCATGACTGGGTGCTGTGCATGGACAGCGACGAAATTCTTGATAATGACGTGGTGACGGCCATTCAGGCGCTAAAAGCGGGGGAAGAGCCCGATCCAACCTGCGCCTGGCGTCTGCCGCGCTATTGGTTTGTGCTTGGCAAACAGGTGCGAACGATCTACCCCATTTCCTCACCGGATTACCCGGTGCGCCTCTTTAACCGCCAGCAGGCGCGGTTTAACGACCGGCCGGTGGATGACCAGGTGGTCGGGCACGCACGCTCCGTCAGGTTGCCGGGCTTCGTTCGCCATGACACCTTTTATTCGCTGCATGAAGTATTTAATAAGCTGAACAGCTATACCACCCGGCTGGTAAAGCACCAGCAGATCAAACCATCGCTGACGCGGGGGATCGTCAGCGCCATTGGCGCTTTCTTTAAGTGGTATCTCTTTAGCGGAGCGTGGCGCTATGGCAAAGTCGGCGTGGTGACCGGCCTGTACGCCACGTTTTACAGCTTTCTCAAATATTTTAAGGCGTGGTACGCCCACGAAGATAACCAGGCGCCCGTCGCGCAAAAGCGAACGGACCCCTGAGTGGTTTAGTTACCCGGATTATCCCAGCCCTGCCATTTGAGGCGATAGTACTGAACCAACGCGCTCTGGCTAATGCTATCGCTGAGGATAGTGAAGAAGCGGCTGGCGTTCACGGGTTCCAGCGGGCGCTTCGGCTTGCAATACTTCACGCCGTGGAACGGATTACGCGGCTTCTGCTGCTGCGGCGGCGTTTGTTGCGCGGGCGGCTGAGCGTAGTTGGGCGTCGAGTTGTCGACCTGCGGCTCGTTCAGCAGGCTGCTCGGGCGCACCAGCGTGATATCCGGCGGCAGGTTATAGACCATCTGCTGCAGCACCCGCACCGTCGTCGGATGCGGATGGCCAATGGCTATTGCCGAACCGTTGCGCCGCGCCAGGGCGATGGCACGGTTGAACTGGTTGCGGATATCGGCTTCATTCTGCGTATCGTCAAGAAACACCTTGCGCTTAATCACCTTCACCCCGGTACCCTGTGCGGCGCGCATGGCCTGGGTGTTGCCGATGGTGACGCTGTCGAGAAAATAGAGATTGTAGCGCTCCAGAGCCTGCATCACCTTCTGCATGCCAAACAGGTTGGAGGTCATCGCGCTGCCCATATGGTTATTCAGCCCGACGGCGTAGGGGACTTTGCCGTAAGCCTCGCGAATGATGCGCTCGATCTCCTCGCTGCTCATTTCGGGACGAAGAGTGTCTTTTTCCAGTGGCTGTTTGCTGAGTGGCGCCATCGGCAGATGAATGAGGACTTCATGGCCCAGATTATGCGCTTTAGTGGCCATTTCCCGGGCGTGCGGCGCGTTCGGCAGCACGGCGACGGAGATGGTTGCCGGCAGCGCCAGCACCTGATTCTCGGTCTGCGGGCGGTAGCCGAAATCGTCAATAACGATGGAGAGTTTGCCAGCGAACGCTGGCGCCGCCAGAGCCAGCGAACCGGCTACGGCAAGAGCAATTGCGCGAAATTGAAGCAAAACTTATCTTCCCAACCACGGCTGTGGATTGACCGCCTGACCCTGGCGGCGAATTTCGAAATAGAGCGACGGACGGCCCTGACCGCCGCTGCTGCCTACGAGCGCGATAGGCTGGCCGGCACGCACCTGTGTACCGACGCTGACCAGCGCGCTTTGGTTATAGCCATACAGGCTCATGTCGCCTTTGCCATGTTCGACCACCACCACCAGACCATAGCCCTGCAGCCAGTCGGCCAGAATGACCCGGCCATCAGCAATGGCTCTGACTTCGGTGCCTTCAGACGCGGCGATAACCATCCCTTTCCAACGTAGTTCACCTTGCAGCTGTTCGCCATATCGATGAAGGAGCGGACCGCGAACCGGCCAGAACGCCTGACCGCGCGGTGAACCCAGCCCGCCGGTGCGTGACATCAGCGAACGCTCGCTTTCCGTTGGTTTATAGGTGGTGCCTTTGCGTGACGCTTCCTGCTGGCGGTCGCGCACCGCCTGTGCATCGCGTGCTTCCCGGTCGGCGCGGGCTTTAGCGGCAGCCTCCGCCTGGGCGATACGACCGCGTAGGCGCGATTCGTTAGCCCGTAATTCACTTAATTGTTGCTGACCCTGCTGAATGGAGGACTCCAGGCCGGAAAGGGTCTTTTTCCGTTCGTTACGCGCCTGCTCCAGCTTCGCCTGCTGGGCCTTTTGCTCGTAGACCAGCGTCTGCTGCTGGCTCTGTTTTTCTTCGAGCATCGACTTTTGCACCGCCATCTCTTCGCGCGTTTTCTTCAGCTCCGCGATAGTCTCCTGACGGGCCTGGTTGAAATAGCTGAAATAGACCTGCATTCGCTGGTTGCGCTGGCCCTCTTCACCGCTGAGCACCATCTGGATGCCGGTATGCGGCCCCTGGCGGAACGCGGCATCGAGCTGTGCGGCGAGATTACGCTCCTGAGACGCGCGCTGGCGCTCCAGCTTTGCGAGGGAGGCGTTCATCTCGTCAATCTGCTTATTAAGCTGGTTCAGGTTGTCCTGGGTTTCGCGTAGTTTGCGGGCCGCGGCGGCGATCGCCTCTTCCTGCGCTTTGAGCTGGGCGAGCAGGCTTGCGCGCTGCTGCTGCTGTTGCTTGATCGCCCGCTGCTTGGCGGCGATGTCGGCCTGAATAGACTTTAGCTGATCGCGATCGTCGGCGTGAGCAGATGACGCGCACAGCAATACGCCAGCGCTGAGCGCGCTGGCGTAAAGGACGGATCGAACTGCCGTTGCGATCCATGTAGTTGAATACGTCGCCTTTCCCCTCATGGGGAAGGATTATTCCACGATGAACAGCGGCTTGCCAGTCATCTCTTGCGGGATTTCCATTCCCATCAGCGACAGCATGGTCGGGGCGATGTCGGAAAGTTTACCGCCGTTGACCGCTTTAACCGCTTTATTACCGACGTAGATCAGCGGAACCGGCAGGTTAGTGTGCGCGGTATGCGCCTGGCCGGTGGCCGGGTCGCGCATCTGCTCGGCATTGCCGTGGTCGGCGGTGATCAGCAGCTGGCCGCCAACGGATTCTACCGCCTGAGCGACCTGGTCGATGCAGTGATCCAGCGCTTCAACCGCTTTCACTGCCGCTTCCATCACCCCGGTATGGCCAACCATGTCGCCGTTCGGGTAGTTACAGATGATGGTGTCGTATTTACCGCCCTTGATGGCGGCGACCAGTTTCTCGGTCAGCTCGGCGGAGCTCATTTCCGGCTGCAGATCGTAGGTCGCCACTTTCGGCGAGTTAATCAGGATCCGCTCTTCGCCTTTGAACGGCTCTTCTACGCCGCCGTTGAAGAAGAAGGTGACGTGAGCGTATTTCTCGGTTTCGGAGATGCGCAGCTGGGTTTTATCGTGCTTCGCCATCCACTCGCCGAAGGTGTTGGCCAGCGAGGCTGGCGGATAGGCGCAGGCGACTTTGATGTCGGCGGCGTATTCGGTGAGCATCACGAAATCGAGATTAACCACTTTCTTACGCGCAAAGCCGTCGAAGTCGGCATTGACGAAGGCGCGGGTGATTTCGCGCGCGCGGTCGGCACGGAAGTTCATGAAGATCAGTGCGTCGCCGTCTTCCATCGCCGCATCGGCCTGGCCGGCAGCACGGATAACGGTCGCTTTCACGAATTCGTCGTTTTCGTCACGGGCGTAGGCAGCCTGCAGACCGGCGACAGCGGTATCGGCCTGGAATTCGCCTTTGGCCAGGGTCAGCAGGTCATAGGCCTGTTCAACGCGGTCCCAGCGGTTGTCGCGGTCCATGGCATAATAGCGGCCGATGAGCGACGCGATGCGGCCTTTGCCCAGCGCGGCAAATTTGGCTTCGAATTTTGCCAGCGTTTTTTCCGCGCTGCGCGGCGGGGTATCACGACCGTCGAGGAAAGCGTGCAGGTAAATCTTCTCAGCGCCGCGCTCTGCCGCCAGCTCCACCATCGCCATGATGTGATCTTCGTGGCTGTGGACGCCGCCCGGCGACATCAGGCCCATGATATGTACCGCTTTGCCGGCGGCGACCGCTTTATCGACCGCGGCGGTGAGTACCGGGTTGGCGAAGAAGGTGCGTTCTTTAATTTCCACATCGAGACGGGTCAGGTCCTGATAGACGATACGACCGGCGCCCAGGTTGACGTGGCCCACTTCGGAGTTCCCCATCTGACGGTCCGGCAGGCCGACTTCGAGGCCAGATGCATCGATCAGGGTATGCGGACGTTTGGCCCACAGTGCGTCCATTACCGGCGTTTTAGCGCTGTAAATGGCGTTATCCTGTTGGTCTTCGCGATAGCCGTAGCCATCCAGAATCACCAGTACCATAGGTTTTTTAGTAACCGACATTGCGACAACCTCATGCTCAAAGACAGAAATTTTGCGTAATTTTACTACAGCTGAATCGTTTAAATCCCCGTGAAAGATCAAAGAAAGGGAAGGGGCGGCGTCAGAGGCGATGACGAAGGCGGCTTTTTTTCGTGACCGGCCGCAGAAAATACATTACATCGCGCTCACTGGCTGTATTTGCCGCAAGGCACAGGTATACTCCTTTCCTGGTTTTTTTCTCACTTAGTCGGGAGTTGTAACCCCCCATGCAAGAAATTATGCAATTCATCGGCCGTCACCCGGTCCTGAGCATCGCGTGGATCGCGCTGCTGGGTGCGGTACTGTTCACCACCTTCAAGGGCCTGATGTCGAAAGTTAAAGTCATCACCCGTGGTGAAGCGACGCGTCTTATCAATAAAGAAGACGCTGTGGTGGTCGACCTGCGTCAGCGTGACGATTTCCGTAAAGGCCATATTGCCGGCGCTATCAACCTGTTGCCCAGCGATATCAAAGCCAATAACGTCGGCGAGTTGGAAAAACACAAATCGCAACCCATTATTGTGGTAGACGGTTCCGGCATGCAGGCGCAAGAGCCCGCCAGCGCGCTGAACAAAGCCGGGTTTGAAAAAGTCTTTGTACTGAAAGAGGGTATCGCAGGCTGGAGCGGCGAAAACCTTCCTCTGGTACGCGGCAAATAACTTACCTCGCGTGGTGATGCCGCCGCGTTTTCCCTGCATGCCTGACGTGAAGGGAAGCGCAGTCCGCGGCGTAAAACCCTCAGGGTAACAACAGGAGTGAAGTCATGGCCAATATTGAGATCTACACCAAAGCGACCTGCCCGTTCTGCGTTCGCGCGAAAGCGCTGCTGAACAGCAAAGGCGTAACGTTCCATGAGTTGCCGATCGATGGCGATGCCGCTAAGCGTGAGGAGATGATCCAGCGCAGCGGACGGACGACGGTTCCGCAGATTTTTATTGATGCGCAGCACATTGGCGGCTGTGACGACTTGTATGCGCTTGATTCACGTGGTGGACTTGATCCCCTCTTGCGCTAATTTTTGCGCGCTTTCCCTGGCGGAAGCGCGTATTTAAGGACAACACGAAAGGGTTTTACTATGTCAGAACAAAACAGCACCGAAATGACCTTCCAGATCCAGCGTATCTATACCAAAGATATCTCTTTTGAAGCGCCGAATGCGCCGCAAGTTTTCCAGAAAGACTGGCAGCCGGAAGTTAAACTTGATCTGGATACCGCCTCCACCCAGCTGGCTGAAGGCGTTTATGAAGTGGTGCTGCGTGTGACCGTGACCGCCTCGCTGGGCGAAGAAACCGCGTTCCTCTGTGAAGTACAGCAGGGCGGTATTTTCTCCATCGACGGCATCGAAGGCACCCAGATGGCGCACTGCCTCGGCGCATACTGCCCGAACATTCTGTTCCCGTACGCGCGCGAGTGCATCACCAGCCTGGTTTCCCGCGGTACCTTCCCGCAACTTAACCTTGCGCCAGTGAACTTCGACGCGCTGTTTATGAACTATCTGCAGCAGCAGGCTGGCGAAGGTGCAGAACAACATCAGGATGCCTGATGAACGCACTTAATGCTGCAATGACTGTGATCGGTGCCGGCTCTTACGGCACCGCTCTTGCCATCACCCTGGCAAGAAATGGCCACCACGTTGTGCTGTGGGGCCATGACCCAAAACATATCGCGACGCTGCAACACGATCGCTGCAACGCCGCGTTCCTTCCCGATGTGCCTTTTCCGGATACGCTGCATCTTGAAAGCGACCTGGCCACCGCGCTGGCCGCCAGCCGCGACATCCTTGTCGTGGTGCCAAGCCATGTGTTCGGCCAGGTGTTACGCCAGATTAAACCGCTGATGCGCCCCGACGCGCGGCTGGTGTGGGCGACCAAAGGCCTGGAGGCCGAAACCGGCCGTCTGCTGCAGGACGTGGCGCGTGAAGCGCTGGGCGATGATATCCCGCTGGCGGTGATCTCGGGGCCAACCTTCGCCAAAGAGCTGGCCGCCGGGTTGCCGACGGCGATTTCGCTGGCGGCGACGGATCCGCAGTTTGCCGAGGATCTGCAGCACCTGCTGCACTGCGGCAAAAGTTTCCGCGTCTACATCAACCCGGACTTTATTGGCGTGCAGCTCGGCGGCGCGGTAAAAAACGTCATTGCTATCGGGGCGGGTATGTCGGACGGCATCGGCTTCGGCGCTAATGCGCGTACGGCACTGATTACTCGCGGCCTGGTGGAAATGTCCCGCCTCGGCGCGGCGCTGGGCGCCGACCCGGAAACCTTTATGGGCATGGCCGGCCTCGGTGACCTGGTGCTCACCTGCACCGACAACCAGTCCCGTAACCGCCGCTTCGGCATGATGCTCGGCCAGGGGATGGACGTGCAAAGCGCTCAGGAAAAGATTGGCCAGGTGGTTGAAGGCTACCGCAATACCAAGGAAGTTCGCGTTCTGGCACAGCGTTTAGGTGTCGAAATGCCAATAACCGAGGAAATTTATCAGGTATTGTATTGCGGAAAAATTGCGCGCGAGGCAGCATTGACCTTATTGGGTCGCGCCCGCAAGGACGAGCGCAGCAGCAATTAGCTTTCCTTTGTCACCTGAATGACCCTGCCAGCGCAGAACTGGCAGGTCATTACTATATCGCCTGGAGTATGCAATGCCGTGTGAAGAACTGGATATCGTCTGGAATAATATTAAAGCCGAAGCCCGGGCTCTGGCTGACTGTGAGCCGATGCTCGCCAGTTTTTACCACGCAACGCTACTCAAGCATGAAAATCTGGGCAGTGCGCTGAGCTATATGCTGGCCAACAAGCTGGCTTCCCCGATTATGCCCGCGATCGCCATTCGTGAAGTGGTGGAAGAGGCCTACGCCGCCGATCCGGAAATGATCGCCTCCGCCGCCTGCGATATTCAGGCGGTGCGTACGCGTGACCCAGCGGTGGATAAATACTCCACGCCGCTGCTTTACCTGAAGGGTTTCCATGCCCTGCAGGCGTATCGTATCGGCCACTGGTTGTGGACTCAGGGCCGGCGTGCGCTGGCGATTTTCCTGCAAAATCAGGTCTCGGTCTCCTTCCAGGTGGATATCCACCCGGCGGCGAAAATTGGCCGCGGGATCATGCTCGACCACGCCACCGGCATTGTGGTCGGCGAAACGGCGGTGATTGAAGATGACGTGTCTATCCTGCAGTCGGTCACCCTCGGCGGGACCGGTAAAACCAGCGGCGACCGTCACCCGAAAATTCGCGAAGGCGTGATGATTGGCGCCGGGGCGAAGATCCTTGGCAATATTGAAGTCGGGCGTGGAGCGAAGATTGGCGCTGGTTCGGTGGTATTGCAGCCGGTTCCGCCGCACACCACCGCGGCGGGCGTCCCGGCGCGTATCGTCGGCAAGCCAGAGAGCGACAAGCCGGCGATGGATATGGATCAGCATTTCAACGGCATCCACCACACCTTCGAGTACGGCGACGGGATTTGATTTATTGCCATTTGTCGCTGCTAAGCACAGAAATGTCGCCCGGATAAGGCGCAACGCGCCGTAATCCGGGAACCGCTCAGGTTAGCTGCGCAAGACCGCGCCAGGATACCCCAGCTGGCGCCAGGCTTCATACACCACCACCGACACCGCGTTTGACAGGTTCATACTGCGGCTGTCCGGCATCATCGGAATACGGATTTTCTGCTCCGGCGGTAGGGCATCGAGGATGCTGGCCGGCAGACCGCGGGTTTCCGGGCCAAACATCAAGAAATCGCCATCCTGATAGCTCACTGCGCTGTGCGCCGGCGTGCCTTTGGTGGTCAGGGCGAACAGACGCTGCGGCTGCGCGCTGGCGACAAACGCCGCATAATCCGCATGGCGCTGCACGGCAGTGAACTCGTGATAGTCAAGTCCGGCGCGTCTCAGGCGTTTATCGTCCCAGGTGAAGCCCATCGGCTCAATGATATGCAGACTGAAGCCCGTGTTAGCGCACAGGCGGATAATATTCCCGGTATTCGGCGGGATCTCTGGTTCGAATAACACGATGTTCAGCATACTGCCCCCTTAATTGCGGGGGGCAGAATAGCAGATATTTGGCGAACCCTCACCCCGGCCCTCTCCCAAAGGGAGAGGGGGAAAATCGGTGCCGGTCGGTGGGCTGGCGGGGGCTGGTAAAGGACTACCCATCAGTCGATACTTCTCGTGGACAGAGGGTCAGGGAAACACCGCCGCTAACCTGTCTGCCGGACAGTCCCCTCTCCCTTTGGGAGAGGGTTAGGGTGAGGGGAGAGAATAACGCCTTCTACGCGGCGTTATTCTGCTTCAGCGCATCGAAGGTCTGCAGCGCTTCGGCATTCTGCACCAGCGAATCGCGGCTGATATCCGCGATGGTTTTTGCCCCGGTCAGGGTCATCGCCACTTTCATCTCTTTCTCGATAAGATTGAGTAGATTCGCCACCCCCTGCTTGCCGTGGGTCGCCAGGGCATACAGGTAAGCGCGGCCGAGCAGCACGCTGTCGGCGCCTAGGGCGATCATCCGCACCACGTCGAGCCCGTTGCGGATGCCGCTGTCGGCGAGAATAGTGATATCGCCTTTCACCGCGTCGGCAATCGCCGGCAGGGCGCGGGCCGAGGAGAGCACGCCATCGAGCTGGCGGCCACCGTGGTTGGAAACCACAATACCGTCGGCGCCGAAGCGCACCGCGTCGCGAGCGTCTTCTGGATCGAGGATCCCTTTGATCACCATCGGACCGTCCCAGAAATCGCGGATCCACTCCAGGTCTTTCCATGAAATCGACGGATCGAAGTTATTCGCCAGCCAGCCGATGTAATCCTCAAGCCCGGTCGGTTTGCCGAGATAGGTGGAGATATTCCCCAAATCGTGCGGACGGCCGTTGAGGCCGACGTCCCACGCCCACTGCGGATGGGTAACCGCCTGCCAGTAGCGGCGCAGGGCGGCGTTTGGGCCGCTCATGCCGGAATGGGCATCGCGGTAGCGGGCGCCAGGAGTCGGCATATCGACGGTAAAGACCAGCGTCGAGCAGCCGGCGGCTTTGGCGCGCTCCAGCGCATTGCGCATAAAGCCGCGGTCGCGCAGGACGTACAGCTGGAACCACATCGGGCGCTTGATGGTCGGGGCGACCTCTTCGATCGGGCAGACGGAAACGGTAGAGAGGGTGAACGGAATGCCTTTCTCATCCGCCGCGCCAGCGGCCTGCACTTCGCCGCGGCGGGCGTACATCCCGCACAGTCCGACCGGCGCCAGCGCCGTCGGCATCGCCAGCTTCTCGTTGAATAACGTCGTTTCCAGGCTCAGATCCGACATATTGCGCAAAATACGCTGGCGCAGAGCGACATCGGAGAGATCTTCCACGTTGCGGCGCAGGGTGTGTTCGGCATAAGCCCCGCCGTCGATATAGTGGAACAGAAACGGCGGCAGGATACGCTGGGCGGCGGCGCGATAGTCGCTGGCGGCGGAAATAATCATCACGAATTCTCCCTGGAATGTTCATTGTGGTCACCGGGCAGGCGGGTAATTCGCGCCTGGCGGGCCTGGTCTTCATCAAAACGTTTAATGGTGGCGTGGACAAAACCTAAGTGGCCCATCATCGCCTGGCGCGCCGCCTCGGCGTCACCGGCAACAATGGCCTCCATAACGGCCTGGTGTTGTTCGGTCAAACGGGCAAACACCGGCGGCACCAGATACATGCGCTGGCGGCTCTGCTTAACGGAGGAGTGCAGCAGGTCGAAAAAGCCGCGCATGGTTTGCAGGAGCACTACGTTATGCGAGGCTTCGGCGATCGCCAGATGGAAGCGAACATCCGCCTGCGAGGCAATATCCGGGTCTTCACTCTGGGTCGCTTCAAAGCACAGGCGAATTTTTTCTTTATCGGCGTCGGTGGCCCGCATCGCCGCGTGCCACGCGGTGCTGGCTTCGATGGCGTGACGGGCTTCGAGGATATCGAAGCTGTAGTCCGGGTCATCGGCCAGCAGCGTCTTCAGCGGCTGGACGATGTTTTGCTCTGACCACGGCTCATGCTGAAAGCGGACGAAGGTGCCGCCGCCGCGACGGCTCAGCAGCACTCCTTCATTGACCAGCATCGCCAGCGCTTCGCGCAGGGAATTGCGCGAGACGCCGAGCTGGGCGGCGAGCTGGCGCTCGGCGGGCAGTCGCATGCCCGCCTCCAGCTGTTGTTCTTCAATCAGCGCCCGGACGCGACGCGCTACGTCGTCGGCCAGGCGTTTAGGCATCACTATCACGGGATCATCCAGGTTAAAACGTAGGCCTGCAGCGTGGTGATCAGCCCCACCATGCAGGTGAAGATCAGGCTGTGTTTGACGGTAAAGCGGAACAGATCCGACTCTTTACCCACCAGGCCTACCGCGGCGCAGGCGATAGCGATCGACTGCGGGGAAATCATCTTGCCGGTAACGCCGCCGGTGGTATTGGCTGCGACCAGCAGGATATCGGAGACGCCAATCTGCTGCGCGGCCGTTGCCTGCAGCGCGGCGAACAGGGCGTTAGACGAGGTGTCCGATCCGGTCAGGAATACCCCCAGCCAGCCAAGGAACGGTGAGAAGAAGGTAAACGCGTGGCCGGTATGGGCCAGCGCCAGGGCCAGGGTCGACGACAGCCCGGAGTAGTTAGAGATAAAGGCGAACGCTAGTACCATCCCGATAGAATAGATCGGCAGCGCCAGATCCTTCAGCGTCCCGGCGAAGGTGGTCAGCGCGTCTTTCGGCTTCATGCGTAGCCAGACGATGGACAGCAGGGCTGCGAACAGAATGGCGGTGCCGGTTGCCGACAGCCAGTCGAATTTATACACCGCGGCGTATGGCGTCGCGGCGCTAACCACCGGCGGCATACGGGCAACCATTTTGTCGAGGAACGGCACTGAAATATTGATGACGAAGTCATACATTGCGCCGCCCGGTGCGAACAGCGCTTTAAACGGCGGTACGCTCCACAGGGTCACGGTGGCGGTCAGGAACAGGAACGGCGACCAGGCGCGGATCACTTGTCCCGCCGTGTAGCGTGTGCGGGCCAGCGTCATATCCACCTGCGAGGCGCCGATGTCGCCAAAGCGGAAGATGCGTACCGGCTGCCAGCGTTTGAGGAACAGGGTCAGACAGACCAGGGAGACCAGCGACGAGATGATGTCCGGCAGCTCCGGGCCAAGGAAGTTCGAGCTGAGGTACTGGGCAATAGCGAACGAGCCACCCGCCACTATCACCGCCGGCCAGGTCTCTTTAATGCCCCGCCAGCCGTCCATAATCGCCATGATCCAGAACAGTACGATAATGGTCAGGAACGGCAGCTGACGGCCCACCATCTGGCCGATGGCGAAGCTATCGATACCGGTCACCTGGCCGGCGACCAGAATCGGGATGCCCATCGCGCCGAAGGCCACCGGCGCGGTGTTGACGATCAGGCACAGGCCAGCCGCATACAGCGGGTTAAACCCGAGACCAACCAGCAGCGCGGCGGTAATGGCGACCGGCGCGCCGAAACCCGCCGCCCCTTCGAGAAAGGCGCCGAAGGAGAAGCCGACGATCAGCATCTGCAGGCGCTGGTCCGGCGTAATCGACAGAATCGATGAGCGGATGATGTCGAACTGCCCGGTCTTCACCGAGATTTTATAGACAAAGACCGCGGCGATAATAATCCACGCGATAGGCCACAGGCCGTAGAAGAAGCCGTAGACCACCGAGGCTAAGGCGCGGTCCACCGGCATTTTATAGAACAGCAAGGCGACGACCAGCGCGATTGCGACGGTCCAGGTAGCAGCGATATAGCCTTTCAGTTTGAGCTTAATCAGCGCAAAAAAGAAAAACAGAATCGGTAGCGATGCGATAAGACTGGATAACCAGATATTACCGGCGGGATCGTAGTTTTGTTGCCAGAGATTCATGCAGGGTCTCCATCGGGCCGCCAGGAGAGGAGGGCTGAGTCTGCGCTCATTGCCGCTCGCATCTTGGGTAAAATTGGCCCGGCCAATTAGGGGTAGCAGGGTTGATGACAACGAATAGTTAATCAGATGTTGCTCTTAAGCAACGTGTTTGTGATAGATTTTGATGGATTTGTGAACTGTCGGGGGTAGATGAAATTATTGGTTGGACCAATCGGCCTGGCTGAAGATAAAAAGTGGGGAGTGAAGCTAGAATGGCCCTCTCCGCACGGAGAGGGCTGGGGATCAGAATTCGCTGCGGGCGAAACCGGTCATCTCTTTCAGACCCATTTCCCGGCCCAGGGCGGTCATCGGATGGACCACCACCAGACCGCGGACGCTTTTTTTCAGTTTGCCCATATCGGCCTGCTCTTTTTTGGTAATCGCGCGGCGGAACGGCAGACTCATCAGCTTCTGTGCCTCTTTGCTCAGCTTCTGGCTCTGGACGGAACGCAGACGTTCAATCTCCGTTTCCAGAGTGGCTTTTTCTTTTTCCAGCTCAGCGTATTTGTCGGCGGCTTCCACCAGCGACAGCTCGGCTTGCTGGTGGCGGATGGCGTCGAGACGATCGCTCAGACGCTTGATTTCATTCTTTTCGACTTCTTTCATGGTGATTTGATCTGTTAATAAAGGGGCTTCATTCGCCTATAGTATGTGCCGTGACCGCTATTGTTGATAGCTATTTATCAAAAATTCGCCGTTTGTCGCCCGCGGAATGCAATATCATTCATCGCTAATAATTTGAATTTTATTAATATTCTGCCTAATACCCCTTCTAATTTCATTTCTGTGAAGCCTGTCGGCGGATAAGCACGTTTTCCTTAACCCGCGCCGGTGAATTGGCTAATGCTTAATCAGATTATTCCCAAAAGGAGGACGTGATGGCAAAGATCGGCGACGGCGTACCACGTTTAATCGACAAAGCGGTTGATTTTATGGCTTCCAGTCAGGCGTTTATGGAGTATTTGAAAAAGTCTCCGCGTCTGCAGCATGTACCGCGAGACATCCCTCAGGATAAGGAAGCATTGTTTCTGCAGCGTCTGGAATATTATCGTCAGCTTTACCGGCCGACCTGCGACCAGACGGAGCCGGAATCAGAGCGTTGATTTCTGGAAGGCTTTTTTTAAGCTGATTCGTGAAATCAGCTCAGTCAGGGACAACACCATTGTTGAGCGCACCATCTGCTGGTAACGCAGCTTCTGCATTGCCAGCAGTTCTGCATCGCTGTCATCAAACTGCGGCGTTGGCGGCAGGGCGGTGACGCAGTGCAGCTCGCCGAACGGACCGATAATTTCGTCGTCGGTGAAGCTGTACTCATTGCCGTCGTGGTTAAGCTCTTCGCGCAGGGCCATCAGCAGTTCAGCGTCTTCATACTCGGCACGACTTATCACCCCAAGGCCATAAATCAGCTTCAGGCGTACAGAGAGATCGCCGAGCGGCCCGCTGCCCTCCAGCAAGGGCTCGACGGCGTATTTCACCGCGTAGTCGTCTTTACGGAACACCTGAAGCACCAGAATATTGACCGCTTCCGTTAACAGCTCGACGGTGGCGATCAGGAAGCTTCGTACGGTTTTGCCAGCATTCAGACGCTCAAGCACACGGTTTTCAAATGCTTGTGTTTCTTCCATCATTGCCTGCATATCTGACAGGAGTCGTAATGGGCGCGACGTTGGTCGCGCCAGGTTGTGCATCATTTTTCCGCGTTGTAGTCGTTAACGGCCTCCGCGACGACATCGCTTGCGGCGTCCAGGCCGGAAATCTGCGCCAGCGCGGCCTGCGGCCCCTTGTCGGCGATCAGCGCCGCCAGCTCCTGAGCCTGCGGATCGTCTTCGCTACGGAAATGCATCGCCGCCGCAATCCCTTTCACCAGGTTGCGATGCGGCAGACCGTATTCCAGTGTACCCAGCAGCGGCTTAATTAAACGGTCGCCGGCGCTCAGTTTGCGCAGCGGCTGACGGCCAACGCGCTCAACATCGTCTTTCAGGTACGGGTTCTCGAAACGGCCAAGAATTTTCTGGATATAAGCCGCGTGCTTCTGCGGGTCGAAGGCGTAACGTTTGATCAGCACCGCGCCGCTCTCCTCCATCGCGCCCTGCACGACGGCCCGAATTTTCTCGTCGAGGATCGCATCGCGAATCGTCTGGTGGCCCGCCAGTTTTCCGAGGTAGGCGGTTATAGCATGCCCGGTGTTCAAGGTGAAGAGCTTGCGCTCGACAAATGCCATCAGGTTATCAGTTAATTCCATTCCCGGGATAGTCGGCAGCGCGCCTTTGAACTGAGTCTTATCGACAATCCACTCGCTGAAGGTTTCCACGGTGACTTCCAGCGGGTCATGAGTGGCGGAAGCTGATGGCGGCACAATACGGTCAACGGCAGAGTCGACAAAGCCGATATGCGCTTCCACCCAGGCTTTATCTTCTTCCGCCAGCGCGTTAAAGACGTGGCCTTTTAACTGCGTGGTGCCGCGCACCATATTTTCGCAGGCGATGATGTTCAGCGGGCGTTCGGTGCCCTGCGCTTTGCGTTTCGCCAGCCCTTTGGCGATCGCTGGCGCGATGCGCTCAAGCACGACGGGACCGACGGCGGTGGTGACCAGATCCACCTCAGCGATCAGGTCCACAACCTCATCGCTGATGCTGCTGACGGCATTGACGCCGGAGACGGTGTCCACCTGCTCATTCTCACCGACGACGTGAACCTGATAGCTATGACGGGCATTCAGGGCATCAAGTACGGTCTGATTGACATCGGCAAACGTCAGTTCGATGCCCGCGTCGGCCAGCAATTTACCGATAAAGCCACGTCCGATATTACCTGCGCCAAAATGTAATGCTTTCATAGTATTAACCTTCAATTAATGTTTTTACCTGAGAGGGCTGGGGTGAGGCATTTCCCCTCACCCCAACCCTCTCCTAAAGGAGAGGGTTGGATAGCGCTGATTATTTATTTAGCAGTGCCAGAACTTCGTCGACGCTGGTGGTTTTCGCCAGGCGCTCAATCACGGTTTCGTCATCCAGGGCGTTAGTCAGACTGGTGATAACCTGAATGTGCTCGTTATTGCGAGCGGCGATGCCGATGACCAGACGCGCGACTTCATCTTCTTCTTCACCGAAGCGCACGCCTTCCGGGTACTGGCAGAAGACGACGCCGGTTTTCAGCACGCGGTCCTTCGCTTCGATGGTGCCATGCGGTACCGCAATGGACTCGCCGAGATAGGTCGAGGTCAGTTTTTCGCGGTCCAGCATCGCCTGCACATATTCCGGCTCAACGTAACCGCCTTTCACCAGCTGCTCACCGGCGAAGCGAATCGCTTCTTCCTTGGTGGCCGCTTTACGTCCGAGGAAGATGTTATCCGCGCCCAGCTGGAACAGGTTTTTGTTAGTATCGTCAAAGCTGTCTTTCAGACTATCGGTGACTTTGACTTCGTTGTCGATGTGGCGCTGGGCCGCGACCAGGCGCTCGGTCAGGCTGGTGTACAGACCGCTGTCGAGGAAGTTGGTCAGCGAAATATGCTGCGCCTGCGGTACCTGGCGCATGGCGCGCTCGGTAAGGTCGCGGTGGGTGATGACCAGGTCAACATCCGGCGGCAGGTTATTGATTGCGCTGTTGGTGACCGAAATCTGGCTCAGCCCGGCATCCTGCACTTTCTTGCGCAGTACCCCGGCGCCCATGGCGCTGGAACCCATCCCGGCGTCGCAGGCGACGATGATTTTACGCACATGGCTCAGGTCGTTGGTGACATTACCGGCCGCCAGCGGGCTGGCGCCTTTGGATTCCGCTTTCATGTCATGCATACGACGCGTTGCGGCTTCGATATCGTCTTCTTCTTTGACTTTGCTGGTCTTGAGCAGAACCGCAGAGACCACAAAGGAGACCGCCATCGCTGCGATAATCGCTGCGATGTTAGCGAAGTAGGCGCCTTTCGGCGTCATCGCCAGTACCGCCAGAATGGAACCCGGGGAAGCCGGGGAAACCAGACCGCCATTGAGGATAGTCAGGGTGAAGACACCGGTCATCCCGCCGAGGATAACGGCCAGGATCAGGCGCGGGTTCATCAGCACGTACGGGAAGTAGATTTCATGGATACCGCCCAGGAAGTGGATGATAGCCGCCCCGCCTGCAGACTGTTTTGCGCTGCCGCGGCCAAAGAACATGTACGCCAGCAGAACGCCCATCCCCGGACCCGGGTTAGCTTCAATCAGGAAGAAGATGGATTTACCCAGCTCATGGGACTGCTGAATACCCAGCGGCGAGAAGATACCGTGGTTGATGGCGTTGTTAAGGAACAGGATTTTTGCCGGTTCGACGAAGATAGACGCCAGCGGCAGCATGTCGTGCGCCACCATAAAGTTAACGCCAGCCGCCAGAATTTTCGACAGAACTTCGACCGCCGGGCCAATGCCGAGGAAGGCCAGAATGGCGAGGATCATCCCGATGATGCCGGCGGAGAAGTTATTCACCAGCATTTCAAAACCGGATTTGATCTTACCGTCTACCCAGTTATCGAATTTCTTGATGCAGTAGCCGCCCAGCGGGCCGGCAATCATGGAGCCGAGGAACATCGGCATGTCCGCGCCGACGATAACGCCCATGGTGGTGATCGCCCCGACCACGCCGCCACGTTCGCCGCCGACTAATTTACCGCCGGTGTAACCGATCAGCAGCGGCAGCAGGTAGGTGATCATCGGACCGACCAGCTTCGCCAGCGTTTCGTTTGGCAACCACCCTGTCGGAATGAAAAGTGCAGTGATGATACCCCACGCGATAAACGCGCCGATATTTGGCATCACCATATTGCTGAGGAAACGACCAAAGCTTTGCACCTTGATCTTGATATCGGATGACATAAAACACCCCTTCTTCTGTTTTGCGTAGCGCGCAGGCTAAAAGCCCGAGGTTTGTTGTTAATGTGGCGGCAGAGGTAGCCGGGCCCTGATTGATAGTGCGAAATCTGGCACTGAATCGTTAAGCTGTCCAGCGGGTGCCTTTTTATGTGACATGCATCACATGAATATAGGGGGCTGAGCGTGTTTTATAGTGACTTTGATCACATAATGCTTGTGTAAAAAAACAACACAGTGCCTTTTTAGCCGCTCATCCGCTTTTTTGTGTGATATTTGTCACAATTTCGTTTCGTGGTTTTGTTGTTTGTTTGTGATTTTGATCACAAAGAATTTCGCGAGCGATTTACCCGGCTGTGATCTCGGCCCGGTTTTGCTTCCAGGGCGCGGAGCTCTGTAACTAAGCAACCTTGGCTGCTGAATAACTTTTTTACGCCGGATGGCAAAAATGAAAGGCGTGAATTATGCTCAAAATAGCGGCCTGGATATCAGCGGGTTGTGAATAAAATCATATAAGTGATTAGCGTAAAGCCGAGGGAATTATGTTTCTCAATTATTTTGCGCTGGGCGTTCTGATCTTCGTATTCCTGGTCATTTTTTATGGGATTATCATTATTCACGATATTCCCTATATGATTGCTAAAAAACGCAACCATCCCCATGCCGATGCTATTCATGTTGCCGGATGGGTGAGTCTTTTTACGCTCCACGTCATCTGGCCGTTTTTATGGATTTGGGCCACATTGTACCAGCCTGAGCGCGGCTGGGGCATGCAGCATAAGGCGAACATGGACGCAGGCGAAACCGGAAAAGATCCAGATATACAGCAACTTCGCCAACGACTCAGCGATCTCGAACACCAGATGGCGGCTATCCAGCGGCCAGATCCCTCCTCTACGGCGGAGAAATAATCTATGGATCTGTTAATTATTTTGACCTACGTCGCGATAGCCTGGTCGATATTTAAAATCTTTAAGATACCAGTAAATAAATGGACAGTACCCACCGCCGCGCTGGGTGGCGTATTTATTGTTAGCGCGCTTATTTTATTAATGAACTATAACCACCCGTATACGTTTCTGGCGCAAAAGGCGGTGATATCTATTCCTATTACGCCGCAGGTTACCGGGGTGGTGAACAGCGTCACTGACAAAGCGAATCAGCGCGTCAAAAAGGGCGATATGCTTTTTACTATTGACCCGGCGCGCTATCAGGCGCGGGTTGACCGCCTGCAGGCCGACCTGGTGACGGCGCTGCACAGTATTAACACCCTCAAAGCACAGCTCTCTGAAGCCCAGGCCAACACCACCCGCGTGTCGGCGGAACGCGATCGTTTATACAAGGACTATCAGCGTTACCTGAAAGGCAGCCAGGCGCGAGTGAACCCGTTCTCGGAAAGCGACATCGATAACGCCAGGCAGAATTACCTTGCCCAGGATGCGCTGGTCAAGGCGTCGGTAGCGGAGCAGGCGCAGATCCAGAGCCAGCTGGACAGTATGATCAATGGCGAGCAGTCTCAGGTGGTGAGCCTGCGCGCCCAGCTGGCTGAGGCAAAATACAATCTCGACCAGACCACCGTACGGGCGCCCAGCGATGGGTATATCACCCAGGTGTTGATCCGTCCGGGGACGTACGCCGCCTCATTACCGCTGCGCCCGGTGATGGTATTTATTCCGGAGCAAAAGCGGCTGATCGTCGCCCAGTTTCGGCAAAATTCCCTGTTAAGGCTGGAGAAAGGCGATGACGCGGAAGCGGTGTTCAATGCTCTGCCAGGGCAGGTGTTCCACGGCAAACTGGTGAGCATTTTACCGGTGGTGCCGGGGGGAAGTTATCAGGCGCAAGGGGCGTTGCAGTCGCTAACCGTCACGCCGGGCAGCGATGGCGTGCTGGCGACCATCGAGCTTGATCCTAATGCCGAAATTGATGCGCTACCTGATGGCATCTATGCGCAGGTGGCGGTCTACTCAGACCATTTCACCCACGTCTCGGTGATGCGTAAAGTGCTGCTGCGGATGACCAGCTGGATGCACTACCTCTATCTCGATCATTAATGCGATCGGCGGCAGGTTGAGCGGGATGCTCACCTGCCTTTTGCCCTGCCCTGAGCCATACTCATATCTTTGTTGACGATAATTTGTTGGCGATAAGGAGCAGGCTATGAAACTGATCGGCAGCTACACCAGTCCCTTTGTGCGCAAAATCTCCGTGATCCTGCTGGAAAAGCGCATCCCTTTTGAGTTTGTCAACGAATCCCCTTACAGCGAAAGCAACGATGTGGCGCGCTATAACCCGCTGGGCAAAGTGCCGGCGCTGGTGACGGACGACGGTGAGTGCTGGTTTGACTCTCCGGTCATTGCCCAGTATCTGGAGCTGCTGGGCGTTGCGCCGGCAATGATCCCCGCCGACCCCAACGCTGCCCTCAGGATGCGTCAGCTTGAAGCGCTGGCCGATGGCGTGATGGAGGCCGCCCAGGCGCTGGTACGCGAAAAAGCCCGCCCGGGCGCGCAGCAGTCAGAGCAAGAGCTGCTCCGCCAGCGCGAGAAAGTGGCTCGCGGCCTCGACAGGCTGGAAGCCTGTGCGGCGGATGGGACGCTGCGCGGCGATGAGGTTAATCTGGCGACCATTTCCACGGCCTGCGCCATTGCTTATCTGAACTTTCGCCGTGTGGCGCCCGGCTGGTGCGCGACACGGCCGCAGCTGGTGAAGCTGGTGGATGCGCTGTTCCAACGCGCCAGCTTTGCGCGTACCGAACCGCCACGGACTTGACCCAGGCAGGTAACAGTTTGCGCAAGGAGGCGTTACAATCGCCGCTGATTGTTGACTCCCTCTCCCGTCGGGAGGGGGGAAAATAACTTACCGCCAGGCCCATCCATGACTACCGATATTCGTGCGCTTTATACCCGGCTTCCGGCCATTGACCGCTTATTACGCGACCCCGCTTTTTCTCCCCTGCTGGCGCAGCACGGCCATTCGCAGGTGGTGGCGCAGCTGCGCCAGATGCTCGATGAGGCGCGGGAGCAAATCCGCCAGGATCAGACACTACCGGACTGGAGCCATGACTGGCTGAGCGCCTGCGCGCAGCGGCTCACCGCCGGCATGCAGAGCGCCCTGCGTCCGGTGTTTAATCTCACCGGTACGGTATTGCATACCAATCTGGGGCGCGCCATTCAGGCGGAGTCGGCCGTGGAGGCGGTCGCCTGCGCGATGCGTGCGCCGGTGACGCTCGAATATGATCTCGACGACGCCGGGCGCGGCCATCGCGATCGCGCCATTGCCGATCTGCTGTGCCAGATCACCGGCGCGGAAGATGCCTGCATCGTGAACAACAATGCGGCGGCCGTTCTGTTGATGCTGGCGGCCACTGCCAGCGGTCGCGAAGTGGTGGTCTCTCGCGGTGAACTGGTGGAGATCGGCGGGGCATTTCGCATCCCCGACGTGATGCGCCAGGCAGGTTGCCAGCTGCACGAAGTGGGTACCACCAACCGCACCCATGCCAAAGATTATCGCCAGGCGGTGAATGACAATACCGCCCTGCTGATGAAGGTCCACACCAGCAACTACAGCATTGAAGGCTTTACCAAAGCCGTCGACGAAGCGGAGCTGGCGGCCATCGGCCGCGAACTGGACGTCCCGGTGGTGGCTGACCTGGGCAGCGGGTCGCTGGTGGATCTCAGTCAGTATGGCCTGCCAAAGGAGCCGATGCCGCAGGAGATGATTGCCGCCGGGGTGAGCCTGGTCAGTTTCTCCGGCGATAAGCTGCTCGGCGGCCCGCAGGCCGGGATTATTGTCGGCAAACGTACGCTTATTGCCCAGCTGCAAAGCCACCCGCTGAAGCGGGCCCTGCGCGCGGATAAAATGACCCTCGCGGCGCTGGAAGCCACGCTGCGCCTTTATCAGCACCCGGAGGCGCTGAGGGAGAAATTGCCGACGCTGCGCCTGCTCACCCGTCCGGCGGACGAGATCCGCCGGCTGGCTGAACGCCTGCAGCCTGACCTGGCGGCACGCTATGCTGATTTTGCCGTCAGCGTGGCAGCCTGCCAGTCGCAGATTGGCAGCGGCTCGTTACCCGTCGACCGCCTGCCCAGCGCGGCGTTGACCTTTACCCCGCATGACGGCCGCGGCAGCCGGCTGGAGGCTTTGGCGGCCCGCTGGCGCGCGCTGCCGTGTCCGGTGATTGGCCGCATTTATGACGGGCGGCTCTGGCTGGACCTGCGCTGTCTGGAAGATGAAACCCGCTTTATGGAGATGTTGTTACGATGATTATTGCCACCGCTGGACATGTTGACCACGGCAAAACGACGCTGCTGCAGGCGATAACCGGCGTGAATGCCGATCGCCTGCCGGAAGAGAAAGCGCGGGGAATGACGATCGATCTCGGCTATGCCTACTGGCCGCAGCCGGACGGGCGGGTGCTGGGATTTATTGACGTTCCCGGGCACGAAAAGTTTTTGTCCAACATGCTGGCGGGGGTGGGCGGTATTGACCATGCGCTGCTGGTGGTGGCTTGCGATGACGGAGTGATGGCGCAAACCCGCGAACACCTGGCGATCCTGCAGCTGACCGGAAAGCCGACGCTGACCGTGGCGCTGACCAAGACGGACCGCGTGGCAGCCGACAGGGTGGCGGAAGTTCAGGCGGAGGTCGAGCGGACCCTGCGCGAGCTGGGCTTTGACGCTGTCGCTTTCTTTCCCACCGCGGCGGCGGAAAACATCGGTATTGCGGAACTGCGCAGCCATCTGCTGCAGCTTGCAGAGCGCCCCCGCCCGCAGCAGCAGCGGTTTCGCCTGGCGCTGGACCGCGCTTTTACCGTCAAAGGCGCGGGGCTGGTGGTCACCGGGACGGCGCTCTCCGGCGAAGTACGGGTCGGGGATACCCTGTGGCTTACCGGCGTCAACACGCCGATGCGCGTCCGCGGTCTGCATGCCCAGAATCAAGCGGTTGAGCAGGCGCACGCCGGGCAGCGCATTGCGCTGAATATTGTCGGCGATGCGCAGAAAGAGGCAGTGCACCGCGGCGACTGGCTGCTCTCTTCACCGCCGCCGGAGCCTGCAGAGCGGGTGATTGTCGAGCTGCAGTGCCATACACCGCTCAGCCAGTGGCAGCCGCTGCATATTCACCACGCTGCCAGCCACATCACCGGCCGGGTATCGCTCCTTGAGGGCGACCTGGCAGAGCTGGTACTGGATACCCCGCTGTGGCTGGCGGATAACGATCGGCTGGTGCTCCGCGATATCTCTGCTCGCTTGACGCTGGCCGGCGCACGGGTGGTGACGCTGGATCCCCCGCGTCGCGGCAAACGGAAACCGGAATATCTGCAGTGGCTGCACGCCCTGGCGGCGGTCGGCGCTGATGATGCGCAGGCGCTGGAGCTGCATCTGCAGCGGGATGCCGTCCGGCTTGAGCACTTCGCCTGGGCGCGTCAGCTCAGCGAAGCCGGAATGGCGGCCTTGATCCAGCGACCAGACTATCTGCAGGCCGGACAGCGCTTGCTTAGCGCGCCGCTTGCCGCCCGCTGGCAGCGAAAATTGCTGGATGCCCTGGCGCGTTACCATGAGCAGCATCGCGACGAACCCGGGCCGGGCCGGGAGCGCCTGCGCCGCATCGCGCTGCCGATGGAAGATGAAGCGCTGGTGGTGCTGCTGATTGAGCAGATGCGCGAGAGCGGCTTAGTCCACAGCCATCACGGTTGGCTGCATTTGCCGGAGCATAAAGCCGGATTTACCGACGAGCAGCAGGCGGTCTGGCAGAAGGTGGAGACTCTGTTCGGCGACGATCCGTGGTGGGTGCGCGATCTTGCGCGCGAAGTCCATGTTGAAGAGTCTCTGATGCGCGCGGTGCTGCGTCAGGCGGCGCAGCAGGGGATGATTACCGCGATCGTGAAGGATCGTTACTACCGCAACGATCGCATTGTGCAGTTCGCCCAGCGGGTGCGCGAGCTGGATCAGCTGCGCGGGTCAACCTGCGCAGCGGATTTCCGCGATACCTTAAACGTCGGGCGGAAGCTGGCGATTCAGATCCTGGAGTATTTCGATCGGATTGGCTTCACCCGCCGTCGCGGCAACGATCATATCCTGCGCGATAAGGCATTGTTTCTGTAATCATTAACGCCAGCTCCCCGGCGTCCTGCCGGGGAAGAGAGGTGGTTGGCGTCAGTTTTGCCCGTAATAGGCGTTGGCGCCGTGCTTGCGCAAATAGTGTTTATCCAGCAATACCGACTGCATCTCCGGCAACTGCGGCGCGAGCTGGCGCGAGAACAGCCCCATATACGCGCACTCCTCCAGCACCACGGCGTTATGTACGGCGTCGGCGGCGTCTTTTCCCCAGGCGAACGGACCGTGCGAATGGACAAGTACCGCCGGAACCTGTGCTGGATCGAGGCGTCGTTCTTCAAAGGTCTGAATAATCACTTCACCGGTCTGATACTCATATTCCCCGTTAATTTCCTCTTCGGTCATCAGGCGGGTACAGGGGATCGCGCCATAGAAGTAGTCGGCGTGGGTGGTGCCCCAGGCGGGTAGATCGAGGCCCGCCTGCGACCAGATCGTGGCGTGGCGGGAGTGGGTATGCACGATCCCGCCGATCTGTGGATAGCGGCGGTAAAGCGCCAGATGGGTCGGGGTATCCGATGACGGTTTTTTGCCGCCGGCCACCACCTTGCCGCTGGCGATCTCGACCACCACCATATCCTCGGCGGTCATCACGTCGTATTCCACGCCGGAAGGTTTGATCACCATCAGCGTGCGCGTGTCATCAACCGCGCTGACGTTGCCCCAGGTAAACGTCACTAACTGGTGCGCCGGAAGCGCCAGGTTGGCCGCCAGCACCTCGGCTTTTAACTGTTCTAACATGCGAATCCTCCTTCCTGCATCCGCGCTTCTATCCAGCGTCGGGCCTCGATAATTTCCAGTACCGGTTCTTTGGCTTTTTCCGTCCACATTTCAATCAGGAATGCGCCGCGATAGTTCAGCTCATGCAGCGTTTTGAAGATGCCGACAAAATCCACACAGCCTTCGCCAAACGGTACGTCGCGGAACTGGCCAGGGCTTTGCGCGGTCACCGGCTGGGTATCTTTTAAGTGAATGGCGGCGATGCGATCGATACCCAGCTTCAGCTCGGCGGTGACGTCGTTTCCCCAGGCGCTAAGGTTGCCCACGTCCGGGTAGACTGAGAACCACGGCGAGGCGAGCATCTCATCCCACTTTTTCCATTTGCTGATGGAGTTCATAAAAGCGGTATCCATGATCTCCACCGCCAGCATCACCTGCGCCGCGGCGGCCTGTTCCACCGCCCACGCCAGCCCTTCGGCAAAGCGTTGCTGCGTGCCGTCATCGTGTTCTTCGTAGTAGACGTCATAGCCTGCCAGCTGAATGGTGCGAATGCCGAGATCGCGAGCCAGCTGAATGGCTTTGGTCATGATCTCTCGCGCCCGCTGGCGCACGGCCGCATCGCGGCTGCCAAACGGGAAACGGCGATGCGCAGAGAGGCACATCGACGGAATCGCCACCCCGGTTTCCAGCATAGCGGTGACCAGCGAGGCGCGCTGCGCCGGGCTCCAGTCGAGACGCGACAGCCGCTCGTCGGTCTCATCCACCGACATCTCGACGAAATCAAAGCCGCAGCTTTTCGCCAGCACCAGCCGCTCCGGCCAGCTGAGATCTTTCGCCAGTGCCTTCTCATAGATCCCTAACGGATGGTTACGCATGCTTATCTCCCCAGATAGCGTCGATCTGTGCATGAAACGCCGCGGCGACCTGCGCCGGTTGCGGTGCTCCGGCCAGCGCGCGTCCGGCAATAAACGCTTTCACCTGAATATCTTTGAACAAGGGCAGATCGGCCGGGGTGATGCCGCCGGTGATCGACAGCTGAAGGCCGATATCAGAGAGCGCTTTCATCCGCGCCAGATCGGCGTCACTCCACTGTTGTCCGCTGGCCTGGGCGTCGCGGCCGCGATGGTAAATCGCCTGACGGACGCCAGTGCGGTACCAGGAACGGGCGTCATCCAGCGTCCAGTTGCCGAACAGCTCGATCTGAATTTCGCCGCCGCAGTCCTGCGCGACGGCGTGGCCCTTCTCAACGGTGGCGAGCGGCGCAGCGCAGATGATGGTCATCCAGTTAGCGCCGGCGGCAAAGGCCTGCTGGGCCAGTGTTTCTCCCGCATCGGCGACCTTCCAGTCGGCAACGATGATTTTATCCGGACACTGGGCGCGCAGGGCTTTCACCGCACTGAGGCCTTCGGTTAAACAGAGTATGGTGCCGGCTTCAACGATATCGACATGGTCCTGTAACAGGGCGACATCGCGGCTGGCCGCTTCCAGGCTGGTGTGGTCGAGCGCCAGTTGCAGTAATGGTCGGCTCATAATGCATGCTCCTTAATGCGGGCGTGGTAGCCCTGTAGTGCTTCAATCAGATTCTGGTAATGGTGATATTTGCGCTGGTAGCGCGCGTGGGCGCTCATGTCAGGCAGCAGCGTGCGCACCGGGTGCTGAAGGTGGCGGCAGGCATCGTTGAAATCGCGATAGACGCCGGTGCCGACCCGGGCGGCGAGCGCGGCGCCAAAGCAGCCGGTCTCCTCAACCTGCGGCAGCTCGACGCGCAGGCCGCTGACGTCCGCCAGCATCTGCATCCAGACGTCAGAGTGCGCCGGGCCGCCGGTGACGCGCAGGGCCTGCACGTGGGTAAAGCGTTCGCGCATGCGGTTGAGGTGGGTCATGTGGCTGAACACCACACCCTCATAGATCGCCTGCAGCAGATGCGCGCGGGTGTGGAGCGCCTGCATGCCATAGAAGCCGGAGGTCATCTCCAGCCCGGCGTTGCTGCCGTAGAGAAATGGCAGAAAAAAGAGGCCGCTACCGGCCTTCGGCAGGCTGGCGATGGCCTGATTGATCTCGTCAAAAGAGAGTTCACCCCACTGGGCAGCGAACCATTCGAGGTTACCCGATGAGGTAGGGCTGGCTTCGTGAACGATGTACTGCCCGTCGTTGACGTAGCGGCCGTAGACGTAAGGGTGTGCTTCATGGTCGCGCAGGCCGTGGGTGATCCCGCTGGTGACGGCCCAGGTGCCCATCACCGCGTTGAGCGTGTATTCATCTTCGATACCGGCGCAGAGTGCGGTGGAGACCACATCAAACAGGCCGCCGACGACGGGGGTTCCCGCCGCCAGACCGGTGATGGCGGCTGCCTGAGGGGTGATCTCCCCGCCTTTTTCTGCTGAACCGACGACAGGCGGCAGCGCACTGTCAATTTCGCTGATCCCCAGCCATTGAGAAAGGCGTGGATCGTACTGGCCGCTGGTCATGTTGTAGAGATTGGACTCGGAGATGTTGCTCTCTTCGCACCCTTTCACGCCGGTTAAGCACCAGCGCAGATAGTCATGGCCCATCATCACGCAGCCAATTTGCGCGTAGCGCTGTGGTTCATGCTCTTTCACCCAACGCAGCAGCGAGGCCGGATGTCCGGTCCACAGGGTCTGGCGGGTGACGGGATAGAGTTTTTCCGGGATCCCGTCCTGCTGCCAGCGCTGGACGATCGCCAGCGCCCGGCGGTCGGAAGAGAGCATGGCATGGCCCAGCGGGCGATCCTGTTTATCAAGCAGGAACAGCCCCTTGCCCTGAGCAGAGATGCCCACGCCTTTAATTTGTTCACCGTGGATACCGGTACGTTGTAGCAGCCCGGCGATGGTGGCGGCGCATTGCTGCCAGAGCTGGTCCATGTCGCGTTCGGCGTAACCCGGCAAGGGCGATAGCGTCTGCAGCGATTGCCGGTTTATGCCGTGTTCACGGCCTTGCGCGTCATATAATCCCGCTTTCAGATACGTTCCGCCGCAATCGATGCCCAGCCAGAAGCGTGCTTTCTCACTCATTTTTCATCTCTCAATGTTGCCGGATGGCGCTGCGCTTAGCCGGCCTGTGGGAGGATGCCCCACAGGCCAGGCGCTTTATTACGCGGCGTGCTTCCGCGGGTTCACCGTATTGACGGGGGTGGCGCCGGCATCGCATTTCGCCGGCAGCAGCAGAGCCATCAGCGCGGCCAGCGCCAGGGAGATGGCCAGGCAATACACGCCCGCATCTTTGCTGTAGAGGGTGATCAGTACGCCCACCGCGTAGGGACCGCAGAAACCGCCGAGGTTACCGAGGGCGTTGATGACCCCGCGTGCGCCGCCGGCCATTTCAGCGCTGAACAGGCGCGCCGGAATGGTCCAGAACACGCCCGCCGCCGACTGCAGGAAGAATCCGCAGCCGACCAGCGCGGCGTAGGCCAGCCAGATCTGGCTCTTCAACGCCACCGACAGGAACATGCACAGGGCAAAGCCAATCAGCGGCAGACAGACAAACAGCTTGCGTTTGCCGGTACGATCCGAGAGGGAAGAGAACAGGAACATCCCGGCAATGGCGCCAACGTAGGGCAGAATGGCGAGGACTCCGACCTGGCCCATGCTGCTGTGGGTCAGCTCCTTGAGGATGGTGGGCAGCCACAGGGTGTAGCCGTAAATCCCGGTCTGATAGAAGAAGTTCAGCGCGATAAGCTGCCACATGGTTTTATCGGAAAGCACCGCGCCGAGAGAGGCATTTTTCACCTCGGTGCCGGCAATCGCCTTTTGCTCGGCGGCCAGTGTTTCCACCAGATAGTGCTTTTCGGCATCGGAGATCCAGCGCGCCTCCTGCGGGCGGTCATAGACGGTATAGGCCCAGAGCAGCAGAACGAGCACCGAGAGCAACCCTTCAATAATAAACAGCCAGCGCCAGTCGAGAACGGTGATGATCCAACCGGAAAGCGGGGCGGTGATGATCCCGGCGATGGGGACAAACATAATGACAATGGCGTTGGCGCGTCCGCGTTCGGCGTCCGGGAACCAGTTGCTGATCATGGTCAGCACCACCGGCAACATCCCGCCTTCCGCCACCCCCAGCAGGAAGCGCAGCACCAGCAGCTGATACTGGTTGGTGATTAATCCCGTCAGGACGGAGATCACCGCCCAGGCGACCAGCGACCAGCCAATAAACTTCTTGCCGCTACCGTGAACGGCAATCTTGCCGCCAGGTACCTGTAAAAACAGATAACCAATAAAGAAAATACCGCCGGCCAGTCCCGCCATGGTGGCGGAAATACCCAGTTCAGCATCCATACCGCCCGGCATCGCAAAAGCAATATTGACGCGGTCCATATAAGAGATAATACAGGCGATCAGAATTGGCGGAATAATTCGCAGCCAACGCTGACGTGGGACATCGTTTAGTCCTGGTCGAGAGGTCATATTCATATTTATAGTCTCGTAGAGTAAGTGTTCTGTTTTATTATTATTGTTGTGCTTTATTTAAGGCAGCGATGCCGTCGCGTAATATCGCTATGCGGTGGTTAACGTCCGCATCCTGATTAATTTCCAGCAATTTAATACCAATAAATTTCAGGGGGGCGCTGCCCGCGCAGGCGAATAATTCGCGGGCATGCGCGCTGGTCATTAAACTTTGTGCACAGAACGGAGAGAAGGGCGCGTGTAAATCCTGCCATTCACCATATTCGCCATTGAGCGTGGTGCCAGAGAACATTAACGCGCCAAGTTTACCGGCCAGTTTTACCTGCCGGGTATGGGTCAGCGGCAGAGTGGTGTCCTGGCCTTCAATCGCGGAGCGCGCCCAGTTTATGGCAACGCTGATCTCATAACCGGCAAGAGCTTCCAGCACGTTGTCCAAAGGCAGAAATCCCTTGCGCGGCGCGGCGCCGGTCATGGCATCGCAATGTTCCAGCACCAGATCGCACGACCAGTCCCAGCTGGCCACCTCCTTCAGCGAACGGGCAAAGGCATCGGTAGCCTGGGCGACGTTAGGGTTGCTGGCGCAGGGGGCGGCCTGGAGTTCCAGCGCCACGATTTTCCCGGCGTTTACCGCATTGATCGCATTGATTTTGTGGTAAAGGTGGCGGTAGTAGTCCACGCAGGCTTTACGCTGTTCTTCGTCGCTGGAGGCCAGGCCAAAGCCGCCGTTACCCCCGCGGCGGCGCATGGTTTCCATAATCGCTGTAACGACGATTTGCCACTCTCCCGGCGTGTGGCGTAATAACCACTCATCGCCCAGCGGGTGAAGATGTTCCAGACAGGGCTGCTCCAGCCCGCGAATATCCGGGGTATCAGCCAGTTGTCGCCAGAATGCTTTTTCTTCGTCTTCACTTTTCTGGTGAAAAGAGGGTGCACAGGGATACGCACCGATAATATAACCGGTATTATTTTTCATAATGTGCTCCTGAAAATAATGCTTTTATAAAGCGTCGATAGCCACTTTAACCACAATTTTCCTGATCGGCGTGGCGGCCGATTTATGACATCCCGGGCGATGAACATCCTGCGGGAAAAATATGACATAGCTTCCCGGCATCATTTCGAGGAAAGATTCATCTTCGCAGCCGTGATAGAAAATAATATCGCGCTGCGCTAATAGCGATTCGCTGATGGCGTTATTACCGTTATCAATAGCGAAACCTATTTTCTCCTCGCCCCAGGCCAGAAACTGAATATCCAGATAGCGGCGATGCACTTCCGGACGGTTTTCGGCAACGTCGCGGGTGGTTAAGTCGATAATCTGCGCGAAGATATTTTTGCCGTCGATCTCCACTACGCCGGGGGCCAGTTTGCTGAAATCGGTACTGCGCAGGAAATCCAGGGCTCGCTCAATTGCCGCAGGCAAACGGCACGGATTAGGCTGCGTGATATGACCAAAGATCATGGTTTATCTCCTTACAGCGCCTGAATTTTCGCCCACACGCTGTCATCGACGGTGATACCGTTGCGACGATTTTCTTCCAGCAGGCGGGTAAACTCATGGCCAGGTAAACGAACCGCCACGTTTTCATCGGCGCGTTCGGCGGTGGTGATGAAATCCATAATCCGCTGCAGCTTGGCATCGCGGGTTGGGCCGTCGATGAGCTTATCGACCTCAATGGCGATGAAAATCTGCGAAACGCCATATTCATCGCTATTTTCCTGAGTGACTTCGGCAACAGAAGATCCATTGGAAAGCAGGGTGGCGATCATATCCAGCACGATCGACAGGCCGGAGCCTTTCCAGTAGCCCATCGGCAAAATGCGGCGATTTTTCTCAATCACGCCCGGTTCTTTGGTCAGATTGCCTTCATCGTCGAATCCGCCGTCCACCGGCAGTTCGCGGCCCGCCAGGCGGTTCACCTCCAGCATGCCGTAGGAGAACATCGACATCGACATATCCACCATGGTGATCGGTGTGGACGGGATGGCGACGATCAGCGGGTTGGTGCCGATGCGGCACTCTTTGGCGCCCCACGGTGGCATCACGGCGATGGAGTTGGTCCAGCAGATGCCGATGTAGCCTTTTTCCGCTGCCTGCCAGCCGTAACTGCCCCCGCGCATCCAGTGGTTGGCGTTACGCAGCGCCACCAGCCCAATACCGTGATCGGACGCCAGCTCAATGGCCCGGTCCATCATCTTTTTCGCCGTCAGATTGCCGATGGACCGCTGGGCGTCCCACTGTTCAATCGCGCCGAGGCTGGTAATACGCTGCGGTTTGGCCTCCGGGATGATATCGCCGTTGTCCAGTTGCTGGATAAAGCGGGGAAAGCGGTTCACGCCGTGCGAATAGACGCCAGATTCCGTGGTACGGGCGAACATGTCCGCGCAGGCCTCGGCGGTTTCCGCCGCCACGCCGCGTTTGAGCAGGACCTGGTTGAAGGCCTCTTTTAACTGCGAAAAAGTTACTTTCATACGTTTTTCCCTGGTGTGTTCTGATCGCTTTTTTATCGTTAAATTTCACAATGCGAAATCTGATTTCAAATATAACGATCAAAATTGGCCAGATCAACGGCAGGGGCGTTTTTTAAAAACAATAAAAATCAATGGATTATGTTTTTTGATCTCAGATCGTGAACTGACACACACTTTGCGCTACCATCAGAGCGCAACGAAATGGGGGAGCGGAAGCGATGGTGATGAAAGAGAGCGAGACAGGGCAAGATAAAGAGCGGCCGGCAGGAAGTCAGAGCCTGTTCCGTGGACTGATGTTGATTGAAATTCTGAGCAACTATCCAAACGGTTGCCCGCTGGCGCACCTGTCAGAGCTGGCGGGGCTCAATAAAAGCACCGTCCATCGGTTACTGCAGGGCTTGCAGTCCTGCGGATATGTCACACCTGCTCCGGCGGCGGGTAGCTACCGGCTCACCACCAAGTTCATCGCCGTTGGTCAGAAAGCGCTTTCCTCGCTGAATATCATCCATGTGGCAGCTCCCCACCTTGAAGCGCTTAACCTGGCGACGGGCGAAACCGTGAACTTTTCCAGTCGGGAAGACGATCATGCGATCCTGATTTACAAGCTTGAGCCGACCACCGGCATGCTGCGTACCCGCGCTTACATTGGCCAGCATATGCCGCTCTACTGCTCCGCGATGGGGAAGATTTATATGGCGTTCGGCCATCCTGATTATGTTGAGCATTACTGGAATACTCATCAGGATGTTATTCAGCCGCTGACCCGCAACACCATCACCGGCTTACCGGCCATGCATGATGAGCTGGCGCAGATCCGTGAGCGTAACATGGCCATGGATCGGGAAGAGAATGAGCTGGGGGTGTCCTGTCTGGCGGTGCCAGTTTTCGATATTCACCAGCGCGTGCCCTACGCCATCTCTATTTCCCTTTCGACCTCGCGCCTCAAGCAGATAGGTGAAAAGAACTTATTAAAACCGCTGCGTGAGACCGCCGAAGCAATTTCGCGTGAGCTGGGTTTCACGGTGCGTGAAGCGTCAGGCAAATGACCACATCCTGCAGGCCATCTGACAAAAAACAGCGCTGATTCCATTCAGGATCAAAGCGCGGGCAGGGGGTATTCTGGCACCCTGCGTTTTTATCCCCAGGGAGCAGAGGATGAACCAGTTTCTTATTGCCCATGCCGAGCGGTGCATTGGCTGTCGTACCTGCGAAGTGGCTTGCGCGGTGGCGCACCAGCAGGCACAGGATGTCGCCGCCCTGTCGACGAACCATTTCGCGCCGCGTATCCGGGTGGTGAAAAGCGGTGACATATCGACGGCGACGGCCTGCCGGCAATGCGAGGATGCGCCCTGCGCCAGCGTTTGCCCGCAAGGGGCGATTCAGCGCGACAATGACGTCTGGTGGGTCGACCAGCGGCGCTGCATCGGCTGCAAAAGTTGCATGGTGGCCTGCCCGTACGGCGCGATGACCGTCACGGTAGTGAATCAGCAGGCGCAGGCGCTGAAATGCGATTTATGCCATCACCGCGCTGAAGGACCTGCCTGCGTGGCCGCCTGCCCGACGCAGGCGCTGCGGGTGATGGTTCCCGCAGAGCTGGAAGCGCTATGCGCGCAAAAACGCCAGCGGCTGGCGCTGGCGTGAGTGGGGGCGCTGACGGGCGTTACCCGCCCGTGGCGTCAGAGGCTATGCTTCCTGTTCGCGCCAGGCGAATTCAATCTCTTCGGCGAGAATTTTCACCCCGGCCTCAATTTTTTGCGGGTCTGGCACATAGTTCATGCGCATACACTGGTGGGTGTGCGGCCACGGCTTATCCAGACCCGGGAAGAAGTAATCCCCCGGCACCATCAGCACGCCGCGCTTTTTCAGCCGCTGATACAGCAGCTCCGTGGAAACCGGCAGATCCTTAAACCACAGCCAGAGGAAAATGGCCCCCTCCGGTTTGTGGATCAGGCAGCGCTCCTCCGGCAGATAGCGGCGAATAATGGCGATGGTTTCCTGCACCCGCTGGTAATAGAAGGGCTTGATCACCGTCTCTGACAGGCGCAGCAGATCCTGTCGTTTAATCATTTCGCACATCATTGCCGGCCCGATGCCGCCAGGGGCGAGGCTGATAATGCCGTTCATATTGCTGATGGCGGTGATGATTTTTTCGTTGGCGATGATAATCCCGCAACGGCTGCCCGGCAGGCCCAGCTTGGACAGGCTCATACACAGCACGATGTTCGGATTCCACAGCGGTCTGGCGTCGCTAAAGATAATGCCCGGGAACGGTACACCGTAGGCGTTATCAATCACCAGCGGGACCCCGTGCTGATTCGCCAGCGCATCCAGTTTGATCAGCTCTTCATCGGTGATGACGTTGCCGGTCGGATTGGTGGGGCGCGAGACGCAGATCATGCCGGTCTCTTCCGTCACCTGCAGATGCTCAAAATCAACGTGGTACTTAAACTGGCCTTCCGGCAGCAGTTCGATGTTCGGCCGGGTGGCAACGAACAGATCCTCTTCCAGACCGGCATCGGCGTAACCGATATATTCCGGCGTCAGCGGGAACAGTACCTTACGCGTGGTGCCATCTGCCCGACGGCCTGCAAACAGGTTAAATAAGTAGAAAAATGCACTCTGACTGCCGTTTGTTAGTGCAATATTCTGTGGTTCGATCTCCCAGCCCAGCTCGTCGCGCAGCATGTTCGCCAGCAGGTTCAGTAGCTCGCTTTTGCCCTGTGGACCATCATAATTACAAAGCGCATCAAGGGCTTTGCCATTATCCAGCATGTCGGACAGCAGCTGCTGGAAGTAGTCATTCATTTCCGGGATCTGAGCGGGGTTGCCGCCGCCCAGCATAATAGCGCCCGGCGTGCGCAGACCGTCATTTAGGTCTTCCATCAGGCGGGTGATGCCTGAATGACGGGTGAATTTGTCGCCGAAAAGGGAAAATGTCATCGCGAATAGTCTGTCGGTGGTTCTGGAAAGTGGCTAACCATAACGCCAGCGCTGGCATGGTGCAAATCGGCGGGAGGAGGCGGATTTTTATCTTTATCCTGTATATTGCTATTTTGTTAGCATTTTGTTCTGAACGGTGGCTCCCCGCAGGGCGGAGAGCCACATGTGGATTACTGCTGCTGCCCGGCCCAGATGACCATCACTTTATCTTCACCGCTCTCACGCACGAAACCGTAACCATGCGGCATCGACAGCGTTGTCTGTTTGCCCATGCCGATTGCCGGGTGGCGCGCGCGGAACTGACCGATCTTCTGCCAGTGAGTGACGCTGCGGGCCGCTTTGCCGTTAACGTCCTGCCAGTTCATCTCCGACCGGGTGCCCTGCAGCGGGTCCGAGCCGGTGGGGCCGAACGGGCGCGATGATTCGTCGCCATAGAAAATCTGCACGGCGCCAGGGGCCAGCAGCAACAGCTCCGCCGCGGTGGTGCCGCCTTCGCGGAACAGGCGCGTATCGTGTGAGGAGAGGTAGCTCAGGACGTTAAAGCTCTGCAGTTTGTCGGCCATTTGCTGCCAGGTGAGGTCAATATTGGCCATACAGGTTGCTGCTTTCGCCGCCTGGTCCTGGTAGTCGAAATTGATCATCGCATCAAAACCGTGGCGATAATAATCGCTCTGCATTACCCCATGTCCCCAGGCTTCGCCGGTCATCCAGAACGGCGCCGCATCCAGCGCTTTATCCGGATTGGCTTTCTTCCACTCTGCCAGCGCGGCGGTGGCCTGGGTTTTTAACTGCTGCCAGGCGTCCATCTCCACATGTTTGGCGGTATCGACGCGGAAGCCATCAATGCCGTAGTCACGTACCCACTGGCTCAACCAGTGCGTCAGATAGTCACGCGGCGTATAGCCCGGGATCGCTTTCGCTGCGGTGTCTGGTTTATGACTATAGAAGTTCGGCAGACCCGAGGCCTCCTTCGATTCGGTTTTCAGGTCCGGCAGGAAGGCCAGGGACATGGTGAGATCGTCATAGCCCGGGTTGTCGTAATCGCCGATATCGGTGCGGATCCACTTCTTACCCCACCATTTCTCCCACCCGGCCTTGTCGCTGAAGTTGATATAGTCGTTAAAGCTGTGCCAGGTCTGGCCCGCGCCCGGCTTCCAGTCCGTCCAGCGCTCGCCGAGGGTTTTTTTCAGCTCATCGCCTTGCAGATACAGGGCGCCGAACTGGAACTCCTGCATGTCGGCCAGGGTGGCGTAGCCGGCATGGTTCATCACCACGTCGAACAGAATACGTATGCCGCGCTTATGCGCTTCATCCACCAGCCGGCGGAGATCCGCTTCGGTCCCCATATTGGCGTCCAGTTTCGACCAGTCCTGAGTGTAATAGCCGTGATAGGCGTAGTGAGGGAAATCGCCCTTCGTGCCGCCGCCGACCCAGCCGTGGATCTGCTCGAGCGGGGAACTGATCCACAGGGCGTTAACCCCCATCTGCTGCAGATAATCCAGTTTGCTGGTTAAACCCTGCAGGTCGCCGCCGTGGAAGGTACCGATCTCTTGCATGCCGTCTTTATGGCGGCCATAGCTGTTGTCGTTGGCCGGGTTGCCGTTTACGAAGCGATCGGTCAGGACGAAGTAGATGGTGGCATTGTGCCAGTCAAACGGCGCCGGGGCGGCGGTCTCGGCACGCTCGAGCAACAGCAGGCCATTGCTGCCGATGGCGGGCTGCAGAGTGATTTTGCCGCCGCTGACGGTCGCGACGTTACCGCTGTAGAAATCGCGGACATGGCTGCCTTCGGCGAAGGTTTTGCTGACGTCGATGGTCAGGGGTTTTCCATCCCACTTCGGGCACTGGCGGATCTGCGGCGCCGCGGCGCTGGTCTCTTTTTCCTCCAGCGAAATCATCATCGTTGGCGTGCCGGAGCGGGTATCCACCTCCAGGGTGTACAGACCCTGGCGGAAGATGCGCCATTGCGGCGGGGTGCCACGACAAGGCTCCATGGATAGCATCTGGTTGAGCTTAATGCCGCCGGATGGCTGCCAGCACTGTTGGTCAAAATTTAGCTGCAGGGGACGTGTACCCTTCTCAACCACTTTCTGGCTGATGAATCGGCCCGTCCCTTCTTCGGTGAAAGTCGGGAAGTCGGCGGTGGTCCAGGCGGCAAAGGCCATCCCAGGCACGAATAACGTAGCAAGCGCAGCGAGTTTCATTGCGGGATCCTTGAGCGGTTTTTAACGAGTTTGCCTTGTTGCCGCGTGCGTGAACTCCTCCTGACGGGGGTTTTACCAGGAGGATGAGAAGGGGTGAGTGATACCGCTCAAAAAATAGGCTGAAAATGAGACGAAGCTAGCATTTTCGTACTGGCGATGCGGTGCAGAAACCGATTTCAGATGACACCGATTCGGAATTGGACTATTTCTGTTGATGCTCTCATTGCGTATTTTTGATACTATTAGCGATTCAGCTATCGTTTTTTTGTGAAAAACAAGGTGTTGGAATGCATATATCCGACCAGGAGACCTGATGATATCGAATCCCATACGACGATATGGGGCCGCAATACTTATGTTACTAACCTGCATTTTTTCAGGTAGTGTGTTGGCCACAACGCACACAGCAACAAAGAGTCATAAAGCCCCAACGGTTAAGAAGATCAGTAGTACTAAGGTAAGCAGTAAACAAGAGTATTCTCGCAATAGTGTAAAGAGCAGTTCACTTCCTGACTTGCGAAAATACCCTTCCGGAACACCAAGGAAAAAAGCGTTTCTCCGGACGGTCATGCCTTATATTACTAAACAGAATCAGGCGATCACTGCGGATCGTAACTGGCTTGTTTCCAAGCAGTACGATGCTCGCTGGTCACCGTCAGAAAAGGCGCGCCTGAAGGATATCGCTGCCCGTTACAAGGTGAAGTGGTCAGGCAATACGCGTCATGTGCCCTGGAACGCGCTGCTTGAGCGTGTCGACATTATTCCGAACAGCATGGTGGCAACCATGGCGGCGGCGGAAAGTGGCTGGGGTACCTCCAGGCTGG